>Ga0255338_1000386_pt1 | contig 155280 bp, 142 predicted proteins | sample MeOH1_35cm_T4_19_FD_203715 | JGI IMG/M metagenome (GOLD analysis project Ga0255338, IMG submission 203715) | Sandy soil microbial communities from University of British Columbia, Vancouver, Canada - MeOH1_35cm_T4_195 | ecosystem: Engineered > Artificial ecosystem > Sand microcosm >...
TCGGCATCGGCCTGCCGGTCCTGGCTTTGCTCGTCGCGTGGGGCATCAAGAAGCGGCTGGACGCGGCCAAGCGCCTGAGCCCCGGCACCGCGCCCAAGACCTTCTCCTCCTGGTGGGGGGCGCGCCGCTTCCTCGGCAAGTCGGCTCTCGCCTTGGCGGCCGTGGGGCTGATCGGCCTGGCCGCGGGCGACCCGCGCGGCGGCATGGTCGACGAACGCGTCAACTTCGGCGGCAAGGACATCGTCGTCACCGTCGACGGCTCCCACAGCATGGTGTACGCCGAGGACGGCCGCATGGCGCGCACGCAGAAGGAGCTCAACGACTTCATCACGCGCCTGCAGGGCACGGACCGCGTCGGCCTCGTCGTCTTCGCCGGCAAGTCGCGCACGGCGTCGCCCATCTCCATCGATTACGGCAACTTCGAGTTCAAGATCAACCGCCTCGACGTCGAGGCCCGCGGCATCGGCGAGGGCTCCGACCTCGCCGCGGCGATCAAGTACTCGGCGGAGCACTTCGAGACGGCCAAGAAGTTAGGGGACCGTCAGCGCATTTTAATCGTGATCTCCGACGGCGACGTCCCCGACGCCGAGATCGCCGCCGCCATCGCCGCCGCCTCCGAGCACGGCGTCACCGTCTACGCGATCGGCGTCGGCGACCCCGCCGGCACCAAGATCAAGATGCCGACCGCCGACGGGACCGGCACCGAGTACCTCATCGACGCCAAGACCGGAGCGCCCGCGATCACGCGCCTCAACGAGGCCCCGCTGCGCCAGCTCGCCGAGCGCACCGGCGGCGCCTACTTCCGCTCCGGCGACAAGACATCGATCGACGACATCCTCAAAGAAGTGTCCCGCCTCGAGAAGGGCCAGAAGGGCGACCTGATCAAGTCCCCGAGCCCCGTCGGCGTGTACCTGCTCTGGCCCGCGCTTCTCATGCTTCTCCTCGACCTCGTGCTGCCCGGCCGCTCGCTCCTCAAGCGCGGTCAGGCGAAGCCGGCCGAGCCCACGGAGAAGAAGAAAGGCCCCGGCGCCGCCGGCCTCCTCGGCGCGGCCCTCATCCCGCTCGGGGCCTGGCCGCAGATCCTTCCTTTCGTCGCGCTCGCGACCATCGTCGCCGCCTACATCGCCGCCGACTCCTGGAGCGGCGGCAAGATCACGCGGAGCGTCCGCGAGTGGTGGCAGAGCCGCCGCGGCTTCGTCGAGAAAGGCGTCTCCGCCGACCTGATCCACCTCTACGACCTGCGCGAGGCCGACGAGCGGCGCCTGACGGCTTTCGTCAAGGGCTGGCAGGACGCGAAGGAATCTTTGCGCGAGACGATGATCGCGATGGCGGCGGCCGACGAGGCCCTGTGGCGCGAGAAGCTCACCGCGGCGTATCTGTCCGGCGCCGCTCCCGAGACGCTCGAGAAGGTCCTCGTCGCCCTGCGCCGCACCGCGCGCCTGCGCCTGGAGCCGCTGGCTCCGATCGTCTCGCGCATGGGCCTGCGCCAGTCCCAGATCTCCTGGATGGCGCACTCCGACGCCGCGGCCCGCCTCGCCGCCCTGAACTCCGTCGCCGCCGGCCAGCCCGTCGCCTTCGAGGTCCCGAAGCCCCTCGCCAAAGCTCCCGGCCTTTGGACGCGCATCAAGCGCGGCGCCACGGTCGGCGTCCTCGCCGTGATGATCGCCCTCACCGGCGTCTCCACGGTCGGGACGATGAACTTCCGCGTCGAGCAGCGCGCCGCCGCCGAGATGGCGATGAAGCTGTTCTACGCCGAGGACCTGTTCGTCTTCTCCGACCGCTACGTGGACGCCCGCATCAACGAGGAGGTCATCCCCGCCCTCAAGCGCTGGCACGAGTCGCCCAAGACCGCCGGCGACGACTTCGAGCGCGCGCTGACCATCCTCCGCGAGTCCCCGGACCCGAAGGCCGACAACATCCTCGTCGCGATCTTCCGCCACTCCGGCGTCCTGCCTCTGACCCAGCAGGCCGAGAACACCATGCTGCGCGCCCTCATCGAGCGCGAGAGCGACCTGCTGTGGGCCTCGATGGACGCCTTGATCGCCCAGTCGCGCTCCGACCCCGCCTCGGCCCAGATGCTCGTCAAGCTCGTCGTCCTCGGCGTCGAGGTCGGCAACGAGCAGACCTTCGTCCAGCTGTTCCGCGTGCTGAAGAGCCCGAACAAGCAGGTCCAGCAGCAGGCCGCCGGCGCGCTCTACGCTCACCTCTCCCGGAACGAGGGCGCCAAGTTCTACGAGACCTTGGGCGCGGCGCAGGCCAAGCACGCCGCCGACCCGATGCTCCAGATGTGGACGGCGAGCTTCGCCTTCCGCCGCCTGGCCGAGCCGGGCGTGGGCGAGGCCGACCTGGTCAAGGCGAAGGCCTTCCTCGACAAGTCGCTCGTCAACGCGCGCGCCATCGACGCGGTGCGCCTGGAGATCTACAAGCAGACGCCGCCGGACCAGGAGGTCCAGGCCCCTCCGTCCATGGTCGCCATGCTGGCCAACCTCGCCTCGACGATGCAGGGCGAGGGCGGCGCGCCGGCGCCTCTGGCCGGCGCGGCCCGCTACCTCGTCACCAAGGCGACGACCGACCTCATCAAAGACGCCGAGAAGGCGCTCCCCGGCCTGCACGAGCGCCTGATCAAGGACGGCGTCGTGCTCCCCGACACCCAGAGCTCATACGGCGGCGGCTACGACGGATACGACGACTACCACGGCTACGGCGGCCGCTTCGGCGGCTACGGCGGCACGACCACGAGCCAGAACTACCGCGAGGTGTACAAGCTCGCCCACCTGCGCGCCCTGCAGGCCGCCATCGAGGAGATGGGCGGCGCCGCCGCCAAGGCGCCGACGAAGGACAACTTCGCCGTGCGCGAGCTGCTCGAGCGCTCCGCCATGGTCGGCGAGCAGACCCTCGAGGCCGGCGCCAAGGCCGGCATGATGGAGGGCGGCACCGCCCCCGAGATCGCCGCCGAGGAGCTCTACTCCTTGCTCAAGCAGGGCGACGGCGTCTTCACCGGCCACTCCTTCCTTCGCGCCCTGCGCGAGGCGGGCCTGGCCCCCGCGTCCGGCGACCTGTCGAGCCAGCTCGCCTACCCCGAGTCCCTCGACGCGGCCCAGCTGGCCAAGCTGCGCGAGCTGCTGCTCTCCGTCGCCCGCTCCGGCAACGGCTGGGACGCCGACTTCAAGGCCCGCTCCCTGACCTGGTCGGAGAAGCTCTACCTCGCCGGCGCGCTCGAGACGCTCGACGCCGCCCAGCGCAAGCATTACCCCGACGCCGCCGCGGGCGCGCCGATCGCCGACGAGTCGCTCGCCCTGGCGCGCATGTCGCGCGAGCTCGCGGCGAGCCCGACCCCGGCGGCCGCCGCCGCCGTCGAGGCGCGCCTGTTCGAGCGCGCCGCGAAGGGCCCCGTCGACGCCGCCGACGCGACGGCCCTGCTGGCCCAGGTCTTCACCGCCCTCAAGGGAACCCCTCAGGAGGCCGCCGCCCTCGACGCGCTCTCCGCCGCGCTCAAGGCCCCCAACGGCGCCGCCTTCAAGGACGCCGCGCTCAAGCTCGCGGTGGACGGCCTGCACGCCGTCGCCGAGAAGGCCGAGAACGCCACCCCCGGCCTCAAGTTCCGGCACGCCGAGTCCGGCGTGCGCGAGAGCGAGAGCGCCTGGCGCCCCGACGTCAAGCTGCGCCACTTCCGCGTCGTCGGCGAGAGCCTGACCGGCGAGGACGCCAAGTCCCTGACCCGCTACGCGAAGCTCGCGGCGCTGGCGGGCGTCCCGACGGGCGACACCTTGGGCGAGCTCGCGGCCGACGAGGTCAACGTGGTCCTGCTCGCGGGCTACCGCGTCTTCCCCGGCTCGGAGTTCAACGAGGCCCTGCGCGCCGCCGGCCTCATGAAGGGGACCGGCAACACCCTTTCCGACTACCAGGGCAGCTACGACCGCAAGCAGCTCGAGGCGATCCGCGCCTGGCTCGCCGGCGTCGCCCGCGCCAACGCCGGCCTGGGCACGGACGCCCGCGAGCTCAAGCTGTCCGAGAAGGTCTATCTCGCCAACGCCCTTGACCGCGTGGACGCGGTCCTGGCCGCGCGCTTCGGCGTCCCCGCCGCTCCCGTCGCCGCCGACGTGCTCGGCTCGGTGAGCCGCCCCGGCCAGGCAGCCCTCGCCCTGGCGCGCCTGTCGCTCGAGCTCGACAAGCGCAAGGGAGACGCCGCCTACGCGCTCAAGGCCCAGGACGCCCTGTTCGCCATACTCGCCGCCCGCCCCGGCGACGCGGCCGACGCCGGCGGCGTCCTCCTCTCCATCCGCGTCGCGGTGAAGGGCACCGCCTCCGAGCAGGCCCAGCTCTCCGCTCTGGTCAAGGCGCTCAAGACGACCCACGGCAAGGAGCTGCTCGCGGCCGTCGCCGAGGACGCGGAGAAGACCGCGCAGGACCTCGGCGAGGACGCCGAGAAGCGGTTCGCCTCCCTCAACAAGGCGCTGATCGCCGCCGGCGTCCGCGAGGACGACGACTCCTGGCGCGGCGAGTTCAAGCTGCGCCACTACCGCGAGCTCCGCGCGGCGATCGCCGCCGCGGCGAAGGCCAAGAACCCGACCGCCGAGCAGCGCGCCGTCGCCGAGCGCGCCGCCCGCCTCCTGCCGTTGCTCGAGGCCGCCGCGACCGCCGCCGGCGTCCTCCCCGGCGACACCCCCGGCGAGGTCTCCGCCGAGCTCGTCAACGAGCCCCTGCAGAAGGGCTACCAGGTCTTCCCCGGCTCCGTGTTCAACGAGCAGCTCCGCGCGCTCGGCCTGATGGACGCCGGCTCCGGCAACGGGATCACCGACCACCGCCAGACCTACACCCGCGACGAGATCGTGAAGCTGCGCGGCTTCCTCTCCGCGACCTTGTCCTCCGGCCAGGGCTGGGAGACCGACGGCAAGACCCGCCGCGCGCTCACCGACGAGGAAAAAGAGGCTCTGACGGGGGCGCTCTCCGCCGCCGACCGCGCCCTGGCCCTCTTCGACAAGTCCGGCAAGGCCTACGCCTTCGCGCCTCTGGCTCTGGCCGCGCTTCCCGCCTTGGGCCTCGCCCCGATCCTGATCTTCGCCGTCGTCGGCCTCGCCGCGGCGTACCTGGTCTGGAAGCTGCTGCCCGCGATGAAAGCCGAGGAGACCGAGGCCGCCGCGCGGGAGTCCATCCCCGGCTCGGTGATCGCCCGCCACCGCCGCGTCGAGCTCGCCGCCCGCCGCATGGCCACCGCCGTCAACGGCGGCAACTTCCGCTCCCGCTTCATCGGCGCCGGCGGCACGGACTTCGCCGAGGCCCGTCCCTACCAGGGCGAGGACATGCGCGAGATCGACTGGAAGACCTCCGCCAAGAAGGACGAGCTTTACGCGAAGAAGTTCGAGCTCGAGCGCGACATGCCGCTGATGCTCGTCGTCGACGTCAGCCGCTCCGGCCGCTTCGGCACGCGCGGCGCCGACAAGCGCACCGCCATCGAGGACGCCGCCGCGGTCCTCGCCCTGGCCGCCGCCCACTCCAACGTCCGCGTCGGCCTCGTCCTCGTCTCCGACCGCGTCGAGCAGGTCATCCCCGCGCGCGGCGGCTCGCGCCACGCGATGATGATCGTCGACGCCATCCTCAAGGGCGAGCCCACCGGCAAGGCCACCGACCTGAAGCCCGGCCTGGAGGCCGCGGGCAAGCTGTTGGGCTCGCGCGCGATGGTCGCCGTCCTCTCCGATTTCATCGCGCCCGATTTCAAGGACGCCTTGGGCTCCATCGCCTCGCGCCACGACGTGCGCGCCATCCGCGTGACCGACCCGGCCGAGCTGGGCCCGCTGCCCGACGTGGGCCTGCTGCCCGTCGTGGACGCGGAGACGGGCGTCACCCGCATGCTCGACACCTCGTCCCGCGCCGGCCGCGCCGAGGCCGCCGCCGCCGTCTCCCGCCGGGAGGCCGCCGTCGAAGCCGCCTTCGGCGCCGCCCGCATCCGCCCGATCTCGATCTCCACCGAGGGGGACCCGCTCGAAAGCCTCGAGCTGGCCTTCCATCCCAAAGCCAAGCAGCCGTCCAAGCCTTAAGGAGCGTTATGAAGAAAGTGCCCTCGCAGTTCGCCAAAATCGGAGCCGCCGCGCTGATCGCGCTCGCTCCTCTCTCGGCCTCCGCGCAGACCGTCACCGGCCGTGTCGCGGTCCCCGGCGTTTCCGCCGGGATCGTCCCGACGCTCGGCGCCGGCGTCGGCGCTCCGCTGTCGGCTCCCCTGCTGAGCCCTTCGGCGCTTTCCCTCACGCCCACGCTCGCGGCCCCGTCCGCGGCCTTGGTCCCCACGGTCGTCCCCGCCGCCCTCGCTCCGAAGGCCGCGGTCCCTTCCGCGGCCGAGCGCATGAAGGACGCGACCGCCGCCTTGGCCGCGATGCCGAACCTCGACGAGGCGTCCTCCGCGCAGACGCGCGGCGCGGGCACCGCCCTCGAGCAGGCGCTCACCGGCGAGAAGATCGCCGCCGCCGCCGTCGACGCCGGCGCTCCGGGCTACGCGTCGGGCGCCTCGGCCGAGCTCTCCGCCCGGGTCGTGGAGAAGGCCGCGATCATCAAGGGCATCCGCGCCGAGATCGCGAAGGTCATCGTCGGCCAGGAAGAGATGATCGACTCCATCATCACCGCCATGATCGCCTCCGAGCACGTCCTGCTCGAAGGCGTCCCCGGCGTCGCGAAGACTCAGACGGTCAAGGCGTTCTCCGACGCGGTCGAGGGCGGCTTCCAGCGCGTGCAGGGCACGCCGGACAAGCTGCCGTCCGACTTGCTGGGCGCCGAGATCCTTCAGGAGAACCCGACCACCGGCAATAAAGAGATCAAGCTCGAGAAGGGACCGGTCTTCACGAATATATTGCTTGTCGACGAGATCAACCGCATGATGCCGAAGACCCAGGCGGCGCTGCTCGAGGCGATGGCCGAGGGCCGCGTCACCATCGGCCGCAACACGCTCGACCTGCCGAAGCCCTTCATGGTGCTCGCCACGCAGAACCCCATCGAGCAGGAAGGCGTCTACCGCCTGCCCGAGGCCCAGCAGGACCGCTTCATGTACAAGGTCCTCGTCCCGCGCCCGGCCATGAACGAGCTCAAGGAGATCATGGACCGCTTCAGCAAGAAGGACGGCCAGCCCAAGGCGGGCAAGATCACCTCGCTCGACGAGATGGTCGAGATCCGCAAGGTCGCCGAGCAGGTCTACGTCGACGAGTCCATCAAGGACTACATCGTCAACATCGTCGAGGCCACGCACAACCCGTCGAAGTACGGCATCGACGCGAAGGACGTCATCGAGGGCGGCGCCTCTCCGCGCGCGGCCATCTTCCTCCTCAAGGCCGCGAAGATCAACGCGCTGCTCAACGGCCGGGCGTACGTCGGACCGAACGACGTGCGCGAGGTGGCGACCCGCATCCTGCGCCACCGCCTGACGCTCAGCTACTCCGCGAACAACCTCACCACGGACCAGGTCGTGGAGAGCATCCTCTCCAAGGTCCAGGTGCCGAAGCCCTCCGTGCGGGCCGCGGCGACTTTGGCTCCGTCGGACAAGAAGAACTGATCCGATGACCGTCGTGTACGCGCTGGCGGCCGCTCTCGCGGCCGCCGGCGCGGCGTCGGCTCAGGTCGTCGTCACGCGGGCGGCGCCGTCCGCTCCGCCCGTCTCCATCCTCTCCGCTCCCGTCCTCGCCGCTCCGGCGATCAACGACTTCCCGCTGGCGCCCTCCTTGCTGGGCACCCGCGTCCTGGGCGTCCCCGGTCCCGGGGTGACGCCCGCGCATGTGGAGGCGGCCAAGGCGCTCGCCGTGCGCACGGGAGAACCGGTCGTCATCCACGGCAGCCGCCAGACCGGCTTCAGCCATCACACGGGCCTCCCGTTCTCTCCGGACGCGGACCTGAACCTGCGCGTGCTCGGCGCTCCGGACCGGGTCGAATGGGACGGGAAGTCGCCGCGCGCCGCCACCATCGAGGACGCGGTGGGACGCGGTCATCTCGTCGTGGCTCCGAACCCCGTTCGTCTGCCGCGCGAGCTCGACTCGCTGCGCGCCTTGGCCCGTCCTTTCCGCACCGACGAGCAGCTGACCAGGCTCGCGGCTTCGCCGCGCGGCGCGGGGGAGACCTTCAAGTTCGCCGTCATCGGCGACGCGGAGCCGGGGCGTTTCTGGTTCTCTCGGACGCTCTTCAACACGCCCGGGGTCTTCTGGAAGCTGCTGGCGCGCGCCGACCGTTCGGGTTCCGATTTCATCTTCCAGCTGGGGGACATGGTCAGCCGCGGGACCGCCCTCAACTTCTGGTCGTTCATCAAGGGTCTGTTCTCCGCGGGGCCTTCGACGCCGTACCTGACGGCTATCGGCAACCACGACCGTCACAAGCCGCATGGGATCACCAACGACAAGGTGTACAGGGCCGCGTTCGGCAGCCCGGACTACGCCTTCGACCGCGGCGGGCGGCGCTTCATCGTGCTCGACTCGAGCGCGGGGCGCGTGACGCCGGTTCAGCTCGCGTGGCTCTCGGGCCTCCTCGATCCGGAGGTCCCCACGGTCGTCTTCACGCACATACCGCCGGCGCCCTTGTCCGAGTGGACCGACTGGGGCTCGATCAAGGGGGCGGGGGGCTTCAAAGAGGGCAGCGCCGAGTTCATGCGTCTGATGTCGGCGAACAAGGTCCAGCGCGTGTACATGGGCCACATCCACGGCCTGGGCGTCGTCGAGCGCGGGGGCGTGAAATACGTGCTCACCGGCGGCGGGGGTTCGCCGCTGTACCCCGGTCCGGTCAAGCAGCGCCTGCATCACTGGCTCTCGGTGGAAGCGGGGCCTCAGGGCCTCATCGAGACGGTCCACGCCGCCGACGGGTCGTCTTTCCCCCTGCGTTAGCGGTGACTGTTTCCGGAAACAGTCGCGGGAGGGAGCCCGCCGCGCGCGAGCCGTCCCGCTAAGGCTGCTTCTTCGCGGCCGGCCGCTTCACGCCCGAGCCGCGGCAGGTCTGCTTGCCCATCGGCGAGTCGACATTGAAGATGAAGGTCCCCTTCTTGTACTTCTCGCGCAGCCGTATGGTGAGCAGGCTCGAGAGCACGGAGACCTTCGAGCTGCTGGTGATGTAGTTGTGCGGCAGCGAGTCCTCGTCGTCCTCGTCCTCGGTCGAGACGTTCACGCTCCCGCTCACCGAGGAGATGCCTAGCGCCTTGAGGACCGGGTTGCCCGGCAGGACGGTGATCGCGCGGTATCGGTCTTCTTCTCCGGTCGAGACGATGTCGGCCTTGCCCCACAGCGCCTCGGTCTTGCCCGGGCTGCGGAACTCGACGAGGACGGATTTGGGCTGGCGCGTGAAGACGGCGAGGACCTTGTCGCGATAGACCCGGCAGTCGCGGTCCACGAGCCAGGTGCCGAGCAGGGGCTTGAGCGCGGCGTACGGGTCCTCCGCCGCGCGGACCGGGAGAGGGGAGAGGAGCAGCGCCGCGAGCCAGAGGTTCCGGGTCATGCCGAAACGATATGAAACTTAGTGGCTGGGAGCGCTGGTGACTTTCGCGTCGGCGGTGAGCTCGAGCTGCACCGGCTCGTCGCCGCGCAGGACGGTGACGGTCGTCTTCTGGCCCGGGATCATCTTGGAGAGCACGGCCGCGACGTGGCCCGCGGCCTCCTGGCCGCCCTCGGAGATGGCCGCGTCGCCGACGGCGATGATCAGGTCCCCGCGCTTGAGGCCGGCCTTCTCGGCGGCCGAGCCGTGGCGGATGTACTCGATCTCCAGGCCCGCCTCGGGCGCCATCGGGTCGGAGAGGTTGGCGATGATGCCCAGCGACGCCGTGCCGATGTTGCCGGTGGCGGCGTACTGCGCCATCACGTGCGCCACCTCGGGGGCCATGATGGAGAAGCCCAGGCCCTCGGAGCCGCCGCTCTGCGTGTAGATCTGCGTGTTGACGCCGACCACCTCGCCGCGGGCGTTGAAGAGAGGGCCGCCGGAGTTGCCGGGGTTGATCGCGGCGTCGGTCTGCAGATGCTTGACGTACATGTTCCCGCGGCCGTCCATGCCGCTGACGACGCCGGCGCTGACGGTGAACGGGAGGCCGCGCGGGTAGCCGGTGGCGGTGACGTCGGCGCCCTCGCGCGGGGCTTCGGAGGCGAGCTTGACGACGGGCCAGGGCTTGCCGTCGGCGCGCGGCTGGAGCTGGACGATGGCGAGGTCCTTGTCGTGGTTGACGGCGAGGACCTTGGCTTTCATCACGCCCTGCACGCCGGGCACGCGCGCCTCGACGAGCTGGCCGGGCTGGCGCGAGCCGACGACGTGGGCGTTGGTGATGAACACGCCGTCGGGCGTGAGGATGAAGCCGGAGCCGGTGGCCATGCCCCGCGGCATGCGCACGATCACGTTGACGACGGAGCCTTTGACGCGGGCGACCATCGCCTCGCGGGACTCGACGGCGGTCGAGTCGGCGGTCACGGCGTCGGCGGGCGCGGCGACGGGCGCGGGGGCGGCCTTGTCCTGGACCTGCTGGATGGCGGCGGCGACGACCGTGGGGGAGGCGGCCTGCTGGGAGGGGCTGAAGGCCGGGCCGTTGAGCGCGGAGACGCTCATCGCGACGAGCATGAGGGCGGCGAGGGCCTTGCCGCCGTTGGCCATGCGGAAGGCGCGCTCCTTGCGGCGCGTCAGCCAGCCGTGGAGCAGGGAGGACGCGCCGATGAGCCCGGCGATGACGGCGAAGGCGGCGCCGGCGAAGGGCGACCAGGTCAGCGCCACGAGCAGGCCGCCGACGGTGACGAGGTTGAAGACGAGGTGGGCGACGATGGGCGCGGTCAGGCCGCGGCTGCGGTAGGCGGTGTGCGCCAGGTACAGGCCGAGGATGAAGTTGAGGGCGAGGACGAAGGGGGAGAAGCCCCAGGTCGCGAAGTGGGCGGCGGCGAAGCTCAGGGAGGAGAGGGCCGCGGCGATGGGGAAGGCGAGGTGCGAGAGCCAGTCGCCGATCTTGAGGACGCGCTTGGCCCCGCCCACGACGCCCGCCGCGTCGGGCAAGCCCTCGATGAGCGAAGAGATCCAGCGCGTGACGGGCTTGACCGCGGCGAGGGCGAGGAAGATGACGCCGAAGCTCAGCAGGCGGAAGGTGAGCTCCTCCATGGCGACGGCCATCGGGATGTTGAGGCCGAGGAAGGTCGCGGGCGAGGTGGCGAGGCCCTGGATGATCTCGTTGGGGCCGTACTTCGCAAGGAGGGCGACGCGGCCGAAGCCGCTCAGGGCGGTGTCCGACATGTACTGCGGCCACGGGAAGACGGCGAGCAGGGGGCGGAGCGTGACCTCGAGGATGGCGCCGAGGCCGACGAGGTTCAGGCCCTGCTTGAGGCCGTAGCCGAGGCGCTCCCGGAAGGTCATCGGCTCGGTGAGCGGGCCGCCGAACTCGTCGACGGTGGCGGCGCGCTTGGCGGCGGAGAGGGCCTTGTGGGCGGTGAGCTTGGCGGAGAGGCCGGCCTTGAAGGAGTGCGTGATCTTGATGTCACCGGCGCTGACGGGTTTGCCCTCGGTCGACGCCTCGGTCTCGGCCGCGCCGTCGAAGACCTTGTCGGCGTCGGCTTTCGCGGTCTCGGCGGACGGGGTCGCGGCGGGGGCGGACTTGCGGCCGAGCAGGGAGGCGAGGCGCTGGGTCCAGGTCTTCTTCTCGACCGGGGCGGCGGCCTTGGGGGCGTCGGGGAGCTTCGGTGCGTCGGCGGCGGCGGCGCGGACGGAAACGGCGAGGGCGGGGGCGGCGGCGGTCACGGGGACGGCGGCCGAGACGGCGGCCGAGACGGCGGCCGGGGCGGCGACGGGGGACAGCGCGATCGAGGGGACGGCCAAGGAGCCGCTGAGGCTCGCGGCGCCGACGCCGAGGGCGGGGGCCATCGTCACGGCGGCGGAGACTCCGGTCACGGGGGAGACCGGCATGGCGCCCGCCCTGGCGGCGGCGACGCGGACGACCTGCGCCTGGGCTTCCGGGGGCACGGCGCCCAGGAGGAGGGCGGCGGCCAGGAGGATGGACAGAGCGCGGCGCGGTGAGATCATCATAGGAGAAGTGTAGCCCTTCCCCGTCGGCGGGGCGGGGGCCGGAGGTCCCAAGGAGGGGGCTTCTTTGGTCCCTCCCGGGGAGGCCCGTTGGACCCCCCTTCCTTAATTGGGTTCGGACCGCTATAATCCAAGCCATGACCCTGCGCGTCTACGAGTACGAGAAGTGCTCCACCTGCCGCCAGGCGCTGAAGTTCCTCGACGCCCGGAAGGTGGCCTATCAGCGCGTGCCGATCGTGGACCAAGCCCCCTCTGTGGCCGAGCTCAAGGCCATGCTCGCCTTCGCCGGCGACCTGAAGCGCCTGTTCAACACCTCCGGCGTCGTCTACCGGGAGCTGGGCATCGGCGAGAAGCTCAAGACGATGAAGGAGGCCGACGCGCTGGCGCTCCTGTCGAAGAACGGCCGCCTGGTCAAGAGGCCCTTCGTCCTGCTCAAGGACCGCGGCCTGCTCGGGTTCAAGGAAGACGAGTGGAAGGCGGCGTTTAAGTGAAGGTCTCCGTCCTCATCCCCGCCTACAACGAGGCCAAGACCATCGGCGCCTGTCTCGAGGCGGTGTACGGCCGCAACCCGGGGCGGGACCTCGAGGTCATCGTCGTCGACGACGGCTCCACCGACGGGACTTTCGAGGCGGCGAAGGCCGCGGCCAGGCCCGGCACGGTCGTGCTCAAGCACGAGAAGAACGCGGGGAAGGGGACGGCGATACGGACGGCGCTCGCCAAGGCGACGGGCGAGGTGGTCTTGATCCAGGACGCGGACCTCGAGTACGACCCGGCCGATTACGCAAAACTGCTTTTACCCATCGAGGAGGGCCGGGCCGAGGTCGTGTACGGCTCGCGTCATCTGGCGGCGGGCAACGAGCGCTCCTACGCGCGCTACTACTACGGCGGGCGCCTGGTGTCGGTGTTCACCAATCTGCTGTACGGCTCGTCGATCACCGACGAACCCACCTGCTACAAGGTGTTCAAGACCGCGCTGCTGCGCTCCTTCGGCCTGACATGCACCGGCTTCGAGTTCTGCCCCGAGGCGACGGCGAAGACCCTTCTGCGCGGCATCCCCATCCTCGAGGTTCCCATCAGCTACCGCCCCCGCCGGATCGAGGAGGGCAAGAAGATCCGCTGGTACGACGGGATCGAGGCGCTGTGGACGCTTCTGAGACTGCGATGGACGCGCGCCTAGATCCGCGCCGTTCCGACGCGGCGGTCTTCGCTCTGGCGCTCGCGCTGCGCCTGGGGTTCACGGCGTTCTTCGTGACCAAGGGCCTGGGCGAGGTGTACGGCCGCGATCTGTATTTCAACCTGGCGCAATCGTGGCTCGGCTGGCTGCCCATGCCCGCCTTCGACGCCACGCATCCGCCTTTATACACGATGGTCGTCGCGGCGCTGCTCGGTCTGTTCCGCTCGCCGAACCCCCTGCCCGTTCTTCTTCTTCAATGCCTCGCCGGCGCGGCCTCGGTACTTCTGGTGCGGCGTATCGGCGCCCGCCTGGCGGACGACGCGACGGCCCGTCTCGCCGCGTTGTGGTGCGCCTTAGATCCCGCGCTCATCTTCTTCACGCCGCATCTCCAGACCGAGACGCTGTTCATCGCGATGACGCTGTTGTTCTTCGTCGGTCTGTTCAATGAATGGGACCGTCCGTTGTCCTGGCGCCTGGTCGCGCTGGGCCTTTGGGGCGGCCTGTGCGTCCTCTGCCGTTCCGTTCTCGGCGGGTATCCCGCCCTCCTGTTCCTGGTCCTGTGGCGGGCGAAAGGGCTCAAGCGCGCGTTCCTGTTCTGCGCCTTGCTCGGCGCGGGCTGGCTGGCGCCCTCGGCCGCGTGGACCGCGCGCAACTACTTCAAGTACGGCAAGGTCGTGCCCGCCGCGACCTTGATGGGCTGGAACCTCTATGAAGGCTTCACCCTCGACCGCGAGGTCGTGCGCCGCCACCCGGCGGAGATGGGGGCGGAGGTCCAGGCGCTGGGCCTCACCGACCCCATCGCCGTCGGCGACCATTTCGCGAAGAAGACCGCCGCGCTCGTGCGCGCCGATCCGCTCGGGGCGGCGAGGATCGTGGTCGGGAAGGCCTTCCTGTTCTGGCGGCCGTTCCCGTACGACCCGCATGTGTGGTGGCAGCGCGGGGCCCTCGGCGTCTACTTCACCGTCGTCTTCGCGCTGGCGCTGTGGGGCGCGCGCGGGACCTTCGCCGCGGGCTCGCCGTGGGGCGCGGTGTGGGCGCTGTTCGCCTACCTGACCGTCGTCCATTCGATATTCTTCACCTCTCTGCGCTACCGCCTGCCGCTCGAGCCGTTCCTGCTCCTGCTCGCGTCGGCGGGCGCGCTCGCCGCGGTCCGGGGGAAGGAGGGCCGCCGTGCGTAAGCGCGCGGAGTCGCTGTCGCCCTGGGCCTGGGCGCTGATCGCCTGCGCGCTGCTGGCCGCGGCGCTGCGCTTCGTCAAGATCGGATACGGCCTGCCGCACACCTACAACGCCGACGAGCCGCACCTGGTCAACATGGCGGTGTCCTTCGGCGGCGGCAGCCTGCGGCCGCACTCGTTCAAGTACCCGACGGTGTGGCCGACCATGCTCGCGGGCCTGTACGGCCTGTGGTTCGGCGCGTGGTCGGTGTTCGGCCTGAGGAAAGCCCCCGCGGATTTCGCGGCGCTTTACGGCTTCGCCCCGACGGGCTTCTACCTGATCGCCCGTCTGGCCGCGGCGGCCGCGTCGCTGGGCGCGCTCGCCGTCGTCTCGCGCGCCGAGCGCGCGGAGGACCGGACCCGCTGGCCCTACGGCGCTTTGATCCTGGCCTTCTCCCCGGTGCTCGTCGAGCTGGCTCACGCGGCCAAGCCCGATTCGCTGATGCTGCTCTTCGTCGCGGGCGCCTGGGCCGGCGCTCTGCGCTTCCAGGCGGGAGGGGCGCGCGGCTGGCTGTTCGCGGCGGGCGCGCTGACCGGCGCCGCCTGCTCGACCCAATACACCGCCGCGCCGTTGGCCCTGCTCCTGCCGCTCTCCTGGCTGCTGCGCGAGGGCGGGCCGCCGTCGTGGACCTGGCTTTTCCAGGCCGCGGCCTTCGCCGCCGCCGCGTTCACGGTCGGCTCGCCGTTCATCGCGCTCGACTTCCGCCGCTTCGCCGCGGACTGGACCGATTACGCCGACCTCGGGCGCCTGCGCCCGCACGACGCCGCGGCGATGGCGAAGACCGTGGCCTACAACCTCTGGACCTACGGCGGCGACGGCTCGCCGGCCGGGGCGGCGGCCGCGATCGGGCTCGGCGTGCTGGCGTGGCGCAGGACCCGCCGCGCGATCCTCCTGGCGGTCCCGGTCGCGGCGTACTACCTGGTCCTGTCCGGGAGCCCCGACGGGGGCTGGCAGCGCTACCTGCTCGGCGTGTTTCCCGCGCTGGCGCTGCTGTCGAGCGAGGGCCTGGCCCTGCTCGGCGGCAAGAGCCCCTGGCGCCGCGCCTCCGTCGCGGCGCTCGTCCTGGCGCCGGGCCTGTTCCTCTCCTGGCGCTACGTCGCCGACCTGACCTTGCCCGACACGCGCGCGCAGGCGGAGTCCTGGATGACGGCGAACATACCGGCGGGGGAGACCGTCCTCCTCGACCTGCCCCACGCCTCCCCGCGAGCGACCCCGTCGAAGGACCAGTGCGAGGACCTCGCCGCGCGCACCGCCGCCGCGGGCTCCCCGCGCTCGAAGCTGTGGCGCGCGATGGCCGACCGCCATCCCGGGGGGGGCTGGCGCGTCTACCGCATCCAGCGCTCGGCGGGGGACCTGTTCTCATCCCCGCGCCACGTCGCCGCCTCGCAGGCCGACGCGGATTTCCTCGACGTGCGCCCGGGCCTCGACCCGGTGCGCGCGGTGCGCGCGAGGTGGGTCGTCACCTCCAGCTTCGGCGCCGATCCCCGCCGCGCCCGCGAGCTCGCCACCTTCTTCGCGGAGCTCGCCGCCGGCGCCGACCTGGTCCGCGAATTCCCGTCCGAGCCCGGGACGACGATGGGCCCCTGGCTGAGGGTCTGGCGCCTGAGGAGATGAGATGGCCCTTCACAACCTGATCGAGAACCTGATCCACTCCTTGCGCTACCGCGAGGTCCAGCCTCACCTGCGCCCCTGCCGGCGCATGGCGGACCTCGGCTGCCGCTTCGACCACCACTTCCTGACGAAGGTCCGAGGCCTGGCCGACGAGAGCTGGGGCCTCGATATCACCGTCGAGGACGGCAAGGACGGGACCATCACCCTGCTGAAAGCCGACATCACCAAGAACCTGCCCTTCCCCGACGGCTTCCTCGACCAGATCACGATACTGGCCGTGCTCGAGCACATCGCCGACCCCAAGGCCGTGCTGAGCGAGGTCCGCCGCTGCCTGGCGCCGGGCGGCCGCCTCATCGTGACGACCCCGACCAAGCTCGGCATCATGGTCCACGATTGTCTCGTGCACACCGGCCTGGTGCGCGACGTGGAGCCCGGCGAGCACAAGGACTTCGACGTGTCCCCCGAGGCCCTCGCCTCCTGGGCCCGCGAGGCGGGCCTCGTCGTCGAGGACGTGCACTCCTTCGAGCTCGGCATGAACGCATTCCTGCTCGCCAGCCGGCCTTCGTAGCGCCGCGACGAACCCGCGTTATCCCCGGTATCCACAAGACGAAGCACGAAAACTGTTGTCAACAACAGTTGCGGCATCCCATGTGGATAACGCGTCGAGGGAAAATTGTGTAAATGGTACGATTGCGCTCGTGACTGAGACGAAGAAAACGGTGCTGATCACCGGAGCCGCCGGCTTCATCGGTCGGCGCCTGGCGGCTCTTCTCGTTGAAAGATTCAAGGTGCGATGCTTCGTGCGGGACTCGGAGCGCGCGAAGACGCTGCTTCCGGCTGGCGTCGAGCTCGTCACCGGCGACATGACCGACGCCGCCTCGTTGAAGGCCGCGGCCGCCGGCGCCGACGCCGTCGTGCACCTGGCCGCGCTCAAGGGCGACGAGCCGGACATCGTCGCGGTCAACGTGGGCGGGGCCCACAACCTCGTCGAGGCGTGCCGGGCGGCGGGCGTGCGCCGCGTGATCAACGTCGGCAGCCAGGCCTCCCGCCTGGAACGCCGCGGCGCCTACGGCGAGACCAAGGCGCGGTCCGACGAGGCCTTCGCCGCCTCCGGCCTCGAGGTCACCACCTTGGTGCCGAGCCTCGTCTACGGGCCGAAAGATCCGGGCGTGTTCGGTAAGCTCGCGCGCGTGACCGCCTCCGCGCCGTTCGTGCCGGTGATCGGCGACGGCTCGGTCCGCTTCCAGCCGGTGCACGCCGACGACCTATGCGCCGTCATCGCGGGCTGCCTGGCCGAGCCGGGGACGATCGGGAAGACCTACGCCGTCGGCGGTCCCCAGAGCGTCACCTTGGCCGGGCTCATCGACCTCATCGGCGCCGCCATCGGCAAGAAGCCGCTCAAGGTCCATCTCCCGTGCTGGGCCGCGATGGGGATCGCGCGCGTCCTGGGGCTTTTCCTCTCCTCGCCGCCGCTGTCGGTCAGCAACGTGGCCGGCGCCGTCCAGAGCGCCCCCGAAGCGGACTACGCCGCGGTCTTCTCCGAGCTGGGCCTGAAGCCGCGTCCGCTCGCCGAAGGCCTGAAAGACGCCCTGGCCTGACCCTCGGGCCGCCTGAGACCGCCCCTCCATTTCCTATAATGAGGGCCACATGGCCAAGCCCAAAGTCATCGTCGTCATGCCCGCCTACAACGCGGAGAAGACCCTCGAACGCACCATCAAGGACATCCCCGCCGGGTCGGTCGACGAGGTCATCCTCGTCGACGACTGCTCGAAGGACGGCACCGTCGCCCTCGCCAAGAAGCTGGGGCTGACCGTCATCCAGCACGCGACCAACAAGGGCTACGGCGGCAACCAGAAGACCTGCTACACGGAAGCGCTGCGCAAGGGCGCCGACGTCGTGATCATGGTCCACCCCGATTACCAGTACGACGCCCGCCTCGTGCCGATCATGTCGGACCTGATCACCCACGACATCTGCGACATGGTCTGCGGCAACCGCATCCGGACCCGCTGGGAGGCGCTCGGCGGGGGGATGCCGGTGTACAAGTACGTTTTCAATCGGTTGCTGACGATGTTCGAGAACTCCGTCACCGGCCAGAACCTCGGCGAGTGGCACTCGGGCCTGCGCGCCTACTCGCGCAAGTGCCTCGAGACGATCCCGTGGGAGGACAACTCCGACGACTTCGTGTTCGACCAGCAGTTCCTGATCCAGGCCGCCTACCTGAAGCAGCGCCTGGGCGACGTGCCCGTCGCCGCGCGCTACTTCGCGGAGGCCTCGTCGATCAACTTCGTGCGTTCCTGCGAGTACGGGCTGTCGGCGATGTGGTGCCTCGGCCAGTACGTCCTGCAGCGCCTGGGCCTCGTGAAGTTCGCGCTGTTCGAGCCGAAGACCGCTAAATGAGCCGAGCCGCGGCGGCCTTCGCGCTGCTGACGGCCGGGCTCGGCGCGCTGTCGGCGGCCGATTCCCTCTGGGTGGCGCTGCGGCCGGGCTGCGTGCCTTTCGTGCTCCTCGTCCTGACCATCCTGCTCGCCACCGGCTCCGGCCGCGTCCTGGCCGGCAAGCTGGGCCTGAGCGACATGAGCGAGTCGCAGAAGACCTTGTGCGGCATGACCTTGGGACTGGGCCTGCTCGCCCTCGGCGGCTTCTTCCTCGGGGCCCTCGGCCTGTTCAAGCCCTGGGCCGCCTCGGCCCTGCTCGCCGCGCTGTGGGTGATCGGCTACGCGGAGCTCAAGCCGGCGCTGGCGTCCCTGGCGCCCGACCAGAGCCTCCTGCGCGAGCGGCCGCTCGCGGCCGCGGCGGTGGCCCTGCCGCTGCTCGCCGCGCTGTGGATGTGCCTCGTTCCGCCGCACCAGTACGACTCCCTCGTCTATCACCTGGCTTTGCCCCAGGCCTACCTGCGCGAGGGGCGCCTGTTCGCCCCGCCCGGCATCGTCTACGCGCACTTCCCGCAGAACGGGGAGATGCTGTTCTCGCTCGCCCTGCTGCTCGGAAGCGACCTGCTGGCGCAGATGTACATGTGGCTGTCGATGGTGCTTTCGATCTGGTGGGTGTTCTCGCTCGGGCGGCGCGAGGCGCCGATGAGCGCGGTGGCGCTGGCCTCCATCTTCATCGCCACGCACTCGGCGCTGCTGCTGATGTCGTCGACGACCTACGTCGAGCCGCTCGTCATGCTCTGGATCACCGCGGCGGCGCTCAGCTTCGAGCGCTGGCGGCGGCTCGCACCGGAGGGCGGAGGGCCCCGGGGCTGGCTGATCCTGTCGGCGATCTTCACCGGGCTGGCGCTGGGGACCAAGTACTACGCGGGCATCGGCGCCGCGGCGTTCGGCCTGCGCCTGCTGTGGGCGTTCGCCTTCGACCGCCGCAGGGAGCGCGCGGAGGACCTGGTCCTGTTCACCGCGATCGTCAGCGCGCTGTTCGCGCCGTGGCTGGTCAAGAACTGGGTGTGCGTACGAAACCCCGTCTTCCCGTTCCTCTACAGGTGGTTCGAGAACACCGGCACCGGCTGGAACGCCGAGCTCGCCGCGGGCTACTTCAGCGTGCTGACCGAGTACGGCCACATCGGCGGCTTCTTCCATTCGCTCATCTCGCTGCCGATCCTCCTGCTGAGGAACCCGCTGCGCTTCGGCGGCGGCATGGACGTGCTGGGCGACCTGGGCTGGGACATCTCGCTGTGGCTCCTGCCGCTGGGGGCGTGGGCCGCGTCCAAGAACCGGAGCCTGCGCGGGCTCCTGCTGTTCTGCTTCCTGTGGGGCGCGGCGTGGTTCTCGAGCGGCGTCGTCCTGCGCTTCCTGACGGTCCTCGTGCCGATCATGGCGCTGCTGGGCGCCTGCGGCCTGGTCGCCCTGTGGGCCGTGCTCGACCGCTGGTCGCGCGCCGTCATCGCCGGGGCGCTCGGGGTCATGACCTTCGCGCACCTGTTCCTGTTCGTCTTCGTCCACTCGACCTTCGGCTCGGGGTCGACGGCCTTCGGGCTCGAGAGCCGCGAGACGTTCCTGACGCGGCGCCTCGACTACTACTCCTGCGCGGACTGGCTCCGGGGCAGCGCCGTCGAGAATGATAAAATACTGGTCGTCGGGGAGCAGCGCGGCTACTATCTGACGGCCGACCACCTCCCCAGCACCGTGCACATGCCCAACCTCTTCGTCCGCCGCGCCAACGAGTCCGCCGGTCCCGCGGCGCTCCTCGCGTCGCTGCGCGCCGACGGCTTCACCCGCGTGCTCATCGTCCCGCGCGAGGCCGCCCGCCTCGGGCCGGGCCTGGGCTCGCTGACGCCGGCCGGCGCCGTCAACTGGAAGGGCCTCGAGGACACGCTGAAGACGGAGTTCACGGGCCGCGGCTGCGTCGTGGGGCGCCTGTGAAGAGCTACACGGGCCTGCTGCTGACCTCCTTCATCTGCTCGGCGGGCGTGTCCTTCTTCATGACCCCGCTCGTGCGCCTGCTGTCGGTGCGCCTGGGCGTGCTCGACCGGCCGGGCTCCGCGGTCAAGACGCACACGGAGCCGACCCCGGTGTTCGGCGGCGTGGCCATCTACATGGGCTTCATGGCGACGATGCTGCTGCTGCGCCTGACGACGAACTTCCCGACCGGCACCCTGTACAACCTGCGGGCGCTCGTCCTCGGCGGCACCTTGATCTTCGCGCTCGGCCTCATCGACGACCTGAAGCGGCCCGAGGGCGTCGACTACAAGCCGAAGTTCCTGGTGCAGATACTGGCCGCGGCCCTGCTGATCCTGTTCGGCCTGCGCATGCGCTTCCTGTCTCCCGCCTACGTCGCCGCGGTGGTGACCGGCGTCTGGATCGTCGGCGTGACGAACGCCTTCAACATCGTCGACATCATGGACGGGCTGTCCGCGAGCCAGGCCGCGATCGCCGCGCTCGGCTTCCTGATGATCTCCCTGCCGACCGAGGAGCTCTACGTCAACTTCGCCTCCGCCGCCCTCGCGGGCGCCGCTATCGGGTTCCTGCCCTGGAACCTGTCGCGGAAGCGCAAGATCTTCATGGGCGACAGCGGCAGCCTGCTGATCGGCTTCCTGCTCGCGGGCATCTCGCTCGGCACGCGCTACTCCGACGTCAACGACGCGGGCGTCTTCGCCCCGCTGCTGATCCTCTTCGTGCCCGCCTTCGACACCTTCTTCGTGAGCCTCCTGCGCCTCAACCAGGGCAAGTCCCCGTTCCTCGGCTCCAAGGACCACTTCGCGCTCCGCCTCGAGAAGATGGGGTTCGACCGCGGGCAGGTCGTGCTGATGGCCGGCGCGGCCGCGGCGTTCCTGAGCTTCTGCGCGTTCCTCGTGACGCAGCTGCCGCTGCGCGGCGCGATCGCGGTCTACGTGCTGGTGGCGTTCCTCGTCGGCTGGGTCGGGCGCCGCATGGCGCTCGTCGAGATGCGATGAAGGTCGACGTCCTCGTCCTCGGCGGCGGGCTGGCGGGCCTCTCCGCGGCCTATCACCTCCGCGAGCGGGGGGTCTCCTCCCGCCTCGTCGTCGAGGCCAAGGACCGCGTCGGCGGCACGGCCGGCTCGGTGACGACGGGCAAGTTCACCTTCGACTACACCGGCCACCTGCTCCACCTCCACGACCCCTACGGGAAATCCCTGGTCCTGGACCTCCTCCGGGACAACGTCGCGGCCCACGAGCGCAAGGCGTGGATCTACTCGCAGGGAGCGTTCACCCGTTATCCTTTTCAGGCGAACACGAAAGGGCTGCCCCCCGAGACCGTCGCGGACTGCGTCGCGGGATTCCTCGAGACCGTGCACCGGCCGAGACCCTTGGGGCAAGACCCGGATTTCTTGTCGTGGTGCCGGGCGACCTTCGGCGACGGGATCACGCGCCGCTTCATGCGCCCCTACAACGAGAAGCTCTGGCGCACGCCGCTCTCGAAGCTGACGACCGAGTGGCAGGGCCGTTTCGTGCCGAAGCCGACCGCCTCCGAGGTCGTGTACGGCGCCCTCACCGACAGCAACGCCCTGTTCGGCTACAACGCGACCTTCCGTTACCCCGTGCGCGGCGGCATACAGTCCCTGCCCGACGCGCTCGCCGACCGCCTCGAGCCCGGCGTCGTGCGCGTGGACAGCCCCGTCCTGGCCGTGGACTTGCGCGAGAAGGTCGCCTCGGTGCGCGGGCTCGGCGAGGTGCGCTTCGAGCGGCTCGTGAACACCCTTCCCTTGAACGTGTTCCTGGACCTCGCTAAGCCGCTGCCGGCCGCCGTCAAGGCGGCGCGCAAGGACCTGCGCTGGAACACCGTCTGGAACCTGAACCTCGGCATCGACCGTCCCGCTCCGGCGGACAAGCACTGGATCTACTATCCGGAAAAACATTTCCCATTCTATCGCGTCGGCTACTCGAGCAACTTCTCCCCGCACCTCGCCCCGGAGGGCCACGCCGCGCTGTACCTCGAGGCGACGCGCCCGGGCGGGGCGCGCGTGGACCGCGACAAGCTCGAGGCGGACATGATCAAAGGCCTGCGCGAGGCGGGCCTGCTGCGCCGCAGCGACGAGATCTCGGCCAAGGTCTGGATGCCGGTGCCGGTCGGCTACGTCGTCTACGACCGCGCCCGCACCCCGGCGGTGAACGCCATCTTCCGCCACCTCGCCTCGCTCGGCGTCGAGTCCATCGGCCGCTACGGCGGCTGGAAGTACTCCTTCATGGAGGAGACCATCCTCGACGGCAAGCGCTGCGCGGAGCGCCTCACCGGCGGCGCGTCCGCGCCGGAGGCCTCCGCGGCCCCCTTGAGGGCGCTGAAATGAGGAGGATCCTGCCCCTGCTGGCCCTCCTGGTCCTCTCGTCCTGCGTGGCGGAGACCGTCGAGCGCCGCAAGCCGCGCAAGGGCCCGATCAAGGAGGTGGGCTTCGTCGACATGGGCGGGGGGAACGTCCGCTACTCGGTGGAGGGCTGGGGCTGGTTCGTCGCCGGGCGCCGCCGCGACGCCCTGCGCCGCATGCGCCGCAACTGCGGCAAGCTGCTCGCGCCGCAGATCGTCGACGAGTATCAGCGCCAGGACGCCGACATCTCCTACGCCGGCACGGACATCGCCACCAGCCTCGACAAGGGCATGGAGCACTTCAAGATCGCGCCCTTCCACCACATCGTCTACGAGTGCCGGCCGAAGGACGCGAAGTACGAGCCGCCGCAGCCCTCGACCGCGGCCCCGCGCGCCTTCCTCGTCGTGCCCCCCGTCGCGACGGTCTCCACGACCACCGTGACCGAAGCCCCGGCCGTGTCCACCGCCCCCGTCTCCCAGGAGCCGCCCAAATGATCAAGCTCGACCGCGCCATCTGCATCTTCGACCTGGAGGCCACCGGCGTCAACGTCCTCGAGGACCGCATCGTCGACATCTGCATACTGAGGCGCGAGCCCGACGGCTCCGAGACCGTATTCTCCTCCCTCGTCAACCCCGGCGTGCCGATACCCCCCGAGGCCACCGCGATCCACCACATCTCCGACGACATGGTCAAAGACCAGCCCCGCCTCTCCGACCTCGCGCCGAAGATACTCGAGATGTTCAAGGACGCCGACCTCTCCGGCTTCAACGCCGCGAAGTACGACATCCCGCTGCTGACGGCGGAGTTCAAGCGCTTCGGCGCCGAGTGGCCCGAGCCGGGCAAGCGGGTCGTCGATTCGTTCACGATCTTCCAGCGCAAGGAGCGCCGGGACCTCACGGCGGCGTACAAGTTCTACTGCGGCAAGGACATGACCGGCGCCCATCGCGCCGAGGCCGACGTGCGCGCCACCGCCGAGATCCTGTGGGCGCAGATCGAGAGGTACACGGACCTTCCCAAGGATGTGGCGGCGATCGAAGCCTGGTGCAATCAGATCGATCCGAGCCGCGTCGATGTCGAAGGGAAATTCGTCTGGAAGAACGGCGAGGCCGCGTTCGGGTTCGGGAACAAGCACAAGGGCAAGACCATCCGCGAGGTCGTTCGGTCCGACCGCGGCTATTTCTCGTGGATGATCGAAAAGGGGAACTTCAGCGCGGATGTGATCCGGATCTGTAAAGAAGCTTTGGAGGGGAAGTTCCCGGAGAAGAAAGGTTAGTGGCGAAAAAAAAGGGGATCGCCGTTGTCTTGCTTTCGGGAGGCTTGGACTCCACGACGGCGTTGTACTGGGCCAAGAGGGAGTACTCTTCCGTCATCGCTTTATCCATCCGTTACGGCCAGCGTCACGTCAAGGAGTTAAACGCGGCCCGCGCGGTCGCGCGGGCCGCGAAGGTGCGGCTCCACGAGGTCGTGATATCGCTGCCGTGGCTCCAGGGCTCGTCTTTGACTAATTCGTCCCTTCGAATCCCGGACATGCCGTTGAAAAAGATAGGGACCGGCGGCATCCCGTCGACGTATGTGCCGGGACGCAACACCGTCTTCTTGTCGTTGGCGGTGTCGTTAGCGGACGCCGTCGGCGCCTCCGCCATCGTCATCGGCGCGAACGCGCTGGATTACTCGGGCTATCCCGATTGCCGTCCACCGTTCATCGACGCCTTCGGCAAGGTCGCCAAGGAAGGCACGAAGCGCGGCTCCGAAGGCGAGCCGTTGAGGATACTCGCCCCTCTCCTGCGCCTCGACAAGAAGGGCGTCGTGGATCTCGCCCGTCGCGTCGGCGCTCCCTTGGATCTGACCTGGTCGTGCTACGCCGGCGGCGCTCGCCAGTGCGGCCGTTGCGATTCGTGCAAGCTCCGCGCCAAAGGCTTCCGCGAGGCCGGCGTCACGGATCCCGCCGCGTGACCCAGTCCCTGAAGCTGTCCGACGAGTCCCGCGCCCGCGTGGTCGAGGTCTTCTCCTCGCTTCAGGGCGAAGGCCCGCGCCTCGGCGAGCGCCAGATCTTCGTCCGCCTCGGCGGCTGCAACCTCTCCTGCGACTACTGCGACGAGCCGGACACCATCCCGATCCCGTCGGGCGTCGTGCGGTCCGCCGAATACGTCAAGCACGAGATCGAATCCCTCGCCCACGCGAGGGCCCACCGCGCCATCTCCTGGACCGGCGGCGAGCCGCTTCTCCACCCGCAGTTCCTGATGCCGCTGATGCGCTGGGCCCGCAAGAAAGGCCTCGAGAACCATCTCGAGACCAACGGGACCTTGCCCGTCCCCATGTCCGCGCTCGCGCCGCTGTGCGACCTCGTCGCCATGGACATCAAGCTGCCGTCCTCGACGGGGCGGGACCTGTGGGGCGCGCACCGCGACTTCATCCGCGTACTGCCGCCGCGCGCGTTCGTGAAGGTCGTGCTGAGCGACCGCGCGACCGAGGACGAGTGGAAGACCGTCGTCGAGCTCGTGCGCCGCGCCCCTCATCCTCTGCCGCTGTACCTTCAGCCCGCGACGCCGGTGGGGAAGGTGAAGACGATCCCCGCCGCCCGGGCCTTACGGTTCGAGGCGATCGCGCGACGCTCCGTCAAGGAGGTGTTCCTGCGCCCGCAGTGGCACCATCTGTGGCGCCTCCCGTAAGGACTAAGGCGCGCTGGAACCGGCCTTAACGAAGCGGATCGATCGCTTCTCCTCACGGGCCCGGGCCGGAATTCGTCGGGAGAACAGCGACGAAGGTCGGCCTCCGGGGTATGATGTAGAATGAGCCGTGAGGACGAAGTGGTTGTGGAGGCTCGGCTTGGCCGCGGCGATGACGGTGGGCGCGTTGCTGCGCCTGCGGAGCGTGAAGGACCCGGTCCAGGAGAGCGGCTCCGATTACCGGATCCTCGCCGAAAGCCTCCAGACCAGCCGCTCCCTGGAGTTCACCACCTCGGAAGGCCCGTCGGCTCGGCGAGGCGTCCTCTATCCCGCCCTGCTCGCTGCCGTCGAGCCGGTTCCGGTCGGCGGCACGGGGCGGGCGCTGCGGCTCCAGGCGGCGCTGGGGGTCATCGCGGTCGCCTACGCCGGCGTCCTGGCCGCCGTGATCTGCTCGCCCCTGGCCGGCTTGCTCGCCGCTTTCGGCACGGCCCTGCATCCCATCCTCGTCAGATCCGTCGCTTCTTACGCGATCGAATCCTTCTACGGTTTTCTGGTCCTCTCCGCGGCTTTGAGCCTCGCGCTCTGGCTGCGCCGGCCCAGTCGGCGGGGGGCGCTGATGGCCGGCTTGTGCGTGGGCGCCGGCATTATGTGCCGTTCCACGCTCTTCCTCTTTCCGATATTCCTGGCCGTGGCGCTGCGCCTCGCCCGCAAGACCGCGCCGGTACCGCGACGGCAGCTCGTGCTGTTCGTGGCCGCCTCCTTCTTGGCCCTGGCGCCCTGGGTCCTGCGCAACTCCATCGCCCTGCGCGCCTTCATCCCCTTTGAAAGGAACACGTTCCAGGACACGCTCTTCGCGGCATCCACCGGCGCGGTGCAGTTCGACTCCACGCAGCTAGACCTCTCCGGCTGCCGTCCCGCCACGGCCGACTGCCTGCTCTCGGCGACCCGCCGGGAGCTCCGGGCCCACCCGTGGCGCTACGTCGCGACCAGCATGCTGCGCCTGGCGCGAAGCCTCGCATACTACCCGCTCGTGACGCTGCTGGCCTTCTTCGGTCTGCTCCTCGCCCGTCCCGGCGCATCTCGGCTGGCGCTCGGGGCCATTGTCGCCTATTTTTTCCTCATCTACGTCCCCTTCGCCTCGGTGCCCCGGTTCATCGAGCCCGTCCTGCCCTGCCTCATCGTCCTGGCCGGCTGCGCCGCGGCTTGGCCGGTCGAGCGGGCGCTGGCTCGGTTCGCGGTCCGTTCGCCCTCCGTCGAAGTGGATCCGAGGCCCTGGTCCTGGCTAGCGCATGGAGCGGTGGCCGCGGTCTACATCCTGGGCTGCGGCTACCTGGCGGCGGAGACGGCCCTGCGCATCGCGCCCTGCCGCCTGCCGCCGACCGCAGCCGGTCTCTTCTACTGCGGCCTCTCGTTGGAGCGCGAAGGGTCGCCGGGAGAAGCCATGGACCGATTCCGCGCGGTCCAGGCGCTCGGCGCGGGATCGCGTTTGGCCGGCCGGGCCCGGCTCAGGCTGGCGGTCCTGGAGTGGAAAGCGGGGCGGGGCGACGCGGCCGCGAGGGGCCTCCCGGCCGCCGTGGCCGCCGTGCCGGAGCTTGTCCACGAGGCGGCGATGCGCCTCCAGGACTCAGGAGATCTTCGCGGGGCGAGGCTCTTCTTGGACCAGCTCGTCTCCGGGCGTCCGGACGATGCCGACTTTCTCATCGACCGAGCGGTCCTCGCCTTCCTGGCGGGCCGCAAGCGCGACATGGAGGCCGACCTAGCCAAGGCCCTGAGGATCGACCCCGGGAGCGCGCGCGGGCTCGACATGCGCAAGACCCTGAAGGAAATCAGGAGGGGCGGCGTTCGGCCCGTCGCTCATTGACGCCGCAAAGGCACCACCTGTGGAACCTTCCCTAGACGGGAAGGGCTCGCGACTGTTTCCGGAAACAGTCGCCCGGCGGCGCCTCTAGGTCAGGCCGTCGCGCACGCCATGATGCCGCGCGCCTCGCAGACGCCGTCGAGCAGGGCGTTGAGCGCGTCGCAGGCGTCGGACACCGCGGCCTTCATCTCGGCGCCGAGGACGGGGTCCTTCTCCAGCTCCGCGACGAGGACCTGCTTCTCCGACGAGGAGTGCCAGGCGTCCATGGTCTCGTGGACCGAGAAGAAGCCGAGGGCGTCCTTGGACTCGAGGCCGTACTTCGACTTCAGGCCCTCGATCTTGGTCTTCGCGACGGCGGGCTGCTGCGCCTCGTAGGCGTAGAGCGCGGCCAGGCCGGCCTGCCAGGAGCCGCGGGACAGGCGGTCGAAGGTCTCCACGCACTTCGCCGTGCCGGCGTGGGCCTCGGCGCCGAGGACGGAGGCGCGGTCCGCGCCGACGGTCTCCGCGAAGCGCAGCCACAGCTCGGGGTGGTTCTCCGCGCCGGCTTCCTCGTGGGTCAGGTTCTCGAGGAGCATCTGGCGCGTCGCCAGGTCGGGGGTGTTCGAGTGCACGGCGCTGACGTAGCGCGGGAAGCGGGCTTCCTGCTTGTAGTACTGCTGGGCGTAGTGCGCGAGGTCCTCGCGCGTGAGCGTGCCGGCGGTCCAGGCCTGGTAGAAGGGATGCTTCAGGAGGGACTTCGCCTCGATGACGGCTTCGATGTCAGACCAAAGAGTGTTCATGGGAGCTCCGTTCGGACCGGGTTTTGCGCCCCGCAATCCTACTACACTTTCGGCGCGCGAGTCATTCGGGGCATAAACGAGAAAAGCGCCCCGCCCTCTTATTGATACTATATATCAATAGCTATTGAGAGCGAATCTCAATAACGGAGCGAGACGGACATGAGGAACCCCATCCCGGCGCTGGCCCTGCTGCTCACCGCGGTCCCCGCGGCCGCCTTCCATCCCCTGATCACCGACGACACGGGGACGCAGGGCAAGGGGCGTTCGCAGGTCGAGCTGGCCGTCGAGGTCGGGCGCGACGACTGCGACGAGGGCGAGCACCGGCGGGACGCCGGCGCGGCGACGGTCGCCCGGGGTCTCACGGACTCCCTGGACCTCCAGGCGGCGATCCCCTATGAGCGCTCCGAGCTGAGCGCCGCCGAGGGCTCGGCGCGGTCGGCGGGCGTCGGCGACGCGGCGCTCGAGGCGAAGTGGCGCTTCTTCGAGCGCGGCGGCCTGAGCCTGGCCTGGAAGCCGGGCGTGACCGCGCCGACGGGCGACGCGGAGGCCGGCCTGGGCAGCGGTCGCGTGACCGGACGCCTTGCCCTCCTGGCGACCCGTCGCTGGACGCGCTTCGCGCTCCACGCCAACGCCGGCTACGCATACAACCCCAACCACGACGGGGAGCGCCTGCATCTCTGGCGCTTCTCGGCGGCGGGCGAGGTCCAGGTGTCCGAGCGCTGGAAGGCGGTAGCGGACGCGGGGACGGCGCGCGACGTGGGGGCCGGGCGCGATCCCGTGTTCGTCATGACGGGCGTGGTCTTCTCTCCGGCTCCCTGGATCGACCTCGACGCGGGCCTCAAGCGCGGGGTCGCCGGGACCGAGGAGCGGGTGACGGCGCTCTTCGGCACGACCCTCCGCTTCTAGCGGACGGCGAAGGCCATCACGACGACGAACACGGCGGAGTAGCCGATCTCCGAGTAGCCGAGCGCCTTGAAGTCGACGCGGGCCGGCGGGCGGCGGCCGCGCAGGACGGTCTTGGCCAGCGCGGCGGCGAACGGGATGGCCGCCGCGAAGGCGATCCCGCCGGTGGCCGCCCAGGCGGCGACGGCGGCCAAGGTGAGGGCGTGGTAGACCGTCGAGCGGCGGCGCATCACGGCGATCGCGGGCACGGCCGCGGGGTCGCCGGCGGCGCGGTGCTGGAGGGCGGCCATCTTCACGTAGAAGATGGGGCCGAGGTAGTACAGCGAGCACAGCAGCCACAGCGACCAGGCCCGGGCGTCGAGGGCGAAGGAGGCCGCGTAATAGGCGGCGGGGGCGCCCAGGCACAGGCCGAAGACGCCGGCGGCCTCGTTGAAGGCGCTGAAGCGCTGGCCCGTCCGGTTCATGTGGAGGTTCTGGGCCAGCAGGACGGCGGAGGGCACGGCGAAATACAGGAGCTTCCAGCAGCCGAGGAGAAGGATCAGCGGGACGAAGGCGCCCGCGGCCAGGGCGCCGTAAAACGCCAGCCAGCCCCAGGCGCGGCGGTCGCCGGGCTTGGCCAGCAGGGCCTGCATCGGGGTCCGCGAAAGGAACACCGCGAGCGAGCCGAGGACGAACAGGGCCGCGGCGGCCGGGGACACGGCGGGGGCGGCGATCAGTCCGACCACGATCGGGGCGATCAGGATGGCCCAGGCCCCGTGCTCTTTTGGCATCATGGCCATATATTAGCAACGATCCGGCCCCGAGGCCGGAACGTTGCTTAGTCAGACGGAAACGGAGGTCTCACATGACGCGACTGATCTTGCCGGTCTTGATCCTCGTTCCCGCCGGCGCTTCCGCCTGCGGTACGGCGGCGGGGGCCTGCGCGAGCGGCCACGGCTGCGGCGCCGCGAGCACGGTGTTGATGGCGGCGACGGCCGCCCTGGGCGTCTGGGTCCTGCGTTCCGCGGAAAAGGACGGCGGCCTGGTCAAGCGCGCGGGCCAGGTCGTGGGCTGGGCCTTGGCCGTCGTCGGCCTGGGCGGCTTCCTCTGCGGCGCCGCCAGCTACGGCCTGAAGAAGCGGAACCAGAGCTGCCCGACGCCGGCCGGCGTCTCGAGCATGACCTTGCCGCCCGGCCATCCGCCGCTGACGCCCGCCGGGAAATAAGGGGCTCCCATGGCCAAGAACGCCGAAGGCTACAAGAAGACCACGCGCATCGTGCACGGCGCGGCCAAGACCCCGAGATGGGACTACGCCCATCACGTGGTGCCGCCGCTCACCGCGTCGACGACCTTCCGCCTGGAGTCGGTCAAGCGCGCGGCCCGCGGCTTCAACGAGTTCGGCGCGTTCCGCAAGGAGAGCGACGCGCCGATCCTCATCTACGACCGTCTCGAGGAGCCGACGCGCGGGCTGCTGGAGAGCCAGATCGCCTCGATGGAGGGCGCCGACGCCTGCCTGACTTTCGCCTCGGGCATGGCCGCCGTCTCGGCGGCGCTGGGCTGCCTGCTCCAGAAGGGCGACGAGGTCGTCGCGCACACCTTGCTGTACGGCTGCACCCATTCGCTGTTCACCAACTGGTACCCGAAGCTCGGCATCAAGGTCCGCCGCGTCGACTTCACCGACGCCAAGGCGGTGGCCAGGGCCGTGAGCTCGCGCACGCGCGCGCTGTACTTCGAGTCCCCGGTCAACCCGACCTTGGACCTCGTGGACCTGCGCGCCGTCGCCGACGCCGCGGCCAAGGCCAACAAGGGCCGCAAGCGGAGGATCTACACGGTCATCGACAACACCTTCGCCACGCCCTTCGGCCAGCGCCCGATCGAGCACGGCATCGACGTGACGCTGCACTCGCTGACCAAGAACATCGGCGGCTTCGGCACCGAGGTCGGCGGCGCGGTGTGCTGCTCCAAGGAGGTCTTCCCTCTGCTGGCGAGCTACCGCAAGGATTTCGGCGGCATCCTCTCGCCGAAGGCCGCGTGGGCCATCCTCGTCTACGGCGTGCCCACCATCCCGCTGCGCATCAAGCGCCAGCAGTACAGCGCCCTGCACGTCGCCCGCTACCTCCAGAACCATCCCCTCGTCGCGACCGTCCGCTACCCCGGGCTCGACTCCTTCCCGCAGCACGGCCTGGCGCTGCGCCAGATGCGCGACTTCGACGGGGGCTTCGCGCCGGGCAACATGATCTACTTCAAGCTGAACGAGAAGAAGATCGACGCGGTCAAGTTCGTCGACCACGTCGCGCAGAACGCCTACTGCGTGACCTTGGCGGTCAGCCTCGGCCACACCAAGACCTTGATCGAGCTGCCCTCGGGGATGACCCACTCGGCCTACGCCGGCCACGGCCCGATGAAGGAGAACCGCGGCATCCGCCTGTCCATCGGCCTCGAGAGCCCCGTGGACATCATCAAGGACCTCGAGACGAGCCTGCGCGCCGTCGCACGGCGCCGCTAGAGGGACCCGGCCGCCTTCCCGCGGAGCGACGATGGAGGTGGGATTCTTCGGCCTCGGCAAGCTCGGGCTGGCCACGGCTCTGTCCGTCGAGGCCCGCGGCCACCGCGTGTGCGGGTTCGATCCCTCGCCGGAGGTCGCCGCCATCCTGGCCGCGCGCCGCGTCCCCTACCGCGAGGAGGGCGTCGACGCGGCGCTGGCGGGCTCGAGCCTCGAGCTCGCGAGCGAGGCCGAGGTCGTGCGCCGCTGCGAGCTCGTCTTCGTCGCCATCCAGACGCCGCACGCGCCCGGCTACGAGGGCGTCACGCGGATGCCCGCGGAGCCCGCCGATTTCGACTACTCGCACCTGTGCCGCGGGCTGGCGCGCCTCTTCGCGGAGATCGAGCGCCTCGGCCGCCCGCGCGTGGTGGCGGTCGTCTCCACGGTCCTGCCCGGGACTTTGCGGCGCCTCGCGCTGCCGCTGGCCGGCAAGAACGCGAAGGTCTGCTACAACCCGTCCTTCGTCGCGATGGGCACCGCGCTGCGCGACCTCTCCCGGCCCGAGTTCGTCCTCGTCGGCGCGGACGACGCCGGGGCCGCGGACGCGGTGGAGGCGTTCCATCGCACCTTGCACGACGCCCCCGTCCACCGCTCCGGCATCGAGAGCGCCGAGCTGGCCAAGGTCCTCTACAACACCTACATCTCGACGAAGATCGCCTTCGCCAACACGGCGATGGAGCTGTGCCACGGCACGCCCGGGGCCGACGTCGACGCGGTCCTCGGCGCGCTGGCGCTGGGGTCGCGGCGCATCGTCTCCCCGGCCTACCTGAGCGGGGGCATGGGGGACGGCGGCGGCTGCCACCCGCGGGACAACATGGCCCTGCGCCACCTCTCGCGGCGGCTGAGCCTGTCCTACGACTGGTTCGACGCGGTGATGAGCCAGCGCGAGCGCCAGACCGGCTGGCTCGCGTCCCTGGTCGAGAAGCACGCCGCGGGACGCCCCGTCTGGATCCTCGGAAAGGCGTTCAAGGCCGGCTCGGACCTGACGGCGGGAAGCCCCGCGCTGCTGCTGCGCGGCCTGCTCGCCGAGCGAGGCCTGCGCGCCGGGATGTGGGACCCGCACGTGCCGGGCGGGGAGGCGCCGCCCGCCGGCGTCCCGCTGTGCTACTTCATCGGCACGCGCCATCCCGAGTTCCTCTTCTTCGAGTTCAACCCGGGCTCGGTGGTCCTGGACCCGTGGCGCTATCTCCCGCCGCGCCCCGGCGTGGAGCTCGTGCCGATCGGCGTGGGGCCCCGCGTCGAGGGGGCGGGCGGATGACGGGGGAGGTCGCCGTCAACCTCCCGGTCTACAACGAGCGCGAGGCGCTGGAGGCCGTGGTCCCCGCCATCCTCGCCGCGCTCCGGGGCCGGCCCCACACGGTGTGCGTCGTCGACGGGGGCAGCGTCGACGGCACGCAGGAGTACCTGCGGCGCCTCGCCGCCGAGGGCGCGCCGGTCGCCCTGCTCGTGCGGCCGAAGCCGGGCCCGGGCTGCCGCCGCGGCGACGCGTCGCGGGCGGGGCTCGAGTGGCTGGCCGCCCGCACGGGCGCCGAGACCTTCGTCGACATCGACGGCGACGGCTCGCAGCCCCCGGCGGAGCTGCTCCGGGGCATCGCGCTCGTCGAGTCCGGGGAATGCGACGTTGTCGTGGCCTCCAAGTACCTCCCGGGCTCCGTCGTGCGCGGCCGCTCCGCCCTGCGCCGCTTCGCCAGCTGGTTCTACAACGCGCTCGTCCGCGCGCTCGCGGGCACGCGCCTGAGCGACCACAGCAACACCTACCGCTTCTACAACCGGCGGGCGGCGGAGCTGGCCTTGGGCTTCCCGGCCGGGAGCGCGGGGCCGCCGTACATGCTCGAGATGCTGCTGCATTGGGCCGCGGCGGGCCTGAGGATCGTGGAGGTGCCGACGGCCTACGGCGAGCGCCTCGGCGGCGCGTCGAAGGTGGGCGTCCTCGACCTCGCCGCCGGCTTCTGGGGCGCGCTCCGGGTCGCGGCGGAGTTCCGCCGGAGCCGGACGGCGTGAAGGCCCGCGCGGCCCTCTGCGCGGCGCTGATCGCCGCGGCCGCCGCCTCGTTCGCGGCGCGCATGGCGGCGGAGCTGAGCGGAGCCTGCCTCGCCACGATCGACCTCTACTACCTTCTCGCGGGGAGCCTCGAGCCGCGCTGGCGGTCCGGCGCGGGCGCGCCGGTGTTCCGCGGGGGGCTGGGGGCGGAGGTCGCGCTGGCCGCGCCGTGGGCCGGGTTCTCGGCCGCGCGCTGGGGGGCGGTCCTTCTCTCCGTGCACGCCGTCAACGCCGCGCTCGTCTTCGCCTTCGCGCGGCGCGCGGGGCTGGACCGCCGGTGGGCCGCCGCGGCCGCGCTGCTGTTCTGCGCGGTGCCGGGCCTCGCCGACAGCGCCTTCCGGCCGTCGAACATCACCGAGCTCCTCCTGCTGACCGCCTTCCTGCTGGTGACGGTCGCCTACATGAGCCGGGCCCGCGCGTCGAGCGCCGCCGCGCGGGCCGCCTGGCTCCTCGTCGAGGCCGGCGCCGTCGTCCTCGGCGCCGGGAACAAGGAGTCGTTCGTCGTGTACCCGGCCCTGCTCGCCGCCTGGGAGCTGACCTTGGGGCGCGGCCTCCCGCGGCGCGCGCACCTTCGCGCCGCGGCCCTGCGCCTGTCGCCGCACCTGCTCCTGTTCGCCTACGCCGCCGCCGCGAGCCTGCCGTGGATCGTCGATTCCCCGACGCACGCCTTCGCCCTGGACTTCTCCCCGGCCTCGGTCCTGCGCCAGGCCGCCAGGATCTCCTCGGCCGTCGCGATGCCGTGGTTCGAGAACCACGACCCGCTGTCCCCGCCCTGGGCCGCCCTCCTGGCCCCGGCGGCCTTCGCGGTCCTGGCGAGGAGAGGAGGGCCCGCGGCGCGCTTCGCGGCGCTCTTCGCGCTGATCGTCGCCGCCCCCGTCCTGGTCCTCGGCGCCCGCTTCGACGCCGTGTACGCGTATCACGTCTGGCCGGCCTTCGCGACGGCGGCGGCGCTCGCGCTGTCCTCCGCGGGGACGGGAACGACCGCGGCGCTCGGCGCGTGGCTCGCGCTGCTGGCCGCGCTGCCGGCGACGCGCATGGCCAAGGCCTGCGCCTTCGGCCCGGACGCGGCGGCCGCCGCGGAGGCCCTGCCCTGCGGGAGCGGGACGCCGGAATGGACGGTGCCGCGCGCTCTCGCGGCGGAGCACCTGGCGCTGTGGCGTTCGGCGGCGGCGAGGTCGCCCCACACGCCCGCCGGGGCTCGGCGCTGCCTCGAGGAGGAAGGGCTCGACGAGGGATGGCGGTGCGCGGGGGGCGGCCTCGCGGAGGACGCGCTCTTGCGCGAGGAATCCGCTCCCGTCCCGGTCCTGCGCCAGCTCCTCGCCGCGCGCTGCGGGCGCCTGGGCGTCCGCCTGCGCCTGGCGGAGGCTAGGCCTTAGACGCGAGCAGGCCGATCAATTCGAGCGCCGACGCCGTGTCCGGACGACGCTCGATCGCGTCGACGGCGTCCCGGAACAGCGGGAGAGGATCGAACGGCGACGACGAGGCTTTATCGATGAAGGCCTCGGCCGCGCGCTTGACCGGGTCGTCGTCGGGGATGTTGTAGCGGTCGGACGAGATCCGGCGCGCGAGGCCCCACAGGACCGCGACCTCCGGACGGGCGAAGCGCCAGGGGAGGTCGTTCTTGTCGGCGTCGGTCTTGCAGCCGGCGTTGTAGAAGAGGCCGTCGTCCGATTCCGCGAGCAGGCCGTCGCGCTCGGCGAGCGCGGTGACGGGCGCCCCGGGGAACAGCATCAGCCGGCGGCTGAGAGCGAACGGCCGGTCGATGAGCGGGCAGCGCTCGATGTGGTCGAGGTTGACGCGCAGGTCCGCGAGCGTCGTCCAGGGCGTGAACAGGATCATGCCCAGCCCCCCGAACGGCAGCCGGAAGGTCCCGGGCCAGCGCTCGGAGCAGGCGATCAGGAAGGCGGAGGCCTCGTGGACCTGCTCCGCCGTGATGCCCTTGTGCAGGCGCATGTTCTCGTCGGGGGAGAAGTTCTCGACGCCCAGGCCGTTGATGCGCAGGGAGATCCCGCTGGCCGCCAGCAGCGGCAGGACGCGCTCGATGGCGCCGCGCGAGGCGAGGACCTCGTCGAGGCGCGGCATGAAATCGAGCTCGACGCCGCGCACGCCCGCGCGGACCAAAGCCAGGACGAGCTCCTCGAGGCGCCGCCACAGCTCGAAGCCGCACAGGTTGAGGCGCGTCTCTCCGCCCGTCTCGGGCCGCTGGCGGCTCAGCGCGGCGATCTGCCTCGCCGCGAAGGCCGTCGCGTCCTTCAAGCCCCAGCGCGAGGTCTTCATGTCGGGCATCTGGCAGAAGGAGCAGCCCATGCTCGCCGACGGCAGGCCGAGGCCCCGGTAGAAGGGGTTGCCGGCGACGGGCGCGTGGTAGGAGCAGCGATGGCCGGCGACCACCTCGATCGTCGGATTCATCGCCCAGGGGGCCTTGTTGAGGACCTTGCGGCGGTAGGACGGCCGTATGCGGTCGAGGAGGCGAGGGTCGTCGAGGACCTTCCCGCGCGCCTCCGGGATCCGGCGGCGGACGACCTCGGCGAGGTCGTGGACGTTCTCGGTCATGTCCCAGTAGACGACGCGCGCGCCGGGGGCGGCCGCGGCGAGCGCGGCCAGCTGGGCCTTGGGCAGGCGCTCGTTGATCACCACGGCCTTGGGTCGCAGGCGCCTCGCCTCGGCGACGAGCAGGGCGAGGTCCTCCTTCGTCAGCGTGTAGCGCAGGTCGGGCGCGTAGCGCACGCCGAGGACGCGCCAGTAGGCCCGCCAGCCGATCAGGCGGCCGAGCCCCATCAGGAACGGATAGGCGATCGTCCGCAGGTGGTGGACCGCGGTGTCGGGGACCAGGTCGACGAGCATCAGGCCGGAAGGAGCCTTGGGCATGGGGCGTCGTCCTATGTCAGAGGAAGACCCTGTCGGGGTCGATCTTCCGGCGCAAGGTCCGGAGCTCGAGCGGGGTCGGGTCGGCGTTGAGGGTGAGGCGCTCGGCGATCGGGAAGGGGAAGCCGGTCTCGGCGGCGACGCGCTCGGCCGTCACGCCGGGGTTCAGCGCGATCAGGCGCATGCGCTTCGTCGACGGCTCGAAGTCGAAGACGGCCAGGTCGGTCACCACGCGGTAGGGTCCCGTCTCCGGCGGCAGGCCCGCGCGCTCGCGCTCGCCGGGGCCGCCGAGGTAGCCCGGCGTCGTCAGGAAGTCCACCTTCGGCACGAAGCGCTTGCGCTCGTGCTTCATGATGATGATCGTGCGCCAGCACAGGGAGCCCACGTCGTTGGCCCCGCCCGAGCCGGGCAGGCGCACCGCGGGGTCGTCGTAAGGGCCGATCACGGTCGTGTTCAGGTTGCCGTAGGGGTCGATCTGCGCGCCGCCGAGGAAGCCGTCGCGCACCACGCCGCGCTGCGCGGCCTCCATCACGTCGCAGATGCCCATCGCCGCGACGCCGCGGCGGAAGGAGTTGTGCTCGCCGACGGCGAGCGGAAGCTTCTCGAGGGTCGAGCCGACGCCGCCGAACTCGAAGACGGGGATGAGCGACGGCGCGTACAGGGCGCGGGCGAGCGAGGCGGCCAGCATCGGCACGCCGGTGCCGATGAAGACGGTCGTGCGTCCCTTCATCAGGCGGGCCGCGGTGCAGGCGAGGCGCTCGGTGGCGTTGGCCTTCTCGGCGCTCATCCCTTCACCTTCAGCGCGCGCAGGCGGGCGGCGCCGACGCGCTTGAGATAGGCGGCGTGGTCCTTCACGCCGTGCACGAACTCGTCGAGATATCTCTTCGTCGCTTCCTCGGATCTGGTCGCCTCCAGATAGGCCTTGATGTGCGGCTCGTCGCGGCGGTAGACGCCGCAGGTCTCGCCCGGGTGCGCGCCGAACGGAGCCGGGACGACGGCGTCGACGAGGAAGTACGGTATGACGGTGCGCTCCGGCGTCCTGCGGATCACCTCGGTGTCGACGATCTCCTCGGCGGTGACGATGAGGCGCTTGCAGGCCCGGGACATCTCCACGGCGAAGCCGGAGATGCCGTCGATCTGGCAGTTGCCGAACTTGTCGGCGCGGTGGACGTGGATGACCGCCGTGTCGAGGACGAGCGCCGGCAGCAAGGCCAGTTCCATCCCGGTGAAGGGGTCCTTCATCGTCTTGGCCGGGCTGCGCGCGAGCGTGTCGGTGCCGAGCATCGTCCGCGCGGGCAGGAACGGAAGGCCCATCGCGGCCGCCTTCATGCGCCAGGTGATGGCGGCGTTGGACCACTCCGCGAGCTTGAGCGCGCCGCCCTCGACCGCGCGCCGCAGGATCGGCGACAGGCCGTAGGCCTCGTAGCCGACATAGGTGATGTCCATCTCCGACACGAGGCCCGCGGCGATCAGGAAGTCCGCGTCCATCAGGCCCTGCCCCATCAGGCGCAGGCCGCCGATCTTTCGGCGCACGATCTCGCGCACCACCGACATCGGGCAGCGCACCGTGCCGTACAGCTCGAAGCCGATGTAGTCCCCGCTGTGGATGAAGCGCTTGACCGCCTCGCGTTCATTCAATAATTTTGAGCGAAGCGAAAAATCCTTGTCGTCGCGCAGGAAGCGGCGGAATCCGTCGGGGTCCGGCGGCTGGATCAGCGGCGGCTCCGGCAGCGGCCGGGCCGGCGGGGGGAGCGGGGGCTGGGCGGGGAGCACGCCCGTCGTCTCGATCGGGCGGAAGTCGCTGCAGGGCGCGGACAGGAGGTCGACCGCGGAGCGCGGCATGCCGTGCTTGACGCAGAAGCGCAGCGAGCGGCCGTCGGCGCTGGTCCGCGTCTCCAGCCAGCCGCAGTCCGAGCAAACGGGGGGACTGATTTTTGGCATGGGTCCAAAACACCCAAGCAACGAAACGGCCATGGAGTGGGGCGAACCTCCTCCATATCAGAACCTCTCCGAGAGCGTTAACTGGTGTTATAATCGTCTGCGTGAAGACACTTCGCGCCTTGTCAGCAGTGTTCTTGGCGCGGCATTCGCGGCTCATCGCCCTGACTTTGCTGGGCGGAGCGCTCTTCTTCGGAGGACTCCTGCGGTTCGGCGCCGCGCGCGTAGGCGACGGCGTGGAAGAATTCTGGCGGCAAAACGATTGGGAATACTACGGGATCGGGGTCCAATTGGCCGAAGCCGGGCAATTCCGCCAGTATCCCGGGCAAGTTCCAAACGCCTTCCGGATGCCCCTCTATCCTGCCGCCATCTCTTTGCTCCGGCGCATAAGGCCCGGAATCGCAGCGCTGCGCTCGACCCAGGCCCTCTTGGATTGGATGGCAATAGCGGCGGTCTACGCGATCGCAGCCGCGTTGGGCGGCGGACCTTGCGGAGGCCTGGCGGCCGCCCTTTATGCCCTGTCCGACTTGCCCGTCGGTCAGGTGCCCCTTCCCCAAATCGAGTCGTTCTTCGGGGTTCTCATCATTCTGTTCGTTTACACTTGGATCCAGCGCGTGCATTACGACGGAAGCAAGGGGTCGCTGCTGCTCCCTGCCGCGCTGCTTGGGCTGACTCTTTTCTGCCGCTCCACGCTCGTCCTCCTTCCGTTTTTCCTGGTGTGGATAATCCCGATCAAAGACTGGAAAGCCCGCGGCCGGGCCGCGGCCGTTCTCGTCCTGAGCAGCTATCTCTTCCTCTCGCCTTGGGTGGCGCGGAACGCCGCCGTCTTCGGGCGTTTCATTCCTTTCGAGAACGGGGCCGCCTCCATTAATCTTTGGGGCGCATCGATCGGCATGCTCGATAATCCCATGGTTGCGCGGATGCTGGGTTCGCCGAAGCACAAGGATTTCCTGGAGCGGATGCAGCAAGCTCCTGACCTGGACCGCTCGCGACTCTATCTGAGGGAGACGTTGAAGAACATCGCCCGTCGACCGATGCCGTTCTTCCTGAACTTCTTTCGCCGCCTGCCCATTCTATGGCGGGAGCAATGGATCCTTCTGCTTCTGGCACTGCCGTTCCTTTTGCGAAGACCGCTTCCGCAGGGCTCAGGGATCATCATTCTCATGCTTGCCTATTTCAACATCCACGCCTTTATGGGCGTGACGCCGCGCTATGCCCGTCCGGTTTTCGGCGTGTCCTGCGTGGCCGCCGCCCTGGGATTGAGAGCGCTTCTGACTCCCGCCTCAAAATCGAAACGGCCTTTGGTCTGGCCCAGGCTGGCCGCAACCGCAGGAGGGGCCCTCCTGGCTGTCATTTACCTCGTCGCAGCGGGACAACTCCTCGCGGAAGCGTGGCGCTGGCGGGGACGATTCACTTATCTGCCGACGGAATACCTCGATTCCCCGCGTCATTACAACGTCATTAAGTCCGGCAATGCGGCCGGCGTGGAGTTCGAGTTCCAAGGGAGGATGAGAGACGCCGAGTCGATCTTCACCGCGGTGTTGCGGCGGGAGCCCCTCTTCGGAGAATCCCTGCTCGGTCGAGCCATGGTCCGGGACTTCCAATCAAAACGAAATGGGGCGGCCCAGGACTACCGGACATTGCTGTTCAATCTTGAATTCCCGCAGCGGCGTCCTTTGCGGCCGGACATGGAGTCGCGGCTGCGGCAGTTTTGATCCAGTTCAGGACGCCGCGGAACCGCATGGGAGAGATGAGGGCCGGCGCCGTCGACGATGGCGTTTAGGCGGCGACCTTTTCCCGGGGCGCCGGGACGGGCTTCACCACGAGAGCGACGCTCTTGCAGCAGCGCTCGCAGTAGTGCTCCGGAACGGCCTTTCCGTCGAGGAACATCAGCGACAGGATGGGCGAACGGCAGTCGGGACATTGTTTCATGCTGACCCCTAAGCAACAAAACCGCCTAGAATGGCCCGCCTTTTACCGCAGGGGCGAGACGGGCCGGAGCCGGCGTCATTCACCTCCGTCCGTCCGATTAGCGCGCGATCGTCGCCTCGTCGACGCCGAGAGGCCCCATCATCGTCCGCACGATCCATTCGTCCTGGAAACCCGGTCCGGCTTCCGCCGGAAGTTCCTTAGCGGCGGCGGGCGGCTTTATTTGACGAGCTTTTCGATCCTTGCGCGGTCCAGCGCCCCGGCGATGAGGTCGCGCCGCGAGGCGGGCCCTTCCAGCACGACGCGCACGCCGTCCAGCTTCAACCCGCCGGCCTTCGAGCGGGGCACCTTGCCGAACGCGACCTGAGAGCCCATGTTCGCCTGCGGCGCGTGCGGGTACCGCTCGTTGGCCGCCACGCGGACGTCCACGGAGGCCATGCCCTCGCCGAGCGCGCGCTTGCGCGCCTCGATGGCGTCGATCTTGGGCTGGACGGAGGCCCAGTACTTGTCGCGGATCGCGCGCGCCTTGGCGCTGCACTCCTCCGACTCCGCGTCCTTCTGCTTGGCCAGCGCCTTGTCCCCGGCTTTGTAGGCGGCGTTGGAAGCCCTGTTGGCGACGCTCATCTTGTCGAGCCAGACTTGCCGGTCTTTCTTGACGTCGGCCGGCAGCTCGCGCAAGCCGTCGATCTCCTTGTCCATCTGGCGCCGCGCCATGTCGGCCTGCGCCATCTCATCCTTGCCCGCCTGATAAAGGTAATGCGCCCGGACTTCGATCTCGAAGCCGCCCTGGGCGTCGTCGGCGCAGAGATAAGGCTCGCTCTCCGCGTCCACGACGACCTTCCACGAGGCCGGCGCCGGCGGCAGAACGTCCTTGAGCGCGGCGTAACTGCTCTGGTAGTACTGCTTCTCCGCGGCCGAAGCCTCGCGCGACTCGCAGTCGGCCGCCGCCCACGACGCCGTCATCATCGCCGCCGCCGCCAACATCCCCGTCTTCAACCGCGTGTTTTTCATGGTTCCTCCGATCACAAGGCCTTCGCCGTTCGGCACATTCTATAAGAATCAGCGCCCGCCGCTGAAGAGCTGGGCCTGAGCGGCTTTACTCCGTCGGGTGCAGGCTGTACGCGGTCAGCGTCACGGTGTCGCCCTCGTTGACGTGGACGCCGGCCGCGGGCGTCTGCGCGGCCACGCGCCCGTCTTGGGCCGGGTCGTTGGTGGGACGCGGCGTGCCGAACTGCGTCTGGAGATTCATCTGGTCGAGCTCGCGCTGGGCCTGGGAGAGGGTGCCGCCGACGAGGCTGGGGAGCTTCTGCTCCAGGGCCGGCCGCGTGAGGACCACCGTGCTGCCGTCCAGCGCGATCATGCCCGCGGCGGGGCTCTGTGAGACGATCAGGTAGGAATCCTTCCTGTTCCGGGTCGGGGCTCCCCGGGCGGGCTGCGCGACGAACTTCGCCGTGCCGCCGGGACCGCCGCCCAGGGCCTGCGCGGCATCGAGGAAGGTCTTCCCGACGACGTTCGGCACCGGCCCGGCCAAGGTGTAGACCGAGATCGTGATCTCGCCGCCGTTGACGATCGGTTGGCCGGCGGCGGGCGACTGTTCGGCCACCGTGTTCGCCTGCCGGTAGTTGGTGGTGGGCTTCGTCGGGCCGAGCTTGATGTCGAAGTGCTCGCCGGGCGCGCCGCGGCCGAGCTGGGTGCCGGGCGCTGTATAGCGCTGGCCCACCAGGTTGGGCGCGCGCACATTGCGATCCCAGGCGGTCAGCCGCACCGCGCTGCCGCTCAACGCGACCGTCCCGGCCGCGGGCTCCTGCACGGCCACGAGTCCCGCCGCCTGGCCCGCTGCGGTGATCGCCTGCGGGGGCATCCGGGTGACGGTGAAACGCGGGCCTCCCGGCGGGCCCTCCAGCGCGGCGGCGGCGGCGGCCACGGTCTTGCCCACCACGTTCGGGACCGGGCCGGCCAAATTCCAAAGCGTGATCACGACGGTCGAATCCGGACGCGCCTGCTCTCCCGCGGCGGGGCTGGAGGCGGCCACGGTCCCCGTTTTGGTCCGGTCGGTCGAGGCCTGGTCGGGGCCGGTCTGCGACCGCAAACCCTGGGAGCGAAGCCGTTCCTCGGCGCGCGGGCCGGTCAGGCCGATCACGTTGGGCACGCGGGCCATGTACTGCGTGGCCGTCAGCGCGATCGCGGAGCCGCGCGCCACGCGCTGACCGGCGGCGGGGTCCTGCGCGGCCACGCGGTCCGCGTGGTCGCCCGGGCCGGCGGGCTGGATGCGCGGCTGGTTCCAGCTCACCGTGAAGCCGGCGCCCCGCAACGACCATTCGGCGGCCTTCGCGGGCTTTCCGACGACGGAAGGCACCACCTGGACCGCGCTGTCGGCCGCCGGCGCGACTTCGGCCGCCGCCGCCGGCGCCTTGGCCGCGGCCGGATCGGTGTTCACGCGCACATAGACGTCCGTGCCTCCCTTGCGGGCGGGATACAACCGCAGTTCCGCCTCGCGCCCGGTCTTCTTCCAATCGATCATGACCACGCGATGCACGCCCGTCCCGCTGTCCGATGCGGCGCCCTGCTTCCATCCCGCGGCAATCAGCTCCTTCCGGTAATCAGCCAACAGCGCGTCGATGTCCGCCTCGGCGTGATAATTCGCGATCTCCTGGACGCGGTCGGTCCGCTTGTTCTCGCTGTACGAGGCGCGGATCAAGCCGGCCGGATGGGGGAAGTCTCTCAGGTCTCCCGACCCCGTCGGGTCTCTCGGATCGGCGACGCGCGGCCCCGCCCCGAGGGCGAAGGTCATCAAGGCCAGCAGCGGAAACCGCGTCCAGGGTCTCATGCGCCGCATGTTAGCAAAACGGACCGGCGTCTTCGTTCAGCCTTTCGCTTCGACGCTGTTGACCCACGCGCTGATCGCGGCGAGCTGTCCGGGGCCGGTCAGGCCGGCCTGCTCGAGGACCTTGTCGCCCGAGCCGCTGCCCAGGTATCCCAGCGTCTTCGAGGGATAGAGGGTGGCCGCCAGGCCCGCGTCGGAGCGCACCCAGCGCCACATCGTGGCCAAGGTGAAGTCCGTGATGCCCATGGAGTTGAAGGCCATCTCGGGCGGGAAGACTTCCTCTTTCTCGGCGGGGCTCAAGCCGTCGTAGAGCTCGGCGCTGGCGACGTAGAAGACGTTGAGCTTGACGCCCGCGGCGTCGAGCTTGGGCAGGACGTCGCGCATGAAGTGATGCGCCACGCCGTGTCCCTGCAGGACGACCGTCTTCGTTCCGCCGCGGCGCACCGCGTAGATACCCTTGGCGGCCGCGGACGCGGGCGGAAGGCCGAGCTTCGCGCGGTCCGGCACCGGGGAGGCCGGGCGCGTGACGAACGGGGCCAGCACGGCGGGGCGGGCGCGCAGGCCGGCCATCACGAGCGGCCAGACCTCCGACGGGTCCCAGGGCGTGAGCGTGATCAAAGAGCCCTTCGGGAAGTTGTCCTGCAGCAGCTGAAGGGGCTGCGGGCAGGCGTGGGTCGGGCCGTCCTCGCCGGTGAGCGGGCCGGCGTGGGCGTTGACCATGATCCAGACGCGGTAGGGCTCCCCCGTCGCCTCGTGGCGCATCTGCTGGCCGATGGAGTGCAGGCGCGCGGGGACGTGCTCGAGCGCGGCGATGAAGGCGGAGTACGAGCTCGACACGCCGATGTGCAGGCCCAGGCTCGAGGCCCCGGCCATCACGCCGCCCATCGCGTCCTCGCAGATCCCGCCGACGGAGATCAGCCGCGAGGCCGGGTTGTTCTTGGCGTGGAACCAGCCTTTGCCGAAGGCCTTGCTGACGGGGGACACGCTCGTGGACTCGGCCAGGTCGGCCGCGCACGCGACGATCGCTCCCTTCGTGACGGAGTTCAGGTAGCCCAACGCGTCGCCCAGGGCGCCGCGGATGGTCGCGGCCTTGCCGGTCTCGAGCTTGAGGGGTTCGGGGGTGACCTCGGCCTTGAGGTCGGACGTGTAGAGGGCCGCCAGGTCGGGCCCGCCGGCGCGGACGGCGCGCCCCTTCGGGGTCGCCTCTCCCGCCTCGGCCACGCGGCCGGCCGCGAAGCGCGCCACGTCGGGGCGCTTCGTCTCGAACGCCTTGCGCATCGTCAGCAAGGTGTCCCAGTACGCCGCCTCGACGCGGTCAGGGGTCTTTTCGCCCTCGAAGCGGGGGAGCTTCGTGTCGAACGCCGACTCGAAAGGCTCGACCGCCTTGTAGAACGCGTCGGAGCAGAAGGCGTGGCCGGCGCCGTGCGAGCCCTTGCCCTCGATGCCGTACTTCCAGCCCTTCGTCGTGCGGTACACGATCGCGGTGGGCTGCCCGTTGTCGAGGGAGAGCGCCGCCTGCTGCGCGGCGAGCACGCGGCGGAAGTCGCTGCCGTCTCCGGCCTCGACGAGGTTCCAGTCGTTCATGTACAGCAGCTCGCGCGGGTCCCACTGCACGTAGTCGCCGGGCTTGTCGCCCTCGGCGGTGACGCGGTCGGAGTCGATCGACGCCTGGTTCCAGTCCAGGTGCATGATCGCGTTGGAGAGGCCCGCGGTGGCGGCGGTGGCCAGCGCCTCGTGCACGCGCCCGGCGGTCATGCCGCCCTCGCCCTCGAGGATGTGGACGCGCGGCCCCTTGGGCCCGAAGGCGTCCATCGCCGCGAGCGCCAGGCCGACGCCGGTGCAGTCGCCGACGCCGGAGGCGCCCGTGGCGACGGGCACGAAGGGCGTCATCGGGGTCGGGTGGCCGTCGAGGGCCATGCACTTGAACTGGCGGAAGAGGGGAGTCGACTGCGTCGGGTTCCGGCGGAAGCCGAGCAGGTCCTCGAGGCGCAGGCGGCGGCGCTCGGCGGGCAGGAGGTCGGGCCGCGCGATGCGCATCCACTCGTCGCGCAGCGCGTACATCCCGTAAAGCCCCATCGCCTTGTGTCCGGCGGCGTAGACGAGGACGTCGTTGTCGATCGTGTCGGGGCGGGAGAAGTCGTAGCGGAGGTTCTTGTAGAGGAGCGAGGAGACGATGCGCCCCGAGGAGATGCTGCCGCCGGGATGGCCGGAGTTCGGCACGAAGTTGAAGAGGATCGCGCACAGCGCGCGGTAGGCGGCGTCCATCGCCTCGAGCGTCTCGATCCCCTCGAAGGCGGCGGGCTCGGGCTTCAGGTAGACGGCGCGGCGGGGCCTCAGCGTGAAATTCTCGGCGGCGGTGGCGGTGGGCATGGTTTTCTCCAGCGTGAGGATGAGGATACGAAAGTCGGCGGGGGAAGGGCTAGGGGCCCCAGTGGCCCGACGGCTTGGGCGGCTCGAAGCGGTCGCATGCCGGGCGGGAGGTGACGTTGGCCGGAAGGACGCGCTTCTTGCGCGCGCAATGGTGGCGCGAGCCCTTCTTGGGGTCGATCCGCATGTCGCAGTGGCGGCACTCGACGCACTTGCTCTTGCGTGTCATGACGGCTCCTTCTTCCCCGCCTCCCAGAACGCGTCGACGCGGGCCTGGATCGCGGCCATCTCCTCGGCGGGCATGTTCTTGAAGCGGCCCTGCGCCTTCAGGTACTCCGCGACCGGCTTGCGGTTGGCCACGTTCATGTTCAGCTTCATCGCGCCCTCCTCCACCTCGTAGAGGCGGAACAGGCCGGTCTGCACGGCCAGGCGGGACAGCTTCGTGCTGTCCATCGGGTCGGTCTTCCAGCCGGGGGGGCACGGGGAGAGGATGTGGATGAAGCGGAAGCCCTTGACGGTCCTCGCCTTGGCGAACTTGCGCACCATGTCCTCGGCGTACGCCGGCGTGGCGGTCGCGAAATAAGGGATGTGGTGGGCGAGCATGATCGCGTCGAGGTCCTTCTTCGGGCGCGCGCTGCCGGCCGGCGTGGACATCGTCCACGCGCCGGAGGGCGTGCCGCCGCTGCGCTGCACGCCGGTGTTCATGTAGGCCTCGTTGTCGTAGCAGACGTAGAGGATGTCCTCGTTGCGGTCGGCCGCGCCGGACAGCGCCTGGATGCCGATGTCGAAGGTGCCGCCGTCGCCGGCCCACGCCACGACGGTCGTCGTGCGGTCGCCCCGCGAGACGAGGCCGGCCTTGACGCCGGTCGCCGTCGCCGCCGCGGCGGCGAAAGGGCTGTGGAGCAGGGGGAGGTCGATCGAGCTCCGCGGGTTCGCGCCGGAGATCACGGTCCAGCAGCAGGCGGGCACGACCATGACGGTCTGCTGGCCCAGCCCCTTGAGCGCGTAGCGCATCGCCATCGTCGCGCCGCAGCCCTGGCACGCGAGGTGCCCCGAGCTCATCAGCTCCGTGACGGGGATCGAGGTCTTCGTCTTCTTGAGCGTGGTCATCGCGCGTCCTCCACCCAGGTCGCGGCGGGGACCTCCGCCACGGGAGCGTCGTCGACCCGTTCCCAGACCTCCTGAAGGAGCTCGACGGTGATGTCGCCGCCGCCGAGGCCGGTCACGTAGCCGTGGACGGAGACGCCGGGCCGCGGGTACAGCGCGGCCTTGATCTCCTGGGCGAAGATGCCGCCCATGCCGGGTGAGTAGTTGCGGTCGACGACCGCGAGCTTCATCCCCGGCTTGACGAAGGCGCGCAGGGCCTTGGCCGGGAACGGCCGGAAGGCGCGCAGCCGCAGGTTGCCGGCCTTGAGCCCCTTCTCGCGCAGCGCGTCGACGGCGGCGCGCGCGGTGGAGCCGACGGCGCCGCTGGTCACGAGGATGGTCTCGGCGTCCTCGCAGCGATAGGGGTCGAGCTGGCCGTAGGAGCGGCCGAACATCTCGCCGAACTCGCGCCCGACCTCCTCGATGGCGTCCTCGGCCTCGGCCATGTCCGCGGCCATGCGGCGGCGCAGGCGCAGGTAGTCCTTGGGCTGGGTCAGCGAGCCGAAGGTGATCGGCTGCTCGGGGTCGAGCTTCAGCTCCGGGCGGAACGGCGGCAGGAACGCGTCGACGTCGGCCTGGCTCGGGACGTCGACGGGCTCGTAGCTGTGGGACAAGGTGAAGCCGTCGAGCACCACCATCGACGGGAGCATCACGCGCTCGGCGATCTTGAACGACATCAGCACGGTGTCGAGGACTTCCTGGTTGGTCGAGCAGTAGGTCTGCATCCAGCCGGTGTCGCGCTGGGAGAGGGAGTCGGTCTGGTCGGTCCACAGGTTCCACGGCGCGGCGAGCGCGCGGTTGACGTCGATCATCACGATGGGCAGGCGCGCGCCCGCGACCCAGTGCAGGACCTCGTGCATGTAGGCCAGGCCGTGGGAGGAGGTCGCGGTGAAGGTGCGCGCCCCGGCCGTGGAGGCGCCGAGCAGCGCCGCCATGACCGAGTGCTCGGACTCCGCGGCGATGAACTCGCCGGGGAACTCGCCCTTGGCCTTCATCTCGGCCAGGGCCTCGAACACCTGCGTGGCGGGGGTGATCGGGTAGCCGACCGAGACCTGCGTGCGCGCCAGCTGGGCGCCGACGGCCGCCGCGTGATTGCCGCTCAGGACCTTCTTCATGACGCGCTCTCCGCGACGAAATGCACGCAATGGGCCGGGCACTCGGCGACGCAGATGCCGCAGCCCTTGCAATAATCCATGTCGATCTCGGGGACCTTGTCGGTCAGGTCGACGCAGGCCTCGGGGCACTGCTTCCAGCAGATGTTGCAGCCGGTGCAGGCCTTCGCGTCGATGACGGGGCGCATCGTGCGCCAGTTGCCCGTGTGGTTCTCGTCCATCGAGCGCGTCGCGACCAGGACGCGCGGATAGGCGCGGGGGTCTTCGTCAAGCAGGGGCATTGAGGGCCTCCCGGGCGGCTTCATAGCAGCGCCGCGCGGCTTCCACGTTCGCGTCGGCCTTGACCGGCACGGCCTCCCGGACGCATTCGAGCAGGGCGTCGAGCTCGCAAAGGCCGAACACCGCGGCGGCGGCGCCGCACATCGCGGTGTTGACGATCGGGCTCGAGGAGGAGCCGAGCTTGAGCTCGAGGGCGATCTTGTGCGCGGGCACGGCGACGAATTTGAAGCCCGGGTAGCGCTTGGACAGCTTCGGGATGTCCTCCGGGTCGTTGTTGGTCAGGACCGTGCCGCCGGGCTTGAGGCCCTTGAGGATGTCCGAGGCGTACAAGGTGGGGTCGAGGATGACCAGGGCGTCCGGGGCGTAGATGCGCGTGCGCGCGAGGATGGGCTTCTCGCTGACGCGGGCGTAGGCCATGACCGGCGCGCCGCGGCGCTCGACGCCGAACTCCGGGATCGCCAGGCACTGCTTCTCGCCCTGGCGCAGGACCGCGTCGGCGATGATCTTCGCGGCGAGGACCGTCCCTTGGCCGCCGCGGCCGTGAAAGCGTATCTCTAACATAACGCCTATCTGTCCATGCAACAGAGGGGCCAAAGGGGTTCCCGCCCGCCGGCGGGGGGCCGATAGGCGCTTTTGTAAGACCAGAGGGCCCAAACCCGCGTGGGCCCATTGCCGTGGGTCTATTGGCCCTCTTGCTCACCCCTTGAAAGCGCGATTGGCGCATAATCCCGTTATCGGAACAGCAGTGGACGCAGGAGGCTCAAGTGATCGTTGAACGACCCGTCGCGAAGAAATCCCTGGCCGTGACCTTGATCTTGGCGATCGGGCTCAGCCTTCCGGGCAGCGCGGCCTGGTCCCAGACCTACAACGCGCGGGTCACCCCCGGCGCCTCCGCCGCCGGCGCCTCCGCCGCGGCCTCCGTCATCGGCGTCAACGCCGGCGTCTCCGCGATCCCCTCCCTGTCCGTCAACTCGCTGGGCGTCCTCTCCGCCGCCCCGCTCCTGTCGGCTCCGGTCGCCGCTCCCTCCGCCCTCGCCGCCTCCCTCTCCGCGCCGGCCGCGCCGGTCGCCGCGAAGCCCGCGTCCGCCCCTTCCGCCGTCCGCCCCGTCGCCGCGATGCCCGCCGCGACGCCGGCGGACGTCACGGCGAACGCCGCGACGCCGCCGGCCGCGACGCCGCTCGCCTCCCTCTCCGCCATCGCCGGCGAGTCCGCCTCCCGGGTCTCCGCGGTCGAGGTCGTCAACATCGGCCGCATGTTCGACGGCTCCAAGGCCTCCGACGTGAGAGCCTTCGCCGTCTCCGACACGCGCCGTCATGGCGCCGCTTCCCGCTCCAACGGACTGCGGCCCTCCTTCTCCGCGGCCAAGGCTCCCGCCGACGCCACGCAGACGCAGCAGCGGATGCTCGCCTCGCTGTACCAGGTCGCCTCGATCTTCGCCGAGCAGTACGCGCCCCTCGACATGAAGAAGGACCGCTTCCAGCTCGACCTGAAGCGCGAGTACGACACGGCCAAGGCGGCCATACTCGCCAACCCCGCCATCACGACCCGCGAGTTCCAGGACCTCCTGGCGAAGCTGGTCGCGTCCATGCGCGACTACCACGTCAGCATCTCCTTCCACTCCACCGAGAGCTCCAAGCTCCCCTTCTCCGTCGCCGGCGCCGAGGGCCGCTACTACCTGACCTACATCGACCGGGAGAAGCTCCCCCTCGAGATCTTCCCGTTCAAGATGGGCGACGAGCTCGTCGCGTTCGAGGGCAAGCCGACCGCCGAGGCCGTCGCGGAGATCGCCGGCCGCATGACGGGCAACACCGCCGAGACCGACCAGCGCATGGCCGAGATGTTCCTGACCAACCGCCGGCGCGCCCGCGGCGACAACGACATCCCCAAGGGCGGCGCGGAGATCGTCATCCGCAGCAAGGGCGAGTTCTATAAGGTCGTCCTGCCGTGGGACTACACCCCCGAGCTCCTCGCCCAGGACGTGCCCCTGCGCAACGCCGGCATGCTCGAGCCCGAAGGCCTGATCGGCGGCGCCGCCGCCGGGCGGTCCGGGCCGGTCCGCGCCGGCTTCTTCAGCTCCGTGGGCAAGGCCATCGTCGCCGCGGTGCACCCCCTGATCGACCTCTTCAAGAACATGCGCGAGGAGACCGCCGACAACCCGTTCATGATCGGCGCCCGCAAGAGCTTCGTGCCCCGCCTCGGGAAGATCCTGTGGCGCACCGACGAGGACAGCCACTTCGACGCCTACATCTTCGAGACCAAAGACGGCAAGAAGAAGGGCTACATCCGCATCGCCGCCTACGACGGGGACTACGCCGAGGTCCAGGAGTTCGCGAAGATCATCACCAAGTTCCAGGCCGAGACCGAGGCCTTGGTCATCGACCAGGTGAGCAACCCCGGCGGGAGCGTCTTCTATCTCTACGCCCTCGCCTCGCACCTGACCGACAAGCCGCTGGTCACGCCGCGCCACCGCCTCATCATCGGCGAGTCCGACGCGCACGAGTCGGCGGATTTCCTCCTGCAGCTCATGCGCCAGCAGCAGGGCGGAGCCGCCAAGCTGAAGGCGAAGAAGAAGAAGGCGAAGGCCGGCGAGGAAGAGGAGCCGCCGAACGCCGGGGGCTACCCCGTCGACGGCAAGTTCATGGCGCTCATGGTCCAGTCCGCCCAGTTCATCCTCAAGGCGTTCAACGCGGGGAGCCGCTTCACGGACCTGATCCACGTCAAGGGCGTGGCCGACATCGACCCCGCGCCGAAGGCGGAGGAGCGCTACACCAAGCCCATCCTCCTGCTGACCAACGCCCTGGACTTCTCCGGCGGCGACTTCTTCCCCGCGATCATGCAGGACAACAAGCGCGCCACCATCCTCGGCGTGCGCACCGCGGGCGCGGGCGGCATCGTCAACGCCTACTCCGTCGACCAGTTCGGCATCGACCATCTCTCCGCGACCGGCAGCCTGGCCGAGCGGCCCAACGGCCAGCCGATCGAGAACCTGGGCGTGACCCCCGACATCCCTTACGAGATCACGGCCAAGGACCTGCGCACGGGGTTCGCCGAGTACCGCTGGAAGATACTGAAGGCGCTGGCCGGGATGCTGGAGCCTTCGGCTCCGGCGCCGGCGGCCCCCGCGGCGCCGCAGGGCGAAAAATAGGAGGCGCCGAGACCGGCGTCCACTAGGGGACCGCCTCGGCGCCTCACAGAACCCGCCCCGAACCCGTAACGCCGGGCGCACCCTCGCGTCTCGACGGGAACACCCGCGACGACGCGCCCGATACTACGGCTTGCGACTGCGCTCCGACTGCCACTCACTTCATCGCCGGTTACGGCCTCGGCCTCAACTCGGCGTCCACTTCGCGTCACCGACTGCACACCGGTTTCGGAGCGGGTATGCGATGAGTATAGCCCCGAAACCCCCGGCGTCAAGACCCACTCACGGTAAAAAATTCCCGGGTGAAAAGTTTTCCGCCGGTCCCGTCAAGTGATGGCCGTCCGAGTCGCGCGAATGGTAGGATTCGCTCATGATCACGACCCTCTTTCTCCTGCTGGCCGTCCCCTCCGTCCGGGCCGCCGAGCTCCCGCCGCTGCCCGGGATGCCGGGCGCCGCGGTCGTCGTCTCCACGCCGGCGGTCACGGTCGAATCGCCGAAGCCCATCGAGACGAAGCCCGCGCCATTGCTTCCGCCCGCGGTCCCGCCGCGGCCGAAGGGCACGCTCGACACCGCCGGCGAGGTCGCCCGCGACCTGGCCGCGCGCGTCGAGTACTTCGAGAACGGCCAGGCCTACTACCGCGCCTTCACCAAGGGCTCCCACTCCCCCGAGGAGAACAAGGCCTTCGTGAAGTTCCTCGAGGACTACGAGAACGAGCTCGGCATCGCCAAGCGGACCCACGCCATCCTCGGCGTCTGGCTCGACAAGAAGTCCTCCATCAAGGACTAGCAACCTAGGCGGTCAGGGCCTTTCGGCTCATGCGGCGAGCCCGATTCGGGTTATAATAATCACAGGGCCATTCCGGCCCGGAGGTACCCGTTCATGATCATCGCCGCCCTTCTTGCCGCCGTTCTGTCCGTCCCCGCCTCGGCCCAGGTCGCCGCCTGCCAGCGCAACGAGATGACCTCCGCCTGGGAGAAGATCACCTTCGGCCTGTGGCTGAGCGACTACACCGTTCCCGACGCGGCGCGCACCGCCGACCTCGCGTACAAGGGCTGCTCCGTCAGCCATAACGGCCAGGAAGGCCGGAAGTTCGTCAGCGCGGACGGGCTGTTCACCGTCGTCGCCCTCACCGACGCCGGCGGCGACAACGGCGCGACGACCTTGGTGCTCTTCCGCGACGGCGAGGGCGTGAACCTCGGCACTTGGGGCCATCACAAGGTGTTCTACAAGGGCGTCGGCATCGACAAGGTAAGCGTTCCCAACGGCGGCGGCTCGACCATCGTCAAGAACGTGTTCGTGATCCCCGTCGACTGGTCCGTCTCCAAGCGCTAGTCCGGCACATTAAAGTTGCCGCCCCGTTATGGGGTGATCGCGGAGTGATGTCCTACACTCCGCGGGGTGTCCATCCGTTTCCTGCCGCTCCTCCTTTCCGCGCTGGCCCTGACGGGTACGGCTCGCGCGGCGTCTATTTTCACGACCCAACGGCCCGCCTCGGGGGATTCCAGCCCTAACGCCCGCTCCGTCGAGCTCGGCGTGCGCTTCCGCGCGGACGCGGCGGGGCAGATCACGGGCCTGCGCTTCTACAAGATCGCGGGGAATACCGGCGCGCACACCGGGCATCTATGGACGAACACAGGCGTTCTTCTGGGCTCCCTGACCTTCACGGGAGAGACCGCGACGGGCTGGCAGACGGCGAGCTTCGCGGCTCCCATCGCGATCCAAGCGGGGACGACCTATGTCGCTTCCTATCATACCGCGGCGTTTTACGCGGTCACGCGCCAAACCTTCGCGACGGCGGGGATCGATAATCCGCCGCTTCATGCCCTGCGGGACGGGGTCAGCGGACCCAACGGCGCCTACGCCTACGCGTCCGGCGCCGTCTTCCCGAGCCAGGGCACCCGCTCCAGCAACTACTGGGTCGACGTCGTTTTCACGACGTCCGGGCCCGATGTGACGCCGCCGACGGTGACCATCTCCTCCCCGGCCGCCGGCGCGGCGGTCCGGGGGACCGTCGCGGTCCTGGCGGCGGCCTCGGACGACGTCGCCGTGACGACGGTGCAGTTCAAGCTGGACGGCGCCCCGCTCGGCCCGGCGGACCTCCTGGCGCCTTACGCGGCGACCTGGAACACGACGCTGTCGGCCGGCGGCGCGCACGTCCTCGCCGCCGTGGCCTGGGACGCGGCGGGCAACGCCTCGACCTCCGCGGCCGTCTCCGTCACGGTCGACAACGCGCCGCCGGTCATCGGCGCGGTCGCCGTCGCGAACGTCGGCTCGAGCTCCGCCGCGGTGTCCTGGACCACGGACGAACCCGCGAGCTCCCAGGTCGAGTACGGCACGAGCACGGCCTACGGGAGCTTCACGCCGCTCGCCGCTTCCCCCGTCACCAGCCACGCCCGGACCTTGACCGGGCTGACCGCCGGGACGCAATACCATTACCGGGTCCGCTCGGCCGACGCCGCGGGCAACCTCGCCGTCTCGGGCGACGGGGCCTTCACGACGTCCTCGCCTCCGCCGGCTCCCGTCTGCCGGACGAGCGCCGGCGCCTGGATGAATTTCCCCTTCCCTCCGATGAGCGGCTTCTTCGTCGCGGAATTCGACGCCACGCCGCATGCCGCGAACATGGACGGCGTCATGGGCCTGTCCAACGGACCCGCCTCGTCCTTCGCGCAGCTGGCGGACATCGTGCGGTTCAACACGGCGGGCTTCATCGACGCGCGCGACGGGGGAGCCTATGCCGCCGTCGGCCCCATCCCTTATAGTCCGGGGACGGGTTATCACTTCACTCTCGAGGTCGACCTCGCCTCGCACACCTATACCGCCTACGTCTCGTCGCCGAGCGCGGCGCGGCAGCTGGTCGGGAGCCGCTTCGCGTTCCGCACGGAGCAGAGCGCGGTGAGCGTTCTCGATAATATGGGCTTCATCGCCGACATCGGCAGCGCGACGGTCTGCGGCGTGAGCGTGTTCTCCGACACCGTGCCGCCGACGGTGGCGATCTCGTCGCCCCTCGCGGGCGCGCTGATCGCGGGAAGCGCCGCGGTCACGGCGGCGGCGTTCGACGGCGTCGCCGTCGCGACGGTCCAGTTCCGGCTGGACGGCGCCGCCCTCGGCGCTCCGGACTTCTCGCCGCCCTACGCGGCCGTCTGGAACACGGCGCTGTCGGCCGACGGCGCGCACAGCCTGACCGCCGTGGCCTGGGACGCGGCGGGCAACGCCTCGACCTCGGCCGCCGTCTCCGTCGCGGTGGACAACACGCCGCCGGTCATCGGCGCGGTCTCCGTCGCGAACATGGGGCAAAGCTCGGTCTCCGTCACCTGGACCACGAGCGAGCCCGCGACCTCTCAGGTCGAGTTCGGAACGACGACATCCTACGGGAGCTTCTCGGCGCTCGATCCGTCCACGGCCGTCGGCCACGCCCGGATCCTGAGCGGACTTGCCATCGGGACGACGTACCATTACCGGGTCAGGTCCGGGGACGCGGCGGGGAACCTCTCCGTCTCCGCCGACGACGCGTTCACCGTCGTCTTCGTGGGCACGCCGACCGTGGTCAGCCTGACCTTCGACGACGGCACGATCAGCCAGCTCTTGGCCCGCGACATGCTCGACCAGAAGGGGGTCAAAGGGACCTTCTACGTCAACAGCGGCAGGATCGGCGCCGGACCCGCCTTCATGGATCTGTCCCAGATCCGGTCGATCGCGGCCGGCGGGCACGAGATCGGAGGCCACACCGTCGACCACCTCGACGTCACGACCCTGACTCCGGAGCAGCTGCGGCACCAGATCTGCGACGACCGCACCGCCCTCGTCGCCCTGGGCTTCAACGCGGCCTCGCTCGCGTACCCGTTCGGGGCGTACGACGGCGCCGCCGAGTCGATGGCCGCGAGCTGCGGCTACAAGAGCGCCCGCGGGGTGGGGGGGCTCGGCTGCAGCGGCTGCCCCAAGGCGATACCGCTCCCTCCGCCCGACGCGTTCGCCCTCCCCACGCCCGATTCCATCCGGAGCTCTACGACTTTGGCCGCGATGCAGCAGATGGTCTCGGACGCCGAGCAGGCCGGCGGCGGCTGGGTCCCGATCGTCATGCATCGCGTCTGCGACGGCTGCGACCCGCTGTCCGTCAGCTCCGGCACCCTCGGCGCCTTCATCGACTGGGTCAAGCCGAGGGCGGCCGCCGGAACCGTGATCAGGACCATGGCCGAGGTCATGGGGGCCGACATCGCGTCGCCGAGCGTGGCGGTCTCATCGCCCGCGGCGGGCTCCGTGGCCGCCGGGACCGTCACGGTCACGGCGGCGGCGTTCGACGGCGTCGCCGTGGCGGCGGTCCAGTTCAAGCTGGACGGCGCCGCCCTCGGGCCTGCGGACGCCGCCGCGCCCTACGCGTTCGCCTGGGACACGGCGTCTTCGAGCGATGGGCCGCACAGCCTGAGCGCGGTGGCGTGGGACGCGGCGGGGAATCCCTCGACCTCCGCGGCCGTCTCCGTGACGGTGGACAACACTCCTCCGCTCATCAGCTCGGTCGCCGCGGTGGACGTGGGGATCGATTCCGCGACCATCGTTTGGACGACCGGCGAGCCGGCGACCGCGCAGGTGGAGTTCGGGACGACCGCGGCGTACGGAAGCCTCGCCGCGCCCGACTCGTCCACGGCCACCGTCCACGCGAGGATCCTGGGCGGGCTGTCCGCCGGGACGGCGTACCACTACCGTGTCCGCTCGGCCGACGCCGCGGGCAACCTCGCCGTCTCGGGCGACCTCGTCTTCTCGACCCTCGTCGTCCCCGACCTGACGCCGCCGGCGGTGGAGATCTCGTCGCCCGCCGGGGGGACGGCGGTCGCGGGAACCGTCCCGGTCGCCGCGGCGGCCTTCGACGGCGTCGCCGTGGCGACGGTCCAGTTCCGGCTCGACGGCGAGGACCTGGGCCTCCCCGACGCCGCCGCGCCCTACGGTCTCGACTGGAACACGGCGCTGTCGAGCGACGGGCCCCACGGCCTGAGCGCGGTGGCGTGGGACGCGTCGGGCAACGCCTCGACCGCGGCGGTCGTTCCCGTCATCGTGGACAACGCGCCGCCGCTCATCGGTTCGGCGGCCGTCAAGGCCGTCGGCATCGACTACGCCGCCGTCGCTTGGATCACGGACGAGCCCGCCACCTCCCAGGTCGAGTACGGCACGAGCACGGCCTACGGCGGCCTCACGGCGCTCGACGCGTCCACCTCCGCCGCCCATGACGTCTTCCTGGGCGGCCTCTCCACGGGGACGCTCTATCACTACCGGGTCCGGTCCGTCGACGCCGCGGGGAACCTCGCCGCCTCCGCCGATGCGGACTTCACGACCGCGGTTGCGCCTTCCACGGCGTCGTTCTTCGACGACTTCTCCGCCTACGCCCCGGACCTCTGCCTGGCCGACGGCGAGCTCTTCGGACCCTGGACGTCCGTGTTCAACGGCTACGGCTGCATCTCGGTGCGGAGCGACGGGGAGCGCTTCTGGCTCGAGGAGAGCCCCTTCGCGAGCGCCTCTTCGTCGGAGACGCACGCGGCGTTGGTGTCCGGGTTGTCGTTCGCCTCCCCGATGACCCTGTCCGTCGACGTGCGCACGACCGCCCAGCTGAGGACGAACGCCCCGCCCAACCCCTGGGAAGCGGCCTGGGTGGTCTGGAACTACGCCGACAACGCCCGCTTCTACTACTTCATACCCAAGCCCGATGGCTGGGAGCTGGGCAAGGCGGACCCCGCCTATCCCGGCGGCCAGCGCTTCCTGACGACGGGCTCGTCCCCCGTCTTCCCGATCGGCGGGACGTACCACGTCAAGATCGTCCAGAGCCAGAACGTCCTGTCGGCTTACGTCGACGGGGTCCTCATCACGACGTTCACCGACGCGCAGCGGCCTTACACCTCGGGGCGCATAAGCCTCTACACCGAGGACGCGGCCGCCCGGTTCACGAACGTCGCCGTCAACGTCGCGACTCCCACGGTCTCGATCCTGTCTCCCCAGGGCGGAGCGTTCCTGGCCGGGACCGTCGCCGTGACGGCGGCGGCCTTCGACGACGTCGCGGTGGCGACGGTCCAGTTCCGGCTCGACGGCGCGGATCTGGGCCCGCCGGACAACGCCGCGCCCTACACGGCGGCATGGGCCACGGCCGTGTCGAGCGAAGGCGGTCACAGCTTGACCGCCTTGGCCTGGGACGCGGACGGGAACGCCTCGACCTCGGCGGCCGTCTCCGTCACGGTGGACAACACGGCTCCGGTCGCCAGCTCGGTCGTCGTCTCGGACCTGGGGACCAGCTCCGCGACCATCGCCTGGATCACCGACGAGCCGTCGACCTCGCGGGTCGATTACGGGACGAGCGCCGCCTACGGGAGCTCGACGGCGCCGGACGCCTCCGCCGCCACGGCTCACAGCCTGTCCATCGGCGGCCTCTCCGCCGGGACGCTCTACCATTACCGGGTGGTGTCCGCCGACGCGGCGGGCAACCTCGCGTCATCGGACGACCGGACCCTCGCGACCGCGTCGTCCGACTTCGGCTGCATGACCAGCGCCGGCGTCTGGCGCAACGAGGCCTTCCCGCCCCAGGTCAGCTCGTTCACGGTCTCCTTCGACGTCAGGCCGAGCTCCGCCGGGATGGAGGCCTCCGTCGGCCTGTCCAGCGGGGCCGCCGGGAGCCTTGCCGACCTCGCCGCGGGCGTGCGCTTCAACTCCCAGGGCTTCATCGACGTGCGCTACAGCACGTCCTACGCGCGGATGTCGACCGTCGCCTACAGCACGGGGACCACCTACCGCTTCGACCTCCGGGTCAACGCCTCCGCTCACGTCTTCGACGCGTATGTGACCCCGCAGGGATCCTCGCGAGTGTTGCTCGCCCGGAACTACACGTTCCGTTCGGAGCAGAGCACGGGGACCTCCCTCGACAACATCGGCCTCCTCGCCTCCTCCGGCGCGGCGACGATGTGCAATCTGACGGTCTCCGCCTCGACGGTCCCGTGGTGGGACGGCATCCGGGAGCTGTACGCCACCGCCGCCGGAAGCAAGACGTGGTACTCCACCTGGGACAACGGGATCGATCGTTCGTTCGTCGCCGCCAAGGACCCGACCGACCCCTGGTTCGACGCCGCTCACGGAGCCGCCAGCTACATCGTGGACGCCGCCAGCGGCGTGTTCAAGATCAGCGGCGAGGTCCCCCGGATGTACATCCATCACCCGGTCTTCGTCCAGGGAAGCACGTCGCTGAACGTCGCTCAGCCGCATGAGAAGCAATGGCACGACGTGGAGATGACGGTCTACGGCATGCGGGTCGCCGACAGCACCGTCGCCTGGGCCGGCATCGACGGCGTCGCCCGCGCCAACCACGGCATCACCGGCCCGGAGACCAGGGACCTGTGCGATTCGAGGGGGATCGGCTCCCGGTTCCGGCTCAACGGGCATCTGGATTTCGAGAAGGAGACCCGCCATCCGGCGGCTTACGCGGTCGCCAACACGACCACGACCTTGTGGCCCAGCGACGCCTCGATGCCTTACAACGTCTGGATCGGCTTCAAGTACGCCGTCTACGACCTGCCCAACGGCAACGTGAAGGTGGAAAGCTACATGGACATGACGAACGGGGCCGGCGGCGGGACTTGGATACTGGTCAACCAGTTCGAGGACGACGGGACCAACTGGGGCGGCGGAACGGGTTGCCGGTCGGGCGTGAACCCGCGGGAGAGGCTCACCAACAGCTCCAACCGGCCGGGAAGCGAGTCGGGGCTTCCCAACGTCAGCGTTTACTTCCGGAGCGACGGCGTCGGCGTCAACGGGCTCCTTTATAAGAAGATGAGCGTCCGGGAGATCGTCGCGCCGGCCGGCGGGGCGGGGCCTCTGGCCGCCGCCGGCGCGGGGACGGGGCCCGGGGCGGCGCCCGCCGCCGCGGAAGAGGCCTTCCTCTTCCGCGACCTTTACGCCTTCCCCAATCCCTCGCGGCGTGGAGAGCGCGTGACGATCCGCCTTCAGGCCGGCGTGGCCGACGAAGTGGACGTCGACATCTTCGACCTGTCGGGACGGCGCGTGAACGGAGGCGTCCTCGCGGGGCCGGTCCTGCTGGACGACGGGAACGGGAAGGGCGCGCAGTACACGTACGATTTTCACTGGGACGTGCGCGGGGCCGCCTCCGCGGTCTATCTCTACTCGGTGAACGCCCGCAAGCAGGGCCAGCCCGCCATCGGCAGGACGGGCAAGGTGGCCTTGATCAAATGAGGATGCCGGCCCTGGCCTTCCTCGTCTCGATCCTCCCGCTGGGCGCCGCGGCGCAGGAAGCCGCGCCCTTCCTCAAGATCGGCGTCGGCGCGCGCGCCGCGGCCATGGGGGGCGCCTACACGGCGGTGGCCGACGGCGTCGACGCCATCGCCTGGAATCCCTCCGGCCTCGCGGGCCTTCCCTCGCGTCAGGTCGGCTTCACGCGCGTCGCGATGGGCGAGGACACCCGCTTCGACTTCATCGGCTTCGCCCAGCCGACCCGGGCCGGGACCTTCGGCGCGGCCGTCCGGCACCTCGGGCAGGGGCGCCTCGACGGCCGGGACGCCGCGGGAAAGCCCACGGGCGGGTTCTCCGCGTCCGACACCGCCGCGGACCTCGGCTACGGCGTGAGCGTCTCGTCCGGCCTGCGTCTGGGCGCCGCCCTCCGATACATCACGAGCTCGATCGCCGAGGCCGAGGCGCGGAGCGCGGCGATCGACCTGGGCGGCCTTTACCGGCCGGAGCGCCTGGGGCCCGGCGTCGCGCAGGTCGGCCTGGCGGTGCGCAACGTCGGATCGCGGATGAGGTTCGCGGACGAGAGCTCGCCCTTGCCCCTCGTCGTGGCGGCCGGCGCGAGCTACCGGCTGCCCGAGGGATTGACGATGGCCGTGGATTACCGTTACAGGCCTCACGGCGCGGCCTCCGACGCGGGCCTGGGCGCGGAGTGGACGCGCGGAGTCTCCAAGGACCTCGCGGGCTCGCTGCGCGGGGGCGCGGATCTCTCGCGCCGGGACCTCGGCGCCCTCGCGGTCCTCAGCCTCGGCGCCGGCCTGACCTGGAGGGCGGTCGACGCCTCCTTCGCCTGGCGGCCGGGCGGGATGCTCGCCGACTCCTTCGTCTTTTCCCTGCTCGCGCGGCTTTAGCGGCGGCCGTCCAGCGCCAGGGTCACGGCGCGCAGCTTCGCCTGCACCGCGTCCTGGTTCTTCGGGCCCATGCGCATGAGCTGCTTCTGCGCCAGGCTGCGCCCCTCCAGCTCCTCGTCGGCGTAGACCCAGCCGATGCCTTTCTTGCCTTCCTTGAGGAGGACGCCGTCCTCGAGCCGCGGCGTCTCCAGCAGCTCGGCGGCCGCGGCGAGGAAGGTCGCGCGCGCGCCGGCCGTCTTCTCGCCGAGCTCGCGGTGGGCGGCGTCGAACAAAGGCTCCAGCTCCTCGAACAGCCTGGCGGCCGCGACCGCGTCCACGCCCGCGACCAGCGCCGCGAAGCCGTCGTAGCGCGCGTAGCCGGCGGGGTCGACGAAGACCTTGCCGCCCTTCCTGACGACGAGGAACTTCCCGCGCGGGGCGAACGCGGCGAAGGTCTCGCGCGGGAACTTGCCGTTGGAGACCATGCTCATCGCGGCGGCCAGGCGCGGGATCAGGGACTCCTGCTTGAGCCACTCGCCGAAGGCGGGCGCCTTCGACAGCTCCGAGGCGCGCAGGCGGACGAAGTCGTCGCTCTTGTCGAGCGGAGGGAGGTTCGCGGGCAGGGCGGGCGGAGCCTCGCCCGGCGCCGAGGAGATGCCCGGGGCGGGGGGCGGAGCTCTGAGGAAGGAGCGGGCGCCGTAGATGCCGGCGGCGGCGCCGGCGGCGAGCAGGGCGAGCACGATCGGAGTTCCCGGGTTTCTCATGGTTGGCCTCACGCAAGATGATACGCGATTTGCGGGGGAAAACTGACATGGAGCCTCTTGCTTTGGCGGGGAAGGGGGGCTACGCTTCCTCGATGCGCGAATTGTTCGCGGCGCTTCCCTGGTGGAGCCTTTTGGCCGTACAAGGAACCTGCCTTGCGGGGACCGCCTGGTGGACGCGGACCGAGATCGGGCGCCTCAACGCCGCGGATCCGGATTCCATCGACTCGATCACGGAATTGAAGGCGGCGGATACGGCCTCGAGTTTCCCGATCGTCGCGATGGGAATGGCCTACATGCTCCTGCCGAATCCCTGGCCGGGAACGATCCGCTCTGTCGTTCTGGCCCTCCTCTCCACGGGGATCGTGGTCTTGATGTTCGTCCCGGTCCGAAGGCGGGCCGCGAAAGTCGAAGCGACGGACGGCGAGTTGGTCCGGTCCCTCCTGACGGAGATGGCCGTGACGGGGGGCCTTTTCGCCTCGGTCCTGCTGTCGGTCGTCGCTTTTTCCTTCGCTGCCATCGTGGCGGTATCCCGGAGCCTGCTGACTGCCCAATGGGCGAGCCTTCTCGTCGTCTTGGGCGTTTGCGCGTGCTACGCTGCGGCGCTCTTTCTCTTGGGGTTCTTCGGCCCTCGCCTCGTCGTCGGAGACGGCACCGAGGGCCGGGTCGCCGAAGGCGTCCTGTTCGACATCGCCGCGGCGGCTTTTAAACGCGCGGGGATCCCGACACCCGCTATGTATCTCGTGGACGGGAGCCTGGAGGGCGCGCATATGGTGGGCTACACGGGCCTGCGGATCGGGCCGGTCAAGCCCATCCTCCTCGTCGAGGTGCGTCTCCTGCCTCTTGTCAGCGTCCGGGAGATGGCCGCGATTTTCCGTCACGAGGCCGCCCACGTCGTGCGTGATGACGTGACCAGCGAGCTCGTTTGGAAGTGGCTGCTCCTCGCGGTTCCAAGCGCGTGCGCCTGGCTCGCGGGGGTCGCGGCGGCCCGCTGCGCGCCGGGATACGAGTTCGTGGCGCCCCTGCCGGTATTCATGGCGGTCGTCCTTCCGCTCTATTTCTACGCGATGAGAGCGAGCCGTCGCCGGGAAATGGACGCGGATGCCGACGCGGTGCTTCTCTACGGAGCCGAGCCGCAGGCGATGATCGACGCCGTGGCGGTGGTTGACGCGCTGAATCGGGCGTTGGAGAAGCCGAGCGCGTGGGCTCCCCGTACGCATCCGCATCTCGACGAACGGACCGTGGAGCTGCGGCGCCGCGCCGCCCTCAGCGCCAGATAGTCCGGCTCTCGCGCGGAGCCGATGAGTCGTCCGGCGCGACCGTCAGATTGATCCGCCCCAGCTCGCGGCCGTCCGAGGTCACGACCTCGACGCGCCAGCGCCCGGGCTTGTGCTGCGCCTTGGCGGTGAACCCGCGCCAGCCCTCGTCGCGGCCGCCGGTGATCGGCAGGGGGATGACCTCGGGCTCGCCCCAGCCTCCGGGCTCCCGGAAGCGCCAGTGGACCTCGAGGCGCTCGCGGAAGTTCGTGGGGGAGAACACGCTGATCCAGCAGTAGATCGCGTCGCCGGGGCGGGCGAGGAAGGTCTGGTCGCCGCGCTGCCAGAACTTCCAGCGCGGGCGCGTCGAGGCCAGGGCGAAGCGGCCGCCCTCGCGGCGCACCTCGTGGTAGACGCCGATCTCCGACAGCGACAGCGGCACCGGCGGGATGACCTTGGCGAAGTAGAGGACCGCGAACAGGACGGCGACGGCGGCGAACGGGTAGACGACGTGGCGCCGGACCTCGGGCTTGTGGTCGGGGAGGCGGGCGTCCAGGCGCCAGGTCAGCGCGGCGACGCAGGCCGCCGCCGCGACGAGGGAGCCCAGGAAGGGCAGCGCGCCGATGCGGCCCATCAAGGTCGGGATGAGATAGGTGAAGTAGGAGACGAGGCACAGGCTGAACAAGGTCGTGCGCAGCAAGGTCCCGGAGCTCTCGAACGGCTTGAGCTCGTTGACGGCGAGCAGGGCGGCGAGGATGACCAGGAACAGGAAGGAGGTGCCCATCGACGCGCTCTTGAAGAAGAACAAGGTGTAGATGTTGAGCAAGGTCCCGAGCATGAAGTGCGTCGCGCCCGCGTGGTAGCGCCACGCCGTCTTCAGGCGCTCGGGCGGGGCGAATCGTCCGTGGCGCTCGCGCAGTTCGAGGCTCGTGAACAGGGCGCACAGCGAGAGGTAGACCGCCTGATGGACGATGTTGTGCAGCTTGTCGATGCGCCCGACGGCGAGCGTGTCGAACAGGAAGCCCGCGACGAAGAAGCCGGCGGTGCAGGCCGGTTCGTGGTCGCGGTAGAACGCCTTGGCGCGCTCGATCATCGGGGCGGAGGCGGCACCGAGAACGGCAGGCGGTCCTTCGCCCCGGGCGAGGCCGGGCCGCGGTCGTACACGCTGATCTGCTCCGCCATCCACATGTAGGGCGGGCGCGCGGCGGTCAGGGCCGTCAGCACCCGGCCGGTCTCGCGGCGGTTGTAGGCGAAACCCTTCTCGGCGAGCTTGGCGACCCAGTAGCGCTTGGGCCGCTCGTTGACGTGGTGGTGCCCGCCCTGGTTGGGCTGGGCCGCGGACAGGATGAGACGGTCGCTGAAGCCGAGGAGGTTGTCCAGGAACGCGTCCGACAGGGGCTCGGGGATGTGCTCGGCGACCTCGAGGCACAGCGCGAGGTCGAACTTCCCCCAGACGTTCTCGAACGGCGCGGTGAGGTCTCGGACGTGGAAGGGGACCGGGTAGGAGAGCTCGGGAGGCGGCAGGACGCCGTCGATGGCGAGGACCTCCACGCCGCGCTTGGCGAACAGGTGGCTGTAGACCCCGCAGCCGGCCCCGAGGTCGACGAGGCGCTTGGGACCCAGGAGCTCGTGGAGGACGCCGGCGATGACCTCGGCCGAGCGGACGTACTTCTCGTGGCCCGGGCCCCACTCCTCGAAGAACGCCCGGTCGTAGATGCGGTCGAGGTCGGGCATCATGGCGCTATTTCGCCGGATGAGGGTGGTGGAGGACCCGGTACGCCTTGATCGCGTCGTTGACGGCGCTGACGAGGGCGCAGGTCGCGAAGGCGATCAGCATCAGCTTGTACTGCTTGTCCGTGCCGGCCCGGGACAGGACGAAGGCCGTCGCGGTGGTCAGCAGGTGGAAGCCCAGGATGTGCCACGGCTGGTTCCAGCCGAGCATCAGCACGTCCATCGGCATCAGGACGAAGGCGACGAGCGGCTTGACCTTGGCGCCGCCGAGGAACAGAGGGAACCACACCGAGCCGGTCATCACGAGGGCGTACAGCACGACGCAGACGACGAAGGCGAAGAGCGCTTCGAGCAGGCGGCGGAAGTGCCCTCGAGTGCGCGCGTGAGGGTGCTTGACGCTCACGCGAGAGGCACGGCTCCGGGGCGCTGGAAGCGGCGGGCGAGCTCGTCGCGGTTGAGAGCCAGCATCGCGCGGCGTCCGTGCGGGCAGGCCGAGCCGTCCTTGCAGTCGCGCAGCGCGTCGAGGAGTTTGTAGGCCTCCTCCTCGCCCAGACGGTCGTGGGACTTCACGGCGGCCTTGCACGCTATCGTCGCGGTGGCGTCGTGCCGCAGGCGCTCGGCCTCGGCGACGGGGTCGGACAGGCTGTCGATGACGCGGTGGATCAGCTTCTTGACGTCGTCGGCTTGATAGAAAAGGGCTGGCACCGCAGTCACGTGCAGCCCGTTCTTGCCGTGCGCGACGACCTCGAAGCCGATCTTGTGCAGGCGCTCGGATTTCTCCAGGACGGCCCTCACCGCGGACGCGGGAAGGTCGACCGGGACCGGGATCATCAGCTTCTGCGACTTGGCGCCGCCGGACTCGATCTCGGCCATCAGCTTCTCGAACAGGACGCGCTCGGCGGCGGCGTGCTGGTCGAGGATGAAGAGGCCGCCGTTGGCCTCGAAGACCATGTAGCTGCGCTCGATCTGGCCGACGTAGCGGAAGGGCGGCGTGTACCAGGCGGGCGCGCCTTCCGGAGCGCCCATCGCGACGGCGGAGCTGAGCTTGAGCTGCTTGAAGTCGCCGGGGACCAGGCCTCTGCCGCCGAGGTAGTATCCTTCCTCGGACGGCTCGGCCTTGGACGGGGCGGGAGCCGCCGCGACGGCGGCGTCCGCGGCGACGGAAGCCGTCTGGGGCTCGATGGTGATGGGCGCCGCAGCCTTGGCTTTCGCCAGCGCGGAGGCGACGAGGCCGGAGACGATCTCGAACATCTCTCCGTCCTTCTTGAAGCGCACCTCGCGCTTGCCGGGGTGGACGTTCGCGTCGAAGGCGTCGGGGTTCAGCTCGAGCAGGGCCACGCACACCGGCTGCTTGCCGGCGGGGCGGTGCTCGCCGTAGGCTTTGTAGAGGGCGGTGTTCAGGATCTTCGAGGACACCGGGCGCTTGTTGACGAAGAAGTACTGGAAGCTGCGCGAGGACGGCATCTTGTCGAAGGGGGAGACGAGCATGCGCACGCGCACGCCGGGGCGCTCGACGTCGATGGGCAGCAGGCCGCCGGCGAGGTCGTCGCCGAGCACGGCCGCGGCGCGCAGGTCGAAATCGGTGAAGAAGTCGCCGGAATCCTCGGGCTCGAAGCGCAGGACCTGGCGGCCCTCGGACTTGTAGGTGAAGCGCACGCCCGGGTTGGCGAGCGCGGCCTCCTCGATCACCGCGGCCAGGCGCGAGCGCTCGGAGCCGTCGGACTTGAGGAACTCGAGGCGGGCGGGCGTGTTGTAGAAGAGGCCCTTGACGAACACCGTCGTGCCGGGGACGACGGGGGCGGGGCCGTTGGTGACCTTCCCGCCCTCGCTCGTCACGCGCCAGCCGGTCTTCGAGTCCTTCTGGGCGCTCGTGACGGTGACCTTCGACACCGCCGCGATGGCGTACAGGGCCTCGCCGCGGAATCCGAAGGTGTGCAATCGATCCAGATCTTCGAACGCCGATATTTTGCTCGTGGCGTGGCGCTCGAGGCAGAGCTTGACGTCCTCGGCGTCCATGCCCACGCCGTTGTCGGAGACCCGCAATGACGTCTTTCCGGCCCCGAACACCTCGACGTCGATGCTCGTCGCCTGGGCGTCCAGCGAGTTCTCGATCAGTTCCTTGAGAAGGGACGCCGGTCTCTCGACGACCTCCCCGGCCGCTATCCTTGAAAAGACTTCTTCCGGCAATCGCTGGATGATGGGCATCAGAGCTGTTTCTTCAGCGCGTTCAAGGCCTGCAGCGCCTCGATCGGCGTCATGGTCTCGGGATTGATGAGCTTGAGCGTCCTCAAAACTGGGTTTTCCTCGAACAGGGGCAGCTCCGGCGGGGTCGTCGTCTCCTCGTGGATGACGCGGCTGTTCAGGCGGCCGGAGCCGGACTCGTTCTCGAGGCCCGACAATATCTTCTGGGCCCGCGAGATGAGCTGGGCCGGCAGGCCGGCCAGGGCCGCGACGTGGATGCCGTAGGAGCGGTCCGCCGGGCCCGCGCCGATCTTGTGGAGGAACACGACCTCGGTGCCGCCCTCGGCGCTGGACCACTCCTTGACCTCGACGTTTCCGTTGACGACGCCGGGCAGGGACTTGGCCAGCTCGGTCAGCTCGAAGTAATGGGTGGCGAACAAGGTGCGGGGCCCGCGGGGGGAGCTCTCCTCTCCGCTCGTCTCGTAGGCCGAGTGCAGGTGCTCCAGCACGGCCCAGGCGATGGAGATGCCGTCGAAGGTCGAGGTGCCGCGGCCGACCTCGTCGAGGACGACGAGGGAGCGGGGCGTCGCCGAGCGCAGGATGTGGCTCGTCTCCTTCATCTCGACCATGAAGGTCGAGTCGCCCTGGGCGAGCGCGTCCTGCGCGCCGATGCGGGTCAGGATCTTGTCGACCACGCCGACGCGGGCCGACTTCGCGGGGACGAAGGAGCCGATCTGGGCGAGGAGCGCGATGAGCGCGTTCTGGCGCAGGTAGGTGGACTTGCCGGCCATGTTGGGGCCGGTGAGGATCAGGATCTGCGGGTCTCGCGCGTTGAGCGTCAGGGAGTTGGCGACGAAGGTCCCCGAGGGCAGCAGCGCCGCCAGGACCGGATGGCGGCCTTCTTCTATGTCGAGATCGAAGGAAAAGTCGACCTTCGGCTTGACGAAATCGTGCATCGCCGCGACGGAGGCGAGCGACTGGAAGCCGTCGAGCTCGCTGAGCAGCTCGGACAGGCGCAGCAGCGGGGCGTGGGAGCCGATGGCCTCGTCGCGCAGGTCGTTGAACAGCCGCGCCTCGAGGCGCAGCATCTTCTCCTCAGCCGTGAGGATCCGCGTCTCCAGCTCCTTGAGCTCGGGCGTGATGTAGCGCTCGGCGTTGGTCAAGGTCTGCTTGCGCGTGTAAGAAGCGGGGGCCTTGGCGCTCTGCGCCTTGCTGATCTCGATGTAGTAGCCGAACACCGTGTTGTAGCCGGCCTTGAGGCTGCTGATGCCGGTGGCCTTGCGCTCGCGCTCCTCGAGCTCGGCCAGGACCTGGTCGGAGTCGGTCTTGAGGCGCCGCAGCTCGTCGAGCTCCTGATGGAAGCCCGGCCGGAAAAGGCCTCCGTCGGAGAGCTTGAGCGGCGGCTCATCCACGAGCGCGGCGACCAATTTCGCGCCGAGGGCTTCGAGGGACTTCGCCGTCTCGCGCAGGTCCTCGGCGAGGTCGGCCAGGCCGGAGGAGAACGCCGTCTCGGCGAGCCAGGCCTCGAGCGCGGGCAGGCGGGCCAGCGAACGGCGCAGGGCGCCGAGGTCGCGGGGGGTCGCGGCGCGCGTGGCCATCCGGCTCGTCACGCGGGGGAGGTCGGCGACCTCCTGGAGGATCTTGCCCAGCGACTGGCGCGCCTCGGGCTTGTCGAGGAGGTCCTCGACGCAGTTCTGACGGTGCTCGATCTCCCGGAGGTCGGTCGACGGGTGCAGCAGCCAGGTCTTGAGCTTGCGGCTGCCCATCGGGGTGCGGCACTGGTCGAGCAGGCCCCACAAGGTGTGGCGCTTCTCGCCGCTGGCGGCCTCGATGAGCTCGAGGGTGCGGATCGCCGTCTCGTCGAGCTGCATCATCGCGCCGGTCTCGCGGTAGGCGGGCTCGGGCAGCTCGCGCAGGCGGAACTTGGCCTCGTCGACGTATTGGCGCGCGGCCAGCGCGGCGTTCAGCGCCAGGTGGTGGTTGCGCCAGACCGAGCCGGCCGCCCACGAAGGCTGCCGATTCGCCTGCGGCGAATCGCCGGCCTTCTGCGGAGCGTTCTCTCGGACGGTCAGGCAGGCCTTCGGGGGAAGGACCGAGCGCAGCCACAGCGCGGAGGCGGCGTCGCCGGAGGCGATGACCTCGGCCGGGCGCACGCGCGCGAGCAGGTCGTAGAGCTTGCGGTGGTCGCGGTCGTTGAGCGTCTGCGTCGCCCACGACTCGCCGGTGGAGACGTCGAGGCAGGCCGCGCCCCAGCCGACGAGGTCGTTCTCGATGGCGATCAGGAAGTTGGTCGCCGTGGGGTCGAGGAGCTCGTCCTCGACGACCGTGCCGGGGGTGACCACGCGCACGACGTCGCGGGCGACCAGCTTCTTCTCCTTGCTGGGCGCCTCGAGCTGCTCGGCGATCGCGACCTTCTTGCCCGCGCGCAGCAGGCGCGCGATGTAGTTCTGGGCGTTGTGGAAGGGCACGCCGCACATCGGGAAGCCCTGGCGCTGGGTCAGGACGAGGCCGAGGATCGCGGAGGCTTCCTGGGCGTCGAGCCCGAACATCTCGTAGAAGTCGCCGAGACGGAAGAACAGGATGCTCTGCGGGTGGCGGGCCTTGATGTCCCGGTACTGACGCATCACCGGCGTATCGGGCATCGCCTCGACGGGAGACATGATGGCGATTGTACCAATTTCCGCGCTTTTCCGTCGGGCGACTGTTTCCGGAAACAGTCGCCTACGCGGCTTCGGAGGCGATGCGGCTCGCGTTGGCCATCACGGCGTAGGTGAAGGTCGTCGCGGGGATGGAGGGGAGGACGGAGGAGTCGACGAGGTGGACGCGCTCGCGGCCGTGGAGGCGTCCCCGGGCGTCCGTCTGCCAGGCCCCCGGCGTCTTCTTCATGGGGAAGGTGCCGCCGGCGTGGTTGCCCTCGCCGGGCTTGCCGACCTTGAGCATGAACGAGAGAGGGTGGACGCCGAGGTCGACGGCATGGCGCGCGACCTTGGCGGCGACGCGACGGACGGCGGCCTTCGTCGCCGAGGCGTCCCCGGCCTTCACGGTGAGCCGGCAATCCTCGCCGCGGCCCGCGGCCGTGATCGTCACCGGGACGCCATCGTCGGAGTGCAGATAGCCCTGGATGGCCAGCAGGCGCGGGGCGAAACGACGCTCGACGGCCCCGGCGAAAGGCCCCGCCCAGCGCGCGGCGTCCGAGAGACGGTCGGCGATGACCTCGTTGTGGCCGTAGATCTGGAGATGGACGAGGTGCTTCGAGACGTCCTTGTCGTCGAGCTCCAGGAATATCTGGGCGAGCGTGTGAAGCTTCTCCTCGGGGGCGCCGGGGACGTCGCGGTCCAGGATCAAGGGCAGGACGAAGTAGGGCTGGGAGAGCAGGGGCAGGCCCTCGGCGGGGGCGCCGAACGACCCGCACACGAGGCGGGCCGTGGCGAGGGGGCCGCACGCGAGGAACGCTCTTTCCCCGTCGATGACCGTCCTCGACGCGCCCTCCGGCGCGACGTGCAGGCGCACGCCGTCGGGGCGATCTTCGAGGGACAAGACCTTGACGCCGCCGCGGTACTCGAATCCGGGGCGTTTCTTCAGCGCCTCGACGGCGACGGCGGCGTTCCAGATCGCGCCGCGCTCGCAGCCGGACAGACAGGTGCCGTCGTACTGGCAGGCCGCGGAATCGACCGCGTGACGGGCCTGGCCGAACGAGAAGCCGTGAGACCTCAGCGAAGCCTCGTTGCCGTTCAGGCGCGCCAGGACGGACCGGGCCTGCAGGGACGGGTTCAGCGGGGGCGAGGGCGGCGCGTAGAACGGGAACCGCCCGGCCAGGCCGTCCGCAGCGCCGGCGATGCCCAGGAGCGCGGCGGCTTTTTTGTAATGGTCGTGGAGGTCTCGGGCGGGAAAAGGCCAATCCGTGAGCTCAGCCTCCGGAAAGGGCAGGACCGACGCGCCCCACACGGCCGAGAGACCCCCTTTTCCGCCGGAGGCGAGGCATTTGGTGCCCTTTTGGATCAGGCCCGCCTCCCGGTCCGTGAGATAGGGATAGTCCGACCCGAAGACGAGCTTCCGCGCGGGATCGTCGCCCGGCTCGCCGGCCCGGCGGGGCGTTCTCTCGAGCTCGCGGCCGATGTCGACCATGGTCACGCGCTTGCCCGCGTCGAGCAGGGCCGAGGCGGCGGCGACTCCGGAGGGTCCCGAGCCGACGACGAGGTTCATCCGCGCTCCGTTACGGGCGCCACTGCCCGTGCATGCGCATCGAGTCGAGCACGCAGCCGGCCGTGAAGGCGAACAGCGCGCCGAAGGAGGCGACCGCCGAGCAGAGGACGAGCAGCGGCGCGCCGAGGTTCACGGCCAGGGCGAACAGGACGAGCGACTTGAGCACGAGGAGCAAAGCGATGGTCACGAACAGCTTGAGCGGGTTGTAGATGATCATGACCTGGGTCATGAGCTGGAGCGTGCGCAGGATGTCGCGGAAGGGCTTCACCTTCGAGTGGCCGCCGGAGCGGGCGCGGAACTCGATGGGCATGTACTTCACGAAGCGCCCCTGCATGATGAACGAGAGCGTCATCGTCGTCGTGAACGAGTAGCCGAGGCAGCGCACGAGCGCCCGCTGGTCCACGAGGGACTTGCGCACCAGGCGCAGGCCGGAGTTCGCGTCGGGCACGCGCGCGCCGACGACGAAGCTCGCCAGGCGCAGGTAGACCCAGCGCAGGAACGCCTTGGTCGGAGTGCCCCAGAAGTGGGCGCCCTCGCGCGCGCCGATGACGAGGTCGAAGTCGGGCGCGAAGTCGAGCAGCTTGAGGATCTCGGAGGGCGGGTAGGAGCCGTCGGCGTCGATCATCAGCACCCATTCGTGCTTCGCCGCCTCGATGCCGGTGAGCAGAGCGCGGCCGTAGCCGCCGTTCGTCGGGTGCGAGATCACGCGGGCGTGGGCCGGGTTCACGGCCTTCGCGGTGCCGTCGGAGGAGCCGTCGTCGACGACGAGGATCTCGAACTCGAGGCCGCGCTTCTTGAGCTCGGCGTGCAGGTCGGCCATCACCGGGCCGATGGCCTCGGCCTCGTTGTACGCGGGGACGACGACGCTGACCGTGAGGGCGCTCATGCGATTATCCTACTACTTCGCGAGGGCGGCTTCGACTTCGGCGCCGAGCTTGTCGATCGACTTGGAGCCGAACTGGCGCGAGAGGACCGTCCCGTCGCGCCCGATGAGATAGGCCGTCGGCAGCCCCGGCACGACCCAGCCCTTCGGGGGGGTCTCGCCGCCGTTGAGGAGGACCGGGTAGTTGATCCCCGCGCGCTTGGCGAACGGCGCCACGAGCTCCGGCTCCTCGTCCATCGAGACGCCGAGGATGACGAAGCCCTTGGGGCCGAGGGCCTGCTGCAGCTTCACGAGCTCCGGGATCTCCGCCTTGCACGGGTCGCACCAGGTGGCCCAGAAGTCCACGAGCACGACCTTGCCTTTGTGGTCGGCGAGCGCGGCCGTCTTCCCGTCGAGCGTCTTGCCGCTCAGCGCGGCGGCGGCCTCGGGGGCGCCGGAGGGCGAGGACGGCGTGCACGCCCAGAAGAACGCGGCGGCGGCGACGAAAGACCAGCGCGCGAGCGGCTTCATCACAGCAGGAACCGTTCGAGGAATTTCGGGGTGAGGCGGTTGAGCATCGAGAGCTTGTCGAGGAAGATCAGAAGCCCGATGGCGATGAGCAGGGCGCCGGCGACCATCTCCCCGGTGCGGATGTGCTTCTTGTAGTGCGTGAAGAAGCGCATGAAGCGCGTGACGGCGAAGCCGGTGATCACGAACGGGATGCCGAGGCCCAGCGAGTACACGAACAGCAGGAGCATGCCCTGGGCGACGGTCTCCCGCGTCGCGGCGATGGCGAGGATGCCCGACAGGATCGGGCCGATGCAGGGGGTCCAGCCGAAGGCGAAGGCCAGGCCCATGAAGAATGAGCCGATATAGCCGGCCTTGAAGGCCGCGGTGTCCGCGCGCTTCTGATAGTACAGCCATTTGATGGGCATGAGCCCGGTCATGTGAAGGCCGAACAGGATGACGACGGCGCCCGCGACCTTGCTGACGATCGGGGCCTGCTCGGCCAGCACGCGGCCGACCGTGGTCGCGGTCGCGCCGAGCAAGGTGAAGATCAGGGAGAAGCCGGCGACGAAGCACAGGGACTCCCACCCCGCGTGCTTGAGCCGCGTCTTGTCGTCGCCCCCGGCCGAGAGCTCCTCGAGCGTCAGGCCGGACATGAAGGAGATGTAGCCCGGCACCAGCGGCAGCACGCACGGGGACAGGAAGGACACCAGCCCGCCCAGGAACGCCGCTCCGAAACCCACCGTACCATTTCCCATTTTTTCATCCTATCATTTCGCCCGCGGGCTGTAATCCCGGCGGGCCGGCCTTCACTCATGAGTGATATGATGAACCGGATGATGACAGGACTCGTCGCCGTCATGCTGCTCTCGTCGGCCTTCGTTCACGCCGCGCCGGCCCCCCATAAGAAGGAGAACGCGATGACCTACAAGAAGCCGTCCCAGGAAGAGCTCAAGAAAACGCTCACCCCGGAGCAGTTCTCCGTGGTGTGCAACGCGGCCACCGAGCCGCCCTTCCAGAACGCCTACTGGAACAACCACGCGGCCGGCATCTACGTGGACATCGCCAGCGGAGAGCCCTTGTTCTCCTCCACGGACAAGTTCGACTCCGGCACGGGCTGGCCCAGCTTCACCCGGCCGATCGAGCCGGCGAACATCGTCGAGAAGAAGGACCGCGAGTTCGGCATGGTCCGCACCGAGGTCCGCTCCAAGCACGGCGACAGCCACCTCGGCCACGTCTTCGACGACGGGCCCAAGGACAAGGGCGGCATGCGCTTCTGCATCAACTCCGCGTCCCTGCGCTTCATCCCGCTCGACAAGCTCGAGGCCGAGGGCTACGGCCGCTACCTGCCCCTGTTCAACAAGGTCGAGGCCGCCCGCAAGGAGCAGGCCAAGGCCGCCCCGGCCAAGACCGAGGTCGTCGAGCTCGCCGGCGGCTGCTTCTGGGGCATGCAGCACATCCTGCGCAAGATCCCCGGAGTCCTTCACACCGACGTCGGCTACGCCGGCGGCCAGGTCAAGAACGCGACCTACCGCGACCACGAGGGCCACGCCGAGGCCGTGCGCGTCGAGTACGACCCGCAGAAGCTTCCCTTCGAGCAGCTCCTGCGCTGGTACTTCCGCATGCACGACCCGACGACGAAGGACCGCCAGGGCAACGACCGCGGCTCGTCCTACCGCTCGGCGATCTTCTACCACACCGAGGCCCAGAAGAAGGCGGCCGAGGCGATGATCGAGCGACTGAACAAGAAGGGGAAATGGGGCGCCCCGATCGTCACGGAGGTCAAGAAGGCCGACCAGTACTGGAAGGCCGAAGAGGACCACCAGGACTACCTGCAGAAGCGGCCGGACGGCTACACCTGCCACTTCCTGCGCCCCGAATCGGTCCTCGGGGACTGATTTGGTGTCAGGCATTCCGCTTTTTTCACTTTTCCGCTTAAAGGGCAAGGGGGAAAAGTGAAAAAAGCGGAATGCCTGACACCGGGAATAAGGGCTTGACGGGGGGAAAAGCGGGGTTATACTTCGGGTATGGCCCCTCTTTTGACGGTCCTGCTCGTCGCGGCGGCGCCCGCCTTCGCCCAGGTCGCCGCGGTAGACTCGGCGAAGGTCCGCGCCGGGCACGACGCCTTCACGCGCGCGCGCATACCGGTCTATAAGGTCATCGACGCCTCCGAGAAGGGGATGAACTGGTCGGTGCAGAACATGGCCGACTTCGGACCTTTGGTGCAGGCCGCGAGCGACGCCGTCGCCCGCCTCCACGCCCGCCACCCGAGCGCGACCGCCGACGCCTACGGCAACGGGACGATGACCAACATCGAGGACACTTTCAAGCTCTTCAACGGCGGCAACCTCGAGCGCGGCTGCATCTCTCACCAGAGCGAGACCTTCGGGGCCCTGCAGCCGCTGCTGCTCAAGAAGAGCCTCGTCGTCAAGAAGATCCGCTATGGCCTGCCGCCCACCCAGCACAACGCGGTGATCGTGTTCCCCGCGGGCACCGACTGGAAGTACACGGGCGTCGTCTTCGACGGCTGGCTCAAGCAGAAATCCGCCCCGGACAAGATGGTCTACCTCTACGAGGACTGGGGCCCGATCCGCCCGGTCGCGGGCATCGAGATCGAGCCCCGTTACTGGAAGGCCAACGTCCGCCTGCTCGGCGACGACGAGTAGATCCCGGCCTTATCGGCGTTGACCGGGCCTCGTCTTTTTATATCATCGGGGCATGACCCCGAAAACCCGGATCGAGAAGGACACGATGGGGGAGATCCCCGTCGCCGAGGACCGCTACTGGGGGGCGCAGACCGAGCGCTCCCTCCATCATTTCCAGGCCGGCGCCGGCCGCGACACCCTGACCCGCGAGATGATCCGCGCGATGGGCGTGCTCAAGCGCGCCGCCGCCTCCGCCAACGCCGACCTGGGCCTGCTGCCCAAGGACAAGGAGAAGCTCATCCTGGCCGCCGCCGACGAGGTGATCGCCGGGACGCTCGACGCGCACTTCCCGCTCGTGGTCTGGCAGACGGGCTCCGGCACGCAGTCGAACATGAACGCCAACGAGGTCATCTCCAACCGCGCCATCGAGATGGCCAAGGGCGTCATGGGCAGCAAGAAGCCGATCCACCCCAACGACGACGTGAACAAATCCCAGTCGTCGAACGACACCTTCCCGACGGCCATGCACATCGCCGCGGCCGAGGTCCTCGTCCACGAGCTCGTGCCCGCCGTCAAAGGTCTGCGCGACGTCCTCAAGAAGAAGTCCAAGGAGTTCGACCGGATCGTCAAGATCGGGCGCACCCATCTCATGGACGCCGTGCCCCTGACCCTCGGCCAGGAGATCGGCGGCTGGGCGGCGATGCTCGACGCGGACCTCGGCCGCATCGAGCTCGTCCTGCCGGGGCTGTACGAGCTCGCCATCGGCGGCACCGCCGTCGGCACGGGCCTCAACACCCACCCCGACTTCGACAAGAAGGCGGCCGACCACATCGCCAAGCTGACCAAGCTCCCCTTCAAGCCCGCCCCCAACAAGTTCGAGGCGCTGGCGGGGCACGACGCCCTCGTCTTCGCGCACGGGGCGCTGAAGACTTTGGCGTGCTCGATGAACAAGATCGCCAACGACGTGCGCTGGCTGGCGAGCGGCCCGCGCGCGGGCCTGGGCGAGCTGCGCATCCCGGAGAACGAGCCCGGCTCGTCGATCATGCCCGGCAAGGTCAACCCGACGCAGAGCGAGGCGGTCACGATGATCGCCGCGCAGGTGCTCGGCAACGACGCCGCGATCAACATCGGCGGCGCCTCGGGGAACTTCGAGCTCAACGTGTTCAAGCCGCTCATCATCCACAACTTCCTCCACTCGGCGAAGCTCCTCGCGGCCGGCATCCGCGGATTCACCGAGCACTGCGCCGTCGGCATCGAGGCCGACGAGAAGCGCATCGACGAGCTGATGCGGCGCTCGCTGATGCTCGTCACCGCGCTGAACACCCACATCGGCTACGACGCCTCGGCCAAGATCGCCAAGACGGCGCACGCCGAGAACCTGACGCTCAAGGAAGCGGCCCTCAAGCTCAAGCTCGTGACCGACCAGCAGTTCGGGGACTGGATCAAGCCCGAGCTGATGACCAAGCCCGGGTTATGAGGAGCCGACCATGATGACCAAGGGGGAGCAGGAGCTGCTGCGCCGGGCCGCGTCCGTCATCGGCCACGACCTGCGCAACCCGATGGCCGTGATCAACAACTCCGCCTACTTCGTCCGGGCGAAGCTGGGCCAGGCCAAGCTCGACCCCAAGGTCGAGAAGCACCTCAAGATCATCGAGAGCGAGATCGCGCGCGCCGACAAGCTCATCGCGGACATGCTCACCTTCTCGCGCCCGTACGAGCCCGCGGCCGAGACCGTCCCGCTCGACTCCGTCGTCGGCGACGCGGTCGAGAACTATACGCCTCCGGAGGGCGGGAAGGTCGACCTCAAGCTCGGCGCCAAGGGCGTGAACGGGAAGTTCGACGGCAAGGCGATCGGCGACGCGCTCAAGCGGCTCATCGAGAACGCCTTCGCGGCGCAGGACGAGAAAGGGACGGTCAAGGTCGCGACCTCGGCCGGCAAGGACGGGCTCGTGATCTCGGTGACGGACTCGGGCAAGGGCGTCGACCCGAAGATCGCCGACGTGATGTTCGAGGCCTTCATGACCACCAAGCCCAAGGGCATGGGGCTCGGCCTCGCGCTGGCGCGAAAGTATCTCGAGGGCAACGGCGGGTCGGTGGCCTACGAGACGGGCCCGAAGGGCTCGACGTTCAAGCTCCTCCTGCCCAAAGCGTGATCCTCTTCCCCGAGCTCCTCAAGATCGTCCTCTCCGGGCGGGCCCTCGACCGCGCCCAGGCGCGCGCGGCGATGAACGCGCTGATCGGGAAGGGAGTCACCGACGCCCAGGCCGGGGCCTTCCTCGCCGCCCTGCGCGTCCGCGGGGAGACGGTCCCCGAGCTCATCGGCTTCGCCGAGGCGATCCGCGCGCGCGCGGTGAAGGTCAAGCCCAGGCGCCGCCCCCTGCTCGACACCTGCGGCACCGGCGGGGACGGCTCCGGCACCTTCAACATCTCGACGACCGTCGCTTTCATCGCCGCCGGCGCCGGCGCCGCCGTCGCCAAGCACGGCAACCGCGCGGTGTCGAGCCGCTCCGGCTCGGCCGACGTCCTCGAGGCCCTGGGCGTGCGCACGAACGTGACGCCGAAGCTCGCCGCCGACTGCGTGGACGTGGCCGGCGTCGGCTTCCTCTTCGCCCCCAGCCATCATCCGGGCTTCGCGCGCATGCGCCCGGTCCGCCAGCAGCTCGGCGCGCGCACCGTCTTCAACCTGCTCGGCCCCCTGTCGAACCCCGCGGGCGCCAAGCGCCAGCTGCTCGGCGTCTACTCGCCCTCCCTCGTCAAGCCCGTGGCCGAGGCGCTGAAGGCTCTGGGCACGGAGGACGCGATGGTCGTGTCCTCCCGCGACGGCCTCGACGAGCTCTCCCTCTCCGCGCCGACCGTCGTCGCGCGCCTGCGCGGCGGGAAGGTGACCGTCTCCGAGGTGACCCCCGAGTCCGTGGGCCTCAGCCGCCGCCCGCTGAAGGCCCTGGCGGGAGGAGACGCGGACAAGAACGCCTGGATCACCAGGGCCATATTGTTCGGAGAGTCCGGCCCCGCCCGCGACGTGTGCCTGTTCAACGCCGCCGCCGCGTTGATGGTCGTCGGGCTCGCGCGGGATTGGAAGGAAGGGCTGCGGCTGGCCGCGGATTCCATCGACTCGGGCCGCGCGGCGGCCTCCTTGGCCATACTTCGCCAACTCACGGTCAATGGCTGACCTCGGCATCCTCGGTAAGATCGGCGACCGGACCAAGGAGCGCGTCGCGCGCGAGAAGAGCGAGCGCCCCGTCGAATGGCTTCGGACCCAGCCGCTGTACGACCACCCTCCGTTGTCGTTGAAGAACGCCCTGTCCAAGCCCGGCCCGCAGGTGATCGCCGAGGTGAAGTTCGCCTCTCCGTCAGAAGGCGTTCTGCGCCCGGGCGCCTCCCCCGTCGAAGCCGCGAGGATCGCGGCGGCGTATGCTTCAGCCGGAGCCGCGGCGGTCTCGATCCTCACCGAGCCGGAGTTCTTCGGCGGCGACTGTTCCTTCCTGGCCGGCGCCCGCGACAGCTGCCCGACCACCCCGTTGTTGATGAAGGACTTCATGGTGGACGAATACCAGTTCGAGGTCGCGAGATCGATCGGCGCCGACGCCGTTCTCCTGATCGCCGCTTTGTTGGGTCCTCGACTCGGTCCTATGCACAGCGCCGCTAAATCGTTAGGTTTGTCCGTCCTCATCGAGGTCCATGACGAAGCCGAAGCCGAGGCGGCGCGAGCCGCCGGCTGCGCTCTCATCGGCGTCAACTCGAGGGATCTTAAGACGTTGAAGGTCGACCTTGCCGTCGCCCGGCGTCTGGCGCCGTTGGTCTGCCTTCCTGAGATCACCGCCGTGGCCGAATCAGGCCTGCGCTCGCGCGGCGACCTCGATTCGTTGTCGCCGTTAGGCTACAAAGGCTTTCTCATCGGCACTTCCTTCATGAAGCTCCCCGACCCCGCGTCCGGCCTCAGGAGCTTCCTGCATGCGCGTTAAGGTCTGCGGCGTCACGCGCCCCCGGGACGCCCGCCTCGCCGCGAAGCTCGGCGCCTGGGCCGTCGGCATGATCTTCGTCCCCGACACGCCGCGCTATCTCCTTCCCCCGAAGGCTCGTCGGGTGCGCGCCGCCATCCCCAAAGGCGTCCTCGCCGTCGGAGTCTTCAAGCACGTCGCCGCCTCGGAGCTGCGCCGCGTCGTCCGAGAGCTGCGCCTCGACGCCGTCCAGATCTACGGGGCCGTCCCCCGCGGCATCAGCGTCCGCGTCATCCAGGCCGTCACCTTGGACGCCCGTCCCCTGCGCGGCAAGATGGTCCTCATCGAGCCCGCCCGCGCCGACGCCGACCGCCGCGCCGGCCGCGGGCCGTCCGCCCGCGCGCAGCGCAAGGCCTGGCGCACGGCCCGTTCGTGGCGCGGCACCGGCGCGCGCGTGATCCTGGCGGGGGGGCTCACCCCCGGCAACGCCGCGCAAGCCGCCGCCGCCGCCAAGCCTTGGGCGCTCGACGTCAGCTCCGGCGTGGAAAGCCGCCCCGGCGTCAAGAGCGCGAAGCTCCTGCGCGCGTTCTTCGCCGCCGCGGACGCCTGAAACACCCCCCCTTCAAATAGGCGCCCCGTTCACAATAATAATACGCCGTCGACGGCCGGGGCGTGGTACAATGATGCCAAGGGAAAACGTTTCCCGTGCCACATAAGACGTACGTGAGCAAGACGCAAGAAAGAGGACATACAAGACAATGGCTACCGGAAAAGTGAAGTGGTTCAACGATCAGAAGGGCTTCGGGTTCATCACGCCGGACGACGGATCTAAGGATCTCTTCGTTCACCACTCGTCCATCATGGGCGATGGCTTCAAGACTTTGGCCGAGAATCAGGCCGTCGAGTTCGACGTGGAGCAGTCCGAGAAGGGCCCCCGCGCCGGCAACGTTCGCAAGCTCTAATCAGCTGACGAACACCGCCTGAAAAAGACCCCCTCGCCGCTTGCGGCGGGGGGGTTTTATTTCGGGCTCCGCCCCTACTCCCGGCCCCCAAAAATGGTGTCAGGCCTGTCGTTGTTGCATAACTTTATGCAACAACGACAGGCCTGACACCGATTTGCCGGCCCTCTATTCCCGGCGGATGCGGATGGGGGGGTGCTTGAGGGCCCCGATGAACCACAGGAAGGGGCTGAGGTGGTAGAACATCTCGCGCAGGCCCTTCCGGGCGATGCCCCAGACGATCCCGCCGACCACGAACACCGTGAACGCGGTCCCCACCCAGCTGTCGGCCACCGCCTTCATCAGCGCGATCAAGGTGTACAGCTCGGGATGGGCCACGATCCTGGGGAAGGCGGCGAAGAGGATGTAGGCCAGCAGGCCCAAGGCGTAGCCGGGGCGGGCGTATTCGTTGATCTGATGGGTGCCGGCGTCCATGTAGGAGGCCCCGAGCGCCATATAAAGGAGCACGAAGCCGCACATCTCCCGCCACAGGAAGTCCTTGGGCGGGGCCCCCTTCGTCGCGGAGACGAAGATGATGGCCGAGAAGAACACGGCCAGGGCGATGTTGTACACGGTCGCGAAGGCGCCCCACAGGTCCTCCCAGAACAGCTCGGAGAACACGTCCACGAACGCGCTCATGACCCGGGCCAGGATCCAGAAGCCGGCGTTGATGCTGCACAGCCAGACGAAGATCTGGAGCACGCCCTGGGACTCCTGGGAGCGCGCGACCGCCAGGAACGCCGGGAGGACCGCTTCCATCACGGGAAAGAATCTAGCATTTGCCGTCCCGGCGGGTCGGCGCCAGTAATATGAAAATATTCGCATATTCATAATTAATGAATATTGGATGATGTGTTGCAGGGGGAGGGTTGTCGGCCGGAAAATCAAAATATGTCGGAGACTAAGTGAATAAGACCAGTGGGTTTGCGCGAGGCGTGATCGCGTCGTGTCTTTTTGTCGTGTTGGCCGCGGCCGGCGGCGAGACCGTTCGCGCCGAGCCCAACGGAGGCGCGTCCTGCCTGTCTTGCCATGACGCGGCGGCCGCCGCCCACGCCAAGGGAAAGCATGCCGCGCTCGACTGCGCGAAATGCCACAGCGGCACGGAAGCGCACCTCGCGAACCCCGGGCCGGAGACCCGTCCCGCCAAGCCCGACGCGGCCGCCTGCCAAACCTGCCACATTAAGGATGCTCGCCGGATGAATTGGGCGTTCTCCGACCACGGAAAGGCCGGCCTGGTCTGCGCCGAGTGCCACGGCAACCACGCGCCGAAGACCGCGAGGATCGACGCGGCCGCGAAGTTCAAGGATCCCGCCTCGAAGCTGTGCGCTTCGTGCCATAAGGAGGTCCTGGCCCGGTTCAGCATGCCCTCCCATCACCCGGTCAAGGAAGGCGCGCTGTCCTGCGTCAGCTGCCACGACCCGCACGCCGGGAAACAGGCCGCGCTGGCCGCCAAGACCGAGCAGTGCACGAAGTGCCATCAGTCGGTCCGCGGCCCCCACACGATGGAGCATCCGCCGGTCTCGGAGGATTGCACGATCTGCCATAACCCCCACGGGTCTCCGAACCGCAAGCTCCTCACGGCGGCGCAGCCGGCGCTGTGCCTGCAGTGCCACTCCCTCGCGGACAACCGGCATGCCGTCGGCGCCGCGGCCAACGGCCGCGTCTCCGGAGCGGTACTCCGCAACTGCACCGCGTGCCACGGCGGGATCCACGGCAGCGCGTTCGATCAGCACCTGCGCTACTGAGCGACACTTTCATGATCACCTGGAGAAAACAAATGCGAGCTAAATCCCTCTTGAGCCTCTGCGTGTCCCTCGCGATGCTCTTCCCGACGATCGCCTCCGCCGCCGAAGCCTCGCAGAAGTCGGGGGGGCTCAGCGGAACGGTCACGCCCAAGCTGACCATGTTCGATTACACGGGCGGCGGCGACTTCACGCGGGCTCATTTCCTCCAGCGCTACGACTATCAGAAGAGCTGGTTCGGCGACAACATCTCCGGAGCCTACATGGACCTGGATCTCGACCTGGCCTATTCCAACGGAGCGGGCACCTCGCTCTCGGTCGAACGGCGGGGCGACGGCCTGACCAACCAGGCGGGCCTGGCGCGGTTCGACACCGACAAGGTCGGGATCGCGGGGTACTACAACCATCATCGCACCGTCGCGGTCGGCATCGACTACATCACCCGCCCAAACAACGCGCCCGGCGGCACCGACGCGGCCTACACGGTCGCCGCGGACGGCTACGTCGCGCGCTTCAACGACGACACCAACGGGTCGTTCTTCCGCATCGACCGGACCAACTATGGGGCGGGGGTCAAGCTCAAGCCCGCGCTGCTGGGCGACATGGCGTCGCTCTCCTTCAATCACGACGGCTATCGCCGGGTGGGCAACACCTACGCCACCTGGGTCGCCGGCGGAAGCGACTTCGGGGGAACGGCGGCGACCGTTCCGCTCCAGCGCTGGCGCGGCTACGATAAGCCGGTCAACGAGACCATGGATAGGGGCTCCATCGGGCTCGTCTTCTCTCCCAAGGACCTGTTCCAGCTCGCCTATGACGGGTCTTTCGAGAAATTCGTCAGCCGCGCGGAGAACCGCACGATCAGCTACGCCGCGTCGATGCCCGGCGTCGTCGCGGCCGGCAACACGGTCAGCGCCGCGAACGGCCTTAAGCCGCTCCACTTCATCCCGGACAGCACGCAGACCTCGCACGCGGTCAGGCTTTCCAAGACCTTCGCGAAGGCCGCTCTCGCGGCGGGCTACGGCCTATCGGTGCTGAGGCAGGACTCGTTCACGTACAAGCAGACCTCGGTCTACTACAACGAAGGCAAGATCGCGTCCCAGAACCTCTTCGTCAACGGCAAGGTCCGCGTCGTGCCGTCGGTGGAGGCGGAGGCGTACCTCAAGTACGGCAACCGCCGCAATGATTCCACCTTCCCCGCCGTGGGCCTCCTCGACGCGGCGGTGCTCGAGCAGCTCGACATGAGGCTCAACACCCTGAAGACCGTGGAGTACGGAGTGGCGGCCACCCTGCGCCCGAGCGGATCGAAGTCGAGCCTCGTCGCCGGCTGGAAGCGACTGGCCAAGAAGCGGGGCTTCACGCTCAACAGGAGCGCGGCGGGCGCCAAGTCCGAGCGCATGCTCTACGAGACGGATTCGAACACGAACGAGGCGTACCTGAAAGGCACGGCCCATCCGGCGGACGGCGTGACCGTGCGGCTGACGCCGTCTTATGAGTGGGCCGACAAGGTCGGCTCGCCCGTCGACGCCAGGAAGGCCGTCAACCTGAAGGCCGACGCGAGCTACGCGACGACCGAGGGGAGCCTGCTGAGCGTCTACTACGGCTACAAGGACAAGCGCAACGCCGCGCTGGACTACGCCAACGGGACGACCACGGCGCAAACCTTCAACGTCGGCCAGAGCCTGCGCAGCGTCCTGCACTCGGCGGGGGCTTCGTTGAGCGCGGCCCTGTCTCCGAAGGTCAACTCCACCGTGAGCGCCGACTGGTCGCAGAGCGACTTCCAGACCGACTACATCACGAGCAACCGCCGCCGCTACGAGGCGGCGGCGATCGTCTTCACGCCCCTTGAGCGCACGAACACTTTGGTCGATACCTACTCCGTCGCCCTGGCGTCGGATTGGCAGACGACCGAGGCCCTGAAGCTGTCCGGCGGCTATTCGCTGAGCCGCTCGAAGGGGCATGTCGCGGGCTTCTCGGAGCTGAGCACCACCGTCGACGGCGGCATCGACAACGTCCTGCATTCGGCTTCCGTGGGAGCGGAGTATGCGCTCACCAAGGCCCTGAACCTGGGGGCCCAGTATGTCTTCGACCACTATAAGGACAAGCAGTACGCCGCCTTGTCGGGGAGCGGGCACACGATCACGACCGCTCTGGCATATCGTTTCTAGACGATCGGCATATCTGATCGGCTGACGCACAAGGCTCGCTGCCTTCCCAGGGGCGGCGGGCCTTTTGCCGTACATGGACAAGCCAGGGGGGGTCTGCTATCCTTCAGAGCCATGAAAATCCCCTCGAGGCCTGGTTGGTTCGGGCCGTTCGGCGGCCGCTTCGTCCCGGAGACGCTCATCGAGCCGCTCCGGGAGCTCGAGGCCGCCTACGCCGCGGCGCGGCGCGACCCGGAGTTCAGGGCCGAGCTCAGGCATGAGCTGGCGACCTTCGTCGGCCGCCCCACGCCGCTGACCTTCGCCGGGCGCCTGAGCAAGGAGCTCGGCCTGCGCGTCTGGCTCAAGCGCGAGGACCTGACCCACACCGGGGCGCACAAGATCAACAACACCGTCGGCCAGGTCCTGCTAGCCCGGCGCATGGGCAAGAAGCGCGTGATCGCCGAAACGGGCGCGGGCCAGCACGGCGTCGCCGCCGCGGCCGCCGCCGCGCGCGCGGGCCTGCCCTGCGTCGTGTACATGGGCACCGACGACATGGCCCGCCAGGCGCCGAACGTGGCGCGCATGCGCATGATGGGCGCCACCGTCGTGGCCGTGGACGCGGGCTCGGCCACGCTCAAGGACGCCACGAGCGAGGCCCTGCGCGCCTGGTCCTCCGACAGCCGCGAGACCTTCTACGTCCTCGGCTCGGCCCTCGGCCCGCACCCGTATCCGACGATGGTGCGCGACTTCCAGACGGTGATCGGCGTCGAGGCCCGCGCGCAGATCCTGAAGGAGGAGAAGCGCCTGCCGCGCGAGGTCATCGCCTGCGTCGGCGGCGGCTCCAACGCCATCGGCATCTTCACCGCGTTCTTGAAGGACAAGTCCGTCGCCTTGACCGGCGTCGAGGCGGGCGGGACCGGAATGGCGCCGGGGCGCCACGCCGCGCGCTTCGCGGGCGGCTTCCCCGGGGTCCTGCACGGGACGCGGACCTATCTGCTGCAGGACAAGGACGGCCAGGTCCTGCCGACGCACAGCATATCCGCCGGGCTCGACTACCCCGCCGTCGGGCCGGAGCACGCCGAACTGCGGCGCATCGGGCGGGCGAGGTACGTCCACGCGTCGGACAAGGACGCGCTGGCGGCCGCTCACGAGCTCTGCCGTCTCGAGGGCATACTGCCGGCGCTCGAGAGCTCGCATGCGATCGCGTACCTGATCAAAGCGAGGAAGCGCTTCAAGAAGAACGGCGTGGTCATGGTCAATCTGTCCGGACGCGGCGACAAGGACCTGGGGACGCTATGCCCGTGAGCCTCGCGCGCGCCTTGGGCGACCGCCGCGCCTCGGGGCGGGCCGGCTTCGTGCCGTTCCTCGTCGCGGGGGACCCTTCCTACGCGGGGAGCCTGCGCGCGGCGCGGGCGCTGATCGCGGCGGGGGCGGACATACTCGAAGTGGGCGTGCCGTTCTCGGACCCCGTCGCGGACGGGCCGGCCATCCAGGCGGCGGGGCAGAGGGCTCTCGCCAAGGGCATGACGCTCAAGAAGGCCGCGGGGCTGGTGAAGGAGCTCAGAAAAGGCGGAGCGACCTTGCCGGTTGTACTATTTACCTATCTGAATCCGATCCTGCGAATGGGAACGAAGAAGTTCGCGCGTTTGTGCGAGGCCTCCGGAGTGTCCGCGGTCTTGATCGTGGACTTGCCGGTCGAAGAATCGGCGGCAGCGGAAGGGGAGCTCGCGCGGGCGGGCGTCGAACTGGTGGCGCTGGCTTCGCCGACCACCACGGATGAGAGGCTTTCGAGGATCGGCCGAGCCTCCGGCACGGCCGTCTATTATGTGAGCCGCGAAGGGGTGACCGGCGTACGGAAAGGTCTGGCGCCCGGATTGGCGCAACGGATTTCTCACGTCAAGAAAGTGACGGGGAAACCTTTGATGGTCGGCTTCGGCGTGGCGGAGCCTTCTCAGGCGCGCGCGCTGGCGCCTTATGCCGACGGCGTGGTGGTCGGAAGCGCTTTGGTGCTTGCCGGCGCCTCCGGCGCCGGCGACGTTTCGCGTTTGGCCAAAAGATTAGTGAAGGCCTTGGAGATATAGATGCTTATCTTGATGCAGTCGGATCACACTAAAAAACAGCTCAAAGACGTTTTGGCGAAGGTGAAGGCGCTGAAGCTGAAGCCTCACGTCATCCCCGGTAAGCTCAGCGTCGCCGTGGGCATCACCGGCAACTCCGGAGCGCTCGACCCGCACCTGTTCGACGCCATGCCGGGCGTGCGCGAGGCGGTGCGCGTGTCGAAGTCGTACAAGCTCGCCGGGCGCGATTTCAAGCACGAGGACACCGTCGTGGGCGTCGGCCCATACGGCATCGGCGGTCCCGGGCTCATCGTGATCGCGGGGCCGTGCGCGGTGGAGACCGAGGAGCAGATGCTGCGCATCGCGCGGCGCGTGAAGGCGGCGGGCGCGCAGATGCTGCGCGGCGGGGCGTTCAAGCCGCGCACCTCGCCCTACGCGTTCCAAGGGCTGGGCAAGAAGGGCCTCCAGCTGCTGGCGCTCGCCAAGAAGGAGACCGGGCTGCCCATCGTGACCGAGATCCTCGACCAGCGCACCTTGGCCGACGTGGCCGAGTTCGCCGACGTCCTTCAGGTCGGCGCGCGGAACATGCAGAACTTCGCCCTGCTCAAGGAGCTCGGCCAGCTCAAGAAGCCGGTCATGCTCAAGCGCGGCCTGTCGGCCACGCTCGACGAGTGGCTGATGTCGGCGGAGTACCTCCTCAGCGAGGGCAACAAGAATATTTTTCTATGCGAGCGGGGCATCCGCGCGTTCTCCGACCACGCGCGCAACACGCTCGACCTGAACGTGGTGCCCGCGGTCAAGGAGCTGAGCCACCTGCCGATCATCGTCGACCCGAGCCACGCGACGGGCGTGCGCGCGCGCGTGGCCCCGATGGCCCGGGCGGCCGTCGCCGCCGGGGCGCACGGCGTCATGATCGAGGTGCACGACCGCCCCGACCAGGCGCTGTGCGACGGGCCTCAGGCCCTGCATCCCGACGATTTCGCGACCCTGATGGTGGACCTCGCCGCGATCGCCGGCGCTCTCGGACGCGGCATGGCCACGCCCGCGCTCAAGGGCCGCGGGTGAAGGACCGCTCCGTCGCCGGCGGCGGCCGCCTCGAGGGAGAGGTCCGCGTGCCGGGCGACAAGTCGGTCTCCCACCGCGCGCTGATCCTCGGCGCCCTGGCCGAGGGCGAGACCGCCATCGAGGGGCTGTCGTCGGGGGCCGACGTGGCCTCGACGCGCTCCTGCCTGGAGGCCCTCGGCGTCGAGGTCTCGGGCGCGGCGCCGTCCCTGCGCGTGCGCGGCCGCGGCCTGGGCGGCCTCAAGGCCCCGGCCGGGGACCTCGACGCGGGCAACTCCGGCACGACGATGCGCCTGCTGGCGGGCGTCGCCGCCGGTCACGGGTTCGCCTCCCGCTTCGTCGGCGACGAGTCCCTGACGCGCCGCCCCATGAAGCGCGTGGCCGAGCCTCTGCGCGCGATGGGGGCCAAGATCGGATTGACCGAGGCCGGGACCGCCCCGCTGACCGTCTCGGGCGGCGCGCTCAAGGGCATCGAGTACGCCCTGCCGATGGCGAGCGCGCAGGTCAAATCCGCGGTCCTGCTGGCGGGCCTCCACGCGGCCGGACGGACGACCGTCGTCGAGCCCGCCGCCACCCGCGACCACACCGAGCGCATGCTCGCGGCCTTCGGCGTCCCGGTGAGCGCGCGCGGGCTCTCGGTCTCCGTCGAAGGCGGCTCGCGCCTGACGGCGACGAAGGTGCTCATCCCCGGAGACCCGTCCTCGGCCGCGTTCTGGGTCGTGGCCGCGACCTTGGCTCCGGGCAGCGAGCTCGCGGTGCGCGGCGTCGGGGCGAACCCCACGCGGACCGGCTACCTGTCGGTGCTCGCGCGCATGGGCGCCGACATCCACCGCGAGCCGGCGCGCGGAGAGGGCGGGGAAGCCGTCGAGGATCTGATCGTGTCGTGCTCCGATCTAATCGCCGCGGACATCGCCGCCGACGAGGTGCCGGGGCTGATCGACGAGGTTCCTATACTCGCTTTGGCGGCGGCGCTCGCGTCGGGGGAGAGCCGGTTCCGGGGGCTTGGGGAACTGCGTCATAAAGAAAGCGACAGATTAAACGGCATCGCGTCTCTGTTGACGAGCTTTGGCGCGAAGGCGAGGATCGAAAACGACGACCTGCTCATCACGGGGGTCAAAACGCTCAAGCCCGCCAAGGTGGATTCGCTGGGAGACCATCGGCTCGCGATGACGGGATATATCGCCGGGGTGCTCGCGTCGGGCGAGAGCGGGATGTTGGGCGCGTCTTGTGCGGAGATATCGTATCCGACGTTTTATGACGACTTCAACGCGAGGCGGCGCGGCGCATGAAGCTTGGGATTTTCGGACACCCTATCGGGCATACTCGCTCCCCGCGACTGTTCTCGCGCCTCGGCAGGTTGCTCAATAAATCTTTGTCGTACAAAGCCGTTGACGTTCAGCCCGACGATCTCACCGCGACCGCGCAGCGGTCGCGAAAAGCAGGTTGGCGGGGAGCCAGCGTGACGATCCCCTTCAAGCTCGAGGCCGCTCGCCTCGCCGATCGGTTGACGCCGAGCGCGAAAGCGATCGGCGCCGTCAACGTTCTGCGTTTCGAGGCGAATAAAAAAATAACCGGGCACAACACCGACGCGGACGGCTTGATGGACGCGTTGAAATTCGCGGGCGTCGTAATGTCCGGCATACATGTCCTGGTCTTCGGCGCCGGAGGCGCCGCCAGGGCCGCGGGGTATGCCGTGGCCAAAGGCGGGGCCAAAACGGTCCGATTCACGAACCGAACGCCATCAACGGCAACGGAATGTGCACGCGACCTAGCGCCCTACTTCCCGAAGACGAGCTTCTCCGCGGGGGCACCGAGGAACGCCGATCTCTGGATCAACGCCACGCCCTTGGGCCAGAACGGCAATCCTGACATCTCGCCTGCGCCGAAGTCGCTACGGGCTCCGGGCGCGGCGGTGGATATGGTGTATGGGAAGAAGACGGCGTTCCAACGGCATGCCGAACGGCTTGGGGCGCGGACGTCGGACGGGACGGCGATGCTCGTGTTTCAGGCGCTTCGCGCCTACGAATTCTGGGATCGCCCTCTCGGCCCTCGGAAAAGGGCCCTATTGGCCGCGGCGCTCATAAAGGAGCTCTCATGATCTTGCGTTATCTCACCGCCGGTGAATCCCACGGAAAAGCCTTGGTGGGCATACTCGAAGGGCTTCCCGCTGGACTGAAGCTTGCCGCCGGCGACATCCAGGCCGACCTGATGCGGCGGAAGAAGGGCCACGGGCGTGGGAATAGGCAGAAAATAGAGGGAGACAAAGTAGAGATATTGTCGGGGATACGCGCCGGCAAAACCTTGGGCTCGCCCTTGGGCCTTCTCATTCCCAATCTTGATTTCAAAAACTGGGAATCCATCATGGGCGCCGAACCGTCCGACGCGGCCGCTGCGCGGCGCGTCGAGATACCGCGACCGGGTCATGCGGATCTCGTCGGGAAGCTCAAGTACGGGTTTGATGATATGCGGAATGTTCTGGAACGAGCCTCCGCCCGTGAAACCGCCATGCGCGTGGCCCTTGGCGCCGCTGCGCGGCGTTTTCTTGCTGAATGCGGGGTCGTTGTGGCCAGTCGTGTCATCGCGATCGGCGGCGAGACCGACGATTCCCCTTTGCCGTGCCCCGTCTCCGAGCTCAATGAACTGACCGACGCGAACCCCGTCCGCTGCGCCAACGCCGCGTTCTCCCGGCGGATGATCACGCGCATCGACGAGGCCAAAGCCGCCGGCGACACGCTCGGCGGCGTCTTCGAGGTGCTGGCCGAAGGCCTCCCCATCGGCCTCGGCAGCTACGCTCAGTGGGACCGTCGCCTCGAGGGTCCTTTATCTCAGGCGTTGATGTCCCTGAACGCGATCAAAGGCGTCGAGGTCGGCTACGGCTTCCGCGGCGCCGGCGTGCCCGGCTCGCGCGCCCACGACGCCTACGAGCCGAAGGGCAGGAAGGTCGCCTACCGCTCGAACCGCTCCGGCGGCCTCGACGGGGGGATGACGACGGGGCAGACCCTCGTCCTGCGCGCGGCGATGAAGCCGATCGCGACCTTGATGAAGCCGCTCGACTCCGTGGACCTGCGCACGATGAAGCCCGCGAAGGCGCACGTCGAGCGCTCCGACGCCTGCGCGGTGCCCGCCGCGGCGGTGATCGGCGAGTCGTTGGTCTGCCTGGTCCTCGCCGACGCGCTGCTGGCGAAGTTCGGCGGCGACTCCATGCAGGAGATCCTCCCGAGGCTGAAGGCGTGGCGCGGATGAGACCGACGATCTACCTCACCGGCTTCATGGGCACGGGCAAGTCCGTCGTGGGCAAGGAGCTCGCCCGCCTCCTGCGCCGGCCGTTCGTCGACCTGGACCTGTCCATCGAGAGCGCGGCGGGCTCGAACGTGGCGTCGCTGTTCGCGCGGCGCGGCGAGGCGGCCTTCCGCAAGCTCGAGCGCAAGGCGCTGCTGCGCGCGGCGAAGCGCCAAGGCGTCGTCGTGGCCCTCGGCGGCGGGACCTTGCTCGACCCGCGCCACCGCGCGGTGGTGGCCAAGGGCGTTCTCGTCAACCTCTCCTGCTCGCGCGCCGAGCTGGTGCGCCGCCTGCGCCCCGCGCGGGCGTCCCGGCCGCTGCTGGCCGGAGGCTCGCTGAGCGCGAGGATCGGGAAGCTCCTGAGCGAGCGCCGGGACGCCTACGGCGTCGCGGACTTCACCGTCTCGACCACCGTCAACTCCCCCAAGGCCGCGGCCATGATCATCGCCCGGAGGATCCCATGAGCGTCGAAAAGCTGTTCGTCGAGCCCGGCGCGCGCCTGAGCGCGCGCGCCTGGACGCGAGGCCTGGCTCCGTCCGGCCTCGTCGCGCTCGTCTCCGAGGCGGGCGCGTGGCGCCGGTTCGGCCCCGGAGTCGAGAGGTCCCTCAAGCGCGCGGGGCTGAAGGTCCACCGCCATCTTCTCCCTTCGGGAGAAGCCGCTAAAACCTGGGACTCGGTCTCCGACCTTCTGACCTCGATGCTCGCCGCCGGCCTGGGGCGGGACTCCGCCATCGTCGCGCTCGGCGGCGGGTCCGTCACCGACGCGGCCGGCTTCGCCGCCGCCATCTATCAACGGGGGATACCGTGGGTCAGCGTGCCCACGACCTTGCTCGGCCAGCTCGACAGCGGGCTCGGCGGCAAGACCGGGATCAACCTCGCCGGAGGCAAGAACCTCGCCGGCTGCTTCCACCGCCCGAACGCCGTCGTGTGCGATCCCGAGGTCCTCGCGAGCCTCCCTCCCCGCGAGCGTATCTCCGGCTTCGGCGAGGCCCTCAAGTACGGCCTGGTGTTCGAGCCCGGGATCTGGGCCCTGATCACCGGCAACTGGGACGCCTTGATGGCGGGCGATCCCGCGTTGACGGGCAAGGTCGTCGAGCGCTGCGCGGCGTGGAAACGCCGGATCGTCGACAGCGACCCGCGCGAGACCAAGGGCCCGCGCGAGCTCCTCAATTTCGGGCACACCCTCGGCCACGCGCTCGAGTCGGCGTCGGGGCTCGGGGCGCTGCGCCACGGCGAGGCGGTGATCTGGGGCATGCGCGCCGCCCTGCGCCTGTCGCACCGCTGCTCGGGGCTCAAGGCCTCCTTCGCCGCCGAGGCGGACCGTTTCCTGGCGACTCTCCCGGTCCCCCTGTCGCGCCGCGTCGACCCGCGCCGATTACTCGAGCTCGCGCGCCGCGACAAGAAGGCCCGCGGCGGCCGCGCCCGCTTCGTGCTGCTGCGCGCGCCGGGACGGCCGGTGACGGCGTTCGTGTCGGACAGGGAGATACTGCGCGCCGTGCGGGAGATCCTGTGAAGAACATCCTCGTCTTGAACGGCCCCAACCTGAACCTCCTCGGCGAACGCGAGCCGGAGACCTACGGCACGATGACCTTGGCCCAGCTCAACGCGAAGCTGTCCGTCTACGCCCGGAAGAAGGGCGCGGCGCTGCGCGCCCGGCAGTCCAATCACGAGGGCGAGCTGATCGACCTCCTCCACGCTCACCGCAAATGGGCCGACGGGATCGTCTTCAACCCCGGCGCCTACAGCCACTACAGCTACGCCCTGCGCGACGCGGTCGCCTCGATCTCGGTGCCGACGATCGAGGTGCACCTGTCGAACATCAAGAAGCGGGAGCCCTTCCGCCGCGTCTCGGTCATCGAGCCTGCGTGCGTCGCCCAGCTCTACGGCAAGGGCAGCGCTTCCTATTTCACGGCGATCGACATGCTTTTGAAGAGGAAAGCGAAGTGAACTCGCACCGGTGCGAGTCCGCGGGGACTGTTTCCGGAAACAGCTGAGATGGCGAAAACCTTCTCCGTCGTCAGGATCGGCCTCGGCCTGACAGGGCTCGACCCCGCGTCGTGCTTCGAGCGCCTCGCCGGCGAGGGCGGCCGCGGCTACCTCATCGAGAAGGTCGAGGACGGACGGCGCCGGGCCTGGATCGGCGTGCAGCCGTTCGAGACCTTGCGCGTCATCAAGGGCCGGGTCTATTCCGTCACGGCCCGCCGCCGCAAGAAGCTGCTCGGCGAGCCGTTCGAGGTCATCGGCAAGCGCCTCGCCAAGCTCCGCGCCCGCGGCGGCCGGCCGTTCGACGCCGGCGCGGTCGGCCTCCTCGACTACGAGATGATCCGCCACCTCGAGCCGGTGAAGATGAACGCCGAGGCCGCCGAGGGCTTCATGATGCTGTTCAACGCCGCGGTGGTCGTCGAGGAGGGGCGGGCGAGCCTGACCGCTCTCGCCGCCGGCGCGGGCGGGCGTCGCCGGGCCAAGGCCCTCGCCGCCGAGCTGAAGAAAGTCCTGCGCGGGGCGGGCCCCGTTCCAGTCCCGCCCGCGACCGGGCGCCTTCTGCCCGTCGAGGCGGAGCGCGGCCGCGCGCGCTACCTCAAGAGCGTGGCCAAGATCAAGGAGCACATCCTCGCCGGGGACGTGTTCCAGGCGGTGGTGTCCGACGGCTTCCGCGCCCGCGTTTCAGGAGGCCCCTTCGCCGCCTACCGCGCGGTGCGCGCGGCCAACGTGACGCCTTACGGCTTCCTCCTGCTCGACGGGGGGCGCGCCTGGATCGGCGCCTCGCCCGAGCGCCTGGTGCGCGTGGTCGACGGCGTCGCGCGCAACTGCCCGATCGCGGGAACGCGGCCGCGCGGCCGGACGCGCGCCCGGGACCGGCGCCTGGAGGCGGAGATGCGCGCCAGCGAGAAGGAATGCGCCGAGCACCTGATGCTCGTCGACCTCGCGCGCAACGACCTGGGCCGCGTCTGCGCGCCGGGCTCGGTGAAGGTCGAGAAGTTCATGGTCACGCGGCGGTTCTCCAACGTGATGCACCTCGTCAGCGAGGTCGAGGGGCGGCTCGACGCGGGCAAGACCGCCTGGGACGCCCTCGTCGCCTCCTTCCCCGCCGGGACGGTCAGCGGCGCGCCCAAGGTCCGCGCGATGGAGATCATCGCGGGCCTCGAGCGCGCCCCGCGGGGGTTCTACGCGGGGGCGCTGGTGCAGGCCGACTTCGCGGGGAACCTGGACTCGTGCCTCGCGATCCGGGCGCTCGAGCTCGAGGGCGACGAGGTCCGCCTGCAGGCCGGCGCGGGCATCGTCGCGGACTCGAGGCCGGCGGCGGAGTGGAACGAGGTGCTGCACAAGGTCGCGGGGCTGCGGCGCGCGCTGGGGGGATCGGGGAAATGATCCTCCTGCTGGATAATTATGATTCGTTCACTTACAACCTCTACCAGGCCGTGAGGTTCCTGAAGCACGACTGCAAGGTGGTGAGGAACGACGCGTTGACGGTCAAAAAATTCCTGGCAATGAAGCCGAAGGGGATCATCCTCTCTCCCGGCCCCGGCCGGCCGGAGGACGCCGGAATACTTCTGGAACTCGTTAAAAAAGCCCCTCCGACGATCCCTGTTCTGGGGGTTTGCCTGGGCCACCAAGCGATAGCCTTGGCGAACGGCGGGCCTGTCATCCGCGCCAAACGGCTTATGCACGGAAAAACGTGCGTGATCACCCACGACGGTCTGGGACTGTTCCGGGGGCTGCCCAAGCGGGTCACGGTCGCGCGCTATCACAGCCTCGTGGCCGCGGAACCTCTGCCGAAGAACATGGTGGTCACCGCGCGCGGAGAAGACGGCTCGCTCATGGGTCTGCGCCTCATCGATCGGCCCGTGGAAGGCGTCCAATTCCATCCGGAGTCCGTGGCCACGCCGCTGGGCCTGAAGATGCTTGGGAACTTCCTTTCATCGCTCCGTGGAGGCTCGCGTGGATCTGTTTAACATCGAATGGAAACAGCTGTCCGAGGAAACCAAGGGCTCCGTCAGCTTCACCGCCATCGCGTTCGTCTGCCTCCTCGCGATCATCGGGGCCGGCGCCGGGGGCGTGCTGCTCACGAGCGGAAATCTAATCGTCGCCGCCTTCGCCGGCGTTCTCGCCGTTGTCTCATTCCTCGTCTATGCCTACTCGATCTTCAATCTGTGGCGGGCGATCTCGCGCGAGCCTCTCTCGGATTCGGAGCGCGGAGGGATGCACCTCACGCTCATTCTTCTGGGCCCAGTCGCGTTCATCGTCGCCGCCTTTCTCCCGGACAAGGCAAGCCTGGAGTCCGGCCGGAGTTTCACGCGATGGGCGCCGGTCGCGATGCTGGCGGGCGCCGCGGTTCTCACCGGTCTTACCGTTCACGGGATTACGGCCCGAGGATCTTTTTCTCCCATCATGGTCCTTTTGGCGCCCGTGTTCGCGACGATGGGGCTCCTGGGAATCGTCGATCCTGAGACGTTCTGGGCGAACCATTCGAAGAGGAAGGGGCTCGCGGTGTCGCCCCGCCGTCTCGCCGTCGTCAATGGAGTCGGCTTCATCGGACTCCTGCTCGGCGCGGTGGCGCTATATCGGCTGTTCCAAGGTCGGAGCTGAGCGAGCGGCTCGCTTCTTCACCAGAGCCAATGCGACGCCGCCGATGATCAACGCGATCCCGAAGCCCGCGTTGGCCGTCAGCCTCTCACCCAAAACGACCCATCCCAGAAGGATCGCCACCACGGGGAAGATCAAGGTGATCATGCTCACCTGCGTCGCCGGCAAGGCGTGGATGAGCTTGTAGTAGGAGAGGAAGGCGACGACGGTGCCGAGGAGGGCGAGGTAGAGGATCGCCCCGACGTTGGCCGGGGTCCAGGTCACGGCCGCGCCGCGCTCGAAGACGAGGCTCAGGCCCAGGATCAGGGCCGCGCCGAGGGTCATGGACCAGGCGTTGAGCACGCGCGCGTCGTCCTTCTTGGACCAGAGGCTTTGCGCCACGAGGTTCCCGGAGGCGCCGACGCTCGACACGAACGCGGCCAGCAGCCCCAGGCCGTCGGCGGAGGCGACGCCGTCCTGGGGCCAGAACAGGACGATCACGCCGGCGATGCCGGTCACGATGCCGGCGGCCTTGCGGCGGGTCAGGGTCTCGGTGCGCGAGACGAAGGCGGTGAGCAGAGCCGTGATCAGAGGCGCCACCGCGCACAGCACGGCGACGAGGCCGCTGGCGACCTTGGTCTCGGCCCAGTACACGAGCGAGTAGCAGATGCCGAAGCCCAGCACGCCGGCGGTCAGGGCCGCGCGCCGGCCGCGCGGCGTCAGGCGCGGCGACAGGCCGGAGAAGAACACGAGGCCCCACAGGATCGCGGCCGCCAGCGAGAAGCGCAGGCCCGCCCCGAGGAACGGCGGGACGCCCTCGAGGCCGATCTTGATCGCGAGCCAGGTCGACCCCCAGATCAGGCAGACGAGGCCGTAGAGGGCCGGGATCATCTCGCGGATTCGGCGGCCAGGCGCCCGAGCACGGCGACGGCCCGCTCGATCTGGGGGTTCCAGTGCGAGCAGTTGAGGCGCATCGCGTTGCGGAAGCGCCCCGTCGCGGAGAACAGCGGCCCCGGCGCCATGATCACGCCGGCGCGGCGGGCGCGGTCGTACAGCGCGAGCGTGTCGGCCTTGCCCGGGAGCTCGGCCCACAGCACGAAGCCGCCGCGAGGGTTGGACAGGCGCGTGCCCGCCGGGAAGCTCTCGGCGACGGCGTGGCGCATCAAGGCGGTGGTGCGGGCGTAGGCGGCCCGGATGCGGCGCAGGTGCCGGTCGTAGCCGCCGTTGGCGAGGATATCGGCCACCGCGAGCTGGGGGAGGCAGGCCGTGGAGACGTTCGACACCATCTTGAAGCGCTCGACCTTCGCGCGCCAGCGTCCCGGGATGATCCAGCCGACGCGGTAGCCGGGGGCCATCGTCTTCGAGACCGAGGAGCAGTAGATGACGCCGCCGTCGCGGTCGTAGGCCTTCGCCGCCTTGGGGCGGTCGAGGCCGTCGTGCGGAAGGTCGCCGTACACGTCGTCGTCGATGAGCGGGATGCCCCGGGCCGCGAGCATCTCGACGAGAGCCTTCTTCTTCGCCTCGGGCATCAGCGCGCCGAGCGGGTTCGAGAAGGTCGGCGTCGCGATCACGGCCTTGATCTTGTGGCGCCCGAGCGCGCGCTTGAGGGCCTCCAAACACATTCCGTCGCGCGCCTCGCTGGCGATCTCCACGATCTTCAGGCCGTGCATCTCGACGGCCTGGAGCGTGCCGAAGAAGGCGGGGGACTCGACGGCGACGATGTCCCCGGGGGCGCACACCGCGTGAAGGGCGAGGTTCAGCGCCTCCTGGGCGCCGGTCGTCGCGATGATGTCCTCGGGGCCGACGGCGAAGCCGGCCTTGAACATGCGCTTGGCGACCTGCTCGCGCAGGGCGGAGCAGCCGACGGGGAGGTCGTAGGAGTTGCTGTGGGCGCGCCGCAGGCGCCCCATGCGGGCGATGCTGCGCGCCAGCTTGGCCGTGGGCAGGAGGTCGGGGTGCGGGAGCGCGGCCCCGATCTGGACGAACTTGGGGTCGTGCGTGTCGTGCGTGTAGCGCACGGAGAACTCTCCGATCTCGACGGAGGCCGCGGCGGGCGAGGGCTCGCTGCGCGCCGGCTCGGCCGGGCCGAGGGGGGCGGTGCGGACGTAATAGCCGGACTGGGGACGGGACTCGATCAGGCCGCGGTCCTCGAGCACGCGGTAGGCGGACAGCACCGAGGAGACGCTGGCCGACTTGGCGCGCGACAGCTCCCGCACCGACGGGATGCGGTCGCCGGGGCGCAGGGTCCCGGCGTCGATGAGGCCGGCGATCTCGCCGGCGAGGGATTGATAGAGGGTGGTGGCCGCGGGCATGACGATGATTATAGGACGGCGTCCGGCGCGCGGCCCGGCACAGGCCCGCGCTTCGGCGACAAGCACAGTTTAGCATTAATAAAACTGTTATGGTCACAATTCTATATCTCTGAATCTGTACCCATCGGCGCGGCGGAGCTACACTGTCCGCATGACCAATTTAACTCTGACGAAAGGGCAGATGTGGACTCCGTCCGTCTCCGGGAAGCTGACCGTGCGCGGCGTCTCCGGAAGAGGCTGGGCGACGATCGAGGGGGACTCCCGGGACTTCGTCCTGGACAAGGCCCACCGGTTCTCGTTCCCCGCGGCGGCCGGCCTCGTCGTGCAGGCGGTCGAGGACATGGAGTTCTGCTTCGAGGCCGAATAGCGCCGTTTGCTATGATGGGCCGATGAGCGAGCTGGCCGGAAGAGCCGCGCACGCCGCGCGACGCGTCGAGAAGCTCAAGGCCCGGCAGCCCGTCGAGGCCTTGAGGGCGCTGCCCGGATACGCCCGGACGCCCCGGGACTTCAGTCCCGCCCTGTCCGGGATCGTGATGGACCTGCGCTTCGCTCAGCCCGGCATCGGCCTGCTCGTCTCCGGCGGCGAGGTCACCGCGGAGTACGCCGCCCGGCGCGCCGTCTCCGCCTTGGGCCGGGGGGCGACGGGCCTGGGCGTATGGACCGAGCGCAACTTCCACGCCGGCGATTACGCGCACCTCGACGCGGTCCGCGCCGCCGTCCCCGACGCCCTGCTCGCGATGATGGACTACGTCGCGGACTCCTGGCAGCTCGAGCGCGCCCGGGCGGGAGGCGCCGACGCGGTCCTGCTCATCCCCGAGCTGCTCGGTCCCCATCTCGAGCGCATGGCCGCCTCCGCCCGGGCCCTCGGCCTGACGCCGATCGCCTGGGACGACGGCGGCGCGCCGCGCGTCCTCTAGAATAACCAGAGTGGTATGATTCACGCATGAGCGCTTTCTCCGAAGCCCTGCTGTCCCTGCGCCGCGAGGCCGGCTTCCCGTCGGCCTACCGCTTCTATCACCGCAACGGCGGCCGCCGCCACTTCGGCTTCACTTACGTCCATTACCTGCGCCTCGAGAAGGGCGCCAAGGCGCCGCGCGCGGAGGCCTTCGGCGCGATCCTCAAGGCCCTGCGCCTGGCCCCCGCCGCCGACGGCGCGCGCGCCCTGTTCCGCGCCTACCTCCTCGACGTGCTCGGCTCGCCCGAGGCCTACGAGCTCATCGTCGGCTCGGTGAGCAAGTCCGTGCCGAGCGTCTCCCCGACGCTCGCCGAGGGCGGGTTCGACCGCCTCAAGCGCGAGCACCTGATGCACATGAGCATCGAGCAGTTCACGGCCGTCTCGCACGACGAGACCTCGTACTGGACCTCCGAGCTCCTGCTCAACGACGACGGCTCCTGGACCCCGAAGGACATCGCCGGCCGCCTGGGCTGCTCGCCGAAGGCCGCGGCCGACGCCCTCGAGCGCCTCACGAAGGTCCGGCTGCTGCGCGCGACGTCCCCGGGGCGCTACAAGACGCGCCAGCCCGGCAAGTTCTGGACCTTCCCCGGCCGCAGCAAGGGCATGGAGCCCCTGCTCGACCGCGTCCGCGGCTTCTGGGACGCGATGGCCGCGCGCCAGGGCGGCCCGTTCGGCGAGCGCCTCGAGCTCGTGCGCGCCTCCTCGAGCGTCATGCGCCAGTACATGAACGCCCTGCACCGCGCCGTCGACGAGGCCAACCTCGCCGCCACGCACGCGAAGGGCGAGGACACGGCCCTCTTCCTCATCGAGGGCCGCGTGCGCCGCCTCCTGCCCTTTTAGGCCCATCGGCCCGGCGCAGGGGCCGAAGGACCGCTGACGCGGGCGCCGTATTCATCCATAATAGAGGAATGGCGAAACGCCTCTCCTTCCTGCCGGTCCTTTTCCTCACGTTGGTCCCCTCGTTCGCCTCGGCTCAGGCGCGCGGCGCGCGCGTGACCCTGCAGACGAGCACCCCTCTCCTGGCGGCGCCGGCCGTTTCCGTGCCGTCGATCGCGCCGTCGATGAACGCCGTGCTCTCGGCGCCGGCCTTCACGCCGGCCATCACGCCGGCCATCACGCCGGCCCCCGCCGTCGCGGTCCCTGCCGCGCTCGCCGCCGTCCGTCCGGCCGCCGCCGCCCCCGAGCCCGCGCGTCCCGCCGCTCCGGCGCCCGCCGCCGTCCCCGCGGCCTCGGCCCGCGAGCAGATCGCCGCTCTCGCGGAGGCCCCGGACGCCGAGGCCCTGTGGACCGGCGCCGTCCCCGCCGAGCAGGCGCGCGCTTTGCTGCGCCGCTCCCACTGGGAGACGACCAAGTTCTTCCTCGGCTCCCGCTCCGTGCTCCTGCGCTCGATGGTCCTCCAGCAGAAGGCCGACACCGCGGGCAAGCCGCGCGCCGTGCGCGACCTCGAGGGCATGTGGATCGACTGGCGCACCAAGGCCTACTCGGGCGTCGTGCGCACCGCCGGCCCCCAGGTCGCCGACCGCGCGACCATCCGCCGCGAGGCGGTGAAGCTCTGGGAGCGCTACTTCCCGAAGGACCCCGGGGCGCGCGCGTCCTTCCTGAGCTATCTCGACCGCGTCGACAAGGTCGTCCCGCTCGAGCGCCCCAGCTACTACCGCAAGAAGGCCTTCGGCGTCTTCTACGAGCTGCCCACGATGGCTCCGGAGCTGCTCGCCGCGAAGATCGACGCGATGCTCACCGACGAGCAGCTCGCGAAGATCGACGAGCACCGCGCGACGCGCCAGCCGCTCGTCCTCGCGTCCTTCCGGGCGGCCGTCGTCGCCTCGATCCTCGAGGTCAACAAGGACCTGCCCCGCGGACGGCGCGTGATCGCGATGGCGCTGCTCGGCTCCTACTCGATCGGCCAGTCCGGGCCCACGAGCGACATCGACTACCAGCTCGTCACCGAGGACGGCGGCGCCGCCGCGATCAAGCCCTTCGCCGCCGCGCTCGACCGCAACTGGACGGAGAACCGCCTCAAGGACATCGAGGGCTTCGCCTCGACTTTGCCGCCCTCCCCCGAGGTGGTCAAGGACAGCTTCGCCGAGGGCTACCTCGTGATCTCGCCCGACCCCGCGGCCGTCGCCGCGCTGTCCAAGGACTCCTTCGCTCCGCCGGCGCCGACCGGCTGGTCGCGCCTGCGCGGCCGCGCCGCCGGCGCCTTCTGGAAGGCGTGGGTCTGGTCGTACTTCCGCCTCGCGGACCTGCGCGACCTGCTCGTCAAGAGATGAGCGCGCCGAGCCTCTGGCTGATGAAGTCGGAGCCGGACGTGTTCGGCATCGACGACCTGGCGAGGAAGAAGACCGAGGGCTGGAACGGCGTGCGCAACTACGAGGCGCGCAACTTCATGCGGCGCATGAAGGTCGGCGACAAGGTCCTGTTCTACCACTCGAACGCCAAGCCGTCCGGCGTCGCGGGCACGGCCGTGGTGTGCCGCACCGCCTACCCCGACCCGACCCAGTACGACCCCAAGAGCGATTACTTCGAGCCGCGCGCGACGCCGGCGGCCCCGGTCTGGTTCCAGGTGGACGTGCGCTTCGTCTCCAAGCTGCCCCGGCTCGTGCCGCTCGACGAGCTGCGCGGGACGCCCGCGCTCGCCGACATGGCCCTGTTCAAGCGCTCGCGCCTGTCCATCGTCCCCGTGACCGCCCTGCAGTGGAAGGTCGTCGCGAAGCTCGGCGCGCGATGAGCCAGGACGAGACCCACGAGCTCGGCGGCGTCCGCATCCCCGGCGAGGGCGCGACCTTGCGCCTCTCCAAGAAGGACGGCGTCTTCACGATCTGGGTGCAGGACACCGAGCTGATGAGCAGCGAGATCCACAAGTCCGAGGACGACCTCGCCCAGCTCGTCTGCTCCAAGCTCTCTCATCTGCCGGAGGCGAGGATCCTGATCGGCGGCCTGGGCATGGGCTACACCTTGGCGGCGGCGCTCAAGGAGCTGGGGCCGAAGGGGAAGGTCGTCGTGGCCGAGCTGATGCCCGCCGTTCTGGAATGGAACAAGGGTCCGCTCGCCCACCTGGCGGGCCGCCCTCTCGACGATCCCCGCGTCGAGGTCCGCCTCCAGGACGTCGCGATGAGCCTGCAGACCGAGCTCGCGGAGTTCGACGGCATCCTGCTCGACGTGGACAACGGCCCCGAGGGCCTGACGCGCGACTCGAACAACTGGCTGTACTCCCAGGAGGGCCTGGCGAGCGCCTACACGGCCCTGCGCCCCGGCGGGATACTCGCGATCTGGTCGTCGACGCCGGACAGGAACTTCGGCATGCGCCTGCGCAAGGCGGGCTTCGACGTCGAGGAGAAGCTCGTGAACTCCTCGGAGGCGGGCGGCAACGAGCGCCACACGATCTTTCTCGCGGTGAACCGCGCCTAGGAGGGCAGGCGCCGGTCGTTGATCGCCTCGAGGGCGGTCCAGAACTCGGCGGGAGTGGGGATGCGCTTGTCGGGGTCCGGCTCGAGCGCGCGGTCGACCAGGGCGTCGAGCTCGGGGCTCAGGCCCGGCACCCGCGTCGAGGGGCGCAGGAAGCTCTTGGCGAGCTTGGCCGGCGTCGTGCCGTCGAACGGGCGCGAGCCGGTCACCATCTCGTAGAGCACCGCGCCGAGCGCGAACACGTCGTTCTCGCGGCGGATGACGCCGTACTCCTGCTCCGGCGCCATGTAGTGAGGCGTCCCGACGACCGTCTGCGTCGTCGCCGCCGCCTTGCCGGAGAGCGCCGCGTGGCGCGAGATGCCGAAGTCGAGGACCTTCACGCCGCCGTCCTTGGTCAGCATCACGTTCCCCGGCTTCAGGTCGCGGTGGACGACGCCGCGGCCGTGCGCGTAGGTCAGCGCCGAGCAGACGGGGCCGAGCACGCGCTTGATCTCGTGGAGGGGCAGGACCTTGCGCTCGGTGATGACCTCGTCGAGGGTGCAGCCCTCGAGGCGCTCGAAGACGAGGTAGAGCCCGCGCTCGTCCTGCTCGATCCCGTGGATGTCCACGATCGAGGGATGCTGGAGCTCGGCCACCATCGCGGCCTCCTCGATCAGGGCCTTCTTGGCCTCGGCGTCGAGGAGGAACTCGTCGCGCAGCATCTTGATGGCGACCTGGCGCTTGAGGCGCTTGTCGCGGGCCTCGTAGACGATGCCCATCCCGCCGTGGCCGATCGCCTTGCCGAGCTCGTAGTTGAGCTCGATGCCCGACGGCGCGCGCGCCTTCTTCTCGCGGCCGTCGCGCAGGCCGTTGCTGACGTGCATGAGGCCGAAGCCGATGAGCAGGCCGCCGGCGACGGTGAAGAGCAGGACGATGCCGAAGGAGCGCGCGCGGGGCGGGAGAGCGGCCTCGAGGAAGGTGCGCTCGGAGCCGTCGTGCGCGAGCTGCGCGGGCATCAGGCCGTGGCGCCGGGTCGAGTCGCGGTAATCGGGCTCGAACTGGCTGTTGAGCACGGCGGCGGTCTTGAGGTCGGCGGCCATCGCCTCGTAGTCGCCCCGGCCCTCGTGGGCGTGGCCGCGGTTGGCGAAGGCGTACGGGTTCTTCGGGTCGATCTCGAGCGAGTGGTTGGCGTCGGCGATGGCCTCGGCGAAGCGGCCCATGCGGATGTACGCCCACGCGCGCGCGTCGCGCAGGAACGCGGCGGAAGGGGAGATCGACAGCCCGCGCGAGGCGTCGCGGTCGGCGTCGCCGTAGCGGCCGAGCAGGTTCTCGGCGGCGGCGCGGTAGAACAAAGCGTCGCTGTTGTCGGGCTCGAGCTCCAGGGCCTTGTCGGCCTCGCCGATGGCGCCGTGGTAGTCCTTGACCGCGAGCTTGGAGCCGGCCGTGTCGATGAAGCGGCGGACCGACTTCTCGGCCGGCCGCTCGGGCGGCGCCTGGCGCAGGGCCTCGACCTGGTTGAGCTGCTGGACCATGCCGTGGTACTCGCGCTCGACGGACTGCGCGAGGCTGGTGTTCTCGAACTTCGGGGCGGCGGCGGTGCGGCCCTCGGACAGCTTCATCAGGGCGAAGGCGGTCTTGTCGTTCGGGTCGATGGCCAGCGCGCGCCGCGCGTCCTCGACGGCCTGAAGGTAGTTGCCGAGGCCGTAGGACGCCGCCGCGCGCGCGGTCCACGCGGGGCCTTCGCTGGGCAGGCGGCGGAGCACCGCGTCGGCGTCGGAGTAGCCGCGGGCGAAGTCGTTGAGCGCGGAGCTGGCCTGGGAGCGGCTGATCAGGGCGTCCTTGTCCGTCGGGTCGTAGGTGAGCGCGATGCCGGCCAGCTCGCGGCCGTCGGCCCAGCGCTCGGCGCGGTTGTTGAGCGCGGCCGCCTGCGCCGCCGCCTGCGCCGCGAAGGCCTTGGGCGCGTCCTGGGGGAGGTGGCGGACGGTGTTGTTGAGCTCGCCGAGATGGTTGTCGATCCAGATCTGCTGCTCGGCCGGCTTCACCGCGTCGGCGCCCTTGATCATGTCCTCGACGGCGGCGTTGAGCTCGGCCTTGGCCTTGCTCTCGGGCTGGCCCTCCAGGATCATCTTGAAGTCGCGCAGAAGCCCGCGCGACGGCGTGCCGGCGAGGCCGCTCAGCGACGCCCCGGCCCCGGGGGTCGCGTCGGCCGGAGCGACGCGCCAATTGAGCGCGGCGGGCGCGGGCGTCGCGGCGGGGGCGTCGGCGGCGTCGTCCGCGGCGAACGCGGGCGACAGGGCCATAAAAAAGGCGAGCGCCAGGGGCGCGGGGGAGCGCTTCATCATGAGAGGGAGATTCCTTGTCAGTGTAAAGACCTGGGATGGGGGCGTCAAGGGTCCTGGGGGCTCGATTCCTTGACGATTTTTGGACCCGGCGGCCCACCTTATCGATTTGCTAAAATATCCAAAGATGAGCCGGTTGTTCTGCGTCGACGGCACGAATCTGGTCCGCACCGCCTACGGCTACGGCGGCCCGGCCCACTCGGCGCAGGAGGACGCGGACACGGACCGGATCACGGTGATCTTCGCCCAGCTGTGCGAGGACGCCGGCGGGGACATCGAGGTCGAGCTCTTTTATGACGGGGCCTTCCGGACGCTCGGAGGCCCGCGGCCGGACAACTTCCGCGTGAGCTTCACGCGCGAGCTGAAGGCCGACGACCTGATCCTCGACCGGGTCCGTTCCCGGAAATGGAACGGCGGGAAGACGACGGTCGTGACGGCCGACGTCGAGCTGGGCGAGATGGCCGAGGCGGAGGGCGGGAAGTGGATGCGCGTCGGCCACGGCTCGCCGCCGGAGGGCGTCGCGCGACGGATCGGAGGGCGGTTTCTCAAATGAGCGTCAAGAACTCGGTGATCGTCGTCGGCGGCGGCATCATGGGCGTGCAGACGGCCTATCATCTCGCCCTGCTCGGCCACTCGGTCACCCTTCTCGACCAGCGCGACGTCCCCAACCAGTGGGCGGCCTCGGGCGACCACCTGCGCGTGTTCCGCCTCACCTACGGCAAGGACTCGTTCTACACCGAGATGGCCCTCAAGGCCCTCCCGATGTGGCTGGAGCTGAACGTCCTCTCCGAGGAGACTTTGCTGCTCCAGAACGGCGTGCTCGAGCTCGCGCCCAAGGCCGCCGGCTACGAGGCGCACAGCATGGGCGTCCTCAAGGACCGCAAGGTCCGCTTCGAGAAGCTCCTGCCGCCCGAGGTCAAGAAGCGCTACCCGATGTACCGCTCGGGCGCCTTCAAGTGGGCGCTGTTCCATCCCGACGGCGGCATGATCTGGGCCAGCCGCGCGGTCGCGGCGACCGCGTCCATCGCGCAGCGCAAGGGCGTCAAGATCCGCAACGGCGTCAAGGTCGTCTCGATCCAGAAGGACAAGAACGGGATCAAGTCGGTCAAGGACTCGACGGGCAAGGTCTGGGAGGCCGACAAGTTCCTCTTCACGGCCGGCTACTGGTCCAACGAGCTGCTCAAGCCGTGGGGCGTCCCGATCAAGATCACCAAACAAGAGCAGCTGTTCTTAAGACCGCAGGAGGGCCGCGGCCGCTACCGCCCCGAGCATTTCCCCGTGTTCGCGAGCGCGGCCGCCGGCTTCTACGGCTTCCCCGTGCACATCCAGGGCTTCATCAAGATCGGCGACCACCGCAAGGGGCCGGTCGTGAAGGCCGCCAACCCCGACGAGATGCGCGCCCTCTCGCCCAAGTTCGAGAAGACCTGCCGCAAGTTCCTCAAGCAGTACATCCCGGAGCTCGCGAATTTCGTCGACTTCGAGGGGCACGTGTGCTGGTACGACAACACGCCCGACGACGACTTCATCATGGACCGCCTGCCCGACGCGCCCAACGGCTTCGTCGCCGCCGGCTTCTCCGGCCACGGCTTCAAGTTCGCGCCGATCGTCGGCAAGTCCATGGCCGAGCTCATCGTCGGCGGCAAGTCCGAGCTCAACCTGCACCGCTTCCGCCTGGGCCGCTTCAAGCTGAAGAAGAGCTAGAGCGGGTCCGGCCGGCTATCCTCGAGGATGGCCGCGGCGCCACATCCAGGCGTAGATCCCCAGCCATAGGACGAACCAGGCCCCGGTCGCCGCGCCCAGCGCGCCCGGCGAGACGTCCCAGTAGACGACCTTCTCCAGGTAGTGGGCGATGAAGCCGCCCGCGTAGGCGGCGCCGGGGCCGGTCCGCGCGAGGAGACGGCGCTCGAGGTCGGTCAGGGGGCAGCCGCCCGTGAAGGCCATGAACATCACGGTCAGGCCCAGCGTCGCGACGTGCGCCGCTCTCCAGGCCGGGCGATTCCAGCACCACAACGGGCCCAGGACGTTGAACGCCACCCAGGCCGCGTGGACGGCCAATACCAGGTCCGCCAGGAGCTTCGGGGTCATCGCCTCCGAGTCTAATCGATCCGGCGGCGCGATGCCATGTACGGCATCGGACAAGGAATTAACGGCTACAATGTGGGGGTGAGAAAGCTCCTTTCGGTCCTGCTCGCCGCGCTGGCCCTGGGCGCCTGCGGCACGGCCACGGTCGCGATCAAGTCGGACTTCGAGTTCGCGAAGGTCAAGCGCGTCGCCGTCGTCGGCTTCTCCGACCACCCGGGCCGCCAGGGCTCCGGCGAGGCCCTGTCCGGCGCCTTCGAGCAGGGCCTGATCGCCGCGGGCTACGACCTCGTCGAGCGCTCCCAGGTGGACAAGGTCCTGCGCGAGAAGAAGCTGTCCGCCGGCGAGCCGAAGGCGGCCAAGGAGATCGGGCGCCTTCTCGGCGTGGACGCCCTCCTGATGGGACGCATCACCGATTTCCGGGAGCCGCGGGAGTCCCTGGTCCGCGCCGACGTCGTGGACACCCATCAGGACCCGGTCTACGTGCGCAAGATCAGGCGCGTCCAGCAGCCCGACGGGACCTTCGCCAGCACCGAGGTCACCGAGCTGTCCGGCTACCGGACCACGCGCGTCGTGCGCCGCGAGCCGCGCACCGTGACGACGTACGGCCGCCTCGGCGTCACCGCCCGCCTCGTCTTCGTGCCGACCGGGGAGATACTCTGGTCCGGCTCGGACTCGACGAGCGTTTACACCTTCGAGGAAGGCGCGCGCGCGGTCGCGGACTCGATCCTGAAGGCCGTCAAGAAGACCTGGCCCGCGCAACTCAAGAAGTAGCCAAGCCCTTCGATCGGCCGGATTTTCCTTCGCCCGCCCTCATCGCATCGGTGCCCTGGCTGCCTCGTCAGCCAAGCAGCCAGGGCATCCGTGCTATGTAGCGCGCATCAAAAGTCCGCGAACGGCGATTCCTTCAGGCCGCGACGGGAGTCTTGCCCGAGCCGGCGAGCATCTGACCGAGCACGAAGCGAAGCACGCCGCCGCAGCGGTAGTACTCGAGCTCGATCGGGGTGTCGATGCGGCACAGGACCTTGAACTCCTTGACCTTGCCCGCGTCGTCCGTCGCGCGGACCGTCAGCGGCGAGCGGGGCTTGACCGAGGCGAGGCCGACGACGTCGAAGGTCTCGTAGCCGGTCAGGCCGAGGGTCTGCGCCGACTCGCCCTCGAGGAACTGCAGCGGGAGCACGCCCATGCCGACCAGGTTCGAGCGGTGGATGCGCTCGAAGCTCTGGGCGATGGCGGCCTTGACGCCCTGCAGCGCCGGGCCCTTGGCGGCCCAGTCGCGGCTGGAGCCCGTGCCGTACTCCTTGCCCGCGACGACGATCAGCGGCGTCTTCTCCGCCTGGTACTTCTCCGCCGCGTCCCAGATCGCCAGCTGCTGCTTCGACGGGATGTGCATGGTGTAGCCGCCGGTCACGTCCTTGAGCATGAGGTTCTTGATCCGGATGTTGGCGAAGGTGCCGCGCATCATGACCTCGTGGTTGCCGCGGCGCGCGCCGTAGCTGTTGAAGTCCGAGGGCTTCACGCCCTGGCTCTCAAGATATTTCGCCGCGGGGGATTCTTTCGCGATGTTCCCGGCGGGCGAAATATGGTCGGTCGTCACCGAGTCGCCGAACACCGCGAGCGCGCGGGCGCCTTTAATGTCGTTTAGAGTCCGGGGCTTGAGGTCGAGGTCCGCGAAGTACGGGGGCAGGCGGACGTAGGTGGACTTCTCGTCCCAGTCGTACAGCTCGGTGGCCGAGACGCTCAGCGACTGCCAGTTCTTGTCGCCGGCAAACACATCTTTGTACTGCCTTAAGAACGTCTCGCGCGTGACGTGCTTGTCGACGGCCGCGGCGACCTCGTCGTTCGTGGGCCAGACGTCCTTGAGGAAAACGGGCTTCCCGTCCTTGCCCGTTCCCAGGGGCTCCGTGGCCAGGTCGATGTCCACGTTGCCGGCCAGGGCGTAGGCCACGACGAGAGGCGGCGACGCCAGGTAGTTGGCCTTCACCAGCGGGTTGACGCGCCCCTCGAAGTTGCGGTTGCCCGAGATGACGGCCGAAACGACGAGGTTGTTCTCGGAGACGGCCTTGGCGACTTCCTCGGGAAGAGGACCGGAATTGCCGATGCAGGTCGTGCAGCCGTAGCCCACGAGGTGGAACTTGAGCTTCTCGAGCGGCTCGACGAGCCCGGCGGATTTCAGGTAGTCCATGACGACCTTCGACCCCGGGGCGAGCGAGGTCTTCACCCACGGCTTGACGCTCAGGCCCTTGGCGACGGCCTTCCGTGCTACGAGGCCGGCGGCGATGAGCACGCCGGGGTTGGAGGTGTTCGTGCACGAGGTGATGGCCGCCAAGGTCACCGCGCCGTGGCCGATCTTGTAGTCGCGCACATCGACCATGGTCCCGGCCGGCGCCGGCGTGTTGCCTTTCTTATCTTTTTCTTTCAGGAAGCCGGGCAGGTCGGTCGCGAGCCACTGCTTCTTGACGCCTCCCAGTTCGATGCGGTCCTGCGGACGCTTCGGCCCGGCCACGCAGGGCTTGATGGAGCCGAGGTCGAGATCCAGCTTCTCTGCGAAGGAAGGCTCGGACTTGTCGTCGCGCCACAGGCCCTGCGCCTTGCAGTACGCCGCGACGAGGGCGATGTCGTTCTCGGGGCGGCCGGAGACGCGGAGGTAGTCGAGCGTGCGGTCGTCGACGGGGAAGAAGCCGACGGTGGCGCCGTACTCGGGGGCCATGTTGGCGATCATCGCGCGGTCCGCGAGCGAGAGGCCCGCCACGCCCGGCCCGAAGAACTCGACGAACTTGCCCACGACCCCTTTCTTGCGCAGCATCTGGGTGACGGTGAGCACCGCGTCGGTGGCGGTCACGCCCTCGGAGAGCGTCCCGGTCAGGCGGAAGCCGACGACCTCGGGGATCAGCATGGGCATGGCCTGGCCGAGCATCGCGGCCTCGGCCTCGATGCCGCCCACGCCCCAGCCGACGACGCCGAGGCCGTTGATCATCGTGGTGTGCGAGTCGGTGCCGATGACGGTGTCGGGGTAGGCGACGCCGTCGAGCGTCCAGACGACCTTGGCGAGGTACTCGAGGTTCACCTGGTGGACGATGCCGGTCTCGGGCGGGACCGCGCGGAAGTTGGAGAACGCCTTCTGCCCCCACTTGAGGAAGGAGTAGCGCTCCTTGTTGCGGGAGAACTCGAGCTCGGAGTTCTTGTCGAAGGCGTCGGAGGCCCCGAAGAAGTCCACCTGCACCGAGTGGTCGATCACGAGGTCGACGGGCTGGAAGGGGTTGATGCGCTTGGCGTCGCCGCCGAGCCTCTTGATCGCGTCGCGCATGGCGGCCAGGTCGACGACCGCGGGCACGCCGGTGAAGTCCTGCATGACGACGCGCGCGGGCATGAAGAACACCTCGCGCTCGGCGGGCTTGGTCCCGACGGTCTTGGCGACGGCCTCGATGTCTCCCTTCTTGACGACCATGCCGTCCTCGTGGCGCAGCAGGTTCTCGAGGAAGATCTTCATCGAGAACGGCATCTTGGAGAGGTCGAAGCCCTTGTCCGCCAGGGCGGCGAGGCTGAAGTAGTCGAACTTCTGCGAGCCGACGGTGAGGGTTTTGCGGGATTTGAAGCTGTCGAGAGAGGGGGTTTTCATGGTAGCGCTCCTGAATAAGACGGCGATGGCGCATCTTATCATTTCGTCCCGCAAGCAACATCACGGCCGGGTTTCCCATTCCCGCCGTCCGCGAGAGCGGTCGTAGTGTTGCTCCTCTAAGGAACGTGCCCGGCCAGAATCGCTCGAACCCGCGGACAGGAGGCCTCGAATACCCAGACCGACCTCTGACGCCCTCCGCCCGGTCCTGTTCGCCGCCCTCGCCCTGCTCATCCGCTCCGGCGCGGCCGCCGCGGACGCGTGCCCGGGCGTCGAGTTCACGGGGCCCCCGGTCTCCCTGACCGCCGTCGAGCGCCGGCTCGTGTGCGGCGACCCCGACAGCGAGGCGTGGAAGGAGACCCCGCGAGCCCAGGCGCGCCGGTTCCTGACGGCCTTCCTCCAGCAGCGCGGCTATCTGTACCCGTCGTTCGCCGAGCGGGAGGGGCGCCTGGTCGTGGACCCCGGGCGGATCACCGCGATCCGGCGTCTGGAGGGCGACAACCTGCCGCCGGGGATCGACCTGAGCAAGCGGCGCCGCGTCGTCGGCGCGCCGCTGACGCCCGCGATGCTCGAAGCGGTCAAGGCGACGGTGGCGGCCGACCTCCAGAACCTGGGCTATCCCTGCCCCGAGGTCGAGATGTCGGCGGACGCCGCCGGCGGCACCGTCGTCGCCCGCTTCGCCGGCGGAGCCGTGCACGACGCGAGATCCATCGAGGAGCCGGTCCTCGAGGGGATCGACCCCGGCATCTTCCGACGCTACGAGGCCTTCGAACGCCTGCGGCCGATCGACCCGCGCCTGTTCGCGCTCACCTCGGACCGGATCGTCAGCGAGGCCCTGTTCCTGAACTCCTCGTACGACGTGTCCTGCGGGACGGGCGGCGTGCGCATCGTCCACCGCGCGGCCATCGCCCCGCCCCGCCTGATCCGCCTCGGCGTGGGCGTCGACACCGAGGGCCTCGCCCGGGTGCGCGCGCGCTGGAACCATTCGCGGATCGGCTGGCGCGCCAGCGCCGCGGAGGCGACTTTGTTCGCCTCGAAGCGCGAGCAGTCGGCGGACGCCCGGATGCGCTTCTACCTGAGCCCCTCCTCGCGTCTGTATCTCCTGCCCCGCGCCGTCGCGGCGCGGGCCGACGAGGCGCGCTTCGAGACGGTGTCCTACTCGGTCTCGCTGGGCCCCGGTCTCACCTGGGACGACCAGACCGTGCACCTGGAGTTCCAGGCGGGCCCCGCCCTCGAGTACGCGGACACGCGGCGGGGCATCGGCCCGCAGGACTCGTACTTCCAGACCATCAACACCCACTTCGAGGCGACGAGCCATCTCTTCGAGCAGACCGTGCGCGATCCCCGCGGCGGCTTCCACGCGGAGCTCGACACGGCCTCGCGCGTCTCCGAGCTGGCCTCGTCGCTGACCGCGCACCGCTTCCGCCTCGGCACGGAGAAGCTCTGGAACGTGGGCCGCTACGACCCGCCGCTCGCCGTGCTCGGCCTGCGCGGCTGGGCGGGGACGACCGTCGTCGGCGACCGCGAGGCGGCCAAGCGCGAGCTGTCGCCCGCGATGCGCTTCTTCATCGGCGGCAACTCGGATTTCCGCGGCGTCGGCCCGGGCGAGCTCGGCGACGAGAGCGGCTTCCTGACGGGCGTCTACCAGGGCCTGGAGCTGCGCGCGGGCGACCTGCTGCCGTGGAGGCTGCAGCCGCTGGTGTTCCTCGACGCGGCGATGGCGGGACGCTCCTCGCTGCGCCTGGACCCCGACGTGTACTACGCGCCCGGCTTCGGCGCGCGCTGGCCCACGGTGATCGGGGCGTTCCGCGTGACCTTCGCGCGCAGCTTGGTCTGGCGGCGTGACCCGGCCACGGAGCCCGGCCCGCGTCACTGGCAGTTCTTCTTCAGCTACGGGAGGGAGTTCTGATGCGGCCCGTGGCGCGGCGTCTGGCCTGGCTCGCGGGCGCCCCGCTCGCGGCGGCCGCCGTCGCCGGGGCCGTGTTCCTCGCGCGGCCCGGCGCGGTGCTGACGAGCCGGACGGTGGGCGCCGCGCTCAAGGTCTTCGGCGCCCCGTACGCGCCCGCGTGGTCGAGCCTGCGCTTCTCCGCGGAGCCCCTCGCCTTCCGCCGCCACCGGTACGCCCTGACCGCCTTCGGCTTCTGCGCCGGCGACCGGCGCGGGGCGTTCTCCGCCTGCTTCTCGGAGCTCGAGCTGCGCGCGGTCGTCTTCTACTCCCGGCGCGGCCCCGTCGTCGAGCGCGTCGAGCGCCTCGTCGCGGTCTCCGGCGACACGCGGGTCGACCTCCGCCGCCGCGAGCCGGGCGCGCCTGGACGGCTCCCCGCCGTCTTGTACTCGACCCCGGTCGGCGAGCTGCGCGTCGAGCTGTCCTCGTTCACCGTCACGGCCGCGTCGGCCGCCGTCGCCGGGGACTTCCGGGCCGTCCTCGACCCCCGCGTCCGGCGTCCCCTGACGGTCGCCGCCGACGTGCGCATCAAGGCCGCCTCCGGCGTCCGCCGCCTGAAGGGCGGGCTCACCGCGGCGACCGACCTGCTCCAGGGCGGGGCGCCGACCTTCGTCGAGCTCGCCGCGAGCGCGGAGCTGCGGCCCGGCGGCCGGGCGCGGGCCGACCTCCGGGCGCGCCGCGGGGCGCGCGGCTACGAGGCCTCGGGCGGCGCCGAGCTCACGCCGTCCGAGGGCCCGCTGCGGTCGCTGCGGCTGTACGCCTGCGAGGGCGCCGCGCCGACGGGCCCCGGGGGCGCCCGGCCGTCCGGCGGGGGACTGGCCTGCCGCTATCAGCTGACGCCGGCCCGGCCGCCCGCGGAGCCCTTCCGGTCCGTGCGGTCCCTGAGCGGCCGCGTCTCCCTGAGCGGCCGCGCCGGAGGCGGGAGGTACGAGGCCGAGCTGAAGGCGGACGTCGAGCCGATCAAGGCCTGGTACGAGGTCGCGGGGGACGCCGCGCTCCGCGTGAGCGGCCGCCTCGGCCGTCCGCTGAAGGAAGCGGCGATGGCCCACGAGGTCCGCGCGACGGTCAAGGTGCCCCGTTTCGAGGACCTCGTCGCGCTGCTCAAGGAGACGAAGTACGCGGTGCCCGCCCCCGTCCACGTCCTGACGGGCCCGCTGTCGCTGACGCTCGAGAGCCGCGGCGACCCGCGCTCCGCGCGCCTCTCCGCGCGCTACGCGCTCGCCGGCGACCTCGCGGCCGGGCGCCAGCGTCTCGTCCTGCGGGCGACGGGAGAGGCGGCGGCCGCCGGCGCCTGGACGCCGGCGCGCGTCTTCGAGCACTCCGGCGAGCTGATCCTCGAGGAGGTCGCCCTCGAGGCGCCCCGGCTCGAGGTGGGGCGCGCGCCGAAGGTGTTCGTCGACAAGCGCATCAAGACCGGCGCGACGGTCCCGGACGGGGCCGCGCCGGAGCGTCGCCCCGCGGGCGCCGGCCCGCGGCTCTCCCCGCCGCGGGGGAGCCTCGTCGTGAGGACCGGAAAGCCGTTGATCCTCTTCTCGAACCTGGCGAAGGACCCGGTGCCGATCGGGCTCGACCTGGTCCTCGCCTCGCCGCCGGCCGCGGCCGCGGGGAAGGTCTCGGTGGGGAGCTTCGCCGTGGAGCTGTTCCGCCGCAACGCGACGGTCGATCACCTGAACGTCGAGGTGTCCTCCGGGTCCCGGCCGGGGGCGCTGGAAGGGCTCGTGCGCTACAAGACGCCGGACGTGGAGATCAGCATCCTGATCCTGGGCACCGTGGAGAAGCCGCGCATCGAACTGGCGAGCGTCCCGCCTCTCAAGCGCGAGGACATCATCGCGCTGCTGATCTTCGGCAAGAGCCCCGCCGAGCTCGACCCCGAGCAGAGCGCCTCGGTGAGCAACACGGAGACGGCGCTCGAGAGCCGCGCCTTCGGCCTCGCCTCGCTGTACCTGTTCGGCGCCACCCCGATCGAGCACGTCGGCTACGATCCCGCCACGAAGACGACGACGGTCAAGCTCCGCCTGCCGGGCGGGGCGAACCTCACTTTCGGCAGCGACTTCGACCAGAGCCGCCAGCTGAAGCTCCGCAAGTCCCTGGCGCCGCACTGGGCCATCCAGTCGGAGATCGGCGAGCAGGGGCGGGAGGGCGCGGGCGCGACCACCTTCCTCGAGTGGTTCAACCGCTACTGAACCTTCACAACTCCGCCATGGCCGCGCCGGCGCCGGCCCGCTACAATGCCGCCGTGAGGACGTCACGATGACCATGGCCAAGTTCACCCGGGAGGCGCGCCGCGCGCCGCGTTCGCGGCACGATTCGACGGTGGAACTGCTCTCGGACCGCGGCGGCGCGCCGGCCGGCACCGCGCGCCTCGTCGACGTCTCCTCGTCGGGGGCGCGGTTCGCCGCGACGGAGGTGTTCGTGCTGGGCGCGCCGATCCGCGCGCGCCTGCGCCTCATGAGGTCGGGCGTCCTCGACGTCCGGGGGACGGTGGTCCGCGTCGAGGAGAAGGCGAACTACACCTTGTACGCCGTGCGCTTCGACCCTACCGCGGACCGCGGGTAAGTCCGCCGAGGCCGGCGGCCGCCGCCAGCCCGCCGCCGACCAGCAGCCACACCGCGCGGTTCGTCGGCGCGCCGGTGAAGACGCGCGAGACGTCCGAGCTCAGCGAGCGGTAGGCGTCCCAGCCCATGGCCAGGAGCACGACGCCGAGCACCAGCAGCGCGATCGAAGCGATCCGGTTCATGATCATACCCTTGCGACGGCGTGGAACGCGGAGTTGACGAGGGCGAGGACGAACGCGAAGCCCAGAGCCCACCAGAAGCTGGCGACCCGGAAGCCCGGCACGATCGCCGCCGTCAGCATGACCAGCGCCCCGATGATGACGAAGGTGAACAGCCCGAGGGTCAGGACGTTGATGGGCAAGGTCAGGAACATCAGCACCGGCCCCAGCACGGCGTTGACGAGCCCGAGCACGATCGCGACGATGACGGCCGTCCCGAACCCGTCGATGGAGACTCCGCTGAGGAGTCGGCCCGTGACGAGGACGGCGACGGCGCTGACGAGTATGTTGAGGATGAGGTACATGGCGAGGGCTCCTGTCGTCTTCGCCGTCATCCTAACATGAACGCCCGCGAGCCCTCGTGATCGGGGCGCAACGCTTTCGTACCGGGTTTATCCCGGGCGATTCATTGCGAGCCGTCCTTCTTCCCGCGACGCGGCGGCGTTCCGCCCAGGGCCTCGCCCGGGTCGCGGAGGCCCGCGCCGCGGGCCTTCGGCGGCGCGACCGGCGGGGCCGCGGGGCCCGGGCGGGGCGCCGGCTTCGGCTCGGCGGCCGGAACGGCGGGCACGACGGTCGCGGCGGGCGCGGGCGGCGGCGGAGCGTCCGCGCGCCGCGCGAGCGCCCACGACAGAGCCGCCGCCGCCGCGAGGCCCGCCGTCCAGCGCCAGTTCCGGGACATGCCCCTAGGATACACGGCCCGCGCCGGCCGTCAAGGGGTCGTTACGCGCTCGCGTCTTGGCCGTGCCCCCGGAAACGGGCATAATGCCGGGGCCCGCATGCGATCATTGGCCCTCCTGCTCTGCCTTCACGCCGCGCCGCTGGCTGCGGCGCCCCCCCGCAAGGCCCGCCTGCCGGCGGGGCTCGTCATCGCGTCGGTCACGATCGACGCCCGCAACGTCTTCGAGACGGAGGCCCCGCCGGAGAACAAGCTGCTGTACAAGGCGGCCAACCGCGCCCACATCCGCACCCGCGACCACGTCATCGAGAGCGAGCTGCTCTTCGCCGCCGGCGACCGCTACGACCCGCTCCTCATCGAGGAGACCGAGCGCAACCTGCGCTCGCTGCCCTTCCTCCGCCGCGCCGAGGTCCTCTCGGTCGTCAACAAGAAGGGCACGGTCGACGTGACCGTGCGGACCTTCGACTCGTGGACCCTCGAGATCGTCGCGGGCTTCAAGCGAGCCGGCGGCGTGACCAACATCAAGGGGGGCTTCGCCGAGAACAACATCCTGGGCCAGGGCAAGGCGGCCTCCGCCGTGTACAGCAAGGACGGGGACGCGGTCTCCCGCTCCTTCAGCTACAAGGACCGTCAGTTCCTCCATCATAAGCGCCTGCAGTTCCTGACGGCGGCGCAGTCGGCGCAGGGCAGCAAGTCCTACTCGATCGGGGTGGACCGCCCGTTCTACGCCTCGATCGCGCGAACCGCCTTCGGCGGCTCCGTCGTCTACGCCGAGAACAAGCCCGCCGGCGTCCTGCGCCGCAGCGGCGAGGCCGGGGTCACCTTCGGCGTGGCGCTGGCGACCTCCACCGAGCGCACCCGGCGCGTCACCCTCGGCCTGTCGACCCGCCGCGCCGTGTCCGACGGGCCCCTGCCCGACGCCGAGCAGCAGACTTTCCTGAAGCTGGGGGGGGAGTGGCAGGAGCTGGACTTCATCACCGCGCGGCGCATCCAGGCCTTCACCCGCGACGAGGACTTCAACCTCGGCCTCGGCGTCTTCCCCTCGGTGGCGTGGGCGCCCAGGGCTCCCGTGCTGGGGACCCGCGAAGCCCAGATCCTCCCGCGCGTCGAGCTGACCAAGGGCTTCGCCTGGTCGAGCGAGCTGCTGCTCCTGAAGTCGGGCTACCGCTCGAAGTACGCCAACGGCAACAACGGCGACCGCGTGGCCTCCTTCGAGGGCTCGCTGTTCGTGCGCGGCCTCAGCTACCAGACCTTGGCCTTCCACGCCGCCCTGGACCACGGCTGGCAGCTCGACGAGAACAGCCAGCTGTCGCTCGGCGAGCTCAACGGCCTGCGCGGCTACGGCCTGAGCCGTTTCACGGGCAGCCGCCGCTTCCTTTACAACATCGAGGACCGCGTCTACGTCTGGGACAACCTCTTCCGCCTGCTCGACGTCGGCGCGGTGGCCTTCTACGACTCGGGCTACGCGTGGCCGGAGGGGTCCTCGGTCAACCTGGCCGACCTCAGGAGCAGCGTCGGCCTGGGCCTTCGCGTGGCGCCCTCGCGCTCCGGCAGCAACAGCCCCGTGCGCGTGGACCTGGCGTACCCCGTCAGCCGGCGCACCGGCCTCTCCTCCTGGTCGCTCTCCATCCTGGCCGGGCAGGCCTTCTAATCGCCGGCGGGTATGTTTTATCATCTCGTCATGAAACGATTCCTCCCGGTCCTCCTCCTGCTGACGACGGCCGCCTGCGGCGGCGCGAAGATCGAGAAGCAGAGGAAGGAGATCGAGGACCTGCAGACGAAGGCCGGCGCGTTCTACACCCAGCTCCGCGAGAAGGCCGACGAGATCGAGGCCCTCAAGGCGTCGAGGTCCGAGCTGGAGACCCGGCTCGCCGAGGGCGAGGCCCGGATCGCGGAGCTCGAGGGGCGTTCCGCCGCCGCCGAGGCCCGCGCGGCGACGCTGACGAAGTCCAACAAATCCCTGTCCGACGCGATCGGCGCGAGCAAGGACGAGCTCGGCGAGAAGCTCAACGCGGTCGTCGCCGAGAAGGACGAGCTCGCGAAGAAGTTCTCCGACGCGGTGAAGGAGAAGCTGGCGCTCGAGCGCCTCAAGGGCGTCCTTCAATCGGCCCGGGAGAAGGCCGGCCGCGAGGTCTCCAGGCTGAAGGAGGAGCGCGAGGCTCTCTCCGCGCGACTGTCCGCGGCCCAGGAGGCGTTCAAGAAGACCGACGCCGAGGCCCGCCAGGCCGGCGAGGCGCGCTCCGCGCTCCTCCTTAAGACGCGCGAGGAGATGGGCGCGGCCGCCGACGCCGTCCTCAGGGAGATGCAGGCGGGCCGGGCGTCCGTCGAGCAGAGCGGCGAGACCTTCACGGTCACTCTCAACGACGCCGCGCTCTTCGACGACGGCTCGGCGAAGGTCACGGAGGCCGGCGCCGCCCTGCTCGCGCGCGTCGGCGCGGCGCTCAAGGCGATGCCGTCGAAGTCGCTGCGCGTCGAGGCTCATTCCGACAACGCCCCGTTCAAGAAGGGCCTGCTCGGCGGCTACGCCGGCCACTGGGAGCTGACCGCCGCGCGCGCGACGGCCGTCGCGCGCTGGCTGCACGAGCACGCCGGCCTCGACCCGGCGCGCCTCTCGGCGGCCGGGTTCGGCGAGTTCCGCCCGGCCAAGCCCAACGACACGCCCGAGGGCCGCGCGGCCAACCGCCGCGTCGTCATCGTCGTCGAGCCTCTTAAATTGCAGTAACCCCCTTGACGGAAAAAGCTTCACCCTCTACACTGAAAGCATGCCGAAGACCAAAGCTCCCGCGAAGGCGAGGAAGACCAAGAAGGCCGCGCCCGAGCGTCACGCCGACGCGTCCGAGCACAAGACCGCCGAGCGGATCATGGAGACGGTCCTCAAGGAGCAGAGCGTCGAGGCGTCCACCGAGCGCCTGGACCAGTGGATCACCATCGAGTGCCCGCACTGCTCCGAGGGCGCCGAGCTCCACGTGATCTCCGACATGGACGGCCAGTCCATCGACCAGGACTGCACGGTGTGCTGCCGCTCCTTCGTCGCCCACATCGAGATCGACGACGGCGAAGCGCATGTCGGCGTAGAAGCCGCCTGACGAACGAGTCCTGCCGCCTTCCCGAAGGCGGCCCTCCCGGCGACGACGTCGATAAGATCCTGGCGATGCGCGTCATCGCCGTCGTCGGCATGTCCCCCAAGCCGGAGCGCCCGTCGCATTACGTCTCCGAGTACCTGAAGGAGCAGGGCTACACGATCGTGCCCGTCAACCCCGGCCACAAGGAGATCTTAGGGGAGAGATGCTGGCCGAGCGTGGCCGACATCCCCTTCCCCGTCGACGTCGTGTGCGTGTTCCGCCGCCCGGAGGAGGCGCTGACGCCCATACTCGAGGCGATCGCCAAGAAGGCGAAGGCCGTCTGGCTCCAGGACGGCGTCCACCACGACGAGGGCGAGCGCATGGCGCGCGAGGCGGGCCTGCTCGTCGTGTCCAACGACTGCATGATGCGCGAGCACTCGCGCCGCGGCCGTTGACCCGAAGGCCGCGGGGTTTTAAGATCCCATAGCCCGCGAGCGAGGCCTACCTCCGATGTGAAGACGGCCATCGCTCCCGTGCTATGGAAGCGATGGCCGCCAGTGAATTTGGAGGCCGTTAAGGCTTGACGATCTCGACGAGCTCGACCTCGAAGACCAAGGTCGCGCCGGGCTTGATGCCGGAGCGGCCCGGGTCGCCGTAGGCGACGTCGGACGGGCAGACGAGCTTCGCCTTGCCGCCGACCTTCATCATCGAGATGCCGTGGGTCCAGCACTTGATGACGCCGTCGAGGGAGAACTCCGTCGGCGCGCCGCGGGAGTAGGAGGAGTCGAACTCCTCGCCGTCGACGGTGGTCCCGCGGTAGTGCGCCTTGATCGTCGCGGTCTTCGAGGGGATCGGGCCGGTGCCGGCCTTCGTCTCGAGGTACCAGCCGCCGCCGGGGATGGCCGTGGGCTTGTTCTCCTTGACGAACTGCTCCGTGAAGACCCGGCCCTTCTCCTTCTCCGGCGCCGCGGCGGCGGCCATGGCGGCCTCCTGGCGCTTGGTGGCGGCTTCGAGGCGCTTGGAGAGGATCTCGGTGACCCGGGGCTGGTAGAAGCGGACGTCCACCTGCGGCGCCTTGTTGAGGACCGAGTCGGCGATGCCCGCCTGGACGACCTTCACCTCGGCCGCGCTCAGGCCGAAGGGGCTGAGGTTTCGTCCCATCAGGAAGCCGATGGTGTAGATCGCGCGCTCCTCGTCGGTCTTGTAGGCCTCCTTCGGCGCCACGGGCCGATTCGCCTTCGGCGAATCGCTCTTCGGCGCGGCGGCCTTCGGGGCCTCGGCCTTGGGAGCCTCGGTCTTCGGCGCGTCGGCGGCGAAGGCGGGCGCGGCGGCGAGCAGCAGGGAAATCAGGGCGGTCTTCATGGATGTCCTCCTGTAAAACGGGCTAATCATAGCACATCATTCGTAGAATGCTCCCCATGGTCAAAGGGGTCGGCCGCAACGTCTACTGGATGGGCGCGGTGAGCTTTTTGGCCGACATCGCCGGGGAGATGATCGCGCCCCTGCTGCCCCTGTACATGACCGCGGTGCTGGGCGCCCCGCCGACGGCGGTCGGCATCGTGGAGGGCTCCGCCGAGCTCGCGGCCAGCGTCTTCCGCGGCGTCGGGGGCTGGTGGAGCGACCGGGCGGGCGCGCGCAAGCCGACGGTCGTCTTCGGCTACACGCTGTCGGCCCTGGCCAAGCCGGGGCTGGCGCTGGCGGCCGGCTGGCCGGGCCTGCTCGTCGCCCGCTTCGCCGACAGGACCGGCAAGGGGCTGCGGGGCGCCGCGCGCGACGCGCTGATCGCCTCGTCGACGGACCGGGCTCACCTGGGCAAGGCGTTCGGGCTCCACCGCGCGATGGACACGGCGGGAGCCGTCGCGGGGCCGCTGATCGGGCTGTGGCTGCTGAGCTCCGGCGTCTCCTATCGCTCGGTCTTCCTCTGGGCGGGCGTCCCCGCCTTCGCCGCGGTGCTCGTGCTCGTCCTGTTCGTGCGCGAGCAGGAGGCCCCCCGGAAGGCGCCGTCGCCCGAGCGGGCCCCGTCGACGCCGCTGCCTCCCAAGTTCTGGCGCTTCCTCGCGGTGTACGGCCTGTTCGCGCTGGGCAACTCGTCCGACTCGTTCGTCCTGCTCAAGGGCCGCGACGCGGGGCTGAGCGCGACGGCGGTCATCCTCGCCTACGTCCTGTTCAACGTCGTCAACGCGAGCTGCGCGACGGCGATCGGGCACGTCGCCGACCGCGTCGGCCGGAGGCTGACGGTGGCCGCGGGCATGGGCGTGTACTCCCTGTGCTACCTCGGCTTCGCGCGCGCGACGACCGCGCAAGCCCTGTGGCCGCTGTTCGCCTTGTACGGGCTCCAGGCGGCGCTGATCGAGGGCTCGTTCCGGGCCGCGGTCGCCGACGCGAGCGACGCCGGCAACCGCGGCGCGGCGCAGGGCGTGTTCCAGGGCGCGGCGGGCGTCCTGGGGTTCACCGCGAGCGCGCTCGCCGGGCTGATGTGGACGAGGATATCGCCCTCGGCGCCCTTCTACTTCGGCGCGGCGTGCGCGGCGGCGGCTGCGGTGCTGCTGCCGTTCAGCGTCTGGAGTAGCCGCGGCCCGACGGGCGCCGGCTCGAGGAGCCCCGGCTCGACGGCGTGAAGCTCGCGGCGTCCGCGCCGCGCGAGGGCCCGCTGCCGGCGCGGAAGGCGTCGGCGCCGACGCGGTCGGCCAAGGTGTAGTCGTCGATGAACGGGTTGCGGTTGCCCTGCCAGCCCTCGACGAGGTCGTTGCGGCGCGCCTCGAAGGCGTCGGGCGGGAAGCGGCGGTTCCACTCCATCATGAGCTCGACCTGCTGGTTCCAGAACACGACCGAGGTGCGGCCGAACATGCGCGAATCCTTGTAGCGCGAGTAGAAGTAGAGCAGCCCGCGGGCGACGCGACCCTTGACCGCGTCCGGCGGCTCGAAGACGCCGTTGCCGCGCTTGGCGCCGGCCTTGTTCTCGTAGTCGGGCGTGCCGGTCACGATCCCGAAAGGCATGTGGCCGCGCACCGAGTTCGGGTGCATGAAGGTCGCCATCAGATGGTGCAGGTCGGAGCGCATCGGCAGGGCCTTGTTGAACAGCGACTGCGGCCAGGTGTGCTCGACGTTCATGCCCTGCCCGTCGTTATAGCCGTCGCCGTTGGGGTCGCCGCGCTCGGGGTAGTCTCCGCCTTCCTTGCTCGTGCCGGGCACGAAGATCCCCGAGTAGGCGTCGACGACGCCGCTCACGCCGTTGATGATCACGTGGTCGGCCTTCGAGAACATGAAGTCCGACGCCTCGGAGTAGGAGCGCTCCTTGTGGCCCTTGCCGGAGATCTGGTTCAGCGCGTCGAGCAGCGCCTTGCCGGTCAGCCCCTCGGTCCCTTGGACGGCCTTCTGGGCGGCGAGCGGCGCGCGCTCGACGAGGTGGACGCGGACGGCGCCCTGGCCCTTGGGCACGGCCTGGAAGGTCGCGCCGACCTCGTCCTTGATCGCGCGCGAGCCGTCGAAGACCTGGCCCGAGGGATGGAAGTTGAAGCGGCTCGCCCAGCCGTCGACCGGGGTCGCGGCCTTGACGGGCGTCTTCGCGCTCTCCGGATCGCCGCTCGGGACGGAGGCTTTCGCGGCGGCGGGAAGCGCGGCGACGGGCTGCGCGATGGCGAGCGCGCCCACCGGCACCGGCGTGATGGCGGGCTGCAGCGCGAAAGCGGGAGACAGGGCCGGCGCGGCCAAGGCCGGCACGAGCGACGCGGCCGACAGCGGCGTCATGGCGAGAGGGGATATGGCCACCGGCGAGCCGAAGCCCGTGACGATGGGCGCCGCGGTGGTCGGGACGAAGGCCCCGTTGACCCGCACGGTCTGGGCCCGCAGGGAGGGGACGAGGAGCAGCGCCGCGAGCATTCCGGCCGTCGTTCGTTTCATCCTTCCAATTATGCACCAGGCCGGACCCGCCGGCATGGGCCAATGGGCCCACCCCGGCCCCTGTCCTTGTCCCTAGCGCTCCGGAACTCCGAAAGGGCGCATGGCTCGGTCGCGTTTGCTACAATAAGGCTCCTTAAAATGCCCTTCAACACCTTCAACCTCCGTCCCGAACTCCTCCAAGGAATACAGGCCCTCGGCTACGCCGCGCCGACCCCCATCCAGGCCCAGGCCCTGCCCGAGGCCCTGCTCGGCAAGGATGTCATCGGCTCCGCGCAGACCGGCAGCGGCAAGACCGTCGCCTTCACCCTTCCCTTGTTGTCCCGCCTGCTCGCCGACCGCGAGGCCGAGGGCGGCGCGAAGGCCGGCCTGCGCGTGCGCGCCCTCGTGCTCACCCCGACGCGCGAGCTCGCCACCCAGGTCGAGCGCATGATCGCCGAGCTCGCCAAGTTCTCGCCCGTCAAGTGCGTCGTCGTCATCGGCGGCGCCAGCTTCCACGCCCAGACCCAGGAGCTCAAGCGCGGCGCCGAGGTGGTCGTCGCCACCCCCGGCCGCCTGCTCGACCACATACGCTCCGGCACCTTCAACCTGCAGAACGTCCGCGTCGCCGTCCTCGACGAGGCCGACCGCATGCTCGACATGGGCTTCATGCCCGACGTGCGCCGCATCATGAAGATGCTCCCCGCCGAGCGCCAGACCCTGATGTTCTCCGCGACCATCCCGATCGAGGTCGAGCGGGTGGTCAACGAGTTCATGCGCGAGCCCGTGCGCGTCTCCGTGGACAAGCCGCGCTCGACGGCCACCACCATCAAGCAGTGGCTGTTCCCGGTCACCGAGGACCAGAAGGCGACCTTGCTCGAGGCCATGCTCAAGGCCGAGGGCGTGGACTCCGTCATCATCTTCACGCGCACCAAGGTCCGCGCGGACCGCGTCGCCGGCTGGCTCCAGCGCAAGGCGATCCGCTGCGTGGTCCTCCATTCCGATCTTTCTCAGAGCGAGCGCGACCGCGGCATGGCCGACTTCCGCGAGGGGCGCCACACCGTGCTCGTCGCCACCGACCTCGCCGCCCGCGGCCTCGACGTGCCCGAGGTCTCCCACGTCATCAACTACGACGTTCCCGAGCACCCCGAGGACTACGTCCACCGCATCGGCCGCACCGGCCGCGCGATGACCGAGGGCGACGCCGCCACGCTCGTGGCCTTGGAGGAAGAGAAGCTCGTGCCGGTCATCGAGGCCTTCATCGGCCAGGAGATCGAGCGCAAGGCCCTCCCCGGCTTCCCGTACCGCGTGCCGCCGCGCATGAAGACCTACCGGCCTTCCCTGATGTCCTCCTTCCGCGTGCGCCGCCGCTCCATCCCTAGGCGCTAGAGGTCCTCCCGCCGGCCTCCGACGGGACCCTCGCACGGGTCATAGTCACACGGCGTACACATAACCGTTCCGAGCCCGTTACCCGTATCCGCGGCCCCCGCCGCTTAGACTATGCGCACGGGACGCGACGGGGGAGGGTTGTATGGCGCAGGAAGGCAAGAAGGGCAAGCACGGAGAGGCGAAGGCGGCGGGCCGCGCCGCGGACCGCCGCGAGGCCGCGGCGCCCGAGTGGCGCAGCGATTGGGACAACCCCTTCGGCCACGAGCCCGCCGTCCCGATCATCTACGAGCCGTATTGACGGCTGACGGCCGGGGTCAGCGCTTCGAGGCGACGGCGAGCTCGCGCTTGTCCACCCAGCGCCATTTGCCCGGCTCGAGGCCGCGCAAGGTCACGCCGCCGATGGCCGCGCGCACGAGGCGCAGGCAGGGATGGCCGACGGCCGCCGTCATGCGCCGGACCTGGCGGTTGCGGCCCTCGATCATGGTCAGCTCGATCCACGAGGTCGGGACGTTGAGGCGGAAGCGGATGGGCGGGTTGCGGGGGGGGAGCTCGGGCTCGGCGTCGAGGAGCCGCGCCCCGCAGCTCAGGGTCTTGCCGTCGCTGAGCATGACGCCCTTGCGCAGGGTCTTCAGCGTGGCCTCGTCGGGCACGCGCTCGACCTGGGCCCAGTACACGCGCGGGTGCGCGTGGCGGGGGTCGGTGAGCCGGTGGACGAGCCCGCCGTCGTCGGTGAGGATCAGCAGCCCCTCGCTGTCGAAGTCGAGGCGGCCCGCGGGATAGACGCCGGCGGGGAGCCCGAACCTCGACAAGGTGGGCTTGCCGTCCTTGTCGGTGAACTGGGTCAGGACCCCGTAGGGCTTGTTGAAGGCGACGATGCGCGTTTTGGCCACTAGATGCTCAAGGCGCTCCTCTAGGCATCCGTATCGGGTCGCTCGCGACCCGACCTAACCTGCCTTTCTTTCGCCGGTGAACGCATAGCGTACCACACGCCCGTCCCTCTCGCGCACGATCACGACGCCCGCGATGCGGTCGCCGACGACGCGGCCCGACCATTCGATGGCGTCGCGGCTGGGCTCGTCGAGGATGGCGGCGAACGCCGTGCCGTTCTCCTCCGCGCTCGCCTGGTAGAGGGTGGGGGAGTAGCCCTGGCTGACCGCGCCGGCCACGACGAGCTTGCCGCCGTGGAACACGAGGGTCTCCTTCTTCGTGCCCCAGTGGAAGAAGCCGTCCTGCTTGACCTTCACGTCCCACGAGGAGCCGTCGATCGGCCCGCCGAAGATGGCGGCGTACACGAAGTTCACGGCGGTGAACAGGGCTCCGGCGACTGTTTTCATTCCCCGTGGATATAACAGGCGGGACAGCCGGCCGCAAGACCAAAATTGTTACGATTCCGGCATGACCAACCCGCTCCTGCCGCTCCTCCTGCTCCTGGCGCTCTCCGCCCCGGCCGCCTCCAACGACCGCGACATGCGCCGCGCGACGGTCCAGATCCATTTCACGGCCAGCAACCCGGACTACGCCCAGCCGTGGCAGCCCGGCCGCCAGGGCGGCGGGACCGGCTCCGGCGTCGTCATCGAGGGCCGCCGCATCCTCACCAACGGCCACGTCGTCGCCAACGCGGCCTACCTGTCGGTGCGCAAGTCGGGCGACATCAAGAAGTACCCCGCGCGCGTCGCCTTCGTCGGGCACGACGGCGAGACCGCGGTGATCACGGTGGAAGACGAGTCCTTCTTCGAGGGCACGGTCCCGGCCCGGTTCGGCGGCCTCCCCTACCAGCGCGACAAGGTCGCCGTCTACGGCTATCCGATCGGCGGGACCGACCTCTCGGTCACGGAGGGCATCGTCTCGCGCGTCGGCGTGACCGTGTACTCCCACTCCGCGCGCGCGCTGCTCGCGGTGCAGACCGACGCGGCGATCAACCCCGGCAACTCCGGCGGCCCCGTCTTCCGGGACGGCAAGCTCGTCGGCATCGCCTTCCAGCACAGCGCGTCCGCCCAGAACATCGGCTACGTCGTGCCGATGCCCATCATCGAGCGCTTCCTGTCCGACATCAAGGACGGCCGGTACGACGGCATCCCCGACCTCGGCATCTGGTGGCAGAGCGCGGAGAACGACGGCCTGCGCCGCTTTGTCGGCCTCGCGGCGGACAACAGCGGCGTGCTCGTCACCAAGGTCGCGTACGGGGCCTCGGCCTGGGACTCGCTCAAGGAGGGCGACGCGCTGACCGCGGTCGACGGCGTCAAGATCGGCCAGGACGGGACCATCCCCTTCCGGGACGACGAGCGCATCGACTTCTCCGACCTCATCAGCCGCCGACAGGTCGGGGAGAAGGTCGACGCCACGGTCGTGCGCGGCGGCAAGGAGCAGGTCGTCAAGATCTCGATGAAGCCCTCGGCCGACCTCGTCCCGGGCCCGCGCTACGACGCCAAGCCCTCCTACTTCATCGCCGGCGGCCTCGTGTTCATGCCGCTCTCCGACGAGCTCATCGCCGCGCGCGGCGCCGGCTTCCGCGTCCGCTCGCTGTCCGCCGACGGGATGCCCACGCCGGAGCGCACCGAGGTCGTCGTCCTCTCCCACGTCCTCGCCCACGAGTTCAACCGCGGCTACCACAACTGGTCGATGGCGCCCGTCACGCGCGTCAACGGCCGCCTGATCGGCAAGCTCACCGATCTCGTCGAGGCCTTCAAGAGCCCCGTCGGAGGCCGCCACGAGATCGAGTGCGAGCACTACTCCGGCTACGGGGAGAACAAGGGCACCCGCATCGTCCTCGACGCCGCGGCGGCCGAGAAGGTCCTCCCTGAGATACTGGCGCGCTACGGGGTGCCCTCCGACCGGTCCGCCGACCTCAAGAAGCCCTGACATCGCGGGGAGCTTTTTCGCACTCATGAACGGATGACCTCGGATCCCTCCGGCTGGGTCGACGCCTACGGCGACCGCCTGTTCCGCTACGCGCTCTCGCGCGTGCGCGACGAGGGCGCGGCCGAGGACCTGGTTCAGGAGACCTTGCTCGCCGCCTTCAAGTCCCGCGACCGCTTCAAGGGGGAGTCCTCCGAGCTGACCTGGATGACGGGCATACTGCGCAACAAGCTCTTCGAGCTCTACCGCCGCCAGGCCAAGGAGGTCCCCCTGCTGTCCTCCGACGAGGACGCCGACCCCCAGAGCGAGTTCTTCGACGCCCGCCACTGGAAGGCCGCCGCCGCGCCCCGCGACTGGGGCGGCGAGCCGGCGCGCAAGGCCGAGTCCGCGGAGTTCTCCGACGCGTTGCGACGGTGCCTGGACGCGCTCTCCGCCGGCGTCGCCCGGGCCTTCGTCCTGCGCGAGATGGAGGGCCTGGAGCCCGACGCCGCCGCCGAGGCCCTCGGCGTCTCCCGGGGCCACCTCGCCGTCCTCCTGTACCGCGCGCGCCTGCGCCTGCGCCGGTGCCTCGAGAAGAGCCTCTTCGCGCCGGAGGCGGCCGCGTGAGCTTCCTGCCCTCCTGCCGCGACGTGTCGAGGCATCTCTCCGAGGCCCTCGACTCCGGACGCCCGCTCGGGATGCACGTGCGCCTTCATCTGACCTTGTGCGAGGCGTGCCGCCGCGTCCTCGCCCAGTTCGCGCTGATCCGCCACGGCGCGTCGCGCGCGCCCGACGCGGGGCCATCCCTCTCGGCCGGGGCCAAGGCCCGCCTGCGACGTCTGCTCGGATGACCACGCTCTCCGCTCTGTTCGTCTCGCCGTTCACCTGGATGATCTTCGGCGGCGCCGCCCAGCTCTCCCTGGCGGCCTACGTGCGCGCGCCGAGGGACTACCTCTGGGCCCTGCCTCCCGGGGTGGCGGCCGTGTGCCTCGTGGCGGCCGTCCCCACCTCCTACGCCGGCACGGCGGAGGCGTACCAGATCGCCATGGCCTGGGGGCTCTTCATGGCCGCCTGCATGGTCGCCGCCGGCGCGCCCGCGGCGATGAACGAGGGGCTCATCCTCGCGATCACCACGACCTACTGGATATGCTTCCTCACCGCGGGGCCGCGGGACGTGTGGGGGAGCTTCTCGCTCGTCCCGGCCGCCTTCGTGGCCGCGACGCCCACCTTCCTCGTCGTGGCGATCGCCCTGACGGGTCATCGCCCCGGCCGCTGGCTGCGTTTCGTCCTCTACCTGTGGGCGCTGTTCGCGCTCGTCGTCGTCGGCCTGATGCGCTTCCCGCGCGCCGACCTCGCGTCGCTCCAGTCCTCGGGACGGACCTGGGTCATGATCCTCGCCGCCACCTACCTCGGGGCCCATCTCGCGATGCTCGTCCACAACGCCGGCGCGCTCATCCTGCTGCTGCCCTTCTTCAGAAGCGGCCAGGACTACGCCCGGCGCTGGAAGGAGATACAGAAGTACGCGGGGCAGCTCATCGACAACTATTCTCCCGAGCCGCTCGGCTGGAGGAAGGCGGCGCTCGTCGTCGCGGCGCAGGCGGCGTTCGTCGGCCTGTTGAGCCTCTGGCGCCCGGCCGGAGCGGGGATCGCCGCTCACTCCTGCCTGTCTTTGTGCCTCGTCGCCTCGATCTTCTTCTCGCGCCGCATCGATCCCGAGCCGAGGCTCCCCACGGGCGGCGACATCAAGCGGGCCCTGCGCCGGCGCCGCGCGTCCGGCGGGGGCTGAGGCCCGCCGCCGGAGTCGATGAACGGCGCGTGACGGATTTTTGACGGATGAGCGAACATGGGTCGAAAGGCCCGCGCGGACGAGGCCTCAGAGAAGCTAAAATGTCCTCGTGATATCCGTCCGCGGCATCAAGAAATCCTTCGGGGACCAGGTCCTCTACGACGGCGCCGAGCTCCAGCTCAACGCCGGCGACCGCTTCGCCTTGGTCGGACCCAACGGGGCGGGGAAGACGACCTTGTTCAAGATGCTCCTCGGCGAGGAGGAGCTCGAGGGCGGCTCCATCGAGTGGAAGCGCGGCGCCAAGGCCGGCTACCTCCCCCAGGAGAACCCGCCCATCGGCCCCGAGACCGTCCTCGAGACCGCGCTCGCCCACCGCGCCGACCCCGACGGCCGCGAGACCGCCAAGGCCAAGAAGATCCTGATGGGCCTGGGCTTCCAGGTCAAGGACTTCGACCGCCACCTCTCCGAGCTGTCCGGCGGCTGGGCCATGCGCTCGGCGCTGGCGCGACTCCTCGTCGAAGAACCCGAGCTGCTCCTGCTCGACGAGCCCACCAACCACCTCGACCTGCTCACCCTCGTCTGGTTCCAGGAATACCTGCAGTCGTACCCGGGCGCGATCCTGATGATCTCGCACGACCGCTCCTTCATCGACAACGTGTGCTCGGCCATCGTCGCCGTCGAGGAGAAGAAGCTCAAGAAGTACAACACGAACTACGACGGCTTTCTGGCCGAGAGGGAAGCGGCCCGGGAACGATTGCTGTCCGCCTGGAAGCAGCAGCAGGACGAGATGGACGCGATGAAGGAGTTCATCATGCGCAACCGCGCGCGCGTCTCCACCGCGTCGCGCGTGCAGAGCGTCATGAAGAAGCTCGAGAAGATCGAGGAGATCGTGCTCCCGCCCTCGACGAAGGCCGTCAGCATCTCCTTCCCCCAGCCCGGCCGCACCGGCACCACCGTCCTCAAGCTCAAGAACGTCTGCAAATCCTACGGCCCCACCAAGGTCTACGAGGGCCTCGACTTCGAGCTCGAGCGCGGCTGGAAGATGGCCTTCGTAGGTCCCAACGGCGCGGGAAAATCGACGCTGCTCAAGGTCATCGGCGACATCATCCCGATCGACTCCGGCGAGCGCATCCTCGGCCACAACGTCAAGGTCGGCTACTTCTCCCAGCACCGCGAGGGCCAGCTCGAGCCCAAGCGCACGGTCCTTCAGGAGGCGATGAGCGTCGGCCGCACGAACGGCGACCTGTTCACGCGCACCGTGCTCGGCACCTTCCTGTTCCCCGGCGACACCGTCCACAAGAAGGTCGAGGTCCTCTCCGGAGGCGAGAAGAGCCGCCTGCAGCTGGCCAAGCTCCTGCTGGACCCGCCGAACGTCCTCCTGCTCGACGAGCCCACGACCCACCTCGACCTCACCAGCGTCGAGGCCTTGGTCGAGGCCCTCAAGAAGTTCGAGGGCACCATCTGCGCGATCAGCCACGACGTGTACTTCCTCAACGCCGTCGCCGACCACGTCGTCCACGTCGTGCAGGGCAAGATCACCGTGTTCCCCGGCAACTTCGAGTACTTCCAGCACCGCCAGGCCCAGCTCGACGCCGAGGCCGAGAAGAACAAGCCGGAGCCGACCGCGGAGCAGAAGGCCGTCCAGGAAGCCGAGAACCTCTACGAGGCGGGCAAGGAAGCCCGCCGCCGCGCCAAGGCCCTGGAGAAGGCGCAGGCCGAGCTCGACCGCCTGCACGCCGAGCTCGAGCGCATCGCCCACGAGATGTCCGACCCGAAGCTCTACGAGGACTTCGCGCGCGTGACCAAGGTCGGCGAGGAGATGGAGTCCGTCCAGGCCTCCATCCAGCTGAAGGAAGAGGAAGTCAAACGCCTCACGGCGTGATTCCGGAGAGCTATCCGCGAGGATAGTTCGTAGAATCACGCGGATGCCCGACCGCCAAAGCCTGATCGATCGCGCGATCGCCCTGTCCTGGTTCACGATCGCCTACAACCTGCTCGAGGGCGTGGTGTCCGTCTACTTCGGCCTGAGCGACGATTCCATGGCGCTGGCCGGTTTCGGCGCGGATAGCTTCATCGAGGTCTTCTCCGCGGCGCTCGTGCTCTGGCGTTTCCGCTCCGAGACGGGCGGCGCCTGCGTGCCGGTCGAGCGCGAGCGCCGGGCGACCTTGGGCATCGGGGTGTTGTTCGTCGTCCTCGCCGCGGCGACCGCCGCCGGCGCGGCCCTCCAGCTCCGCGCGGGAGGCCATCCGCAGACCACGGTGCCCGGCCTCGCGATCTCCGCGATCAGCCTCGGCTTCATGTTCTTCCTCTGGCGCGCGAAGCTCCGGCTCGCGGCGGCGCTCGACAGCGCGACGGTGCTCAAGGACGCCGCGTGCTCACTGGCCTGCATCAAGCTGTCCGTGATCCTCCTGCTGGGAAGCCTCCTCTTCATGACCTCGCCGGCGCTGTGGTGGTCGGACGCCGCGGCGGCCGCCCTGCTCGCGGTCTTCATAGGCCTGGAAGGCGCGCAGACGATCCGCGCGGCCACGAGGGCGGACTTCGTCGGCGGCTGCGGCTGCGCGTGACGGATTCGCACCGGTGCGAGACCCCGACGGCTGGAACTGTTTCCGGAAACAGTTGAGAACCGGCCGCCAAACGGCCCCGCCCCGCTAGGCCGTTCGGCTCAGGCTGAAGGACGCCCCCGCGTCTACACTGAGGTCATGAGACGATTGCTCCCTCTCCTGGTCCTGCCCTTCGCAATCCTCCGCGCCCAGGCCGGCGTGGCGACGGCCGCCCCGGCGAGCGCGCCGAGGCAGGCCTCGGTCATCATCATGCCGGGCGCGCCGTTCGGCCAGAACGCCGCCCCGGGGACCATCCTGACGCCGACGGCGCAGCCGTTGATCGTCCCCAACGCCCCCTCGCTCATCGTCCCCGCCGCCCCCGTCATCGCCGCCCCGGCTCCCGCGATCGTCGTCGCCGCCCGCGCGATGACCCCCGAGGAGAACGCGCCCGCGAAGCTGCCCTCGCAGGGCGAGCTCAAGGCCCTGGCGGAGTCGTTGGCGCCCACGCGCGGCGCCGAGGGCGCCTCCGGGGCGCAGCAGTCGAACGCGCTCGACGCCGCCTTCGACGGCAAGCTCGCCCCCGAGGCCGCGGCCTGGAGCGACCTGTCCGCGACCTTCGCCGCCGCGCCGACGACGCCCGGGCTGGGCCACGTCGCGACCGCCGGGCGCTCTCTCATCGCGCGCCTGCTCCCCTCGCTCTATAAGCGCGTCCCCGCGCGGACGGAGTACGACCGGAGCGAGCGACCGTCCACCGGCCACACCTGGACGCCCGAGCGCGGCCACCTCATCGAGATCAACCCGATCCGGGCGAACTCCGACGGCAACGTCCCGAGCTCCTTCGGCGGGGCGGGCGAGCCCCTGATCCAGCAGAAGATCTCGCATCTCATGGAGTACGCCCACGAGTACTTCCACGTCCTCTTCGACGACGCGACGCGCCGCAAGGAGAACCACCCGATGACCTCGGCCTACTCGGCGATGACGGAGGGCTTCGCGGTCACCGGCGAGCAGCTCCTGGCCGAGCGCATGCTCGACCTCCTCCCGTCCTTGGGCCTCGGCCCCCGCGACGCGATGGACCTCGCCGGCATCGCGAGCGGCCGGCGCCGCTGGCTCGACATGGAGGACAACCACTACTCGGAGGGGATCCTGTCGTGGCGCAAGGCGTACGCCGACGGCGGCCTCCAGGGCGTGTCCTCCTTCCTCGCCTCGCTCTCGGCGCGGCGCATGATCGCGACCCCTCGCTCCGATCCCGCGTACCAGCTCGTCCTGGGCGACCCGGCGCTCCTGAGCGCCTACCTCGGCCGCGACGAGTCGACGCCCGAGCGCCGCGGCGCCGACGCCTTCGCCAAGGCCGTCCGCGGCGAGACGCTCAGCGACGAGGAGACCCGCGAGGCCGCCGCCGTCGTCGAGAAGGCCGGCCCCGACGGCTGGCGCAGGCTCTTCGATCGGACCTTGCGCTCCGACAAGCGCCTCGCCGCCCCGCAGGAGAAGGCCGCCGAGGCCGCCAACTGGTGGGAGAAGAAGAAGGCCGCGCCCACGGCGTCCGTCGGCCCCGTCTTCGCGCTCGCGCGCCTGAGCCCGGCCGCCGGCGCCGCCCTGTCTCGCTACCTGGCCGCGATGATCTCCGAGCCCGGCGGCGCGGTGCGGCTCTTCGAGCGCGCCGGCCCCAACGAGAAGCTCACCGCGATCGTCAACGGCGCCGAGTCTTTGCCCTGGGACGAGGCCGACCGCAAGGCCTGGAACGACGGCCTCTCGCGCTGGCTGATCGGCGCGTAGTCTACAGCCGGCGCTTGGACATCATCGCCTTGAGCGCCTCGGCCATGGCGCCGACGGGCGCCTCCTGCGGCTTGGCTTGGGTCGGGCGCGGCGAGGCGCCGCGGCTCGCCGCGTTGGCCGACGCGCGGTCCTCGCGCGCGCCGATGACGGGCTTGCTCTTCAGCGACAGGGCGATGCGCTTGCGCGCCAGGTCCACCTCGAGCACGGTCACGTGCACGCGCTGCTGGACCTTGAGCACGTCGGAGGGAGCCTTGACGAAGGTGTCGGAGCATTCGCTCACGTGCACGAGGCCGTCCTGGTGGACGCCGATGTCCACGAACGCGCCGAAGGCGGCGACGTTGGTGACGATGCCGGGAAGCTTCATGCCCGGCTTCACGTCCTCGAGCTTGGAGACCGCCCCGAAGGCGAACGCCTCGAAGCCCTGGCGCGGGTCGCGCCCGGGCTTGGCCAGCTCGGCCAGGATGTCGCGCAAGGTGAGCTCGCCCACCTCGGCGGTGGCGTACTTCTTGAGGTCGATCTTCGCGCGTAAAGACGCGCTGCCGATGAGGTCCTTGACCGTCGTGCCCAGGTCGGACGCCATCTTCTCGACGATCTCGTAGCGCTCGGGGTGGACGGCGCTGGCGTCGAGGGGATTCTTGCCGTCGCGGATGCGCAGGAAGCCCGCGGACTGCTCGAAGGCCTTGGGCCCGAGGCGCGGCACCTTCTTCAAAGCGGCGCGCGAGGCGAAGGCGCCGTTCTCGTTGCGGTACTCGACGATGTTCTTGGCGAGCACCGGGCCGAGGCCCGAGACGTAGGAGAGCAGCTCCTTCGACGCGCTGTTGACCTCCACGCCGACCGCGTTGACGCAGGAGACGACGGTGTCGTCGAGCGACTTCTTGAGCCCGTTCTGGTCCACGTCGTGCTGGTACTGGCCCACGCCGATGGATTTGGGGTCGATCTTGACCAGCTCGGCCAGGGGGTCCATGAGACGGCGGCCGATGGAGACGGCGCCGCGCACCGTGAGGTCCTCGTTGGGGAACTCCTCGCGCGCGGCCTCCGAGGCGGAGTACACCGACGCCCCGCTCTCGTTGACCATGACGACGGTGATCCCGGGAAGGTTCAGCGCGCGCACGAACTCCTCGGTCTCGCGCCCGGCGGTGCCGTTGCCGATCGCGATGACCTCGCTCTTGTGCAGGGCCGCGAGCTTCTTGATCTTGAGCGCCGCCTCGCCGCGCCCGCCCTCGCCGGTGTGCGGGTAGACGACGTCGTGGTGGAGCAGCTTGCCGTTGCGGTCGAGGCAGACGAGCTTGCAGCCGGTGCGGAAGCCCGGGTCGAGCGACAGGATCGCTTTGTGCCCTAAGGGGGAAGACATCAGGATCTCGCGCAGGTTGCGCGCGAACACGGCGATGGCCTCGCGGTCGGCCTCCTTCTTGGCGTGCAGGCGCACCTCGGTCTCCATCGAGAAGCTCATCAGGCGCCGGTAGGCGTCCTCGACGGCGAGGCGCACCTGCGCGGCGCACGGCCCGTTGCCCTTGGCGAACAGGCCCTGCAGCATCGGGATGGTGTCTTCCTCGCTCACCGACACGCGCATGTACAGGAAGCCCTCGGACTCGCCGCGGCGCATCGCCAGCACGCGGTGGGAGGGGGCCTTCGTCGCCGGCTCACGCCAGTCGAAGTAGTCCTTGAACTTGGCGCCCTCGGCCTCTTTACCCGTGATGACCTTGGAGTGGAACTCGCCCTTGGCGAAGAACACCTCGCGCAGGCGGGCGCGGGCGGGGGCGTCCTCGGCCACGCGCTCGGCGATGATGTCGCGCGCCCCGGCCAGCGCCTCGGCGGCGTCCTTGACGCCCTTCTCGGCGTCGACGAAGGCCTTGGCCAGCTCCTCGGGCACTCCGGGCCCCTGGGCGAGGATGGTCTCGGCCAGAGGCTCCAGGCCCTTCTCCTTGGCGATCATCGCGCGCGTGCGCTTCTTGGGGCGGTACGGGAGATAGAGGTCCTCGAGGATGGCCAAAGTCGCCGCGCCCACGACCTTGGCCGTCAGCTCGGGCGTGAGCAGGTTGCGCTCCTCGAGCGACTTCATGATCGCCGCCTTCCGGGAGTCGAGCTCCTTCAGTTGCCCCAGGCGGTCGCGCACCGCGGTGATCGCCACCTCGTCGAGGTTGCCCGTCATCTCCTTGCGGTAGCGCGCGATGAACGGGATCGTCGCCTCCTGGTCGAGCAGGCCGACCACGGCGTTGACTCCGGCGACGGGCAATGACAGCTCGGCGGCGATAAGCGAGGGGTATCGGTCGATCATGGTCGTTGATTTTACCTTACGTCGGGCTTTGTTGGTGTCAGGCTTGTCGTTCTTTGCACAACTTTGATTCGCGCGTCTGGAGTTATGCAAAGAACGACAAGCCTGACACTATCTTGGGATGGTAAAATACATCGTGAAGATCGATTTCGCGTGGCCGGAGGCGCGCTCCGTCCTGAAGCTCGCCGGGCCCATCGCGCTGACCCAGATCGGGATGGTCCTGTACGGCACCGTCGACATGCTGTTCGTCGGCCGCCTGGGGCCCGTCGCCATCGCCGCCGTCGGCCTCGGCTCGATGACCTACTTCACCTGCTTCGTCGTGGGCATGGGCGTCGTCATGGGCATCGACAGCCACTCCTCGAAGGCCTTCGGCGCGGGACGCCCCGACCTGTGCGGCCAGCTGCTCGTCCACACCCTCGTGCTGGCGCTCGCCGTCGCCCTGCCGATCTTCTTCCTGTTCGGCTTGGCCGGTTCGGCGTTCCGCTTCATCGGCGTGGACCCGCGCGCGGCCGAGGGCGCGGTCGGCTACCTCGCCGTCCTGCGCTGGGGCGTGTTCCCCGGCCTGTGCTTCGTCGCCTGCCGCCAGTTCCTCCAGTCGATGTCGGTCACCACGCCCTTGCTGGTCGCCATCGTCGCCGGCAACCTCGTCAACGCTCTGCTCGACTGGCTCCTCGTCTTCGGCAGCCTCGGCGCCCCCAAGCTCGGCGTGCCCGGCTCGGCCTTCGCCACGCTCGCGGCCAACGCGACGATGTTCGCGGTGGTCGGCCTGTCGGCCTGGGGCCGCCTGCGCGCGATCTCCTTCAAGTTCCACGGTTGGCACCGGCGACTGTTCGTCGACGTGGCCGCCCTCGGCCTTCCCGCCGGCGCGGCGATGGCCGTCGAGGTGGCCGTCTTCTCCCTCGTCACCGCTCTCGTCGGGCGCCTGGGCGCGGAGACCTTGGCCGCGCATCAGCTCACCTTGAACCTGGCGAGCCTGACCTTCATGGTGCCGATGGGGCTCTCCCACGCCGCGTCGGCGCGCGTCGGCCAGGCGCTCGGCCGGGGCGATCAGCGCGCGGCGGCGGCCTCGGGCCGCGCGGCGACGATCATGAGCGTGACCTTCATGGCGGCCACGGGCGTGGCCTTCGCCTCGGCCCCGCGCCTCATCCTCGGCCTGTTCGGCGCCGACGACACGGTGATCTCGGCCGCCACCCCGCTCCTGTACTGCGGCGCCGCGTTCCAGGTCTTCGACGGCGCCCAGGCCGTCCTGACGGGCGCCCTGCGCGGCCTGGGCTCGACGCGCCGCCCCCTGCTCATCAACCTGCTCGGCCATTGGCTGATCGGCCTGCCCATCGGCGCGACCCTCGGCTTCGGCCTGAAGTGGGGGGCGACGGGGCTGTGGCTCGGCCTCGTCGCGGGGCTGGCGTCGGTCGCCATCCTGCTCTGGCGCGAGTGGGAGCGCATGGTGCTCGAAACCGCTTCGGTCGCTAATCCGGCGGCAAGCGTCACCGCTCCGGTCTAGACCGATTGCCTCCGGGGCCGCGCCCCTTTCGTCTCAGGCGTCCCGTCCGGGTCCCCGGTATCATGGTCCCATGATCAAGCTCCTCGCCCTGGCCCTCGTCCTCTCCTCCGCCGTCCCCTGCCGCGCCGCCGTGTCCTGCACGCCCGACGCGCAGTGGGTCTTCTCCTCGTCCTTGGCCGTCCCCGAAGCGCGCCTGGCCGAGCACATGTCCCGTCCCGTCCGGCGCGTCTCGCCGACCTTGCTGACGGTGCACTCCGTCCTCTATTGGGTCGGCGTCGTCTACCGCGACGCCTCGGCCGAGCCCGCCTGCCACGCCACGGGCTCCGTCGCCTTCTACTACTTCGGGCTCGAGGCCCAGCCGGAGATCGACTTCGTCAAGACCGTCGAGGCCGGCAACGAGGCTTCCCTCAAGTCCCGTCTGCTCGAGCTGCGCTGGTACGACGAGAAAGACGGCCTGCGCCACGCCTGGACCGGCTTCGACCTCGCCGACAGGATCGGCTGGTTCACCGACGAGCGCGGCGAGCGCGGCGGACCGTGGCCCATCTCGTACGCGGCTCCGATCAACGGGCTGTATTAGCGTCCTAGTCGTTCCAGGGCTTCACCGCGGTCACGCGGCCCTTCTTGTCCAGGGAGACGTCGAGGTAGTACAGCTCGGCCAGCGGGAACTCGAACCGGAAGGCCGCGAGCCCCGTCGGCTCGACCGCGAAACGCGCGCCGTGGAAATCCTCCTGACGGCCGACGCCGATCTCCGTCACCGGGCTCCTCCGCGCGAGGACGCTCCGCGCCTCCTCCAGGGTCATCCCGGGCTTGACGCCTCCTCCGGAGGCGTGCCAGGCGGCGAAGTCCTCGTACGCCGAGCCGACGAACGCGGACGGGACCGTCAGCAGGCCGAACAGCGAGCCGCCCGCCGCCCAGGCCAAGGCGAGGCGGCGGACCCATCGTGACCGGGCCTGGTCCCGCGACACGCGCAGGCCCACGCGGACGAACACCGCGAGCAGCGCCAGCAGGAGCGAGCCGATCAAGGGCTCGGCGGCCAGGACGGCGCCCGACAGCGTGATCAGGATGATCAGGACGAGGGGGACGCCGATCGTCAGGGCCGAGAGCACGCTTCTTTATACCGCGGAAGGGGCGGAAAGCTTACATCCCCGGACGGATCAAGGGGAGACGGGCACCCACAACGGGTTGTCGTCGAGAAGCTTCTCCGCTTCGGGCGTCCCGATCGCCCGCAAAGTCGAATAGGCGCCGGATTTCCAGTCCTTGTCCTTGAGGAGGACGCCCAGGCGCGGCACCGCGGGCGCGGCCGCCGGGCCGATCGTCTCCAAGACGGTCAGCGCCGAATAACGGCCGTCCTCGACGCGGTCCAGCAGAGCGATCAGGTCGGGCACGATGGGCGCCGCCTTGGGTCCGTACGACTTCAAGGCGTCCACGGCGGCGTAGCGCAGCCGCTCGTCCTTCCCGCCCGCCCAGTGGGCGAGCGCCTTCAGGACCTTCTTCGGGGGATCCTCCAGCTCGGACAGGCCCTCGACCGCGGTGATCGTGCCCAGGTCCAGCAGCGGCTTCCATTCGCCGAGGCGTCCCAGCTCCTGGGCGGCCGCGGTCGCCTTCCTCAATTCTCCGGTCTTGGGGTGCACCGGGTCGCGATGGGTGGCCGACCCCGTCAGCGCCACGGCGTTGTTGCGCTCGCGCACCGCGCGCCCCGGGTCGGCGCGCAGTGCCTCGAGCAGCGCCGGCTTGACCTCGCCGACGACGGCCGGGCCCCGGGCGACCACCTCTTCGTGGCACTTGGGCGCCTCGGGCCAGCCGGACAGCAGGCAGGCGATCAGAGCGGGGATGGAAGTGTTCATGATTGGAATCGTATCAAGTAAGAGGTGACCTGGATTCTCGTCTAACGAGGGCCGGGTCTTGATATCGTACAGGTGTACGACTATACTATCCCATGCCCGAAGCGCCGCGCGGACGGGGAACCGCGCTCAATCCGACGAACCGGTTCGAGGAGCTCGCCTATGAGTGGGAGGAGAGCGCCGACCCCGCGGAGAGGCCCGCGCCGAAGACGCGGTTCTTCAAGGACAACACCAGGTCCATCCTCGTCCGCAACGACAGCCCCGACATCCCCTTCACCTGGAGCCTGAACCCCTATCGCGGCTGCGAGCACGGCTGCGTCTACTGCTACGCCCGGCCTTATCACGAATATCTCGGCTTGTCGTCCGGCCTCGACTTCGAGACGATGATCTTCGTCAAGGAGGACGCCCCGAAGCTGCTGGCCGCCGAGCTGGCGAAGAAGACCTGGGAGCCGGAGACCATCGCCCTCGGCGGGGTCACCGACTGCTATCAGCCGATCGAGCGTAAGCTCAAGGTGACGCGCGGCTGCCTGGAGGTGATGGCCGACGCGCGGCAGCCCTGCGGGCTGGTGACGAAGAGCGCGCTCGTCTCGCGCGACATCGACGTGTTCCAGGAGCTGACGCGCCACGCGGGCGTGCGCGTGATGATGTCGCTGACGACGCTCGACCCGGAGCTGGCCCGGCGCATGGAGCCGAGGGCGTCCGCGCCGTCGGCGCGGCTGGCCGCGATGCGGGAGCTGACGACAGCGGGGGTGCAGGTCGGCGTGATGACCGCGCCGATGATACTCGGGCTCAACGACCACGAGATGCCGGCGCTGCTCGAGGCGGCGGCCGACGCGGGCGCCACCATGGCGGGCTACGTGCCGCTGAGGCTGCCGCATCAGCTCGGGCCTCTGTTCGACGACTGGCTGGCCAACAACTACCCCGACCGAAGGGCCAAGGTGCTCAATCAGATCAGGAGCATGCGCGGAGGGGAGCTCAACGATCCCCGGTTCGGGACGCGCATGCGCGGCGAGGGGATATTCGCGGAGCACCTGTCGAAGCTGTTCGCGCTGACGTGCAAGCGCCTGGGGCTGAACCGAAAAAGCCAGCCGCCGCTGGAGCGGGGGAATTTCCGCAGGCCGCTCGGGGACCAGCTGAGGCTGATCTAGGTCCGGCCGCGGGCGGCCGGACACAGCTGCCGCAGCGGAGATGCTATAGCAGCTAGCGCGAGGAGCGGAGGATCGCGTCGCGCTCGCGGCCGTACAGGGCGGCGAGGAACAGCGGGCGCTCGAGCCAGACCTTGAAGCCGCCGAGCAGGCGCGGGGAGACGTTGATGATCAGGGGCTGGGCGTCGAGGTCCTTGAGCCTGAGGCTGACCGCCGCGTCGCCGGGGCCGTCGACGGGGGCGAGCTCGACCTCGGAGCCGCGGGCCTGCTGGAGGACCATCCACGGGCGGACGAGGCGGCGCACGGAGTCGGAGAGCTGGGCGGCGTCGGCCACGTCGAGGGCGAGCTCGGGGTTGGGGCAGGCGACGAGGTCGCGGCAGGCGGGGACCGCGGCGGGCTTCATGCCGGGGAGGGCGGAGAGGATGTCCTTGCGCTTGTCGCCGACGGACTTCTCGAGGCCGGTGAGCAGGTTGTCGCCGTTGTGCGTGTCGGAGACGGCGTCGCGCAGGTCGGACTCGCGGGCCTCGGCGAGGTAGTACTCCTCGCGGCGGGCGGCCTCGTCGAGGCGGGCCTTGAGCGCCAGGTCCTGCTCGACGAAGCGGCGCAGCTTGTCCTCGGCCTTCTTGCCGCCGGAGAGGCGCACGGGGGCGGGCGCGGCGAGGGCGGGAACGGCCAGGACGAGGCTCAGGAGCACCAGCGTCTTCATGCGTTTATTATAACCCGGAACGGGTCAGCGCGGATGGGTCTTTTGGCGCGTGAAGACGCCGCGGCGGCGGTCCTTGCGCACGTCGTCCCAGGGGAAGACGAGGCCGTTCATGGCGACGTACACGCCGGGAGGGAGGGCCTGGGCGAAGGAGAGCGCGGAGCCGAGGTTGAACAGGCCGTCGGAGGAGCCGAAGCGGTAGGGGCGCATGGCGCCGGTGAGGACGACGGTCTTGCCCCGGAGGCCGGGCCCGAGGACGGCGGCGGTCTCGGCCATCGTGTCGGTGCCGTGCGTGATCACGATGCGGTCCTCCGGGGCCTTCCGGCACGCCGCCAGGATGCGCTTGCGGTCGGCGGCGGTCATGAACAGGCTGTCCTTCATCATGAGCCGGAGGATGCGGGTTCTCAGGAGGCAGCGGCCGAGCTTGAGCATCTCGGGCAGGTGGGTCGCGCCGAAGGAGAGGGTGCCGCGCAGCTCGTCGTATTCCTTGTCGAAGGTCCCGCCGGTCACGACGACGAGGGCCCGCATCTAGCGCTTGACGGCGACTTTGGTGGCGACGGGCATGTCGACCCGTATGGAGCGCGCGGTCGCATATTCCTCGATGGCCTTGGCCAGGCTTTCCACCATCTTGTCCTGGTAGGCTCCGTCCGTGAGCTTGGCCGCCTCGTCGGGGTTGTTGAGGTAGCCGAGCTCGATGAGCACGCTCGGGGCGGCGGGGTTCTTGAGGACGTAGTAGTCGGAGCGGGAGGCCTCGGCCTTGAAGCCGTCGGCGCGCAGGGCGCGGGAGAAGGTCCGGGCGAGGCGGGCGCTGTCGTCGGCCTGGCCGCGCGGGGGAGCGGGCATCGGCGGCACGCTCGGGTGGCGGCGCTTGCGCCACTTGCGCAGCTTCTCCGCGCCGTAGCTGTAGACGATGGCGCCGGAGGCCTTCTTGCCCTTGACTTGATTGAGATGCAGGGAGACGAAGATCGAGCCGCTCATGTCCACGCTGTCGACGAGGCGGTCGTCGAGCGTGACGTAGCGGTCGGTGTCGCGCGTCAGCACCACGGGAAGGTCCGCGTTGCGGGCGAGGCGGGCCTTGAGCTTGCGGGCGAAGACGAGGGCCAGGTCCTTCTCGCGGACGCCGCGGACGATCGCGCCCTCGTCGTCGCCGCCGTGGCCGGGGTCGAGGATGACCGGGGACATGGGCTGGTTGGGCGCGGGGGGCAGGGGAGAGGCCGGGTTCATGGCGGACGCGGGGAGGGCCAAGGCGGCGGCCAGGAGGGCCGGGGCAAAGAGGTTCCGCGCGTTCATGATAACCATATATAGCTTAAATCTTATCGCTAACTTACTATAACCGCCCTCCCTGGCGCTGTCAAGGGGTAGGCCCAAAGGCCCATGACCGCGGGATTCGAGACGGGTATCCTATAGGCGTGAGGAGCATACTGCCCGTCGTCAGCGTCATCGGCCTCCTGGGGGCCGGCGGCGCCGTGACCTGGTCGGTCTTGTCGCGCCCCTCCGACACGTTCATGTCGACGGACGCGGCCACCGCCTTCAACCTGCAGACCGGCCCCGCCCCCGTCCGCTCCGCCCCGGCGCTCGCTCCCGGGGAGACCTTGCGCGACGCGGTGGCCTCGGCGCCGCCGCCGGCGTCGTCGCTGATGAAGCCGATCGCCGACGCCAACATGGTCGTCGGGGCCGCGCCGAAGGGCGGCATGGAGAGGCGCTACACGGTGATCACGCCGAAGGCGCAGGCGTGGGCCAAGAAGCACCGGTTCCTGGCGGCGATGGTCGCGCGCCCCGCGAAGTTCCTGATGACGAACAGCTCGCTCGGAAGCCCGCGGGACCTGAGGCGGTTCCTGGCCGATCCGAAGAAGGTCGACGCCTACATGAACTCGGCTCTGGTGCGCATCACGATCAACAGCCCGACGGTGGCCAAGGCCATCCTGGGCAACCCCGCGGTGATCCGCGCCTTCCTCGCCTCGCCGGCGATGCGCGACCCCGGCGCGGTCCGCGCCTTGCTCGGCAGCCCGATGGTGCGCAAGATGCTCGACTGTCCCGCGATCCAGGAGGCCCTGGGCGACCCGGCCGTGATGAAGCGGATGATCGCCGACCCGCAGACCCTCCAGTGGCTCGCGTCGCATCCCGACGCGCTGATGGCCATCGCCAACGCCGCGCCCGCCCTGGGCGACGCGTTCGGCGCGAAGACGCGCTAGCGCCTAGCGCTTGAGCTTGCCGTCCTTCGCGCAGGCGTCCAGGCCGGCGGCCTCGTCCTTCTTGACCTCCTCGTACCACTTCGAGCCGAAGCGGTTGGCGTAGCAGATCCAGCGCTTGGAGTACTGCTCCGCGACGCACAGCGCGTCCTCGCCGAGCGGGGTCAGCGTGTCCTTGCCGCCCTTCCCGTCCTTGCCGTCGCGGGTCTCCGCCTGGATGACGCCCGCCAGCGGGTGCAGGTACTGGTGCAGGCGGTCGCGGACCTCGCCCTTGGCCTTCGGGTCTTTGGCCGAGCGCGAGGTGCCGAAGCTCATGACGAGCGAATAGCCGCGAAGGGCCGCGCGGCGCAGGCTCTCGGGGTTGGTCTTGTCGCCCCACACCGCCGCGAGGGTGTGGGCGGAGAGGTCGTGGGTGTGCACGCTGGCCAGGACCTCGGCGGCGCGCTCGCGGACGGCGAGCGGGGCCTTGGGGTCGCGCAGGACCTCGCTGACGGTCTTGGCGAAGAGCTTGTCGCGGCCCTTGATCTCCGGCATGAGGCCCAGCGCCTTGGCGGCCGTCTTCTCGTGCGGGGAGCGGGCCAGGGCCTTGAGGGTCTCGACGACGGCCCGCTGCGGCGGGAAGGGCGTGCCGCCGGCGCCGGAGCCTTCCGTGCAGGTGTAGCGGCCCGCCTTCGACGCGGGCTTCAGCCGCTGACAGACGGCCCGCCAGTCCGCGTCGAGGCGGTCGAGGTCGACCTGCGGCGTCGGGGACTCCACCTTCCCGCAGAAGCCGATCACGCCGGTGCCGACCGCACGGTCGGGGGCCGAGCGGACATGGAGGTTCAGCGCCGAGGTCAGGAGCTTGAGGTAGCCTTCCTCGACATGCTCCTCCCCGGAGTCGAGCGCCCAATCGGCGGCGGGCAGCAAGGCGCAGTACATGAAGCGGCCCTTGGCGTCGACGGGGGGCTCGAGGGGGAAGCTCGTGCGGGCGACCACTCCCGCCTCGTGGAATTCCCTGACGGTGCGGTACCAGCCGGCCTTGTCCTGCTTCGGGGTGAGGTCCTGGGCGGCCGCGAGGGCGGGCACGGCCAAGGACAGGAAGAAGGCGAGGGGTCTCATGGGGCTCCTGACGCGGGGGACGGACGAAGCGTAGCCGAGGAGCCGCCCGGCGTCAAGGGACGATCTTGTCGTCCTTGTAGTTGAGCGACTTCTCGACCGCGCCGGCCTCGGTGTAGATCGTGGCGCGGCCGTCCTTCTTGCCGGCCTTGTAGGTCGTCTCGGACTCGAGCTTGCCGCTGAGGTAGTACTCCTTGCACAGGCCGTCGAGAAGGCCGTCTTTATAGTTGAGCTCGGACTGGACCTTGCCGGAGACGTAGTAGGTGGTCGTCGGTCCGTTGAGCTTGTCGGCCTTGTAGGTCTCGGTGGCGTAGAGCTCGCCGGTCTCGTAGTACATCTTGCCCGCGCCCTCGCGCGCGCCCTTCTTGTAAGGGACCTCGGCGGAGACCTTTCCGCTGGGGAAGAGCTCCTTGGTGACGCCGGTCTTGAGGGGGGTCGCTTTGGCCATGGGTCCATCCTACAACATCTACTGGCAGTAGCCGCTGCGGCAGGTCAGCGTGCCGCAGCATTGCGTCGACGAGGTGCAGGAGGCGCCCTGGCCGAAGCAGCTCGTGCCGCTGCCGCACACGCCGCCGTTGCAGGTCAGCGAGGAGCAGCACTGGCTGGAGCTGGAGCAGGTCGCGCCCGCGCCGTTGCAGCCGGTCGCGCCGACGCAGACGCCGCCGGTGCAGCTCATCGTGCCGCAGCATTGGCTCGAGCTGGTGCAGGAGGTGCCCGAGGCCTGGCAGCCGCCGCCGGAGCAGACCTTGTTGGTGTTGCAGGTCAGCACGCCGCAGCAGTCCGCGCTCGAACCGCAGCGCTGGTTGATGTCCTGGCAGGCGCCGGACAGGTTGGGGTCGTAGGTCGGCTGGGGGTCGTCGCCGCCGCAGGCGAGGGCGAACGCGACCGGCGTCGCGAGAAGGGCGAGGCGCAGCAAAGTCCGGAGGGGGCGGGACATGGGGTTAGTCTATCCCCGATCGGGGCTTTTTTCAAGGGCCCATGGGCCCCGTCTTGACAGGCCCCGCCTTCGACCCCACACTGTGGCCATGGGCCGTGCAAACGCCGCTTTCCTCGCCGCCGGATGGCTGGCCCTCGCCTCGTCCGGGCGCGCCGAGACGCCCGATTTCTCCAAGACCAAGCCTCCTCCGGGACGGACCTTCAAGACGAACCAGGACAAGGTCAGCTACGCCCTGTGCCAGGCGGGGGACAAGAAGCATTGCGCCAACGTCCACTACAACGAGGGGCCGCTGCCGAAGAAGGCCGCGCCCGCGGCCGGGGCGCCCGCCGCGCGCGATCCCGGCGATCCGGCCGCCCCGGGCGAGCCTGGAGAGGCTGTGCCGCCGCCGCCCGCCGAGGAGGCCGCGGAACGGGCGCGGGCGGACGGGGACAGGGCGATGAGCCGCGCGCGCGGCCTGGGCGACGCGCTCAAGAAGGACCTGCGCGAGGCGGAAGGGGGGGCGCCGGGCGGCGCCCAGCCGGGACGGGCCCCGGGGGGGCTTCCCTCCGACCGCGACCTGCTGGCCGCGGCCTATTCCGGCTACGGCGCGTCCTTGTCCGCGCTCGGACTGGCCGTCGGCCGCGACCGCGAGGGACGGCCCGCGCTGCTCCGCGCCGACGGCAGTCCCGCCACGGCGGAGGACCTGGCCGCGCTCAAGGCGCGCATCGCCGCCGAGCCGGCGGCGCTGATGCGCCGGCCGGATTTCTTCTCGGCGATCCCGCGCGCGCGTTTCAAGGAGCTCCAGGAGGCCTACCGCTCCCGCCCGGAGCTGCGCGACGGCGTCTTCCGCGACGTCGGCCTGAGCGCGTCGGGCCGCGACTTCGAGCGGACCGGCTCGTGCGAGAAGCTGTCCGGCGCCTGCGCGCCGGAGGCGAGGACGAGCTACCGCAAGGGCGACGCCGTCCCGCCCGAGGAGCTCGCCGCCCTCCACCGCCGCCTGCGCGGCGGCGACCCCGACGAGGATTTCGAGGACGCGGGCCCCGGCGACGAGTGGGAGAGCGAGGCCTCCCCCGCGTCGTCCGCGGCGGACGCTCGGACGGCGGAGGCCGGGAGCGCGGCCGCGCCCGGGCCCACGGAGCGGACGGTCCTGCGCGCGCTGGAGCGCCTCACGGGCGGCGACGCCGAGGCGCAGGCGAGCGCGGGAGGGCCGGGCGCGGCCGCCGCGGCGCGCCGCGCGTGGGGGGACGTGCCCGGGGCGGCCGTCGCCGCGCTCGAGCGGGGACGCGGGCGCATGTCGGCCGCGGGCGCGGCCCTGCTCGTCGCCGCCGTGCTGCTGCTGTCGCGCCGCTCTACTTGAAGGAGCCGGCGTCGAGGGACTTCTTGATCTCCTCGGCGGTGTAGACGCGCGCGAGGGACTTGAGAGGGCATCGCGGCGTCGTCGCGGCGCCGGCGAGATAGACCCCGGTCAGGTCCTTGAGCTTGGACGAGATCTTGTCCTTGCCGTACTCGTACTTGCGGATGCCCCAGGCCGCGTCCACGCAGCGGTAGGACAGCTTCCCCTCGATGTCCTTCTTGTTCTTGCAGTCGACTTCCTCGCCCTTGCCGTTGACGAACTTCCCGTCGTCGCGGGACTTGGGGTTGTTCTCGTAGTAGCCGGTGATCGCCGTCTTGATGTCGGCGTCGACGCACGCCTTCTTCTTGAGGACGTACTTCAGGACCCCGGGGCCGTTGTTGTGGCCGACGTAGGCGAGGGCGGCGGCCTCGGCGGCGGTCGCGTTCGGGCAGACGACGAGTATGCCCGGGAAGTTGGACTTCGCGCTGAAGTAAGGCTTGCCCGTGAACAGGCGGTTGAAGCGGTTCGCGGTGATCGCGGTGTTCACCTCGGGGTCCTCCAGGTCGGCGCAGGAGAGGAAGGATTTTCCCGGCCCCAGGTTCTCGGTGCAGCCCTCCTGGTCCATCTGGAACAGCCCCACGTACTTCCCGGTGTGGTTCTTCGGGTCGAGGCCGCTCTCGGCCTGCGCCACGGCGTGCAGGAAGCGCCAGTCCATCCCGTAGCAGTCGGTGGCGTAGCGGTAGAAGATCCAGTCGGCGTCCTTGACCGGGCACTCCCCGACGCACGCGGGCGTCGCCGCGGCCGGGGTCTCCTGCGCGCGGGCGGAGGACGGCGTCAACAGAACGGCCAGAAAAAGGGTCGTGATCATGGCCGGAGTGTACCCCGGGACCTCGGGCCTGTCAAGGAAGGGCCCCCGGAACTAGGAAGGCCGGCCCGTCGAGGGGCCGGCCTTCCTGCGTGATATCGGGTGAGGCTACTTCGCGAGCATCTTCGACAGGAAGAACCCGCCGAGTCCGCCGAGCAGGCCGCCGATGACGGCGCCGATCGGCCCGCCCACCAGCCAGCCGATCCCGGCGCCGGCGGCCGCGCCGCCGAGGCCGTACATCAGTCCTTTTCCGCTCATCAGCCTGCTGAAGAAACCGGGCTTGTCCTTGGAGCCTTCCTTGTCCTGGCCGAGGGCGGGGGCCGGGACCTCGGCGGTCAGGGCCGGGCGGGGCTCGCGCTCGGCGACCACGGTCAGTCCGCCGGTCTTGAGGGCGTTCCGGGAGGTCGCCTCGATCCGGCAGGCGTCGCCCGTGCAGGCGGGCACCGCGGCGCCGCAGGAGCCGCCGCTGCAGCCGCCGTCATAAGAGGAGAGGCCCCCGCCGGCGACGGCGCGGGCGTCCTGGAGGGCGTTATTGGCCCAGGTCGGGGCGGCCAGAGCCAGGAGGAGCGCCGCCAGACCTATTCGATTCACCATAAAACCAGTATAGTCGCTCCGGCTCGGACCGACCTGAGGCATAGGGACCGGTCCGGTCTGGGCCCAAGGACCTAGGTGATGAGAACGCCCCCCGCTCTGCTCCTGACCGGCGCCACCGGCTTCATCGGACGGCGCCTGGCCCCGGCCCTGTCGGGGTCCTGGACGGTGTTCCGGGCCTCCCGGACGAGCGCCGGGGAGGGGGCCTTGGACCTGGACCTGGACGACCCCGACTCGATCCGGCGCGCCTTCGACGCCGCCGCCCCCGCAGTCGTCATCCACGCGGGGGCCGACTCCGACCCCGACTCCTGCGAGAGGGACCCGGACCGGGCCAAGCGCGTGAACGTCGACGCGGTGAAGACCTTGGCGGGGCTGTGCGGCGCCTCGGGGGCCCGCCTCGTCCATTTCTCGACCGACCTCGTCTTCGACGGGGAGCGCGGCTGGTACGCCGAGGACGACCGTCCGAACCCGGCCGGCGTCTACGCCCGCGGCAAGCTCGACAGCGAGGAGGCGGCCCTCGTCCGCGCCCCCGGCGCGACGGTGCTGCGCCTCTCGACCGCCTACGGCCGCCCCCTGGGCGGGCGTCCGGGCTTCGTCGACAACCTCCGCGCCAAGCTGGCCGCCGGAGAGACCGTCTCGGCCTTCGTCGACCAATGGCGCACCTCGACGGCCGCCGACCAGCTCCCGGAGGTCCTCTCCAAGCTCCTCGCCGACCCCGACCTCGAGGGCGTGTTCCACTGGGGCGGCGCAGAACGCGCCACGCGATACGAAACAGCCGTGGCTTTCGCGCGGATCATGGGTTTCGATGAAAACCTCGTCCGGCGTGCCCGCGCCGTGGACTCGAAATTCGCCTCGCCTCGGCCGCGCGATTCCTCCTTGGTCTCTTCCCGCCTGGCCGCCGCCGTCGGGATCGCGCCGATGACCTATGAGGTCGGGTTCAAGGCTTTACGAGGAGCATGGGGATGATCGAAGTCCGAAACGGCAGGGAGCGAATGATCTACGCCGTCGTTTTTTTCCTCGTGTCACTGTTGGCCGTCTTCCGCGCCCCTGAATATCGCCTGTGGATGTTGTCGATAATCGTGACGGAGTGGGGTCATATGTTGGCCGTGGCGTCGCTGTTGCCGTTCGCTCCAGGTTGGAGTGTAACACGCGGCGGCCGATACGCGGTCGTTATCTCCATAGCCGCGTCATTTCTATTCCTGACCCCGCTTCTGCGATCGTTAACCGTCGCGACAGGCCTGCCGAAAAGCATGGAGGCCGTTTTCGGTCCGTCAGAACAGTCCTCCACGCCGTTGTCGTTGAGAAATCTTCTGTTAGGCGTCCCGTTGACGCCCGTTCGCGTCTCCACCGAGCAATACGCCCGTTCCTGCGGCGAGGTTCTCTCCCTCGAGCTGTACCGCCCCGTCGCCGCGCTCAAGCCCTCCCCTCTCGTGGTCGTCGTGCACGGCGGCTCCTGGCAAAGCGGCTCCCGCCTCGAGCTCGACCCCCTCTCCCGGTATCTGGCCGCCCGCGGCTACGCCGTCGCCTCCGTCGACTACGGCCTCGCCCCGCGCTCGATCTTCCCCGGCCCGGTCGAGGACCTCCGCGACGCGCTCACCTATCTCCGCCGCCGTTCCCCCGAGCTGTCCCTGGACGCGACCCGCGTGGTCCTGCTCGGCCGCTCCGCCGGCGCGCAGATCGCGCTGTCCGCCGCCCACGACCCCGAGCCCTTCCCCGGCCTCAAGGGCGTCGTCGTCTTCTACGGCCCCAACGACCTCTTCCTCGCCTGGCGCGTCCCCGGCCCCAAGCGCATGATCGACTCGCGCAAGCTGCTGCGCCAGTATCTCGGCGGCTCGCCCGCCGAGGAGCCCGAACGCTACGAGCGGGCCTCGCCTCTGCTCGCCGCCGGCAAGCGCTCGCCTCCGACCTTGATGATCCACGGCGGCCGCGACGAGATGGTCTGGCCTTTGCACGAGTACCGGCTATCGGGGAAGCTCAAGGCCGCGGGCGTGCCGCATTTCTTCCTGAACATGCCCTGGGCCACGCACGGCTGCGACTACAACTTCAACGGCCCGTGCGGGCAGATCTCGACCTACGCGGTCGAGCGCTTCCTCGGCTTCGCGTTCGCTCGCTAGCGGCCCAGCTCCTCGAAGAACGCGCGGATGCGCTTCGCGTTCGCCCCCAGGTCGCCCTTGCCGGCGCGGGACTTCGAGCGCATGTGCACGGCGGAGCCGGTCCCGTTCGGGCGCACCTCGATGACGACGTCGTCCTTGAAGCGCATGAGCCCGGTCGTCGCCACGGCCTCGATCACGCGCGCGGCCGCGTCGGCGGCGATGATGTTCCAGCGCGGCATGCGCCGCGCGGCGGCGAGGACCGCTTCATAGGCGCTCTCCGGCGCCTCGGCGCGGCCGAGCGGCTTGAGGTCGGGATAGGCCCGGCGCTGGCGGGAGATGTTGGCGTTCGGATAGGTCATCTCCCGGCCCCGGTTCTCGGGCAGGAGGGCCGCGCGGCGGAAGCTCGGCGGGTCGTCGGGCGTCGTGGTGATGTCGTTGATCATCGGGGCGCAGGCCGAAGACAGCAGGAGGAGAAGGGGCAGGAGATTCTTCATAGACGCCATCTTATATAATCGCCCATGCTCCGTCGCGCCGTTCTCGCCGTCCTCGCCCTCGCCGCCTTCGCCGCCGCGGCGGAGCCGGCCGTCCTGACGCTCGGCGAGCGGGCGGAGCGTCACGTGCGCGAGAGCCATTTCGCCGGCGGGCGCCGCAGCCGCGGCAAGAGCCTGTTCCTGCCCGGCACCGACCTGCTCCGTCTGCTCAAGGCCGCGGAGAAGGCGAAGCCGGTCCGTCAGAAGAACGGCCGCGACAAGCGCGTCGCCGCCGCGAAGGACGCGATCGGCACGGACGGCCGCTCGGGCCGGCCGGTGAAGACCTGCGTCGTCATCTCCGAGCCGGACGGCGCGGTCGTGACGATGTATCCGGGGAGGTAGCATGGGACTTGACGCGTATCTCGAAGATGAGTTCGGCGGGGAGCTGGACCTGTTCATCGACGACGGCGGCGTGCTCAAGGCCGCCATCCCGACCGGCAACGCCGATTATCCGATGCTCCGCTACGTGGACGTCGAGGGCGTGACGGCCTTCAACCGCCTGCAGCTCGCCGTCGTGATCCCGGAGCTCGAGAAGCTCTCGGAGAACGCCGCGCCGGACACGAAGCACGCCCTCTCGCGCGTGCTCAAGATGGCGCGGAAGGCCGTCGCCGAGCCCCACCTCTACCTGAGCCTTCTGGGCGACTAGCGTCGCCCCGCGCTAGAACTCGGCCGGGACGGGCGCGGGCACGGCGTGGCGGCGGGCGGGGAGCATCGCCTCGAGCCGCCAGACCGCGAACGGCACGCCCAGGCCGAGCACCGCGGCCGTGGCCGCCAGCGCGGGGAACCCGACCAGGCGCCCGGAGGGCCCCTCGGACAGGAACGCCGCCGAGGCGAAGGCCGACACCGCGCTGGCCGCGTGGGAGAACGCGTTCTGCGCCGACAGGTAGCGCGCCCGCGCCGACGGGGGCGGCACGCGGCTGGCGAGGGCGTTGATGGCGACCCAGCGGGCGGCGTTGCAGCTCATGAACACGGAGAAGAACAGGACGGGCGGCAGCCACGGCGGCTGGAGCACCGCCCCGAAGAGCAGGGCCAGCGAGACGAGGACGGTCCCCGTCAGCACCGGCCACAGCGCGCGGGAGCGGTCCGTCCAGATGCCCGACAGGCGCATCGTCGCCAGGCTCGCGAGCCCGCCGCCCAGGTACAGCAGCCCCATGTGCTCGCGCGGGAAGCCCATGTTGATCTGCAGGTAGGCGGAGAGGTTGGGGACCAGCAGGAAGTTGCCCAGGATCGCGCAGCCGAAGGCGACGAAGCTCATGCCCATGCGCGCGTCGAGCGGAAGGGCCGCCGGGACTTCCTTCGTGTCGAGGTGGGCGCGCAGCCTGGGCAGGAGCAGGCGGGCGGCCACCGCCAGCAGCAGGGCGACGGCCCCGACGACGAGGAACGGCGCGCGCCAGCCGCCGCGCCGCGCGAGCTCGAGCCCCGCGGGCACGCCGACGATCGAGGACAAAGAGAAGCCGGAGGCCACGACGGCCGTGGCCCGTCCGCGGCGCTCCTCGGGGACGAGGTCGGCGACGATCGAGAAGCACAAAGTCGCGGCGATGCCGCCGAACGCGCCCGCCGCCACGCGCGCCAGGATCAAGGACGCGCTGCCGGTGGCGAGCGCCCCGGTCATCGTGGACAGGCCGAGGCCGACGACGGCGACGGTCAGCGCCGAGCGACGCTCCCAGCGGTCGAGCAGCATCGAGCCCGCGATGCCGACGACCGTGGCCGACGCGGTGTAGGCGCCGCCGACGATGCCGAGGTGGTTCATCGGTATGCCCAGGGCGCTCGCGAAGTCCGGGCCCATCGGCATCACCATCATGAAGTCGAGCAGGTTGACGAAATGGACGGAGGCGAGGACCAGCAGCGCCGCGCGCTCCGAGACCGGGGGCCTATGGCTCAGGCGGCTTCCACGACGGCTTCGAGGGTGGGCGCGGTCTTCAGCGAGTTGGCGATGATGCAGTATTTTTTCGCCGTCTCGAGCAGCTTCCGGGCCTCGTCGACGCGCGCGGCGTCGGTCTTGAGGACGACGGAGAGCTTGAACGAGGTGAACACGAGGCCCTCCTTCGTCTTCTCGAGCACGCTCTCGCCCTTCGACTCCCAGCCTTTGAGCGGGATCTGGGAGCGCTTGTTCATCGAGACCCAGGTCAGCAGCAGGCACTGCGTCAGCGCGGCCAGGACGAGGTGCTCCGGGCTCCAGCGGGTCTCGTCGGTCCCGTCGAACTGGGCGGGCGGGCCGCCGGGGAGGACCGGGCGCGGGCCGGCGGAGATCTCGCTGGTCTCGCCGCCCTTCCAGGTCAGGCTCACTTCATAATGATGGGGAAAGGGCTGGGGCATGCGCCATTTTACCATTTCGCCCGTGACGGGCCTTTGACCTCGCGCAACTGTTTCCGGGAACAGTCAGCGGGGGGCGAGCTTCTCGGAGAAGAACGCGACGGTGCGCTCGTAGTAATCGGTCAGGTTCTTGCGCCGCGAGAAGCCGTGGCCCTCGTCTGGGTACACGACGAGGCCGGCGTCGCGGCCGAGCGCCTTGAGCCGCTTGTGGACGAGCTCCGCCTCGGCCAGGGGCACGTTCGTGTCGTTGGCGCCCTGGAAGATCAGCAGAGGCGCCTTGAGGTCGTCGAGGTAGGTGACCGCCGAGCGCTCCTTGAACAGCGCGGCGTCGTCCTTCGGGTTGCCCATCATCGTCTCGTACCAGGTCGCGAAGCGGCTCTTGGACAGCTCGTAGTCGAGCGCCAGGTCGGGCATGCCGTAGGCGGCCACGCCCGCGGCCCAGTCGCCCTCGTTGCGCGCGAGCGCGTACAAGGTCGAGTAGCCGCCGAAGCTGCCGCCGGTGATGCCGGCGCGCTTCGGGTCGGCCTCGCCGCGCGAGGCGAGGAACCTCACGCCCGCGATCATGTCCTTGCGGTCCCCGCCGCCCCAGTCCTTGCGGTTGGCGTCGAGGAAGGCGCGGCCGAAGCCGGTCGAGCCGCGGAAGTTCGGGGCCAGCACCGCGAAGCCCGCCTCGGCGAGGGCCTGGCGCATCGGGTGGAAGTCGTCGAAGCTCTGCCAGTCCGGGCCGCCGTGGGCCATCACGACGACGGGCGGAGGCGTCCCCAGCCGGGCGACCGGCGGCTTGAGGTAGACGGCGCGGATATCCCTGCCGTCGAACGACTTGTACGAGATGATCTCGCCTTTCGCGAGCTCCTCCGCCTTCACCCCGCCGAGCATCGAATGCGTCAGCTGGGTGCGCTTGCCCGTCGCGAGGTCGAGCCTCCACGCGTCGGGGGCGTGGGAGGAGTCGCTCCAGTCGTAGAACAAGGAACGCCCCGCGCGGTCGAGGACGAAGCCCTCGACGCGTCCCTTCGCCGGGGTCAGGCGCTCGAGCTTGGCGTCGGGCGAGCGCAGGCGGTACAGGGCGGACGCCCCGCCCTCGTTGCGCGTGAAGAGGATGCCCGCGGCCTTGTGCCACTCGGCGTGCTCGACGTCCCAGCCGGAGGGGCCGATGAAGCGGCCCTTGCCGCCGTCGCCGATGAGGTAGAGGCGGTGGAAGCCCTTCTCGTCCTCCGCGACGGTCAGCAAAGCCTTGCCGTCGGGGGACCAGGCCTGCGGGATGACGATGCCGCCCTTGACCGGCGGCTCGGCGTACTCGACCATGCGCCCGTCGGCGGAGGCGAGGACGAGGTCGCCGGAGCGGTCGTCGCCCGTGCGCGTGGCGGCGATCATCCTGCCGTCGGGCGACCACACCGGGAAGAACACGTTGACCGCCTCGCGCGTGAGCTGGGTCTCCCGGCGCGTGGCCAGGTCGAGGACGAAGAGCTGGAACACGAACGGCTCGCCGGGGTCGGCGACGAAGGCGATCTTCTTGCCGTCGGGCGAGTAGACGGGCGAGGTCTCCGCGCGCGTGGACTGGGTGATGTTCTCGGCCGGGCCTCCGGCGGACGGCAGCAGGAACAGGTCGGGACGCTCGTCGCCGCCGAAGTCGGACGCGAGCAGTATCTCTTTGCCGTTCGGCGACACGTCGACCGCCGTGACCTGCTCGCCGAGGTCGCTCAGCTGGGTCGGCCAGCCTCCGTTCGCCGGGACCTTCCACAGCTCCATGGCGCCGGTGATGTCCGTGACGAAGAACGCCTCCTTGCCGTCGGGGGAGGCGTCGACGTCCGTCACCTGCCTCACGAGCGCCAGGCGCTTGGGGGCGTACGCGGGCCGCTCGGCGGCGAGCGCCGGACCGGCGAGCAGCAGAGCGATCAATCCGATGTTCATTTATTTCCCCGCCGTCTTCACGACGATGTCGCGCAGATAGACCGCGTACCAGTCCAGGGCGGCCAGCGGCAGGCGCTCGTCCTCGCCGTGGACGTGCTTGATGTCCTCGAGCGTCATCGGCGGGTCGATGCCGTACACGATGGTCCCGTGGCCGCGCACGTCCTGCGAGTCGGTGGTCCAGGCCGCCATGTAGGGCATCACGCGCACGCCCTTCGCCGACTCGACCGCGGCGCGGTACAGCGGCGTGTCGATGGGCATGGCGTCCACGGGCGCCCGCGTCGGCGGCTCGAAGGCGTACTCGATCTTCGGGTCGGCGACGACGGCCTTGATGTCGGCGATCAGGTCGGCGGCCTTGCGCCCCGGCAGGATGCGCGCGTTGAAGGTCGCCGTCGCGTCGGCCGGGATCACGTTGCTCTTGTAGCCGGCCTTGAGCATCGTCGGCGTCACCGTGTCCCGCAGCATCGCGCCGAACTCCGGGGCGAGGCGCGCGAGCGCGGTGCCGGCCTCCTCTCGGACGGGGCCGGAGGGGGCGGCGAGCAAGGCCTTGATGGCCGCCGCCAGCGGCGCCGGCCCCGTCTCGGCCTGTCGCTCGAGGAAGCCGCGGGTGACCGGGTTCAAGGTCACGGGGAAGCGGTGGGCGGAGAGGCGGGCCACGGCGCCGGCCAGGCGGGCCAGGGCGTTGTCCTCGGTCGGGACGGAGGAGTGGCCGGGCTTTCCCTTGGCGGTGAGCGTGAAGTCCATGTACTCCTTCTCGGCGGCCTCGACGCGGATCTCGTGGATCCGGCCGTCCTTCCAGATGGAGTTGCCGCCCTCGTTGATGCCGAACTCGGCGGCGACGAGGTCCGGGCGATGATGCAGGAGGTGGTCGATGTGGCGCACGGACGCGCCGCTCTCCTCGTCCGCCTCGGCGAAGAAGATCACGTCGCGCGCCAGCGGCAGCCCGGTCCGCTTGAGCCAGGACATGACCGCCATCTCCGCGGCGCACATGCCCTTGGTGTCGGCGGTGCCCCGGCCGTACAGGTAGCCGTCCTTCTCCACGGGCTCGAAGGGCGGGGTCTTCCAGCCGGCGGCGTCGGCGGGCACCACGTCGGTGTGGCACATGAGGAGCAGCGGGCGCTTGGAGCCGTCGCCCTTGATCCGCGCGACGAGGCTCGTGCGCGTCCCTGTCGAGGTGTGCAGCTCGGCGGCGATCCCGTCCTTGCCGAGCGCCATCTCGATGTAGCGGGCGGCGATGATCTCGTTGCCGGGCGGGTTCGAGGTGTCGAGCGCGACCAGGGCCTTGGCGTGGGCGAGCGTGTCGGCCTTGAGCCCGGCGTCGCGGTCGGCGGCGAACGCGGGGGCGGCGAGGAGCAGGATCAGGAGGGGGATCATGGCCGAAATTCTACCTTTCGTGCGATGGGAATTACCCACGGGATTCCACCGGTGGAATCCCGTGGATAAAGTTGAAGGCCCGCGCGATCGTCGTCGCGCGGGCCTTCGGGGGTCCGGACGAAAAGCGTCAGGCGAACAGCAGGAACAGGAGGTACGCCGTGCCCACCGCGCCGAGCGCGGTCACGACCATCGCGGCCGGGGCCAGCAGGGGCACCGCGATCATCGCGGCGATCGCGACGGAGAAGGCGATCGCGTCGAGCTTCTTGTCGGACTTGCCGAAGATCCAGCTCATGAACAGCGCGCCGCCGATCTGGCTGAGCGCCTGCGGGATGAGGGCCTCGGGGACCAGCGCGAGGGCGGCGAGGAAGCCGACCAAGGCCGCGCCGATCTTCAGGTACAGCCAGTTCTTCGGGCTGACCGCCGAGTCGTCCTTCTTGCCGGCGGCGTCGCCTTTGGCCTTCTTCGCGGCCTCGATGGCCGCCTTGCGCTTGGCGATCTCGTCCTGCACTTCCTGGTTCTTCAGAGAGTCCTTCGCCTTCTTGAGGATCTGGTCCGGGTTGGACTCGACCGAATCCGCGGTGCCCTTCGCGTCGGCCACCTTGTCGTTGACCGCGTCCTCGAAGCGGTCCATGTTGTCCTTGAGGTCGCCGACCTGGAAGCCGCCCTTGAGCTCGGCGATCTGCTTCTGGATCTCGGCGGCCTTGGCCTTGGTCAGGCCGGCCTGGATCTTGGCCAGCATCTCCTCGCGCTCGGAGAAGAAGCGCGCGCGCTCCTCCTTGATGTCCACCAAGGTCTTCTCGGAGAGGGCCAGCTGCTCCGTGGTCAGCGCGGTCGAGGCGTCCACCGTCTTCTTCTGGTTGAGGAGCGACTCGGCCATGACGTCGTTGAGGGGATCGCTGTCGGAGAGGATGGCGGTCACCGAGCGGTCGAGCTCGGCGGACTGGGCCTCCTGCTTCTCGATCTGCAGGCGGAGCTTCTCGACGAGGGTCGAGGCCTCCTGCACCTTGCGGTTGTACACCGGCTTCTGAGAGTTCAGCTGGTCGATGATGCGCTGCGCCATCACCTCGGGCGTCTCCATCTTCTTGACGCCGAGGCCGAAGATGCCGAGCAGCGCGTTCCACGCGCGGGCCAG
>Ga0255338_1000387_pt1 | contig 155178 bp, 152 predicted proteins | sample MeOH1_35cm_T4_19_FD_203715 | JGI IMG/M metagenome (GOLD analysis project Ga0255338, IMG submission 203715) | Sandy soil microbial communities from University of British Columbia, Vancouver, Canada - MeOH1_35cm_T4_195 | ecosystem: Engineered > Artificial ecosystem > Sand microcosm >...
CGAAAGGCATCATCATACTATCAAAGCGCATTGCGCGGGAGAGGGGGCAGATCGAAGTGAAATTGAAAATCTGTGCTCAATTCAAAATTAAATCTTGTCTAAAAAAACTTCAGGGACGTTGCCTAGTTTTTCAGCTAAAATTTTGGCTTGCTCAGTATCCTGAATATTGTTCAAAATAATGGTAAACTCATCTCCACCTATACGCGAAGCAGTATCCGTTTCCCGCAAACAGCTATTAATCCTCTCAGCAGTTTGCTTAAGTAGGAGGTCTCCTTCAGCATGTCCTAATTTATCATTTATTTCTTTAAAGCTATCCAAGTCAATGAACAGTAACGCTAAAGATTCACCTGAACGTTTGGAATCTTTAATCGCCTGCTCCAGTGTATTATTAAACATAAGGCGATTAGCTAATCCGGTTAATAAATCATAATTTGCATTGTGCCAAATTTGTTTTTCTGCCAATTTTTGTTCGGTAATTTCATGTGAAACCCCAGCAATAGCCTCTATTTTTCCATTTTGATCAAAAACAGCATCAAACTTATATTTGAAAAAATGCTCATTTCCTAAATCATCCTTATAAGATACTTCGCCTTCTCGGCTCTTGCCAGTTGCAATGATATATTGGATATGTTCCAGCACATCAGCAGCTTTGGGCATTTCATAATTATAGAGCGCCTTACCCAGTATCTCATAACGTTGTTTTGAGTATAGGGCGCTCATTGCTGAGTTCATATATATTATATTTCCCTCTAGATCCAAGGTATAATAGAGATCAAGGCCGCCTGATACCATTTTATTGAAGTAATGAAGTTTTTTCTCTTTTATAGCTGTGTATTCTGCTACCGATTCAGATAATGCTTGATCAATTGCTTCATTAAAACGAACCATATCATAAGGATCGGATAATAGTATTTTCCTACCGGAACTGTTAAATAATTTAATCACACTTGCGCGTAGAGCTCGATATTCTGATATTAAATTATTCATGTTGCAGCCTGCTTCCAGGCGTGCACTACCATGTATCTCTGCTGCGGTAGCTTCTTTATTATTTTTTATGGAAAGCCCTTTAGATTTTTGTTCTTGTTCCAATTCTGACTGTGGTTCACCAAGGTCAGTTACAATGTGCATCAATATTTGTTTTGCATGGTCACGCAGTTCTTTGACATTTATTTTTTGGTTTTTTGGAAAAATAGTTTTAGCAAAATCCTCCCACTCCTGAAGAATCGGCTCTATATTGTCCACTATAAATGCAGACAGTTTCATTGCTTTTCCTTTTTTATCATAAGATCTTTTAAGAATACCTGATAAATTATCTGCCTTGAAGTACATGCCATTTTTCACCGTTCTAATCAACCCCAATAATGGGTTTTGTTGATTAACTACGCATATTTTGATGAAAAATAATGTTGAATTTTATATCAAGAGGAGCTGATGTACATTAACATGCCAGATTTTCCACTCCAAGGACAATATGATATGGACATACATCAGCTGACTGATATTTTTTGCCAAATTGATGATTTTTGCAATACGCTTGATAGCTACACAGAGGATTACATGTTAACAGGACCAATGAAAGGTAAGCGAGGTCCTGCGTGTAGTTTGTCGATGAGTGAGATCATGACTATTTTGCTGATGTTTCAAAGTTCACGAATGAGGGATTTCAAAAATTTTTATACAGGGTTACTATGCGCTTATTACAAGGGCTATTTCCCTAAGTTGCCTACTTATGAACGGTTTGTCAGTTTGATGCAACAAGCCATTTTCCCGCTTAGTGTTTTTACACAACTGAGAGCAGGACAACAAACAGGAGTTTATTATATCGACTCTAGCTGCTTACCAGTTTGCCATATCAGGCGCTCTTCCCGTCATCAAACATTTGATGCAGTAGCTGAGAATACGGCCATACATCGGTGGGTTGGTTGTTTGGCCTCAAGTTACATCGGGTTATAAATGACCGTAGTGAATTGATGGCATTTAAAATTACTCGTGGCAGCCGTCACGATAGTAAAGAAGCGGTTCCACTACTAAAAAACTCAAAGGATTAGCTTTTAGAGATAAGGGTTATCAAAGAAAGTGGTTTTAGTATCGTGAAACATTTGAGCAATGAGTAAGAATATTTTGTGGATAGTATTTGGCAGAAAAATTGAGCATCAGTTTATGCTAGCAACTCCGCGGAGTTGCTAGCACGTGCATGAATCGTTCAAGCACTTTAATTTTTATTTGGATCAGTCGCTGTAACACGCTCTGAGTCTAGTTTGGTCAACAATGTGTGTTCACTGGCAAGTTTATCGGCCAATTGATGATTGACGTCTCGATGCTCGGCCTCATCATCTCGAACAGCCAGGAGCACATCGCGCAATCTCGCATCGGCGGCCAAATTCCAATATGCTTTGGCTATCTCCGGTGCTGGGCAATTTTCAATGCGACCTTCATCTAATTCATGTAAATAATGGGTATAGCTGACAACCGCTTCCTCTTCAAGGTAGCCCACAAAACGGTGCGCTGTTTTTGAGGAAAGAATATACATTAATAAATATAAAACCACAAAAATGGCTTGTGCAACGAAAATAATGGATCGTTCAAACCAGTTCGGTTTGGCAATATACATGAATGTGATTAAATGAGTTCGTTCGTTTTCCGCCTCATCCAGCAACGTTTTAATCCAACCCTCATCGTTTTTAATTTTTCTTAAACACCGTAAATGCAACAACGCCGCACCCACCATGCCAGGCACTGCTGCCACGGTTTCCAACACGATCGCTCGATTTCCATAACGCTTTTGAAAAAAAGTATCGGCAAAAAACCGAAAAAACTTCACAAGACCGAAGGCAATTTTATCACTAATGGTTTTAGCAGGGTGATGAGTCGTTGACATAATAGTCTCCTGGATGGTGAATATTACGACCTATAATACAAAATATGTATTTTGCATGCAACTTATAAGCATTCCCTCTGTACACGACAAAAACGATTTTGTCTTTCCCGCGAAGGCGGGAATCCATCTTTAATGAGGCACAATACCACCGTCAGCATGGTTCCCCGCCTTCGCGGGGACGACAAAAATTAGGCGAATTTATTTTTGTCATGTACAAAAAAGCATTTCATTCAAATTAGTCTAAATTTCATACAGAGTAGCGACCTTTTTTGAAAGATTTAGAACTATTTAGCCACTGCATCTTAGTCACATCAGCCCCTCGGAAAGAGCAAGCTATTGATGGATTCTGCATTTTAGACCGTTGCGCACAGGGATGTGCGCATCGATCGCAGGGAGCGGATCCGTCTAAAATGCAGAATCCATCAGTAGCTTGCGGTGCTAGAGCACCGATTCGACCAAGATACAGGACTAGCCAGGGGGTGTCGATATAAACACAAGCCCTGCTCTCCTTCACAAAACCCTACGTTATCTATTCATCGGCCGCGCAACACCCTGCCTAAATTGTCCAAACACAAGGATTCGAGAAATCTGCTGGCCATTGCTTAGATATAAAACACCGCTCTTATCATGCACACCGAGTGCTGGAAACAATATCAATTGATTTAATTGATTCGATAGCAGATAACTATCCATGCCCAGCGCATATAAACGATTATAGCTATTAAACTGCTCCGGCCAGTTGCGATTCCCCATTTGATGCGCAAACACCCATGGCATATCTGAAAAAATAATCCCATCAAGATCCCGATCCTTCATCGTATTCACACTGCCCGAATACACACTAGACGTCGCATAAACAGGTACATCGCCTGCGTAATAATAACGTAATAACGGCATGATTTGCCGTGCTTTGGTCGGATAAGCCACCAAAAAAATCACATCAAAATCTTGCCGACGCATCACGGGCATCGGTTCATGCGGGGCTAATTTAACAGGTTTTTTGTGATCCACACTCGCAGAGACATGCAATAAATTACGTACCGCACTGGTTAGATCATCTTTAGGGCTATAATGCAACGTCTCAACCACTCGTCCACCGCCTGCGCGCCACTGCGCTGCAAACGCATTAACCACATCATCCCCCCATGAACCGGCTGGAGCAATAACCAGCGCGCGCGTATAGCCATTCTTTCTCGCTTTGGCGGCGACCTGTCGCGCTTCGTTTGTCGGTGATAATCCAAATTGATAGGCATTACCATGTGTTCGACCATCGACATCATTTAATAACAATGTAGGCACAGGGTGATCAAAGCTTGCTACTTCGGCTACTTGCGGTTTACTCAACGGGCCTACAATGTAATCCGCACCATCAGCCACTGCCTGTTGATACAACGTTGTAATATTAGGTGTGTTCGCATTATACAATCGCACAGTCACCCGATCTCGGCGACCACTTGCTTCATAGGCGGCCATAAATCCATCTTTAATGGCATTACCCGGTCCCGCCAAAGGTCCTGTCACAGGCAACAACAACGCAATATGCTTGGGAGGCGAAAATAATCGCTCTTTCACTCGGTCCAATGGCCTTGGCAGAATATAATTTGCAGGATGATTAGGAAAGCGTGCCTGCCATTGCTCAAGCGCCGCAAGCATCTGCTCCGAACCTGCGTATTGCTTCCTTGAAATTTCCGCCAATTGAATCCAACCTGCTAACAACGTCTGACCTGATGATTCAGCGGCTAACATATTCAGCTCAGGCTGAGATAATGACGTCAGTGACAACCAAAGCGCGCGACGATTATTGGACTTTGATGTCTCGTCTGGCAGCAATGACTCCAATTTAATACGCTCAACCACGGCCTCCACCGGACGATTCGTCGCCAGATAGGCATACGCTAGCATGTCATGAAATTGCACTTGGTAATAAATAGGCAATCTACTCACTTCACGTACTTCCGATAACTTAGCAATCGCCGCATTCGGTTGTTCGCGAATTAAATCGACTTTCGCTAGCAATAAGTTTTTTTCACTCGCCAGCTCATCGGTTAATGGACCCATTTGTGATAAGATACGCGTACCTTGCTGCCATTGACCGTCGTAAATATATCGACCTGCCGCCATCATTAACAGTGCCTGTCGCTCAGAGCCCACCTGATTTTGTGCCAAGGCAAGATAAGCTGAGGCAGGCATCGTGTACGGACTGGCTAATTGTTGGCTCACTGGCGCATGACTATCTGTTGATATTTTGGTACACTGCGTAAGAAACATAATGCAACTTATGCAAAAAAGAAGCTTTATAACACGTGAAAAAAATGACATGAAACAAAATCCCGAATCAAATTGCACAAAAGGATAAACCATGGCAACGACTTCGGCAAGGACAACTGGCACACTTTTTGTCGTCGCAACGCCCATTGGAAATCGCGACGACATCAGCATTCGAGCCTTGGATACCCTGAAGTCGGTGGATACCATTTTAGCTGAAGATACCCGCCATTCAATGCAACTTTTAACAGCATTTGGGATCAAAAAACCTCTGCTCTCCTTGCATGCACATAATGAAGACAATAAATCACAATCGATTATCACGGCGCTAACAAATGGTCAATCGTTTGCCCTCATTAGTGATGCTGGCACTCCCTTAATCAGCGACCCCGGTTATCCATTAGTCAATCTGGCCCGCGCGCACGGGATTCCTGTCGTACCAATTCCTGGTGCATGTGCGTTCATTACCGCTCTATCTGCCGCAGGTATCCCTTGCGATGCACTCAGTTTTTTTGGGTTTTTACCTGCTAAATCCGCTGCCAGACGCGCCAAACTGAACGAACTTAAAGCCATTGATCACACGTTAATTTTTTATGAATCGACACACCGCATTCAAGAATGCATTGCGGATATTGCCATCGTGTTCGGTGAATCCTGTCAATTGGTGCTTGCCAAGGAATTGACAAAGACATTTGAGCGGTTTGTATCTGGCACCACAACTGACGTTACTAATTGGCTATTATGTGATGAAGCACATTGCAAAGGGGAATTTGTGTTAATTATTCCTCCACGTGCGCCTGAACCCACCGTCAGTCAAGGCAAACAGACACTCACCATATTATTAAACGAATTGCCGCTGAAACAAGCCGTCAAACTAGCAGCACAACTCACCGGCGAACCTAAAAATGAATTGTATAAATTGGCTCTCGCTTTAGGAGGTTAAGACCATGTACCGCTGGATTACTTACATCATATCAACGATGTTGATTCTGACCATGATAGGTTTGTATCAACCACTTTATGCTGCAAATCCACTGGGGCATGTGGTCGTGATGGATCCGATACTTGGACCACGTGATATTGTGTATGAAAAAATCGACGGATATGGCATTGCAGAGGGAGATATTATTATTCAAAAACTCCCTAAACAAACGTTGCAAAGTTCGGTTAAACCACAAGCCATTATTTTAGTGAAACTGGGCGGTGTACGTTGGCCGCAAGGCGTTGTACCGTATGAAATGTCAGAGACATTACCCCTTTTCAGTAAATTAGCCATCTTAGAAGCCATCTCTATTTGGCAGCGAAATACTCATGTGAAGTTTGTGGAATTAACGAACGATCTGGATCGCAGTACGTACCCTGATTATATCTCCTTCACTCCAACACATGGCACGACCTGTTCATCATTTGTGGGGAAACAAGGCGGCATGCAGATCATCAAGTTAGCTCCACGTTGCGGAACCATGAGCATTGTCCATGAAATTGGCCACGCATTGGGTCTTTGGCACGAGCAATCACGTAGCGATCGCGATGCATACATTCAAATCATGTGGGATAACATTGAGGAAAATTACCGGTACAATTTCGATCAACATTTAACGGATGGCCAAAATTTTGGTGATTACGACTATCAATCGATTATGCATTACACCGCTTATGCATTTTCAAAAAATGGTGAAAAAACCATCCAACCCTTGCAAGAAAATGTCGAGATCGGTCAACGAGACCACCTCAGTGATAAAGATATCGCAGCGGTGAATGAGATGTATCCGTAGATTAATGATGAGCAAAGCGAAACTTGTCCACCATTGCAAAGCAGGGAAAAATCAGTGAAATGATGTTGTACTAGTATTTGGGTAAAAATAAGCCAAATTAGAACATTGTCAACATGGCGACTTGGAAAAGTCATTGATCGAATTTCAGAGGAACAATTGCAACAAGTCGTCGACGGATTAAATGACATTATCAGTTAAGTTTAAGTTCATGGTTGATAAGCTTAAGATAAAGTTAAAGCGCAACATATGATGTATTAAGGTCTACAGGCACAATCTGACTGCCATTTAAACTATCACTATCAGATCCGGTCTCTGTTCCCTGGTTCTCAGTGGCAACATGCGCAAGAGAACGAACACCAACTACCTGCTCATCATCCGCTTTCTTCTTAAAGTCAATCTGTTTATAAGCGATATAAAGCACCGTCAATGCAATGGCGGCGGGCCAGTTGATGGTGAATAGGCCGATAATGAGGACTGGGATCACAATATTTTCAGTTAAAGTGAATGCAAAATGCAGCCAAGCTTCGCGTACTGCTAGGGCCTTTTCAGCCTGACGCTCTACAGACGATCCGTCTTGTCCCAAGACATGTTGATACTCTGCCTGGGCGCGGATGACCATACCAAATGATTCGCCCGAGAGATACATGGCCATGGCCAATACGCATCCCAAGAAACATACCGGAAGAGCTAGTGGCGCGGATAAAGACAATACTAAAATATAGCTTGCAGCAAATAACAATGCAGCGCCGATGTAAAAACCAAATTCACCTCGTAGTGCTGCACGGCGATAGTGTAACTGATCAAGTTGTAGCGTCATCATCGTTTGTAATGATTGATCTGAATTTTCCCCCTCTCCAGTTTGAAGTGCTCTTAATTGCTGTTCTTTCTCATCACAATCCTTCTCTAAATGAAACAATCGATAGGCGAGAAACCCTACGTCAAAAAACAAAAAGCCTGCCAATAACCAGCCTGCAACAGGAACAGAAATGTGAAAATATATCGCATAATTGGTTAATGCATTAAAGATCATCCAAGCGATATCGTTAACTATCCGGGTATATCGTTTTGCCCACTCAATCCTAAATCGCTCTTGCCAACTAATACCTCGCTCCGCGTCCGTCGGAAAGAAAACATGGCGTACTATCATCGCGCTATCGATTAAAAAGCGTGCCATAAAAAGGAAGACGCTCAGTAAATTAAAAATGGATGTCGGTGCATCCATGATAGCAATATCAATATGAAACGTAGAGATATTACCCATATAATCAAGCCAGCCTGCTGCCTGCCCAAACAGCCAGAAATTTTTCCAGCTTAATCGGCAAAAGACGATCATGACTCGATACAGATTAATGATACCAAGACTTTGAATTAAGATATCGGGATGCAATCGTTCCGTTAACTCAATAAAGGATTGTTCCAATTGCTTGTACCATCGCTGTAGTACACTATACCATGTCAGGTCTTTATGCGCTTCTCTTGCTCCAAGAATCTGCTCTAAAACTTTATTCTCAATGAGCAAGGAACTCCCTTCTTCATTTGCTTCGGCATCCGACTCGTCATGACTACCCACAGATGGAATAGGAGATAAAATGGTACGGCGTCCTCTTGCACTAGTAACCCACTGAAAACTACCCTCTGTAACAATGTCTGAATCGACCTCCTGATCGACATCATCTCTGAGCGATTGATACGCCCCCCCTGAATCGGGGGACGTAGGCAAGAATGAATTGCCATCAGCCAATAGATCACCGCTTTCATTAAACAGCTCAGCGCTACTTAAGATGCGAAGGCGCGGCTTAGCAGATGGCCTCTCTTTTAGAATCTCCCGATAACTATTCCGCTCTTTCCTGTTATCAGCGAACTCATTAAAGTCCAACAAAAATTGGGCATGTTCAAAATAATAAAAATTGATCCGATCTTGAACTGTTTTATCTAGACTATTAAATAGTGTTTTATCAGCTCGGATGCCTTGTAATGATTGAAAGTCACTGTTTATTCTAGAATATACTGTGGATGCTTGTGCAAAAAATTTCTGAACAATGGTTGCGTCTGTTGCTGGTTCATCCAAAGATTTTCCAACTATACTACTTTCCCGTCGCTCTCGAAAAGAAACTGTACTAGAAGAGGCATTTTCTTTAAATCGGTTGGCTAAGCCACTACTATAGCTTGTATAAAAGTCTGAAGAAGGCATCACATATCCAGATAAAAAACGCACAGTGCTATTTAAAACGCCAAGTTATCATTATATGAGTGATTAGGCAAGTATTTGCACTAACATTTCCCCGTTATATCTATTCACCACTGACAATGAATAGTTACCCTTTATTTCCCAATGCAAAAACTTGAAAAAATTTCGCCTAATAAATCATCCGATGTAAATTCACCAGTAATTTCACATAACGCTTGATGAGCCAAACGCAAATCTTCCGCTAATAATTCGCCCGCGCGATGTGCAGCCAATTGATGCTGGCCTGAGAACAACAAAGCTCGCGCTTCATCAAGCGCTTGCAAATGGCGCCTTCTCGCTAAAAATTGGCCTTCGGTAGGTTGATAGCCCACAACCTTTTTAATCATCGCGATCAGCGCGGGTAACCCCTCGCCCGATTTAGCGGATAAATAAACCGTATCTGCTTGATTGGATAATGCGGACACATCCATCGTTAGCTTATCCATTTTATTTAAAACACGAATCACCGGAACTTGTTCAGGTAAGGCTGCAGCAATGGCATCACTTAATATCATGCTATCATCTGGAAGACTTGCATCAATCACCATTAGCACACAATCGGCTTGCTTAACTTCACGCCATGCACGCTTAATGCCTTCTTGCTCAATGACATCCTCACTCTCTCGAAGACCCGCCGTGTCCACCACATGAATGGGAATATCATCCAGCATGATTTGCTCGCGCATGACATCGCGAGTGGTACCGGCAATATCGGTCACAATGGCGACGTCTCGACCTGCCAAGGCATTGATTAAGGTTGATTTTCCGGCATTCGGACGACCTGCAATGACCACCGATAGGCCTTCTCGCAATATCACCCCTTGACTGGCACTTGCTCGTGTTGCATTTAAATCCTGCAACAATGCATTTAACATTGCGGCTATTTTGCCATCGTTTAAAAAATCAATTTCTTCTTCTGGAAAATCAATCGCTGCTTCCACATACAATCGCAATTGAATCAACTGCTCATTCAGCGCCTGAATTTTTTTTGAAAAATCACCCTGTAACGATCGGATGGCCATCCTGGCTGCAGTCACCGAGTTCGCATGAATTAGATCAGCAATGGCTTCTGCTTGCGTTAAATCAAGTTTATCATTTAAAAAAGCACGCTCGGTGAATTCACCAGGCCTTGCCAATCGCGCACCACATAACACGCTCTCTTGCAACAAACGATCCAACACAACCGGCGCGCCATGGCCCTGGAATTCAACCACATCTTCACCGGTAAACGAATGCGGTGCCTTAAAATAGATCACAATTCCTTGATCAATCAATTCACCATCTAAACTTTGAAAAACATGATAATGTGCAGTACGAGGTATTAACGCAGGCTGAGCGCTTAAACGTAAACCAATTTCATAAGCGCCAGGACCTGAAATGCGAACAATCCCAACCCCACCACGACCTGGCGGGGTTGCAATTGCAACTATGGTATCCACTTATTTAACAGAAGCCAGCTTCTTTGGCGGGGTTTGCTCACCGAATTTGCGCGTGATATACCATTGCTGCAAAATCGACAAACTATTATTCACCGTCCAATAGAGCACCAGCCCTGCGGGGAAATTCAAAAATAATATCGTAAACACGACCGGCAAAAACATCATGATTTTAGCTTGCATAGGATCCGGCGGCGCAGGATTAAGCTTTTGCTGAATCAACATAGTCAAACCCATGATAATCGGCAACACATGATAGGGATCGGAGGACGCTAAATCGGTGATCCAGAAAATGAAGGGCGCTTGACGCAGTTGCACGCTTTCAACCAAGACCCAATACAAGGCGATGAATACCGGAATTTGAATTAAAATCGGTAGACAACCACCCAACGGATTCACTTTCTCTTGTCGATACAGCTCCATGGTAGCCTGACTAATTTTAGCCTTGTCATCACCATAGCGCTCGCGCAATGCCTGCATTTTGGGTTGTAACTTACGCATGCTAGCCATTGATTTATAGCTTTTGGCCGATAGGCGATAAAATGCCAGCTTAATCAATACTGTCACGAGGACAATAGACCATCCCCAATTGCCGACTAAGGCGTAGATTGACTTCATCAACGAGAATAATAACTGCGATATGAACCATAACCAGCCGTAATCCACTGTCAAATCAAGTCCAGGCGCAATGGGCTTTAATACGTCAGTAATTTCCGGGCCAAGATACAATTGGGTTTGCGCTTCTTGCTGTGCACCTGGCTCTACGATGATAGGCTGACTGACATTCCCAATCGTATAATCTTCATTGATAGATCGCGTGTAAAACCGATTCTGATCGGTAACATTTGGAATCCAAGCCGTGAGGAAATAGTGCTGTTGCATCGCAATCCAGCCACCTTTGGCTTCTACATCTAGATTATTTTTTGTCATGTCTTTGAACGTGAGCTTTTGGTAGCGATGTTGTCCTGGTACGGAGTAGGATGCGCCCGTAAAAGATCCCATGTGAAACATGCTGGTTTTATCTTCTTTAGGCGAGCTGCGGAGTAATTGAGTGTTCATATACCCTTTCCACGCCGTCGAACCTGTATTGGCAATGATATAGCGCACGCCAATTAAATAGCTGCCTTTTTTGAAGGTAAATTCTTTTTTAATGGCTAATCCATCGGCACGCTGACCAGTTAATGTTACGACCAAGGTATCTTGTGTTGGTGAAAGCTCGTATTGTTGCTGCGCACTAGTGAATGGTATTTTGACCGTTTCAATCTGCTGATTATTCACGACAAACAAGCTGCTGTTCGCGACGTATTGTACGTGAGGGTTATCTTGCAATAAGGTGAATGGTTTACTTTTCTCTGACACACTCTCAGGGTACTCAAGCAATTGAGCGCCCACAACATCACCCTGCTGCAAATCGATTGCCAAATTCAACACATCCGTTTTGACTTGAATACGTTGATCAGATGGCGCTGAATTCACTTCGGCCCGATCAGTAATTGGCAATTGTGCATTAGCTGCTTGCGTTTCCATCGCAGGCAACATCGGCTCTCCAGCAACAGGAGCGGATGCACGTTGCGTAGACTGCTGTAAGGGGGCCTTAGGGTAATCCATTTGCCAATTAGTCCAGAGGGAAAAAACCACGAAGGCAAGCGCCCCGTATAACATGACACGTCGAATATCCATTAAAATTTCTCTTGATTAAGTAAGTTAGGTACTTTTGCCGAAGAATCAGGCAACACAGGATCATAACCGCCATTGGCCCAGGGATGACATCGTAGCAAACGACAGCAAGCCAACCACAAGCCCTTGCTAATCCCATGCTGATGAAACGCCTGCCAGGCGTATTGTGAGCAACTTGGATAAAAACGGCAACAGGATGGCATGAATGGACTAACGAGATATTGATACAGTCTAATGATGAACATCATCATGCCACGCATGGTCAGTATGCTCCTCTGTCGCGCTGACAAACAACACAAATGTCAGCCTCGGGTTTCTACCTCGCGGAATATAAGCTCTCAAAAAGTGAATAAACAACTTATTCCAGCCATTTAGCCCTTATTTTATTCCACGCTTGCTCTAATTTATGCACCAAAATCGCATTTTCAACACGTGCAACGCCGGGCTTTGCTAAAACAATAATATCGATTGCAGGTAACTGTTGTTTTGTGCGAAATGATTCGCGCAACAACCGTTTGACTCGATTTCGATCATGTGCCTTGGCAATCATGCGTTTTGACAAAGCCAGTCCTAACCTAGCGTGTCCTACCTCATTGTGACGATACAGAATAATAAAATGAGGTGTCATGACCTTGTGCGCTTGAGCAAACACATAATCATAGTCATGTTTTGCTAGCAACCGACGAGATTTGTCAAAACCATTCACGTTAAGCCGAAAGTTGTTTACGGCCTTTTGCACGACGGCGCTTAAGAACTAAACGACCAGCACGTGTTGCCATACGCGCACGAAAACCATGATCGCGCTTACGTTTTAGGTTACTGGGTTGAAATGTACGTTTCATGTTAAACCTATCAATCTATTTTTGTGAGTCGGCAATGATAGAAAATTTCTCATCGACTGTCAAATGGATCTGACAGGGCAAACGCATATGCTCCAATTATTTTTTGTGATAGGATGACCTCACTCAAAATATGAGATGGTCATGAGCATGATAGCAACAACGTGGACGGATGTGCTCGCTGATGAAAAAACTCAGCCTTACTTTCAATCGATTTTGCAGTTTCTTGCGCAAGAACGGCGGGCTGGGAAGACAATTTATCCGCCACAAAAAGAAATATTCAATGCATTCCGAGAGACACCGTATCATCAAGTAAAAGTTGTGATTTTAGGTCAAGATCCTTATCACGGTCCAGGGCAGGCGCATGGGTTATCATTTTCAGTACAACCAAATATTAAGCTACCACCCTCGTTGAGAAATATCTTTCAAGAGTTACACAATGATTTAAAGCTACCGATGGCAACTCAGGGTTGTTTGAGTAAATGGGCTGCGCAAGGCGTTTTATTGCTCAATACAGCGCTCAGTGTTGAACGGGGTCAACCGCAATCGCATGCTCATATCGGTTGGACAACGTTCACTGACAACGTGATTCGCAAATTAAATCATCATCCTGAACCATTGGTGTTTTTATTATGGGGGGCTCATGCACAAAGCAAACAGACCCTTTTAGATGAGCAAAGACATCTAGTCCTCATCGCGGCCCATCCTTCCCCTTTTTCCGCCCATCGCGGCTTTCTCGGCTGTCGGCATTTCTCAAAAGCAAATGATTTTTTGATGAGTAAAGGCCGAGAGCCGATTGATTGGTGTTTATAAACGACCCGAACAACCCTTCGTCATTTAAAAAATGTCGGGAACGGCAAGATAACACGAATGATGTTAAAAAATTGTAGAACATAAATCACCAACACCACAAATACGAGGAAATTTAATAAGCTTTTAATTAAAGGCGGCATCGGGATAAATGCATTCACCCCCCACAACAACACACCAGCTAATATAACCAAAACAATTAGATTTAATAAGCTCATAATCAATCCTTGGTTTAGATGTCCTTCGCGTGAACATGCACTAGATTAACAGCAGCTTTTACTCTAATCGGTATTAGTCTAAATCGCAATAGGAGCCTTGATTGAAGGATGCGCCTGATAATTCACAAACTCAAAATCATCATATTGATAATCAAATAAAGAGGCTGGTTTGCGTTTCATGAGCAATTGCGGTGAAGGAAATGGAGTACGCCCTAGCTGAGTACGTGCTTGCTCCAAATGATTTAAATACAAATGACAGTCACCACCGGTCCAAATAAACTCACCGGCATCTAAGTTACATTGCTGCGCCACCATATAAGTTAACAACGCATAGGATGCAATATTAAATGGCACACCTAAAAACGCATCCGCTGAACGTTGGTATAATTGGCAAGATAAACGATTTTCGGCCACGTAAAATTGAAATAATGCATGACAAGGCGCCAACGCCATGCGATCAAGCTCGCCTACATTCCAGGCACTGACGATTAAACGGCGTGAATCAGGGTTTGTTCTAATTTGCGCTACAATTTCAGTCAACTGATCAATATGTCGACCATCCGCAGTCGGCCAACTTCGCCACTGATGCCCATACACAGGACCTAGTTCACCCGCTTCATCAGCCCACTCATCCCAAATGGTTACACCATTTTCACGTAAATAAGCAATATTTGTATTGCCCTGCAAAAACCATAATAGCTCATGCACAATACTGCGCATATGCAACTTTTTAGTTGTCACTAATGGAAATGAATTTGCGAGATTAAAGCGCATTTGGTAGCCAAAAATAGACAGCGTTCCGGTTCCCGTTCTATCTTGTTTTTCTGTACCGTGATTTAAAATATGTTCAATAAATTGCAAATAAGTTTTCATGACTTCTTCCAGGCATACCAAAAAAGAGTAACTCCCACTAAAAACATCGGGATCGACAGTAATTGTCCCATGGTCAACCAGTTAAAGGCAACAAAACCCAATTGCACATCGGGTTGTCGATAAAACTCGACAAAAAAACGACATACCGCATACCCCATGACAAAGACAGCCGAGACACTGCCCACCGGACGTGGTTTGTTTGCATACCACCAAATGACGATAAACAGTAAAATACCTTCCAAACCCAGCTCATATAATTGCGAGGGATGGCGTAATTCAGGACCTGCCTGAGGAAAAACCATCGCCCAAGGAGCATCGGTAACTCGTCCCCATAGCTCACCATTGATAAAATTCCCCAAACGCCCAGCCGCTAAACCCAGGGGAACGAGTGGGCTCAGAAAATCACTCACACTTAAAAATGATTTTTTGTTTTTGCGAGCAAAGAAAAACATTGCCACAATCACACCTAAAAGCCCACCGTGGAAAGACATACCACCTTCCCAAACCTTAAAAATACTCAGCGGGTCAGTCCAGAAAATAGATGTTTCATAAAAAAGCAGATAGCCTAATCGACCACCCATAATCACACCAAGGGCCGAATAGAAAATTAGATCACCAACTTGGTCCGATGTCCAAGGTAAGTGATAGCGTTTGATCCGCCATTCACCAAGCAACCACGCTAGAATAAAGCCAATCAAATACATAATCCCATACCAATGAATAGCAATGGGACCGATAGAAAATGCAACTGGATCCAACATAGGATAGGTTAACATGATTAAGATTTTCCTGAACGAATTAAGTCACCTAAGCCTTGTCCTTCTAAGGCTCGCTGTAAATGCAGCCGAATCTCAGCCGGATGCTCCAACTCCAAAACATCGGCTAAAATTTTACGTGCAAACGCCAATGAGAAATTACGTATCACCCATTTTACCCGCGGCAAACTGGATGAGTTCATGCTAAGCGTATCAAACCCCATCGCCAGTAATAAAATAACGGCCAATGGATCACTCGCCATTTCACCACAAATACTGACTTTAACACCAGCCGCATGCCCCCCCTCAATGATTCGCATCAAAGTTCGTAGCATCGCGGGATGCAATGAGTCGTACATGCCTGCAACACGTGCATTATTGCGATCGACGGCTAATAAATATTGGGTTAAATCATTCGTGCCGACTGACAAAAAATCCACTCGTCGGCCCAACTCACGTGCTTGACACGCTGCAGCCGGCACTTCAATCATAACACCCAGTGCCGGTTTTTCAATGACGCAACCCTCTTCCAACAACTCACTATAGGCCTGATTAATTAAATAAACCGCTTCATCAATTTCGCTCAAATGCGTGATCATCGGTAACATAATACGCAAATTATTTAATCCCTCATTTGCACGCATCATCGCCCGTACTTGTAATAAAAATACATCGGGATGATCCAGTGTGACACGAATCCCTCGCCAGCCAAGATAAGGATTATCTTCTTGAATGGGAAAATAAGGCAGAATTTTATCCCCACCAATATCAAGTGTACGCATTGTCACCGACCGCGGCGCAAATGCTTTCAACGTTTGCTTATAAATGATGTATTGCTCATCTTCAGAAGGAAAACGATCACGACTCATGAAGGGAACCTCGGATCGATATAAACCAACGCCTTCCGCACCGACACTCATCGACATCCCTGAATCCACGGCTAATCCTGTGTTAACGTGCAAAGCAACACGATATGCATCGGTGGTCTCTGCAGGTTTATCACGCAAGCTTACTAGGCTCTGATTTAACTCATCTTCCTTTTGAATCAAATGTTTGTATTCAGCCAATAACGTTTTAGATGGCGAAATAAAGACATGTCCATAATGCCCATCCACAATCATCGCTCGCCGCGAGAGTTGATCCATTTTTAGGCCACGTACTGCCATAATAGTCGGCACACCCATTGCCCGAGCCAAAATAGCGACATGCGAACTATTCGAACCTTTTGCAGACACAACGCCGGCCAGCTGTCCCTCCGGGACCTCGGCAAGCGCTGCGGCGGTGATTTCTTCTCCGACTAAAATCGTTCGTCGGGGATAATCAATTTCCTCATGTTGCGATGATTGTAATTCTGCCAAGACGCGCCGACCAATGTCTCGAAAATCACTGGCACGCTCTCGCAAATATTCATCGTTCATGTTTTCAAATTGCAGGATATGCTTTTTAATCACGGCAGCCAAAGCCGCCTGCGCACCTAATTGTTCCGAGCGAATTTCATGCACGACTTCAGCACCTAAACTATCGTGATCAAGAATTCGTAAATACACATCAAATAACGCATGTTCCTCATCAGCCACACTGGATTTCATGCGCCGACTGAGCCGATGCATATTATCGCGTGTTGCTTGTAATGCTGCATGAAATATCGCGATCTCGGCATCCACATCATCAATCAGATGTCTAGGCACTGCATCAATATCAGCTGGGGGATAAACCACCACGGCGGTACCAATAGCAACCCCAGGTACGCTACCCACGCCATTTAATGTAATTTGTGATAGATCAGGTTTGTTTTTATTAGCAGATTGCGGCTCCGTAAGCTGTGCCAATTCACCAGTGGCGTCAGCATGTGCAATCAAACCACCTAATTGAGCGGCCAGCGTGATTAAAAAAGCTTCTTCTGCGTCGTCAAAACAGCGTTTGGTTGTTTGCTGAACGGTTAAGACACCATACAGTTTCCGATGCTGAATGATGGGGACGCCTAAAAAAGCATTGAGATGGTCTTCATTTAAAAGCGGATTGTAATAATAGTCAGGATGTGCCGAGGCATTCTCGACATTGATGGGTTCTTCGCGTCGCCCAACTAAGCCAATAAGCCCACGATCCAATGAAATACGAACATTGGACTCTGCTTCCTTATTGAGTCCATCGGTAGAAATAAGCACGTATTCAGCATGCTTAGTATCGATTAAATAAACTGATACGGCCTCGGCATAAATGGCTGATCGAACGCATTGCACCAGCGTGTTGAGTGCATCCGTTAAATGCTGCGATGTTGTCACATCTTGTACAATTCGTTTTAAGATTTTCAGCATCGAATGACCATGTTATCCCCGTTTACGTCGCGGACCAAATAACGAGCGACGCTTTTTTAATAAATATTCTAACTCTTTCAATGCTAACTGATACACTTGTTTTTTGAAAAAAATAACGTGCTCAGCGGGTTCTTTGTAATCAATCCACCGCCAGCTATCAAACTCAGGCGAGTCACTGAGATCAAGGCGTATTTTCTGCTCGCTAGCAACCAACTTAAGCAAAAACCATTTTTGCTTTTGACCAATCACCAAGGGGGTAACTCCATGGCGAAGGTATTGCTTGGGCAGGCGATACTTAAGCCAGCGTTTAGTTACACCAAGTATACTCACATCATCACGCTCTAACCCAACTTCCTCTCGCAATTCACGAAACAACGCATCCGTCGGCGTTTCCCCTGGGGCAAGACCACCTTGTGGGAATTGCCAGGCATCATGCCCATGACGTTTTCCCCAAAAAACTCGACCCGATTCGTTGACCAAAATAATCCCAACGTTCAATCGATAGCCGGCACGATCAATCAACATGATGTTGCTGCTTAATAGAAAGAATAATCACTTGATTTTTTCACAAAAGATAAGACCTTGGCAAGCAAAGCATTCGATAAAATACGGCTATTTTATTGAGGGTTGTTACATTTCATTTCTATATCCATATTCCGCAGCTTGTCCTCCAATAATATAACTAAAATTTTGTACAACAAATGCTATGCCCTTTTTTTGTCAAGGCAAACGCACCCAAACGTATAACACTAGACCCAAAATGCCTAGGTTCCGCACTTTATACGCGGAATCCGGATTCTAAATCCAATCAAGACTACCTACATCCCGTAGCATGAAGCGCAGTATATAGGCAAAATAAGTAAATTAATATTCAAAATTTAGACGCATTTGCCTTGAGTTTTTCATAAGCCCTGTGGTGTTTTAGGGTCGTCCTGGTTATAATGTCAGACTATATTTTGTGCGGAGCAACTCGTGTCGGCAACCATTTGGCAGAAATGTTTAAATCTTTTACAAGAAGAATATCCTGCCCAACAATTTAACACATGGTTACGTCCATTGCAGGCCGAAACGGTCGAGAGTACGCTTGTTTTACTCGCCCCCAATCGTTTTGTTGTGGATTGGGTGAAGAAGAATTTTTACCCACGTATTACGGAGCTCGTCAATCAATTGTATCCTGATGCAATTAAGTTAGTCAGCATCGAGATCGGTAGTAAAGTTTCAGCACCTGTCGTTGACCCAAAGCCTGCGGCAACGGAATCTTCCGCGCCATCCATTAAGATACCAACTAAAAAAAGCGCCGATCATTACAAAAATAGCTACCTCAATAAAAAATTCGTCTTCGATAGCTTCGTTGAGGGAAACTCGAATCAACTGGCTAGAGCTGCTTCATTGCAAGTTGCTGAGCGATCCGGCGATGCTTACAATCCTCTTTTTATCTATGGGGGCGTGGGTCTAGGAAAAACTCATCTGATGCATGCAATTGGTAATGCCATTTTGAAGAACAATCCGGACGCGAAAGTGCTTTATCTACATTCTGAGCGTTTTGTTGCGGATATGGTAAAAGCGCTGCAAACAAATTCCATTAATGAATTCAAACGATTTTATCGTTCACTAAATGCTTTGCTCATTGATGATATTCAATTTTTTGCGGGAAAAGATCGCTCGCAAGAAGAGTTTTTCCATACATTTAATGCCTTATTAGAAGGGCAGCAACAAATTATTTTAACCAGTGATCGTTATCCTAAAGAAATTGAAGGTGTGGAAGAGCGGCTTAAATCACGTTTTGGCTGGGGATTAACGGTCGCCGTGGAACCACCTGAATTAGAAACTCGCGTCGCTATTTTAATCAGTAAAGCCGAGCAATCTAATATCGAATTGCCTTATGAAGTTGCTTTTTTTATCGCCAAACGAATTCGCTCCAATGTGCGAGAGCTAGAGGGGGCCTTACGACGCGTGATTGCTAACGCCCATTTTACCGGGAAACCCATTACCATCGAATTTGTAAACGATGCATTACGTGATTTATTAGCACTGCAAGACAAGCTGGTGACCATCGACAATATTCAAAAAACAGTTGCTGAATATTATAAAGTGAAAGTCGCTGATATCTTGTCAAAACGCCGTAGTCGCTCAATCGCTAGACCTCGACAAATGGCCATGGCTTTGGCAAAAGAATTAACGAACCATAGTTTGCCGGAAATTGGTGATCATTTTGGCGGTCGAGACCATACCACGGTCATACACGCTTGTCGTAAAGTCAAAGAGCTGGTATTGGAAGGTGACTTTGCTGATGATCATAAAAATTTAATGCGTATATTATCATCTTAACGAACAATGCAACCTGCATTGAAGATGAGTTTAAGCTAAACCATTCATTACCGAACGAGGTAAATAACTCATGTTTGAACTGACGATCAGTAAACAACAATTATTAACTCCCTTATTAATAGCAGCTGGTGCGGTTGATAAAAAACAATCGTTGGCTATTTTATCAAACATGTTATTAAAACTGACAAAAAACCAACTCAGCTTGACGGCTACCGATTTAGAAATCGAAATCACCGCATACGTACCCTGTATCACCGATCAAGAGTCAGGCGCCATTACCGTACCCGCAAAAAAAATGATTGATATCATTCGATCACTCGAAGACGATGCCAATCCAACGCTGATTTGTAAGGACAATACGCTGGCGATCAAAGCTGGCCGTAGTCAATTTAAACTCACCACATTGTCTGCAGAGGACTACCCTGCCATTGAAGATGAAGCCAGCGATGTTGAATTTACACTTAAAACCGCCGATCTCGCACGCTTGCTGCAATCCACCTATTTTGCGATGGCTCAGCAAGACGTGCGAATTTATTTAAATGGCTTATTTTTAGAGCTCGATACTCAATCCATTACTGCAGTCACCGCGGATGGACATCGCATGGCCATCTGTCGTCTACCTTGTCAATTACTGAATCAGCATCATCGTTTACTGATCCCTAAAAAGGGCATTCAAGAAATGTTGCGGTTATTGAGCCATATTACGGATGATCAAGTTGTACTTTCGGCCAGTAAAAATCATTTCAAATTAACCACCAGTCAATATATTTTCTCATCCAAATTGATTGAAGCACGCTTCCCGCCCTATACAAAGGCCATTCCTAAAGATCAAGATAAAACCGTACTCATTGACCGTGATCAACTAAAGCGTGCTCTGTCCCGCATTGTCATCATGGCCAATGAAAAGTTACGCGCTGTTTTATTGCAAATTCAACCCAACACATTAACACTGGTCGCCACAAATCAAGATCATGAAGAAGGCATTGAATCATTAGTCGCGGAAACCGAAGGGGAATCGTTGGATATTGGGTTAAATGCCACGTATTTACTGGATGTACTCAATCACGTCAGTGAGGGTCCGTTACGATTATCGTTTTCAGACACCAATCATAGTATTTTGGTGCAATCATTACAGGATGAGCATTATCAATATATTATCATGCCCATGAAGCTATGATCTTAACGCAACTTAATATTCATTCGCTGCGTAATATTCAAACCATGCAACTGGCATTGCATCCTCGTTACAATATTATTCACGGCATGAATGGCAGCGGAAAAACGTCTATCATGGAGGCTATTTATCTATTAGGCAGTGGCCATTCATTTCGCACACGTGAAACAACGCCGCTTATTACACATGGCCAACCGACATTGACGATCTTTGCAAAGACTGCGCGTCCTGAAGAACACAATACGCTAGTACGTGATCTTGAATCTTCTATTAGCATTCAAAAATCAAGTACAGGTTCTACCCGCGTTAAACTCAACCAGCAAATCTGTCAACGCAGCAGCGAGCTCGCCCATTCTCTACCTTGTCAGCTTGTTTACCAAGATATTTTTCAGATTATCGACGCAGGTCCAGCGGTACGTCGCAGTTTATTGGACTGGGGATTGTTTCACGTGAAACAATCGTATCATGCGCTGTGGAAAGACTGCCGACATGTGATTAAGCAACGCAATGCTTTACTACGCCAAAAGACTACTCTGCAGCACGTCGCGCCTTGGGATAAGCTGCTCACCGATCTCGCCTATGAGCTTGATGCGCTGCGCGCCGCTTACTTCAAAGATTGGTCTGAGGTTTTTCAACATATTCTTGCTCAATTAACGGATGTCCCGTGTGAAATACAGTATTACAAGGGCTGGGATAGGAAAGCGAGCGGCAGGGCATTAAACGTGATTTTAACCGAACAATTTGCCAGTGATTGTCAACGTCAATACACGCACTCCGGTCCACATCAAGCCGATATTCTTTTTGATTCGGCAGCATTAAAAGCTAAACAAACCTTATCTCGAGGCCAACAAAAAATAATCCTCATCGCGCTCAAACTCGCACAAGCTCAGTTACTTGCCAAACCATGTGTATATCTATTCGACGACATCACCGCTGAACTTGACGCACACCACATGCAACGCCTGATTAATGCACTACCTCAATTTCAAGGGCAGTTCTTCTTAACCACGACGGATGTGCAGCAGTTGGTGAAATATGAGGCGTTGCGTGAGGGGTGTGTTTTTGATTTGGATGGGGCTGTTGACTATCTGAACGGGTAGTCGAATAGTGAGTTATGAGTAGATTTAGAGTTTTGAAAATCTAGACTTAAATCCAGAGCGTAGCACAGGACACTTTAACACAAATGTAAAGGGCTTTTCTTTGCCTTTCTGAATCTCTCTTCTGTACACGACAAAAACGATGTTGTCTTTCCCGCGAAGGCGGGAATCCATCTATGATGAAGCATAATACCACCGTCAGCATGGATCCCCGCCTTCGCGGGGACGACAAAAATTAGACGAATTTATTTTTGTCATGTATAAAAGAATCTCTCATCAGTACTCCCATACAACCAGTCTCCTTTACAGCTCATAGGGAACTTATAAGGTAACCGAATGTGACATTTTCATGGAGTTACGACAGAAACTGCAACAAAATTTGACTATTTTATGACCTAATCTATACTCTAAATATGAAGAACAGATATGGATAGGGTGACTTATGCCAGAAGCAGAAAAAGGAAAAAAAACCAAAATCACTTTTGTAGGTCCAAAAGGCTCTGGAAAGACTACTTTAATACAACGACTCCTTGGACTTCAGTTTCGTGCAGATTACACAGGCAGAACAAATATAACAGGAGGATTAAACATCGACTTTCAAGCGGATATGAAGATGAATTTGTGTGAGTGCGTACTCCCAGCCGCCTTGCCTGTGACGTTGAGGGATGCTTCGTTTGTTTGCTTGGTTGTTGACCCGTATAAAACATCTAAACTTGATGACCTTGATTGTTATCTTAAGGCCGCGCGCGAGCAGTGCCCCAATGCCAGGGTCATCATCATGGCAACTCATTCTGATGATACAGGCAAGACTCGATCATTGAGTAAAGACCAATTATTGGACGCAGCTCGAGATTATTATAACGGTTATCCAAACGCACATGTGCAATACCATGACGTTTCATCAAAAGAGATGACGTATCAGGAGCTCATTAATCTTTTGATTTCTTCCATGAATAAAGATCAAAAGTCAGGTAACATTTATGGTGAAAATCCCAAGAAAATCAGTGATCCTGAGTCTTTAGCTAATAAAATTAGATTTTTAAAAGACGCGACTTCTAATAAAAAAGTAATCGAGGCAATAGACAAGATTGCCAACCACATAGAGGCGTCAATAAAGAACCCTAGTTATTTTTCAGATAAAAATAACAAAGATGATATCAACAAGCAATTCAAAACATTAAAAAATGAAGATAAACCAATGTATAACTTGATTCATCGGATTTTCGTGAAACTGTTCTCTTTAGGACGATGTAGCCCTAAAAAATCTCGTTTTTTTGCTCCAACCAAGGCAGAGCAAGAGATAATTAACGAGATTGAAACATTTACTAATACCAATACCCCCCGAAACGGATAGAGTCTACGACATAAGCGGAACGAATGAAGTATCTATCATTTTCTTCATCCAATCTGACACTCATCTTTTCATTTTGCTCAATCAGAAAAATGCTTACGTAGAATAGCTACGCGCACATTTTTCTTCAATCTCAAAATTAAAACCAGGACTTACGCAAAACCTCGACCTCTGCGTTGGATTTGATTTTTAATTCGGTCATTTAGTACGTCTAAACTCCCTCATTAAAAATCAAATCCGCCTTGACCTCAAGGTTTTGCGTAAGTCCTGAAAACCTGAGCATTAGCTTAGCGAATAAAATGATAGATACTTCATTCGATCCGCTTATTAAAAAATTTTTAATACCTACCAGTCTGAGACAATCCCCCCATAATAATGATATACTCTGTGACAGTTTATACCTGTAACGAGGACATCGCATGAGCGTTGAAAAAACCACTTATGATTCGACCAATATTAAAGTTTTAAAAGGATTAGATGCCGTCAGAAAGCGTCCTGGTATGTATATTGGCGATACGGATGATGGGACTGGTCTGCATCATATGGTGTTTGAAGTCGTGGACAATGCGATTGATGAAGCGCTTGCGGGGTATTGTCATGCGATTACTGTGACGATTCATGCGGATGAGTCGATCACGGTGGTTGATGACGGTCGTGGGATTCCGGTTGATATTCATAAAGAAGAAGGGCGATCGGCTGCGGAAGTGATCATGACGATTTTGCATGCCGGTGGTAAATTTGATGATAATTCCTATAAAGTTTCCGGCGGGCTGCATGGTGTGGGCGTGTCTGTTGTGAATGCATTATCAGCGGAATTGCATTTAAAAATTCGTCGTGATGGTAAATTATACGAGCAACACTATCGACATGGTGAACCGCAAGCGCCCTTGGCGGTCACGGGTACTGCGGATTCCACGGGGACACAAATTTGGTTTAAGCCTAGCGCTGACACGTTTAGCAATATTTTATTTCATTACGATATTTTAGCCAGACGCCTACGAGAATTGTCTTTTCTAAATTCTGGTGTATGTATCCACTTGGTGGATGAGCGTGAAGATAAGCGCGATACATTTGAATATGAAGGGGGAATTAAAGCGTTTGTTGAACATCTTAATCGTAATAAAACACCGATTAGCCCGGTGATTTTCTCCATGAGCGCGGAAAAAGACAATGTTGGTATTGAACTGTCGTTACAATGGAACGACACGTATCAGGAAAATCTATTTTGCTTTACCAATAATATTCCTCAACGTGATGGGGGAACGCATTTGGCGGGGTTTCGTTCGGCACTCACTCGAACGTTGAATAATTATATTGAAAATGAAGGATTTGCTAAAAAAGCTAAAATAGCCACAACCGGTGATGATGCCCGGGAAGGATTGACGGCTGTTTTATCCGTGAAAGTGCAAGATCCTAAGTTTTCGTCACAAACGAAAGATAAACTAGTTTCTTCGGAAGTTAAATCGGCTGTTGAATCAGCTGTTGCAGACAAATTTAATGATTTTCTGCTGGAAAATCCGGCTGTTGCTAAAGCCATTGTTGGCAAAATGATTGATGCCGCCCGCGCGCGCGAGGCGGCTCGTCGTGCTCGTGATATGACACGACGTAAAGGTGCGTTAGATATTGCTGGATTACCTGGGAAACTGGCTGATTGTCAAGAAAAAGACCCTGCATTATCTGAACTGTACATCGTGGAAGGAGACTCTGCGGGGGGCTCGGCGAAACAAGGGCGGGATCGTAAATATCAGGCCATTTTGCCGCTAAAAGGTAAAATTTTAAACGTGGAGAAAGCGCGTTTTGATAAAATGCTATCGTCGCAAGAAGTGGCAACGCTCATTACCGCGTTGGGCTGCGGTATTGGACCTGATGAATATGATCCCGACAAAGTTCGTTATCATCGCATCATCATCATGACCGACGCTGACGTCGACGGTGCACACATTCGCACACTATTACTGACATTTTTCTACCGTCAAACCATTGAATTGATTAAACGCGGGTATATTTATATCGCCCAACCGCCACTGTATAAAGTAAAGCAAGGTAAACAAGAGCAATATGTGAAAGACGATGATGCGCTGTTTGAGCACCTCACACTCAGTGCTTTAGATGGTGCAGCTTTTTCACCTGGTAAAGAGGCCCCTGCCATTACGTCAACTGCGTTAACAGGCCTGGTCTATCAGTTCCGTCATCTTGAAAAATTACAGCAGAAATATGCGCGTCGTTATCCTACAGATATCCTAAAACGCATCACGCATTTACCGGAACTTGAGGCGTCCGATTTTACCAACCACGATAAAATTCAAGCTTGGGTCAATCAATTACAAACCAGCTTGCATGAATTGGGTAGCAAGACGCAGCAATTTGGTGTGGACGTGTTACATAACGCAGAAAACAATCAATACACACCGCGAGTCATCATGCGCCAGCATGGGACTGAGCACGCGATTGCACTCAGCATGGATTTCTTATTATCAAAAGATTACAAAGAAATGTATGCGATCAGCCAGGAGCTACAGCAACTTGTTGAAACGGGCTCATCCATTAAGCGGGGTGAAAAAGTACAGGCTGTTGATAACTTCGAACAAGCCCTGACATGGTTAATGAACGAAGCGAAACGCGGACAAACGATTCAGCGCTATAAAGGGCTGGGAGAAATGAATCCCGAGCAATTATGGGAAACGACCATGGATCCCAATGTGCGCCGCATGCTGCAAGTCACCATAGAAGATGCCGTCGCCGCCGATGAAATTTTTACCACCTTAATGGGCGATCAAGTTGAACCGCGACGTGATTTCATTGAGACCAATGCATTGGAAGCGGAGAATATTGATATTTAAAACATGTCTTCTCTTGGCACAAGCCATGCTCAGGAGATGTCTCGCGGTGCTCGACATGACGTGACTTGTTGATCAAGATGCACGTCATTCTAAAGGTCAGCGAAGAATTGGCTATAATGCGAATCTAAAGATTAAAAAATACACATAATTTTGCTATTTAAACCGTTCGTGCTGAGGAGAAGCGAAGCTTCGTCTCGAAGCATCAGCTGATGAGACTTCGAGACGGCGTAAACGCCTCCTCAGGCGGCTAAATGCATTTCTTTGATAATTGCTGTCGGTATACGAATCCCGATCGAATTACCCCATTTGGTTAAGATAACTTTAGACATGGTTTGATTTTTCGTATGTCCTGTAAATGTGTTGTAAGTTTCAGCTTAACTATACATTGTATATCATAATGAAGATCAATCGCGCGATCTCAAGTTTTCGCGAATCAGGCCGATTCAATAAGTGTGACTTGCTTGATGTCATGATTACATCAAGTGAGATTGTAGGTGCCAGTAATAATAATAAGGAGACGGCCATGCCATCACAAACTAAAAAATTACAAGACGGTTTCTTAGACGGGTTACGCAAAGACAGCGTGCCAGTGTCTATATTTTTGGTGAACGGGATTAAACTACACGGTCACATTGAAGACTTTGATGAGCATGTTATCATGCTAAAAGGAACCATCACGCAAATGATCTTCAAACACGCAATCTCAACAGTCGTACCAGGTCGGTAAACAATCACCCGGCTTGCTGCATAACTTCCATTAAGCTATCAACAGTCTGGCCACCGTATAATGCGGTCGCCAACTGTCCTTCAGGATTAAACACAAATGTCACGGGAACAACAGAAATATTCCCTAAATGTAATGGATATAATGAATCTCGTTTCAAACTTGGATAATGAATTGAAAATTTACGAATCAAGCGTTGCTGTTTATACAACGGTAGGGCATCGTAATTCACGGCAAATACCGCCACATTAGCTGATTTTTTAGTTTCATAAAACCGATTTAATTCAGCAATCTCATCCACGCACGGGCCACACCAACCCGCCCAGTAATTAATAAATACCCATTTTCCTTTCAATGACGAAAATGGAACTGTTTCACCATTCACCCCTTCTAGAAAGGTCTCCGCATCAGCAGACGTTGCACATAATAAAAAAATAACGGCAGAAAGCATAGACAACAGAGTACGTCGAAACATCATAAATTGACCAGATGAAGTAAATGATGGGTTATTTTAGCACAATCAGCAGAGCCTAGTCGAGATTTCGCTCTGTATGCAGTCTTTTGATGAATGTATTATCATTATTGTGATCATAAACAATTTCTAAAGGATTTATAATGAACCGTAAGTTAATGAGACGGAGCATTTTTTTTGCACTAGCTGTGGTCTTGAGCATCATTACTTTATGTTGCTTATTACCCAAAATAGATCATGCCAATCACAAACCGAGTTGCTCGTCATGTGACCCCCAATCAGTCTGTATGAATACGTCTTTTTTAGGTTCATCTATTTTGGATGTCACCTGTGTTAAAACACCCGGGAAAGCACCCATTGTAGATATAATGCTGCCATTTTCTAGCAATTCGCCAGTGTTTTGCACTCATGGCTCAGGTATCGGGACGCATTCATGGCCAAATGCGTATTGGGCACTGGATTTAGCCACGCCGTATCATGCTGATAAGGCGACAATCTATGCTTCCGCAAAGGGAATTGCTTATGTTTCAACACAAAATTGCAAAGAACCACCAGGCTACCCAGCCAGGGCGAACACATCCACTTGTGGAGAAGGTTGGGGGAATTGGGTAAAAATATATCATGGAAAAGGATATTATACATTTTATGCTCACCTTACTAGCATTCTCGTAAAAAACGGAATGAGTGTCCGCGCAGGACAGCCAATTGGTATCGAAGGATGGACCGGAAATGCGGGATATAGACATTTACATTGGAGCGTTCAAAAGCTACCGGGAAAAACAGAACAAGAATGGAAACGTCAGATTTCTACCTATGTCGGAGACAGTGTTCCATTTGATTTTACAGCTAAATTTAACCATCAAATGAAAAAAATTGATGTAAAAACATTAAGATGTGAAAACACACATATCAAACAGAGTAAATATCCAACATTTTATGGTGCATTTGAACGCTGAAAACAGTCTTGACTTTTACAAGATAATCCTATATTTTTTGCCAACTATCGCCCTGTACACGACAAAAATGATTATGTCTTTCCCGCGAAGGCGGGAATCCATCTATGATGAAGCATAATACCACCGTCAGCATAGATCCCCGCCTTCGCGGGGACGACAAAAACTAGGCAACTTATTTTTTGTCATGTACAGAGCGACTATCGAACTAAATGTAGACAATACATAAAAAAAGGTTTTTTTTAACCTATTTAGGAGAAGAACAATGAAAGGATGTTCTAAAGATAAAAAAGATGGTAAAGAATGTGGAAAAGATGGTAAAGATCGAGAGCATTCAATTTATTATGCGGAAAAACCCTCCAATAAGCTAGCAGGTAAGTCCTATTTTGATGATCGATATCTACTACCCCAAACATCGTTTAGCGATCTCGCGCAAGATAATCTGGTATTAGGGGTGGTGTAGGCTGATCGCTCATGCACTTTTTTGAAAAACCCAGGTTGAAACCCTAGTGTTTGGAGAGGTCATGCAAGAAACTTATGCAGTAGAAAAATGTGAAACAAACGTTAAAAAAAGAGAATCATTTATTCCCCTTGAACTGCGGCCTGATCTAAACGTGTATGTGAACCCAAAAGTTAATAACAAGGAAGTCCATGAAAAAGATACTGCTGATCGGAGTTCCTAACGACAGGGTACTCTCTTCGTTTGCTTCCTTTTTGAAAAAACATAATCATGATATGTTTTTTATTAATTTAAATTTATTGGGTGACGAGGTCTTCTTTGAAGACGACTCGTTTATACTCCATGATGAGAGAATAGACTATTCAACCATTTGTGGCGTATATAACCGGCTTGTCAGTATAGAGCCGCACGTTAACCATGCTGACGCAACAATATACTATAAGCAATTGGAGCTATTGAATTATTTACTCGATCACACACTTGATAACGTTATCAATACGCCCTCTTCAGCAAGCTCAAACAACTCAAAACCATATCAGCTAAGCCGGGCAAAAAAGATTGGTTTTAACGTTCCTGCATCAACTATGTTGGCAAACACAATATGCCCGAATTTCAATCAATCAACAATATACAAATCTGTAGGTGGGATCCGATCAATAGTTACCGAAACAGTTAATAACGATATCAACAAGGAAATATCCTGTCCCGTTTTGTTCCAAGAAAGAGTAGTGGGTGCAAATATCCGCGTGCATTTGGTTGATGACCATATTTTCGCTCTAAAAATCACCTCGAAAGATGTGGATTACCGTTATACGGAGAGTCCTAACAAATATTTAACGATTCAATTACCAGACGAAATTTCGCTCAAATGTAAAACATTAAAAAATGATTTTGGGCTACGTTTTACAGGAATGGATTTTATGCTGACATCCGATAACGAATACTATTTCTTAGAGGCAAATACCTCTCCAGCCTTTACACATTTTGAAGAATATATGGAAAATAAAACATTATCAGCAGCGCTAGCTGCCGCTTTATCTGGAGCACATTAAATGTTTTTAGTTCTTCATCAAAATGACATGGACTCACTTTCCTTTATTAAACATCTGAAAATCAACACCATTGACCACATCGCCATCTCGATGCAGAATTTAATAAATAATGTACAAATAAAGTCGGAATTGAATGACCTACAGCAAGAAACGTATTGGCTTTACCAAAAGCGACCGATTGATTTTTCTACACTCACTGGCATATACAACACCACTTATTATCCAGAAAAAGATTATTTTATAGATTTTAAACAGGAAGACGTTGAATATGCTCGCTCGGAGTGGCATGCGTATCTTCTATATGTATTGGCTAATCATCACAATTGTCTTAATCCGGTGAGTCATGAACAATTTGTTGGTACACATCTATCACTTTTAAAACTATACAGGTTGGCCCCGATATATAGATTTTTAGTTCCTGAGCACAAGATTATTTATAAAAATAATCAAGCAGAAATAAAAAACCTGATGAATCGGGGCTATTTTTTTAAAACCACGACCTATGATTATGTCAATTATACCAATCAAGCTTATTCTGATCCTATTTTGGCTATAAAATCCTATCAAGGTGCTGAAATTATTTGCCATATTGTTGATGATTATCTAATTTCTAAAATTAGATATGCCGATGGTGAGTCTCTCTGTGATCTCGATGATGACATTAAACAATCATGTTTTAACATTGTGCGAGACTGTCATTTAAGAGTGGCGGAAATTCTCCTTTTACGAACGCCAGATAATGACTATTACTTGTATCATGTGTCTCCATTTCCGAATTGGAATGTCATGGGAGAAAACAGAAAGCATTGTTGGGATAAATTGATCCATGTCTTATCGTAAAAAATATCATAATGGATTTTTAATCACTCAATCACATTCAATTGATTTGTTATATTTGGACGAATTTTACGATTTATGGACAACATTTTTTTTATCCAGTCAAAAAGACGCTTTCAGTGGCGACCTACAAGTCCCCGTTGGATATTTTGGCCTGGAAAAAAATGGCATCACAACACAACATGAAGATTTTTATTATTTTCCTAATTCGACGTTGTGTCCGGCCTATCTGCGAGATATAACCAACTATTTTTTTTCTAATTTCCAGCAATTTACAACGGAATTTATCTTAAATGAACGCTTCGGTACCTTAAGTCAAAAAAACAAATTATATTTATTGAGAATCATTTTTTATCATTACTCTCATCAAACCCAATATCTTGACGAGCTGAATCCTGGACACACCGATAAAAGTTATCTTACTGTACTCCCCCCTGCATCACACTCAGGTCTACAATATAGTGAATCGGGTGTTTGGAAGGATCTTTCTCTGAATGAAAATGAAATTCTACTTGTATTTGGCGATAAATTATCTGATTTCGCCTCTCCGTTGGAACATCGAGTCATTCACAATACGCAAGTGGATTGCGCTCATCGAATTTCCATGGCGTTTTTTGTAAGTTAACTTAATAAAAGGCAAATTATGTTTGAGCCAATCCCTATTGACCCTATTACTGCTTCAATATCAATCAAAACAGGCCTTGCACCATTATTTGAACTGAAAAAAACTGGATTTTGTGTTATTAAAAACCATCCCATTAATACGGATCTTATCAGAGCGGTTTATGAACATTGGGCAATTTATTTTAATAAAAGAACATCGGATAAAAAACAAGGTCTTCAAAAACCTAGTGGGCATTATGATTACTGGGAAGAGGATAAAGCATTTCAGAAAATAGGAGTGCCCAAAGCATCATTTTATTTTAATAACAAAACACGATTATCCGATGATTGTAGTGATTTACAAACTACGACATTACAGTTATTTCATGAGCTATCATCATTTGCACAGACCATATTAGAAACGCTCACTAATGAGTTGTCTGATTACATAAAACGATCGATTAAATCAATACGGCAATATGACGAAAGTCTCCGAATCATTCATTCTCCTACCATGTTGCATGAAAATAAGTTTGAAAGTATCAATCTTCCAATCAGAAACCGTGCCCATGAAGATATCGACGTTTTGACATTATTACCTTCTGCTACGATTCCTGGCCTACAGTACTTATCTGATATGGGATGGGAGACAGTGCAGTATGAATTTGGCGATATCATTGTTAATGCTGGAGATGCTTTCAATCTTTTAACAAACGGTATAATAAAATCACCCACACACCGCGTTGTTGCTTTGGATAAAGAATCGGCTGAATCTGAGCGGTTTTCAATGGCCTATTTTTTATCAATTGCTTGATTAGAGATAGTTGCTTATTGCTCGAACTCAGCTAAAAACAGCTGATTGGCGCATCAACAAGCAAAAAGGAATAAACCTATTTAGGAGATTAATATGGAGCAAACTCAAACGGGTGGCATGGCAAGCGATCGTCTCTATGAACATAGTGTAGAAGAACCGCCAATCAATAGAAATTGCTGTTCATTATGTGGCGAATACGTATGCCAAAAATTTTGTGAATCCGGTAAGTTTATCCATGTTTTTGGGGGTACGTTATTATCCATGGGGTCTGTTGGCTTAAGGGTAGGCTCCGTGTTTCTTCTTAATCAATTTGTATCGAATTTGGCTGCATCATCCGATACAGCCAGCCACGGAAGTGAAAAACATGGAACAGAGCTAGTTATTGAATATACGGCCATGTTGGTTGCTGCTGAACTTTGTTCTTTTTTAGCGTCATGGAGTGTTGATAAACCAATTATTGATGTGAGTCAAACCATTGCTGTCAGATTAATTGAACACGTTATCAAGCTTCCTCTGGCAAAACTTGATGAACTCATGTTACATGATCCCAGTGGATTACTCGCAACGATTCCATACAATATGAAATCATTAGTTATGAAAACCACCGTTGACGGTATTCCCAACGCGGTGCAAATCTTAGGCGTAGCGATTGCTTCAGTGATTTTATTTGGGCAAGATATTCTCATCGTTGAGGCAGTACTCAGTGTTATTTATTTGGGAATATCCTATGCAACAGCACAAGCAATGCATCAAGCTGAAAAAGGATATGCTTCAGCAATGCGATTTATTTATAGAATGGAGATAGGACAAGATGATTATTTACTAACAACAAAAGTCTTTAATGCCTATCAATTTGAGAAAAAAACAGCGCAAAACATTTATGACCGATTAGCCCCATTAAAGTCTAATCTTGATACCATAGAGCGCATTTCAACTCGATTACAGCAAATTATTCTATACATAGGAACTGGATTCTTACTAGCAATCACTGCCAACGCGGTTTTAGACCCCAATCGGCCCAAATTTACCATGGAAAATTTTATCGCTGTAACTGTTTATTTTCAATTATTTATCACGCCTCTAGTACAAATTGGTCAAAGCTTTTTGGAAGTATCTATTCATCTGGTGGCCATTAGGCGTATAGCAGCTATTTCTGAGATTAATGAAGAAAGTTTAAACGCCTCAAATGCACCAACATCTGGACCGCTCGCAGCCAAAGCCACTCGAATCGTGTTTAACAATGTTTGTTTTCGTTACCCCTCATCTTATACCAACACCAACATTGTTAACCACTTATCATTCGCTTTAAATCCAGGGCAAACGCTTGCTTTAGTAGGGAGTAGTGGTATAGGAAAATCGACTATTTTAAAATTAATTTTACGTTTATTTGATATAACTGAAGGAACAATTACAATTGGAGGTATCAATATCACTAATACTGAACTGAGTCGGCTACGCACAAAAATTGGTTATATTGAACAGAAAACAAAGATATTTCCAAAAGACTCAATGAAAACCAATTTAGCATATGGTAGCAACGCAACAGATAAGAAAATAGATGCTATTTTAGCCAAAACACAGCTGATAGCCAAAGCCCGACAAGAAAGTGAGCATTTTCATGATCCTGAAGCAAAAAAACATCCTCAATATGCAGAAAACAGGATGTTTTTCTTATCCGGGGGCGAAGCTCTTAAAGTAGGTATCAGTCGGGTTTTACAAAAACGGAAAGACATCTATCTTCTAGATGAACCCACAGCATCCCTTGACGCGGTGAATGCTCATCAGATTTTGCAACAATTGTCGGAACTACTGAAAGGAAAGACATCGATTATTATTTCTCATCAACTTTTGCATATGATTAGTGCAGACCTATTGATCTATGTGCATGATTTTTCCCTGCCTGGACAACCTCCACACATTCACTATTTTAAAGGGACTCATCGAGAATTATTAAATAGGGATAGTCAAGTATATCAAAATTATATTCAAGAATATCCGGCGTATGTAAATGAGTTTCAACAATTACAGCTACCCGTTTTATCTGCACAAGACTATGCAACCATTGCACATGAAGCCTATGCACGGTGCTATTCGTTACAGTCAAATGAACAGGAGTATGCCAACTTATTCTCAACAAATCGTATAACATATTCTTAAAACGAGCATTCGTTGCAAACACAGAGTCATATTCCACAAAGGGGTTCGTCTACCAATCTGACTATATAATAAATAGTAATGCCTCAGTAACTGGTGGGCGACATCACAGGACTTACGAAAAACCTTGAGGTCACGGCGGATTTGATTTTTAATGAGGGAGTTTAGCTGAACTAAATGACCGAATTAAAAATCAAATCCAACGCGGAGATCGAGGCTTTTCGTAAGTCCTGATTCACTATTGAACGGCGATTATTCATGACATATAGGGAGTATTACGATGAACATAGGAGACAACATACCTCAAGGTTCGTTTCATGTAACCGGTGATTTACAACGTACTTGGCGTGATTATCGAGGGAAGTGGGTGGTGCTGTATTTTTATCCCAAGGATGCGACATCGGGATGTACCCTGGAAGGGCAACACTTTCGAGATAAATACGCTGATTTTCTTGCGTTAAATGCCGTAGTCCTTGGCGTTTCGCGTGATAGTTTAAAATCACATGAAAAATTTAAAGTGAATCAAAATTTTCCGTTTGATCTAATTAGTGACCCAGAAGAAACATTATGCAATCAATTTTCGGTCATGAAACTAAAATCAATGTATGGAAAGCAATACCAGGGGATCGAGCGCAGCACTTTTTTAATTGATCCAAACGGCGTGGTGCAGCACATATGGCGCAATGTGAAAGTTCCTGGCCATGTGCAGGAGGTTTATGAGCAGTTGTTACGGCTGGTTTAGATTTATTTTTAAACAAATGTCTAAACACGTGCCCAGTCGATACTTGTTTAAGCTACTTTTTTATACTCATTTATTGGGAACCTGATTTGTATTGCATGAGCTCTGCGTTTTCTTTTTCTAGAGTTTTCAATCGTTGTTGAAACAGGCCCAGGTTATTTTTTGTAATGTTGAGTTGTGCAATTTTGTCCGGTTTTGGTTCATTTTTAATCACATCTTCCAACTCCTTGATATCCGCTTTTGCGGCATCAATCTCCACAGAATAATGTGCTTTTTCTAATTCATATTTTTCAACTTTCAATTTCTGAATTTGTATATCGATTCCGAGTGCATCAAGATAACTCGGATTAGCACCGCTATTTTTAAGTGTCTCAAGCCGTAAAATTTCTTGAGATAACTCATTAATCCTGGTTATTTCAGACCCGTTAATGGACGCAGATTTCTGTAATCGCTGACTTATTGAAGGAGTAAAGTCGCCAGATATGCTGAAACCATCCTCTGGTTGTACTTGAGGTTTGTCCTCCCCAAGCAAACGCCGGATCATTGATATAATATATTTCAAAAAAGCCAAAAGACTATTGCCCGTTATCGTCGAGGTTGTGGAAGAAGGTCCATCAGACAATTTTGATGCGCTATTGGCAGAGTTTATTGATTCCTTAGTTTTTTTAAAGACCTCTCTTATTAGCCGATTATGCTCGTTGGTAGGATCAAAAGGTATCTTCAAAGCCTCTTCTCCCTGCTTCGTAGAATACGTGAATGTAATGTTATTAAATTCATTCGGATATGCTGTAGCTATTTGATTAAATAACAACGACAGATCATTCGATACTACCTCTGAACTTATAATAAGTGTATTGTCTTTAGTCACATAAAGAGGCGACTTCGCACTAAAATAACTCGAAATTGTAAACGCTGGCGTAGAAACAGCCTCTTTTAAATCAAAGCCCCGTCCAAAGCCTATTTCAAGCACTTCTTTTCCAGTTTTATTTTCCACGACTGGCCTCACAATCAAAAATAAATATACATATAGATTAATAATAGATCAATAAACAAATAATGCATAATTCTTCGGGTTAGCAGTATTGCTTTACTTTATTCGAAATGATTAATTTTTATACTATCACGCAAGGATGGCAAAAATTCAGCGCATGGTATTAATAAAATTTGACTCTAGCTGTGTTATATTGTGCAGATTGGGAGCTGTAATTGGGTAATGTTTGTTTTGAAATATTAGGGTTAAGACTTACGAAAAACGTTGTGGTGGAAGTGGATTAGTTTTTGCCCTCATCCGCCCTGCGGGCACCTTCTCCTTATTCTTGGGCGAAGGGAATAGGGCTCGTATCCACATTGAGAGAAGAAATAATGACTCATATCCAATGAAGCGATCAGTGTTTTTCGTAAGTTCTATTGAGTTTAGGGATGGATTGGGCTTTAGCCTGAGGTATCGTCAGTTTTTTATTGTCATTCCCGCGTAGGCGAGAATCCATTCATAATTTGCGCACAATGCCATTTTGATGAATGGATCCCCGCCTGCGCGGGGACGACCATTTAACTATTTGAATATAATTTCATCAGAAAAATATTCAAATAAAAACTGACGATACCTCAGGGCTTTAGCCCAATGTTAATATTGGCCAGTAATGCGGGTGTGGAGAACGTATGTCCTTGATTTCACTTACTAAAGAGTCAACAGCGAAATTCTTGTATTATTTATTGCCTGCTTTATTCTTTGTAACGCCATTGAGTTCATCCGCCAAAAGTATTTTGTTGGGAATGACGGTTATAGTGATCATTGCCACGCCAAGTTATCGACAAGATCTCATCACGCTGTCAGCCAATCGATGGTGCCGGACCGTGCCTTTACTCGTTTTGATCGCCCTATTAGGCTGTCTCTGGAGCCCTGCAAGCCTGGCTGAGAAAGGGCTGGTGCTTGAGAAATGGAGTAAATTGCTGTATTTGCCCATTCTTATCGTGGGATTTCAGGAGTTAAAAACGCGCCAACTGGCTCTTAACGCGTTTCTTGCCGCGATGCTAATCACCTGCCTACTTTCCTGCCTTATCTACTACACCGGTTACTTACAAGGCAAAATGACAGCGGATAATTTATTTAGAAACCATATCATGACGGGCATCATGATGTCTTTTGCAACCTATTTAGCGGGTATATTTTACTTTCGACAACAAGGTCGAATGCGAGTGATTTATGGTATTTTAGGTTTATTATTTAGCTATCAAATCCTGTTTATCAATCAAAGTCGCACAGGCTATGTGGTTTATTTCCTCCTCATGAGCTTATTATTAGTGCAAATGCTCACGAGACGACAGGCCATGTTGAGCCTAGTGCTCATGAGCACTTTATTTGCCAGCTGTTATTATTTCAGTAAACCCATGCAGCACGGCGTGCACTTGGTCGTTGATAATTTACGCTCTTATCAGGAAAATAAAGACACACCCGTGGGATATCGTCTGCAATTTCATGATTTCGCAAAACATTTATTTCAAATGCACCCCCTAATAGGTGGAGGCACGGGAAGCTTTACTTACTCATTTCGTACGGAAAATCCAGTTCCGGCCTGGATCGAAGATCGTCAACATTCCGGTCGATTGCTTGAGCCACATAGTCAATACTGGTTGGTTGCTGCAGAATTTGGCTTACTGGGTCTCTTAGCATTCGCTTTATTTTATGCAGAACTTGCCGTGATAGCCTATCGCCTACACGCCACGCGCCCCATCGCACTCGCCACATTACTCGTACTGACGTTAGGTAATGTATCCGACTCGCTGCTTTTTTATTCAGGTTCTGGGTATTTTTTCATTTTAATATTGGCATTATGTTTCGGTGAAAAAGCCGCTGACAACCTGACCGTATCAGCGCAACTTATAAAAACATCACATCGTGCTCACAATGATGAGCTATTCACTGAACACGGACTGTAATATGTCGCACCGTCCTCGTAAACGCTTTGGTCAAAACTTTTTACAAAACCAGGCCATTATTGAAAACATATTGCGCGCTGTCCACTTACAAAAAACAGATCGCGTTATTGAAATTGGACCGGGTCTAGGTGCGCTCACAAAACCAATGTTGCAGATCCTATCGGCATTGATTGTCATTGAGATTGATACGGATTTACAAGCGCTATTGAATGAGATGCCCGGAGTAGAAACGAAACTGGTCATCACCCCGGAGCACAACACATCCCTGCGTGATGATTTATTGAATAATCCACAATTAACGATCATTGGTGGCGATGCACTATCGATCGATTACAGTCAATTTGGCCGCAATCTTCGACTGATTGGCAATCTACCCTATAATATTTCAACACCGCTATTACTACAGCTACTGCATTTTTCCCCCTACATCACCGACATGCATTTTATGCTGCAAAAGGAGGTCGTAGAGCGGATTGCAGCCCAACCCGGAAATAAAACCTATGGGCGCCTGAGCGTCATGTGTCAGTATTTTTGTGAGGTCGAACAAGTCCTTGATGTTCCACCTGAGGCCTTTTATCCGCAACCCAAGGTTGAGTCGGCCGTGGTTCGTCTAACACCACTGAGGCCATCCCCTTATCCTGCAATTCGTTTTGCCGATCTTGAACGTCTCGTAGCCCAGGCCTTTTCCATGCGTCGCAAAACGTTGGCTAATAATTTAAAACCATTAATCAGTGCGGCCGACATTCATGCATTAGGCATTGACCCAACACGACGCCCCGAGCAGCTCAGCGTCATAGAGTATGTTCAACTAGCGAAATTTATTTCCAAATAGGGTATACTTAACTCGCCCAGGGACCAGATGGAGGAAATATCTTGTTCAACCGTAATGAAAAAAAATCAAAATCGACTAAACCACTCAAGGATCTGGTTCCAGTAATACCCGTCGAACGATTATTAGATGATAAAAAGCGTCAACCGTTGTTACAACAAATTAATACAACCATTGGCTTAGACGCAAGTGGCTTTCATAAATTTGCGCTGCCTGTCATACATAATATGGCACGCCATTGCCAACAGCTACCTGAAACATCGCTTTATTATTCCCATGCGGGTGGATTCATCGATCGTGCATTAAATCGTACTGAAGCAGCCTTACATCTGGTACGACATATTCTGGTTCTTGAACAACATGAAAAACCATCTGAAGAACAGAAAATCTGGTTATATGCGCTCTTTTCTGCGGCCATGCTAAAAAACGTAGGGGCATTGTATACGGATTACAATGTTGATTTATTTGATACCAATGGTCAGCTCATTAAACGCTGGCAGCCTTTGCTTGAAGATTTATCATCAACCAATAAGTATTACGATTATCATTTTTTGCGTGGCGACGATATCGTATTTCGTAACCGGATCACCTTGTTAATTGCCCGCCAAATCATGCCAAATACCGGGTTTACCTGGCTTACATCTAATCCTGACGTATTTGCAGTGTGGCTTGCATTATTACAAGAAGATCGTGATTCGGCAGGACCATTAGCAGCAATCTTTGATCGTGCGGATGCCATTGCGATGCAACGCGACATCAATGATTATTTAACTAAGAACGCCGCATGGATCGAGGGTGCGGGCAATCGAATGAGCACATTCACCGATACAACGCCGATGAATGACGTGGATAAAGAACGTCTTATGGGTGCTGAATTTATCGCATGGTTAACTCAAAATTTGGAGCAGGGTAATATCATTATCAATAAAGTCCCGATGCTCATGGAAGTTCTACCCACAGGCATTGTCATGTCACCACAATTATTTGATATGTTTGCTCAAGAGCATCGAAAATTCAAAAATAAAGCTGCCGTGCAACAAGCGTTTTTAGCATGGAATATGCATTTACTCACGGACGCCGCCAAAGATTCGTTAAGCTCAGGAAAGTCTCAACAAGCGGTTGATTCCATTCCAATCAACACGGCCATATTACCCGAAAAAGTAAAGATTTATCAGGCAAAAACAGGTAAAATAACCACGACATCATCTGTTGATTTAATTCACAACATGCAAAGTTACAGTCAAGCTAATCCAGCCGATCTTGAATCTAAATTAAGTCATTTATCTGCTGCAGGTAAATGGGTTACTCATGAAGAAGTTAGCGTTCAACCTCATTATGGACGAACGCAACGTGCCTGATTATGCCATTGGTGATGTACAAGGTTGTTATGATGCATTGCAACGATTGCTTGACGAAATTGATTTTAATGAACACTCGGATAGACTGTGGTTTGTCGGCGATTTGGTCAATCGAGGGCCACAATCATTGGAAGTTTTACGTTTTGTAAAACAATTACCACGACCAGCGCGGATAACCCTGGGTAATCATGATCTGCATTTACTGAATTTAATATTTATTAACAGAAAATCCAGTACGGAAGAAGATACCCTGCAAGCGATTTTAGCAGCGGATGATTGTGATGAATTGGGACATTGGTTGCGCCAACAATCACTACTCTATCATGATGCCGATCTCAATGCCGTGATGTCTCATGCCGGTATTGCCCCTATGTGGAATTTATCACAGGCCAAAGCCCTCGCCTTGGAATTAGAATCAGCGCTAGCAGGCGACACTTACCTTGATTTTTTATCGCACATGTATGGTAATACACCCGATCGATGGTCCCCGGAGTTAGCTGGCATGGCACGATTACGTGTTATTTGTAATTATTTCACTCGCATGCGCTTTTGCCGCATCGATGGCAGCCTGGCCTTAGATTACAAGAAAGGATTAGCTCATGCCCCAGCTGACCTGTACCCTTGGTACGCACTACCGAATCGCAAAGATATCAACGCAGATATCATATTTGGTCATTGGGCAGCACTTGATGGCGCCTGTCCAAATCCTACTATTCATGCCATTGATACAGGATGTGTCTGGGGCCGAACATTAACGGCATTGTGCCTGCAAAGCAAACAACGGATAATGGTATCTGGGCTATGAACATTTGGTGTATTTTACTGATCTGTTGTGCGATGAATATTGCCATCGCAGCCCCCTCATCACAAACATCAGCCAACTTATTCCGTTGGGTAGGTGATTCCTCAGCTGAAGGTAATCACGTCGCCGCCGCTCGCGATCGACTACGTCAGGCCATAAAAAATCCGGAGTATGTCTTAAAAAATTGGATTGAATTACCAATATCACCCACCACGCATCGTGGCGAAGCATTACAACTTAGTTTGCGCGAAGCCATTTTATTAGCCTTACGGTATAATCCCAATATTCAAAGCGCGGAACTTGATCGTATCGTCCAGCGCTATCAGCTACGTTTAGCGCAGAATGCATTTGAGTTGCAATACGCATTAGCAGGCACAGCCATGATTACTAATTCAAACTACAGCGGCGTGGGCAACGGTTCGACACGCAGTTACTTGGCATCACCGGAATTTAATTATAAAAATATCATAGGAACTCAAGCCGCCTTAAAAATGGATAATAGTGTCGCGGTGGATGGAAATTATAATCCCTTATTAAATTTCACAGTAAAACAACCGTTATTACGTGGTTTTGGTAAAAATGCTAATGAAGCCAGTTTATTGAATGCCATCGATGCGGAATGGCTAAATAAATTAAATTTACAGCAAGCTGTTATTGATCAAATCACTCAAGTGATCAATACCTATCGAGCGCTCATCCTCAGTGGTAATAATCTCGAAACTCAACGACGGCAATTGACCGAAGCGCGATTGTCCTATTCAATGAATGAAAAAAAGATTAATGCTGGTCAATTGGAGCCTACAGCCAATGTCCAACAGCTTTATCAAATCGAATCACTGAGCCTGATGGTGGAACAAGCTGAAAACGAATTTGCAACCACAGCCCAAGATTTGTTACAAATCATTGGCCTTGATCCAGATATGCATTTGGCCGTTCCCAATGATGTAACCTTAGACACCATTAAAATCCCCGACGTGAACGAATCCGTTGCGCTTGCTCGAGAACATAATGCCCAATACCTGGCGCTAAAAATGGGTTTACGTGCTGATGAGAGGGCCTATGCCGCCGCTAAAAACCAGCAACTCTGGCAATTGGATTTAACGGGTAACGTACAAGCGGGCACGATAACCGGTGTCGATCGAAACACCGTCACATCACGTAATATTTACACAGGTAACAACGTGGCTGAATCCGCCAATGTCACCTTGACCATTCCCCTTGCAGATATTAGTCGCCGAAATGTGCTTATTTCAGCTAAAATACAACTCGAAAAAGATAGACTCAACCTCATTGCGGCTGAACGGGCACTAGTAACCACCATTAAAAATACCATTACAACTATTCGCAGCTTAGCAAAACGTTATGCCTTGGCACAGCGGCAAGTTGAATTAGCAGCAGAGTCGTATACATTAGAAAAAAAGAAATTAGATGCGGGCATTGCAAGTGCACTGGATGTTAATAATACGCAAAATCAGTGGATTCAAGCACAGATGGGGCTTATCAGCGCCAAAATTGCCTATTTGGATCAATTATCTGCCTTACAACGATTGTTGGGTACCACCTTAATGGAATGGCATATTAAATTGAGGTACACCGGATGAAATGGATACTAAATTTGGGATTGATAGTCTGTTTATCGGTGGGACTATACGCCTGTAACAAATCGACGAATACACCTAAGCATCAGGCCGAACATTACACCGTCCATACAACAACCATGAAAAAAACGTTGAATTTCACGGGTACCATTCAACCGTTACGAGAAAATACGGTGACCAGTCCCATGAATGCCGTCGTTGAATCCATGCATTATCATTATGGGCAATTAGTCCAGCAAGATGAAACGATATTTACCTTGAATTCAGCCGATCTGCAACGTGAATACAACGACACGCTGACGGAATATCTAAAAGCAAAAGATGGCTACGATATTACACTGAGTAAATTCACCGGCACAGAAGAATTATGGAAAGCAGGATTATTGTCTAAAAACAATTACTTAAGCGAGCAATCCGCACTCAATACTGCACGTATTGCCCTGATGCAAGCGACCCGTAAGCTATCAGAATTACTTGAAAAAATTGACGATGGTCAACACGATGATCTTTCCTCGTTAAGTTTTGCCGAATTTGATAAAGTGCGCTTAGCACTGACGAGTAAACATAATTTAATTCATTTAAAAGCACCACGAACCGGTGTCTTACTTTACCCGCCCAAAAGCAGTGATGGACATTTTGACAGACTAGGCGTTGGAACGTCCATTAAGGCAGGACAGGTACTTGCCTTGATTGGTGATCTCAGTGGTATTCGAGTTGAAATCGATGTGCCTGAAGTTGATATCGCCGATGTTAAAGTGGGGATGCCTGCAACTATTCATGGTCTAGCCTTTGGCAAACAAGTGCTGGAAGGAAAATTAGTCGCAATTAATGCCGAGGCATCGACGGGCAGTAACAGTGCGTTACCTTCATTTACCGCCATCGTCGAAGTTCATGCGCTCAGTGCTGAGCAACAGACCTGGATTAAAGTTGGCATGAGTGCTGCTATCGAACTAACCTTGCATCGTTCCAATAAATTACTCATTCCCATTGAGGCGGTCAAACAAGAAACAGGGCACAGCGTTGTTTACACCCTTGCTGCCAACGGCGCAATCAACAAACGAACCATCACCACCGGTCCTGTTAATGGTGATAGAGTGGTTATCGAGTCCGGATTAAACGCAGGCGATGTAGTCACCTATGATCACCTTAACTAATATCACCAAAAGCTACCCCATTGGTTCAATCACGACAACAGTCTTAAAAGCAATTTCATTGACGGTTCAACGTGGCGAGATGCTCGCCATCGTCGGCACATCGGGCTCGGGTAAATCGACCCTGATGAATATCATTGGGCTATTAGATCAGATGGATAATGGTCAATATCATTTTGATCATGTGAATATTACCACACTCCATGACGACGAGCTCGCTCGTTTACGAAACCAATCCTTTGGATTTGTATTTCAGCAGTTTAATTTGTTGCCACGATTGACTGCTTTACAAAATATCACATTGCCTTTGGTATATCGTCAGATACCATCCGTGGATGTGTTGCATCGTGCAGAAGCTATGTTAGAACGGGTTGGCATGGCCGGATTTGCCGATCATTACCCCACCCAATTATCAGGCGGACAGCAACAGCGCGTGGCCATCGCACGAGCGCTGATTGGGGAGCCAGACATCATTTTGGCGGATGAGCCAACCGGCTCGTTGGACTCCGGTACAAGCCACAGCATTTTGCAGTTATTTCAAGCCTTACACCGTGAGGGCCGAACGATTATTTTGGTGACTCATGATGAGCAGATCGCCACGCAATGTAGCCGGCGTGTCACACTCATCGACGGAGAAATCCAATGACGTCCTTTTTATATCACCAAATCCAACAAGCCATGCTTAATTTAAAAGCATCCAAATTACGTTCAAGCCTGGCAATACTCGGTATTTTAGTTGGGACTGCGGCGATTGTGGCATTAATTAACTGCGGCCAATTAGCAACTGAAAAAGCGTTATCGCAATTTCGAGCGTTAGGTACTGATTTAGTCGCTCTATCCATCTTCCCAGATCCACTTAAAAGCAAAAAAACCGATCGCAATGAACTACCCATGACTTCCTGGCAAAAATTGCCCGCGGCTGTTCCAATGATCACCATGATTGCACCATATGCCACAGCGTATCAACCGTTAAGTTTTAAAAGTCATCGACTCACGGGCAGCATCATTGGCGCGGATGAATCTTTAGCAAACATCATTCATATTCACATCTCTAGCGGGCATTTTGTATCCTTTATGGAATCCTTTGAACACGTTTGTGTCATTGGCGATGGGCTAGCCAAACAACTACGCCAACTTAGCCTAGATAATCCATTAGGCCAACAATTACGTATCGGCCAATCGCTCTACACCATCATCGGTATCGCAGCTCATTGGACTGAAAGTGGCTTTTTTAATGAAGACATTAATCAAGCCGTGATTGTGCCTATTCGTGGCATTGCGCTCGTTAACAAAGAGGCCAAAATAGGCAATGCCATTGCGCGCTTAAAGCCAAACAGTAACATCGATCAGGTCACGAACCAGATCGAACGGTTTATTCATCATCAAGCACCTAAATTAAAGCTATTCATTCGTAGTGCTAAACAAATTATTGCCAGCATGGAAAACCAGGGACATATTTTCACTTTATTGCTTGGTGTCATTGGCGGCATCGCATTATTGGTAGGTGGTATTGGCATCATGAATGTCATGCTAGTTTCTGTGAGCGAACGTAAAAAAGAAATCGGTATACGTAAAGCAATTGGCGCCAGACATCGAGACATTCAAAGCTTATTTTTGGTAGAATCCATACTGCTCGCCATGCTAGGCGGTATATTGGGTTGCGTTGTTGGCTTGATATTGACTTGGACAATAGCCTATTTCAGCCAATGGCCATTTAAATTTTACTCAGCGCCTCTTATCATTGGCTTCACAGTGTCCGTGACGACAGGCATTTTTTTCGGCTTTTATCCAGCCCATCGCGCAGCGCGCATGCAACCGATTGAGGCGTTACGGCTAAATTAAATTGTTTGATAATAAAAGAATGTATCTCCCCAGCACGTCATCCTGAAAACGGAGTAGCCGTTTGAAGGATAATGTTCAATAACATCACTACTCTCAGTATTGCCTTTTTTTACCATTGGAGATGGTTATGCTATGTGGGGGTTTTGGTACGCTAATATTTTTTGGAATTTACAATCGTACAGCGTCCTCATAGGTTTTTCGTAAACCCTGAATAATATACCACTAAGCAAATCAGTTGACAGCATGATTCACCCCAATTATACTATAGTCATGGTTATAGTCACTTAGGTAAGGTTAAATCGACATGATAACGGTCTCGAAAGGCACACTAAAAGCCAAAATGCTCGAATATTTTCGACAAGTTGAAAAAACGAAAGAAGAATTGATCGTGACCGACCATCACAAACCCGTACTGCGAATTATCCCGATTCAAACTCGACAACTTCCGACAGATATATTTAAACAAGGACATGTTATATATAACGAAGATATCAACAGCCCAACGCGCGACGAATGGAACGATGATTTATGAAATTTTTATTGGATACCTGCGCTCTAATCTGGTGGACACTTGATCAACAACAACTTTCGAATCATGTCTTAACCACCCTCAATGAACAAGATGAAATCTATCTAAGCAGTATTTCAGTATGGGAAATTGGCGTTAAAGTCAAAAATAAAAAACTAGATATAGGGATGAGTATCGCAACCTATTTAGATAAATTACACGAGCTTTCGACATTACAGATTTTACCTGTTACGGAAAAAATGTGGGTGCACAATCTTGGGCTGGCCTGGGACCATAAAGATCCGGCAGATAGAACCATTGTTGCAACGGCTGAACTGACACAGAGTTGGATTGTGACATCCGATAGCATCATTCACGCTTATTATCCTCAGATTTTTTGGAATTGAGGAGAAATACTACAAAAATCACAACACTATTTTTGTAACTAAAAACAAAACATTCCCTACGTTCCGTGCGCCAGGAATATATGTAGCCATCAGCGATACTCGACGGTAATTGATTGCAGCCCAGGGTAAGGCGCCAGGAATTGGATAGCCGTGGTTAATGTCGGGGCGCATGGTAGCAAGGATTGCATAACCGCCACCCACACTTGCGTTTTCATTCAGATGCCATACCTTTAAAAACGCATAACCAACCGCAGGCTCTACATTTTTATGCGAGTCTAAAAAAGCAAACGCGTACAATCCGTGCCAATCGCCATGTTCATCATATATTCCCTTGCCTAATCCGCCACCCCATGGATTTTCGTTGTAGGTTGGGATCCGTTGCGCTGAGTATAAATATCGATTATGCCAAGCATATGTCGGAATATATAAATCGGTTGTTCCTTCGGTCCAAACTTGTCGCAACCATCGTGAGGCGGTTTGAAATATATTGGGTTTCCCGGGTTGACAAGGACGGCATGTCTCTTGGCTTGCACCAAGACTCAATCTACTTGTGTCTGCAAATCCCACGTTCAAATGTAATAAGACAACGAGAATTAGGGTATACTTCATAATTGATTGAAAATCCGTACAAGCAATGCCGCCACGACACCCGTAGCAGGCATGGTAAACAACCAGGATAAAAAAATTAGTCTTAACATGGGCCAGCATGCACCACGAAGACCTCTAATCAAGCCAACACCAGCAATTGCACCCGTTACTGTTTGAGTAGTAGAAACAGGGATGCCATATTCGGTGCTTGCAAAAATGGCCAATGCCGCGCCTGTTTCTGCCGCACACCCCCGCATAGTATTTAAATGAGTGATTTTCGTACCCATAGTCCGAACAATTCGCCAGCCACCCAATAATGTACCTAAACTCATCGTTAAACTGCAGCTCACAATCACCCAGAAGGGAACCTGAAAGGGGCCACTCAACCACGAGACTGAAAACAATAATACCGTAATAATCCCCATGGTTTTTTGTGCATCATTAGCGCCATGTGTCACACTCAAACATGCAGATGAAACAAGCTGAAATCCTTTGAACAATTGATTCACGGATCGCTGGCTTTTATGTTTGAGCAAACGGGTTAGACCATAAATTAAAGTCATGCTCGCGATTAAACCGATGAGAGGTGCTACAAAAATACCAATGATGATTTTAATCAACCCTAACCATTTGATGGTGGATAATCCGCCATGTGTTATTGCGGAACCAACCAAACCACCAATTAAGGCTTGTGATGAGCTGGTCGGCAGACCATAATACCAGGTGATCAGCCCCCAAAAAATTGCCGCAAGAAGGGCGGCAAAAAGCAACGACGGATGAATGACACTGCCATCGATTAAGTCACTGCCAATGGTTTTTGCTACCGTCATATTAAAAAATAAAAAAGCAATCAAGTTAAACCCAGCTGCCCACAATACGGCTTGCCTAGGCGTTAAGACACCGGTCGTCACAATCGTGGCAATAGCATCCGCAGCGTCATGAAATCCATTGATAAAATCAAATAGATAAGCGGCTAACATGACACAGACAATAAGTAAGATATCTTGGCCCATGATTAATCTCTTAAACTTCGGCACACGTCATGTCGACCTTGCATTTTGGCATTTACACCGCAGCTGGTCCGCAGAATGTACACGTAGAAAAATGCACCCCGGTCGATCAAACAACTCATTGTCATCAAACGTAATAACTGCTAAATGTTAATAACTTTGAAACACCTCGCATCATCTGGCGAATAATCATCGGCAATTCTGCCGCTCCTGCCGCCACTGCAGCATCAGCATGCTGTGCTTCATCGTCCTGCATTTTAGCAAGGATAGCCTGTGTTTTCACATCCTCCACCGGTACTCGCAGTCGATGAGACTCCAAATGTGATGTCACTTGACGTTCGGTTTCAGCCACAAAACCAAGACTCCACCGATCGCCTGCTAAACCTGCCACAGCGCCCAACATAAACGACCCGGCATACCACAATGGATTCAACCAGCTTGGCCGATGGTCTAATTCTCTTAAGCGCTGCTCACACCAAGCCAAATGGTCTACCTCTTCCTCTGCAGCCTCAGCCATTTGCAATCTTATCGTGTCAAGCTTTGCGGTTATCGCTTGCCCTTGGTATAATGCTTGCGCACAAACTTCCCCTGCATGATTAACACGCATCAAGCCAGCGATATGACGCTTAATCGATACATCAAGAGAAGCTTCAGGTAAATTGTGTGCAGGAGTCGTGCGATTGCAAGGTCGCTGTGTGGGGCTACATACCGTACGCAATGCGGTATCAAAGCCTCCCAGTAACTGATCAATTAGGGTTAAATGACGCATATTATTAAGTTAAGTGACAAGTATATATCCTATGAATTGAGTCTGGCCATGGATAGTGTTAATCTTATGCCGGCAGAACCATTCCACTATTTACAGGAATCATTGAATGAGTATAAAGAAGATCGTCCAGCAGTTAAAGCATTTTTTCTGTCCTAAGAGTCACACTCGATTAGCAGGAACCATTAAATTTTTTGATAGAAAAAAACGTTTTGGATTTATTGTCGCGGATAAACACGAATATTTTTTCCATGCTGCAGCCACTCACTCACGCGACTTTAAAGCGTTGCAAGATGGTGTAGCCGTCACATTTGTCGTTGTACAAGGGAAAAAAGGACCTCAAGCAGATAAAATTGAAATCGTAAGGTAATCGTTATGAGCAAAACCAAGCCAACGGTGCAAGAATATATAGCGCAGTTAAATACTTATTTAAACTCCCGTATTCTGGGGCAATCAAGCTTAGTGTCGCGACTTTTAATCGCACTACTCGCCGATGGCCATCTATTGGTTGAAGGTGCTCCCGGTCTAGCTAAAACGCGTGCTGTTAAAGAGCTTTCTGCTGGTGTAGAAGGAACGTTTCACCGCATTCAATTCACACCTGATTTGTTACCTGGTGATTTGACCGGTACGGACGTCTATCACCCAGAAGATGGGTCATTTGTTTTTTTACCTGGGCCCATTTTTCATAATATGCTGTTGGCCGATGAAATTAATCGTGCACCAGCTAAAGTTCAGTCCGCATTGTTGGAGGCTATGGCCGAGCGACAAGTGACGATTGGTAGCAAAACGTATCCCTTGCCCGAATTATTTCTTGTGATGGCAACACAAAACCCCATCGAACAAGAAGGAACATACCCACTACCAGAGGCTCAACTGGATCGTTTTTTGATGTATGTCACCATTGCCTACCCTGATGAATCCGTTGAACGAGACATACTTGCGTTGGCTCGTCGAGAAGCCTTAGATGGTAATGTGCTCAGTGAAAAGCAATCGTCTGCACCATCAATCGCACCACTCACTCAACGCACATTATTTGAAGCACGCCAGCAAGTATTGAATGTTCATACCAGTGAAGCATTGGAACAGTACATTGTACAGCTTGTGATAGCAACACGTCGTCCAGAGCTTTATAGCGAGTCGCTTGCACGCTGGTTACGGTTTGGAGCGAGTCCTCGAGCAACCATCGCCCTTGATCGCTGCTCAAAAGCACATGCATGGCTTGCAGGACGAGATTATGTTACGCCGGAAGATATCCATGTTATCGCTCATGAGGTCCTCCGACATCGAATTTTATTAACATTTGAGGCGGAAGCAGAAGGTATTAGTCGCGACGATTTCATTAATGAACTACTACGCCTCGTAACAATCCCTTAGGGTTAAGGGTGGACACGTCAAATGTCAACAAACCTGAGCGAATAAAGGTGTCATGATGGATGGGTTATTTGTCACATTATCTGACTTAATTGCATTACAACGCCACGCCCAAACCGTGCGCTATCCCCCCGATGGGTATGCTCTGCGCTCAGGACAACATCGATCTAAATTACGCGGCCGAGGCATGGATTTTACTGAAGCACGTAACTATCAAGCTGGCGATGAAATTCGACATATGGAATGGCGGGTCACCGCACGAACGGGCAGGCCGCATGTGAAGGTATATCAAGAGGAGCGTGAACGACCTGTTGTTATTTTAACTGATTTTAATCCGTCCATGTATTTTGGTACACGTATCGCCTTTAAATCAGTTGTGGCTGCACGATTGGCTGCCATTTTAGCATGGACCGCAGCGAAACAGGGCGATCGTGTCGGAGGGTTTCTATTTTCAGCAGACACACATCACGAATTTACTCCGCGGTCGAGACAAACAGGCGTATTACCTCTACTAGCTAGTCTAAGTCACTACACACAGCCTAAACAAACAAACATCGCATTATCATCAGACCCGCGATCGCTAAATCATGCCTTATTACGCATGCGTCGCGTTGCTAAGCCGGGCAGTATTCTAGTTTTAATCAGTGATTTTTACCACACCGATCAGGATACAGAACAACATTTAAATCGATTACGAAGCCATAATGACGTGCTTGTGTATCATATCTGTGACCCACTGGAATTAGCCCCGCCAATCCCTCAACAATACGCAATCACGAATGGAAAACAGGCCTTATTATTGGACACAACGCTTGATTCCGTACGATTTGGCTATCAATTTTATTGTGAGCAGCGACTTAACTCCCTACAAGCGCAATTAAAACGGCTACAAATACAATATATGCAAGTCACCGCAGAAACTGACCTGTCGCGCTTGGTGAAACAAACGTTTCCACGGAGGTTCGGTGGCTAATCAACTCACAAATGCATCAATCAACGTGCCTGAATTAGCGCAATTACATGATATTCATCTACCAGCACCGATTAGCTGGTGGCCTCTAGCGCCCGGATGGTACATCGTTTCCGCTTTTTTAATCATCGCTGTGATTGTGATAGTATCTTTAATAAATCGTCAATATTCACGTGGGTATGCGAAACGACAAGCGCTGCGAGAACTACGAAATATCGAACATCAGCATGCAATTGATCCCAATAGCCAGCGCAGTAGTGCCGCTGTTTCGGGTTTATTAAAGCGAGTTGCGTTGGCTTATTATCCACGCGATCAGGTTGCAGGCTTACAGGGCGAGGATTGGGTGGTATTTTTAAATCAAACCAATCGCCAACAGCAACTGATTAATTTCAATAACGTGCGACAAGTGCTGTTGGAGTATCCCTATCAACGACCACAAACCGGTGATCTGGCCCCCTTATTTCAATTAGCTCATACGTGGATACACAATCAATCGGTTAGGAAGCGACCATGTTTGAATTAGCCACGCCCTGGGCTTTAATCGCCCTGCCCATCCCACTACTCATGTGGTTCTTATTACCTCGAGCTTCTCTGCAATTGTCAGTGGCATTAAAAATTCCTTTTTTCAGTGCCATGCTGGAATTAATTGAGCGTGAAAAATGCGCCATTACTCAACAACATACGCTGTGGCTATTATTCACAAGCTGGTGCTTCATCCTCATTGCCCTTGCTGGACCTCGGTGGGTAGGTTCGCCCCGACCTTTAGTTCATGAAAGTTATAACATCATGCTCGCATTAGACATATCACCGAGCATGGGCATTAATGATATGACTATCCATGGTCGACGCACCACTCGACTTGCCGTGGTCAAGCGTACGGCAGAGCAATTTGTTCAGGCAAGACATGGTGACAAAATAGGATTAATTTTATTTGGAGAGCAAGCGTATCTGCTAACGCCGCTAACCTATGATCGTCATAATGTCTTGATGCGGTTAAACGATGCCTCCGTGGGTTTGGCAGGCAAATCGACATCCATCGGTGATGCGCTGGGTTTAGCAATTAAACGCTTACAACACGTCCCAGCACGTGGCAGGGCTATTATTCTGTTAACGGATGGCGTCAGTAACTCTGGCATTATCCCGCCACTAAAAGCGGCTGAACTTGCACAGACGGATAACATTAAAGTATTCACCATTGGCCTACATTCTGATATTGACCCACAATCATTCAGCGGTATGTTCTTGAGTACCAATGGCTCGGCTGATCTAGATGAAGACACTCTTAAGGCAGTGGCAAAAATCACGGGTGGACGTTATTTCCGTGCCAGCAGCCTACAATCCTTAGAGCGGATATATCATGACATTGATCAAATGACTCGAGTATCGCAAGAGCAGGCCACCGTACGCCCTCAACACGAATATTATCCTTGGTTCTTAGCCATTGGACTCGGTTTATTTTTATATGTGCTTATTCAACAAAGCGGACTCGGCATCAGTCCCTTGCTGCAACGGCGAGGTAACACATGATGAGCACATCCATTCATTTTCTTCGGCCCTATTGGTTTATCGCATGTCTACCGATTATCCTGCTAGGATTTAGCCTACTAAAACGAAAATCTGTTTTATATGCTTGGCAACAAGTCTGTGATGCGCACCTGTTGAAACATTTGTTGCACATACAAGGACCTAGCAAGCGAGCTTGGCCTTTATTTGTATTAATGCTCAGCAGTTTATGCATGGTTATTGCGCTGACGGGGCCAAGTTGGACTCGTATTGCCGTGCCCACTTATCAACAGAAACAACCACGTGTGCTCTTGCTCGATATGTCAGACAGCATGATGCAACACGATTTATCCCCCGACCGATTAACGCGCGCTAAATTCAAACTTCACGATCTATTACAGCGTCAGGATACAGGACAACTGGCTTTAATTGTCTACACTGAGGAACCATTTGTTGTTTCACCTCTCACAGACGACGGGCAAACCATTGATGCATTGCTCTCATCATTAAGCCCAGCAATTATGCCCGTGGGTGGTAATCAGCTTGAACGGGCGTTGTATGAAGCAAAATCATTAATCACGGCGGCAGGCGCTCAATCCGGTGAACTGTTAGTTTTCACAGCAAAAATCCCATCTCACGCGGCGGTCAGTGCGGCACAAACCATCGCGACACAGGGATTTCATGTTTCAATCATACCGATGCTTGATGATAAAGGCGCGCTGCCTTTATTTGCCCCTTTGGCGAAGGCAGGACGAGGGCAGGTCGTTTCATTGACCCATGATAATACTGATATCAAACATTGGTTAGCAACGACCCAATCAAAAGGCATGTACCAAACCAATGACTTAAATGACATTCCGTTGTGGCGTGATGAAGGACGGTGGTTTATTGCACTGGCATTGTTATTATTGTTACCAGCATTTTGGCGTGGTTGGCTACAAAGGATTAACACATGACCTCATATCGCGTGATTCTTAGTCTTTTAGTTGGATTGATGTCCTCCAATACATTTGCTTTTCAATGGCAAGACCTATGGGAAACACGCGATCACCGAGCACAAACGATGATGCAGGCCAAACAATATAAACAGGCTCAACAAACCTTTGAGCAACCGGATTGGCGCGCAACAGCCGCTTTTCGAGCCAACAATTATCAGGAAGCTATGACACTTTATCGTCAATCGAATACCAGTGATGCTTATTATAATGCAGGCAATGCGCTAGCCTATCTTGGTCGTTATGCAGAGGCTATTCGTGCCTATGATAAGGCCTTTGCCCTAAATAAAACGAATCACGATGCGATGCATAATCGTCAAGTTGTTGAAAAACTCTTAAAAAAACAAAAACAACAATCCAACAATCAAAACCAACCGAACCCAGAGCAACAAAAACAAGATCAAAATGACCAAAACAGTGCATCAAAATCGTCCAATCAGACTGAGACACCTAAAGATAACCCGCAACAGAATGAGAGCCCGAATAAAGAGTCAGATCAGCCTGACCAACAAAAGCAACCCGAGTCTCACGCCACCCCGAATGACCGCGACGAGACGCCTGACAAATCGACTCAGTCCGAAGTGGATCGTGATCAACAACAAGCAAACGATCAATTGTTACGATTAATTCCTGATGACCCAGGTGGGTTATTACGTGAAAAATTTTTACGTGATTATTTACGCAAACGAGGTGAATTGTCATGAAACGCATCCTATTAATACTCTGTGTTTTCTATTGTGGTTTGACCACAGCACATGCGTCCGTTGCCATTCATATTGATCCGCCAACAATTCCGTTGAATGAAACCGTGCGCGTGACACTTACCTTTGACAACGCACAAAATCATAGCCCACCTGATTTTAGCCCTCTATTGCACGACTTCGATATTATCAGTACCGAGCACAGCTCATCTTATACGGCAATTAATGGTCAAGCACGCTCCTTTAGCCAGTGGAGTCTTGTGTTAAGACCCAAGCGAGAAGGTGTTTTGCCTATTCCACCGATTCACATTGGTCAAGAACAAAGTCTCGCCAGCCAAGTGACTGTGACGCCCCCTACTGCATCACCTACTTCACCTACAGTCCCCGAATCTGACCCCGGGTCAAAAAAAATTGAATACTCGTTATTCACTGCGGAAGTCAATGACAAAAAACCATATATCAATCAGCAAGTGATCTACAAAGTAAAATTATTCAATCGCCAACGATTATTGGATGCACAATATCAACCGCCTCAAGTTGACGATGCATTACTGATCCCCCTGGGTGGCGGTCGACATTATCAGACGGAATTTAAGGGGAAATCTTACGATGTAGAGGAGCAACAATATGCTCTTTTTCCACAAAAAAAAGGCTTGCTAACCATTCAACCACCCGCGTTGAGTGCGTTGGTCTACGATGGCTTTACGCCAACTCGCGTCAATCTACAGGCAAAACCCATTACACTAAACATCAATGCCATTCCGTCACCTCAAACGCGAGAGACGTGGTTACCATCAACGCATGTTAAGTTAACCGAATCCTATGACCATACCGAATCCAATCTAGATGAAGGCTCAACCCTTGTCCGCACCATCACGATGCAAGCTGCAGGTGTTGTTGGCCAATTACTACCAAAACTCCCTTTCACCAATCAAACCCATTTCAGCGTTTATCCCGATAAGCCAATTATCAACAATGAACTACGTGAAGGAGATCTGTGGAGCAGCAGTACGACACAGGTGACCTATTTACTCACTAAGCCCGGTGAAACTATCCTCCCTGCCATCCAGGTCCCCTGGTATAATACCTCCACAAAACAAATGGAGATGGCAACGTTACCAGCGCATGCTATCGTCATAAAACCAAAGCAAGGCGCAATTCCCAGTATTCGACCTGCTAAAAAGAAATCTGCGGTAAGCGCTGCGATCTCCACTAAGCCACAGCATACCCTACCGGTATTCATGACATGGTTTGGGCTAATTATTCTTGCATTACTTAGCTGCATTATCTTATGGCGATTACGTTCACAATACAGAGAATCCAAAAAAACAAGTTCAACCACGGAGGTCACACAACAAACCTTACGCACGGCGTGTAAACACAATGATCCCACTCAAGCAAGAGCCGCTCTGTTGACGTGGGCGCGCAAGCAGTGGCCCAATCAAAACATATTCAATTTAAATGATATCCCAGTGCACAGTGACGCATTCAAACAGCAATTAGAACAATTATCGGCAGCACTTTATAGTCCACATCATCAAGCGCAATGGACAGGTGATGGCCTATGGCAAAGTATTGTCGATCTAAAATCTAAACAATCCAAACCCAAACATCGAAAAACCAAACTTCCTCCCATTTATCCAGGACGAACATAATATGTCACAAAAAGCCGTTGTTTTACTGTCTGGCGGTCTAGATTCAGCAACTTGCCTTGCCTACGCTCATTCCAAAAATATAACATGCTATGCGCTAAGCTTTGATTATGGACAAAAGCATCGCGCCGAATTGAACGCCGCTCAACACATCGCTCAAGATTACCGCGTTAAACAACATCGGATCATTGATCTCACATCAGTCGGCCGCCTTGGAGGGTCGGCGTTGACGGACTCAGCCTATAGCGTTCCAGATCACCGAGATTCAACGGAGATACCTATCACTTATGTACCAGCACGAAATACCGTCATGTTATCCATCGCACTGGGTTGGGCAGAAGTATTGGCAGCCGATTCGATTTGGATTGGCGTCAGTGCAGTTGATTACTCGGGTTATCCAGATTGTCGTCCAGAGTACATTCAGGCATTTAGCCAGTTAGCCAATCTAGCAACGAAGCGAGGCGTGGAGGGCAATCCAATTCGCATTGAAACACCATTGATTCACTTAAGCAAAGCAGAAACGATTCAATTAGGAACGTCTCTGGGACTTGATTATGCGAAAACAATATCCTGCTACCAGGCCACAACCGACGGCTTAGCCTGCGGGCGTTGTGACAGTTGCCATTTAAGAAAAAAAGGCTTCACAGAAGCAGGACTGGTTGATTCGACACGTTATTTGATCTAAGGTGGAGGTAGTTTTGTAAGGGATAAACGTACATGCTGAAACGACTCACTCTATTAATCATCATCCTGGTATCTTTCGTCGCCTGTTCGCGGTTACATCATTCATCGACCACCCCCACGCCGCTGCCCGCTCACATGGATTTAAACCATATTCCAACCACGTTCACACGCATCCATATCAATGGCAAGATAGATGTTACGCTGCATACGAGCTCGACTCACCCGGGCGTAATATTTCATGGGCACCCCGCTGATCTTTATTATGTCCAATGGCATATGGTCAATCGTGAGTTATATATCCACTTAGATAAAGCTTATCCTAAGCAAGGTCCGATCCACGTTGATATTACGGCACCGCATTTAGCGGGATTCAGTTATCAAGGGACTGGCACGATCATCGGCAATAATCTGCGATCACAATCGATGGACCTCTTGATTAAAAACAACGGCCCAACCACATTAAATGGCCAGCTCGGTCTACGTCGTGCAACATTCACAGGTGCCGGTCACATTAATATTACAGGCATTCAAAGTGATGCCACGCAGCTAACGCTGTCAGGTCAAGTGCGTGCGCAATTACGTGGTATAGCTCGGATCACGTCGGTGCGAATGAAAGGACATAGTTGGCTTAGCTTATATTGGGTGAAAAGCCATGTCTTAAAAATCAGACTCAACGAAAACGTCTGTGCTAATTTGGCGGGGGTCGTTGGATTTCTTGACGCAGAAGTCAAAGATAACGCTCGGTTTAATGGACGATATTTACGTGCCAGGCGTTCATTTGTAAAAACCCAGGATCACGCTGAAGCCGATATTGCTGTTATTGATGCGCAACATACATTAGCAACAGGCAATAGCAACATTTATTACTATGATCTACCCGATATGAAAGCTGATTTTATGGCCAACAACGGTTCAGTCCTAGACATGCGAGAATGGGAAAGACCTTTCCTGAGAGAATAGTTACTAGGGTCTGTTTCTCTATACTACGCCCCGCGGAACGTAGGCGAGAAATGAAATGTCAACAGACTCTAGGCCCTAAGCATTTTTTTCCACGCACTCAACGATCGCCTGGATATCGCCGTCTAAGGGTAAAATGTGTGCTGAGTTCTCTAACCAATGAATCGTTGTATTTGGCTTATTGGCGAATAAAGCCGCGATAGCGGGAGAATCAACCACCTCATCGTGACGACCTAAAAAGACATCTGTCGGGCAAGATGGCATCACAAATTGATTATTTTGCACTAACGATAGTATTTCCACGATCGCAGACAGGGGCAATTGACGATAGGTGAGCTCTTCATGACCTTTGGTGTGAAAATTACCCGCATGATTCGGTATCCGTTTTAACCCAAGATATCGTAGAAACCGTGCAACCGCTAATAAAAATCCTGTAAATCCATGTAGTTTTAACGCAGGCGCTAACAAATAAAGATGATGAAGCGTAAATTCCTGGCCCAATTTACAGGCAAGTAGGCCACCCAGTGAAAGACCCATCACATCCACTTGATCATACCGTTGCACCAATGTTTGGCATGCCTGAACCGCCTCGTCCAACCATTCGATCGCCGTTGCCTGTGCAAACGATTGAATACTGTGCGCATGACCTGGTAAAACTGGGCATAATACGGCATCATACAGTGTAAATGCTGGCATTAACTCGCGATAAATTGCCGGTGATGATGAAAATCCATGGAGCAAAAGCAACGCACGACCTGAATCACGTCGACGAATGTCGATAGGCAACAATAAATACGCCTCTTGATCCAAGAGAGGCCGGATCGCTTTGCCCCTCCACATGTATTGAAAGTCATTGATGTTCATATGCATTCGCAGTTCAGATATCCTATAATGTACTCATGAAGCATAGTCTGTTTCTCGGAGAATTGAAATGGCAGAAAAAAAAGATGACGATCCAACGACTCGCATTATTCAAGGTGGGATAAAGATTGGCATTCAGCTCGCCATAAAACCTAAAATGGTGTCTTCCCTACGCTCACGATTTCAAGACGTATCTAAAAGAATCACCAAAGAAGCAGAAAACATAAAAAATGAGATCCATAAGAAATGGAATCAAAATCAACAAACTGCACGCGACCGACAGTATGCTAAAAAGCAGCAAAAACTCCAAGATCAGCAACAACAATTAACAAAAGCCGAAACACAAACGGCTGAAGATCAGCGAGCACAACAAATCATTGATGAGCAAACAGCTACCGTCGAGCAGACTGAGGCAAACATTGCCAATGCCAACAAAGTACAAATGGAAAAAGTGGCCAGTACGCCACCACCACCTGCAGACAAGCTTGCCTCAACAGCTGATGCGGGATCTGCAGAAGCGGCTGCCCAAGCACAAAAAGCCGCGGAACTAGCTGCCAAAAAAGCAGAACAATTAAGAGGAGTTGCCGACGACGCCCGCGAAGTAGCCAAAGCATCGCAAGGCACTGCCGATCAAGCTTCAGAGCGTGTCACAGCGGCCAGAACTCATGTTGCGGATGCTAAAAATAGATTAAGTGAAGCCGAATTAACAGCCAACACCAGACATGAAGCATTAAGTGAAACCAAAGTAGCTGCAGAAGAAGCACGCGAAGCACTAAAAACCGCACAGACCTACGCCGATACCACTCAAGCGGCCGCCGTGACAACTCAAGACTCAGCGACAGCTCTCCAGGCCGAAGCAAAAACCGCTCAAGAAGCCGCGCTCAATTTACAAGCAAGCATGCAAACAAGACTCAACGATGTGAACAATGCGGCTGACACAGCACAAGCTAATTATCAAACAGCACTGGACGCATTACCGGCTGACCCAACAGACGCCGAGCTTAATCATGTTGCCGAACTTAAAGATCTGGCACAAACCGCTCAACAAACCGCAGCTGAAGCCAATGCACCTGTACTTCAAGCTCAAGAGGCCGCTCGTAAGGCCAATGAGACCGCACAAAAAGCAACAAATGACGCCATACAAGCACAAAAAGATGCCATGAAGGCCAATGAAGAACTCCAAGAAGCTGAAATGAAAGTCCAACAAGTCGACGGTCAAGTTCTTGATGCTGAGATGCAATGTAATATCGCCGATAAAGTCGTTGTTGATGCTAAAGGAAATGTCATCGACGCTGAATCCGGCTTGACATCTGCTGAAACAGAGGCAGAAGCGGCAACTCAGAAAGCCGCTGCTGACCAAGCAGCGGCTCAGGCAGCTGATCAGGCAGCACAACAAGCTGCAGCGCAAGCGGCTCAGCAAGCCGCAGCAGCACAAGCGGCAGCAGCACAAGCAGCAGCAGCACAAGCAGCCGCGGCGGCCGCAACGACCGATGCGGCCGCAACCCAAGTGGCTGCCACAACCTTAGTACTTTAAACGCATTTGCTCAGGAGAGTATATGAGTAACACCCAAATAGATGATCCAGATTACACACAGGATGCCGTGTGGAACCAGATAACTGATCTCGCTCAAAAAGAGGCGCAATCATTGCAAAATCTCTTATTTGGTCAATATAAATTAGCGTATCGTGTTTTAATTCAACAACTTAGTAACGAATCCAACGCACGATTTGATAAAGCATCGCTAGAATCTGATTTGGCCCATTTAGTTGAAAAAAAATCGACTCTCAACGCCCAATTCAAAACCGATTTAGACACCATTCATCAGTTGCAGCAGGCACATCAGGAACATCCTCGTTCGTTACTTATTCTGGATGCTGCTAAAGAAAATATCATTGATCTGAAGAATTATGCCGATCACCACCAACCGAATGTTTTAACACTAGCACAACCCATTCAACAACTCAGTGTACATACTCAAGAAGCAGTCCAGCACCCACCGGCACCCGATTCGGCAAAGGCGGGGTCGTGAATTTAGAAGTGGGCGACCGCCGGTCGCCCCTACAAAATCATGCTGCATTGAGAACAAAGACAAGAATATTTGGACCGTTTACCCTATTTACCGACCTTGATTTTTAAATACCAGGCGCATAAAGTGATATTATCTTAATTGGCTCACCGATGATTTTGGTGCAACCGATGCAAACGTAGGACAACACGTCCCCCAAAAACGCGATTTTGTTTTGACTACAACCGTCGGACTCAGCTCATATTTCAGTTGTTCACAGAATGTCGTTAAAGTAGGTCGTTGGGTTGGATCTGCGTTTTTTGCAGCTGCCATGAAAGCCAGGACAGAGGGAAATGCTTCGACAACTTCGTGATAAAGGCCACTCAGGTTAAGAGCATGTGTTAAGAAATATCCGAATGAATAAACATCTTGATTAAGATGAACTTTCGCACCATTTACATTAAACAATTCAGGTGCATACCATTTTTGGTCTTCTGAGGTTAATCTAATTGTGGTGTCTTCTCCTACATGGTACGACAAACCAAAATCAATAAATCGGGTTATGAACCGACCATTTTCCTCTCGTACCCTAATATTTGCGCTGTGTACATCACCGTGAATAATCTTACACTGACAATGTAGTCGATTCAATTCTTCAGCAATACTGAGTATAACTTCTGCCAACTGATGCGTGTCCATCATTTGCATAACATCACAGGCACTCTCACCATCGACATAATCCATAACTTGTCGATTGTTATAGACCGACTGGCCCTTCACATTACGATTTATCTCAAATGTTGCAATATAATCCTGTGGATAAGCAATTTGGTTAAAATTCGCTTCCCGTTGCAACGCTTTTTGCTTCTCACCTACCTCCAATTCTGATGGATTGATGTGATCCCTCAATAGGGATTTAACCACTTTACTACATCCAGCTATCGATTGCCCTGCAAATTGCTTGAGTTCTCTCACCTGCCCTGATCCCCCTCGCTGCAAATCACAAACAGGCATAAATAGCGCAGCATTTGCCGGAGTAGGCCAATTAATACGTGCAAAAATGGATTTCTTTCGTTTCGTCGCCGATTTATACCAATGACTCGACTCAGATGTTGTGCTGCATGCATTTTTAATCAATCCAACGACGTTTTTATCTTGCAACAAAATAGTTTCCAATGCAGGATTTTCCGCCATCATATGCAACGCCTGCTCACCACATGTAATCAAAGAAAGAATACCAGCCAAATCGTGAGATAGGGCTAATTTTAAAACGAGCAACGCGAAAACCTCGTGATGAGCTCGTTCGATGGACATATCTAACGCTGTTTTATTGTGATAAGAGTGATGAGGGTGATACGCTACGACGCCGAGGTCAGCCTGTTCATTCAGTAAATAATCAACAACATGGGCATGACCATTCGCCGAGGCCAAAAATAAAGGTGTTCGATTCCAGGCATCCGTGATATTCAGTACCATTGGATCGTGTTTCAACAACATTTTAGTACTCTCTAAGCAACCATTTACTGCGGCAACGTGCATGAGATGAAATCTATCCGCACCATAACGAATATCGAGATCAGCATAATTGTCAATTAAAAATTGAACCACTTCAAAATGATCGCTCACAACAGCCCAATACAAAGGCCCGTAATTTCGCCCCTGACTCTCAGGATGCTGTGATGCGATCGTCAAATCAGCACCTCTTGTCACTAAAAAAGAAACCAACGGATGGTGGCCATGTTCTGCGGCTATGATGAGTGGTGTTTGATTCAGAGTGTTGACACGATTAAGCAAATCAGGATTATCATCCAACAGACATTCAACTACCTCGACAGAACCTCCTTGAGATGCAATATGGATAGCATGCATCAACAAGGGCCCTGCGCATTCATCTACACCAATTCCCGAGGCAATGAGGAGCTTGGCCGCTCGAACAGCCCCGTTCGCACAAGCCCAGTGCAAGGGCGTGTAGTCATGATAACGCTTATGAGATGCATTGGCCCTGACTCTTGGGTTAGCGCCATTTTCTAGCAACAAAGCCACCAACATACCATCATCATTGGCCGCTGCCAAAAATAATGGTGTGCGGTGCTCATCATCCGCTAGATGAAGTAAATTGTGATCATGATCTAATAAAACCTGCATGACTTGGAAGCGATATTTCATGGTTATGAAATGGATCAAATGAAAATGTGTTATACCTATACGATCATCCATCGACATGCCATATTTTAACAAGCACTTAACCACTAAGTGATGGCCATTGCCCCCAGCAAAATGCAGTGCATTCAAACCGTCAAACAGCCCGCCTGGATGATGCATTGAACCCGTTAAATTAGCTCCCATTGCTGCTAAATAATCGACAAGTTCAACATGGCCCTGTTCTGCTGATAAAAGCATCGGCGTTCGATTGTAACGGTCACGCAAGTTAATAAATTCATACTTATACATGAGCAATTTTTTAAGCATTTCAAGATGACCCAAACTGGCAGCAATATGAATAAGATGAAAATCATTTTGACTATAGCGTCGAGCCAAATCAGCACCAGAACCAATCAAAAAATCGACCAAAGGAAGATGATTGCCTTCTACGGCTAACGCCACTGGCGTCCGATTGCTCGAGTCTAGCCAATGACATAACTTAGGATTTTTACTAATCAGCTTTTTAACGATCTCAAAATGCCCCAGTTGGCTCGCCCAATGAATGGATAAATAACCATGACAATAGTGCTCAGAATCATTGAACGGAATCGTAAGATCCGCATCGAAACTGATGAGAAAGTCCACGAGCACGGTATGACCAGCCACAATGGCAAGTATGATCGGTGTGCGATCGCGATCATCTTTTAAATTCAATGCGTTGGGTTTGATACGGAGTAAGTAATCCATCACATCAAGGTGACCGTATTTGGCTGCGTAATGAAAAATAGATAAACGCTCTATGATTTGAGAGCCTTGCGCCCGATCATGCAGCGACTCTTCCAGCCAAGCAGGATTCGATTTGATTTGCTTTTTAATGTAATCAAGTTTGCCCGTTTTAAGAGCATCGGTAAATGCACGTCGCTGTTCTTGCGTTATCATATATTATGTTTTACTCATTTATTAGGTAAAAAATAATTCAATCACATCATTTGACAAGAAATGATGATCATTATGTTAACACAAACGAACTACATTGTCCAAATTAACAGCATATATTACAAAGTCGAGCACAAACTACCCGAATCATACTTGCAGCACCTTATGCGGCAAACTTTCAATTCGACCTGCTTGAGTCACTTCAACATAGTTTAACTTCCGTTGTAACTCACTGATCGAATTTGCACCAGCATACGTTAACCCTGATCGTAACCCACCAATGATATCCGCAATCACATGATCCGCTTCTTCGCGATAGGGTACTTCCGTCGACACGCCCTCTGCAGTCTTCCATTCATGCATTTGGCCAAGAAAGTCTTCTTGGGCTTCGCGTGAAGCCATACCGCGATACCGTTTAACACGCGTCCCATCAGCTTTCGTGATCACGTCACCCGGGGTTGGATCAGTACCTGCTAACATGCCACCGATCATGACAAAATCAGCACCAAACGCAATTGCTTTCACAATATCACCGGATGTGCGTAAGCCACCATCAGCAACAATAGAGCGATCGGTACGCGCGCAATCTTGAATACAGGTGAGCATGGGAATACCAAATCCCGTTTTAATTCGCGTACTGCATACCGAACCACCACCTATCCCTGCTTTGATAATATCAGCACCACAGGAGGCTAAATAATCGGCACCGGCATACGTGGCAACATTACCCGCCATCAAGCACCGGCTACCTAACAATTGTCGTAAACTTTTTAACGTTTTACCCACGTATTTAGCATGAGCATGCGCCACATCCACACAAAAGAAATCGGCACCAGCATCCCGCAGTGCTTCCGCACGCTCAAGCTCAGCTTGTGAACAACCAACAGAAATAAACACACTGCCTTGGCACGCTTTAAATTGCTGAATGTTCTCTTCTATGCTTAAGAACCGATGTAATACACCAATCCCACCTTTGCTATGCATAAAATTGGCCATCTTACTTTCGGTAATGGTATCCATATTGGAGCTCATGACCGGTAACTGCAACGACAATTTACCCAAACGATCTGCAACACTAATGTCCACAATCCGTCGTGATTCGTGGTGATTATAAGCTGGGATAAGTAATACATCATCAAACGTGATAGCGCGCACCGACATGGTTACTCCTAAAAAAACAACATTAAAACAATCATGACAAACAAGATAAGACCCGTGATTATAAACTACAAATGTTCCGCCGCATAATCAGCCAGCCGTGAACGTTCACCACGTGTTAGCGTCATATGAGCACTATGATCCCAATGCTTAAATCGATCCACAGCAAAGGTAAGGCCCGACGTAGTTTCAGTTAAATAGGGTGTATCAATTTGCTTAATATCGCCCAAACAAACAATTTTACTTCCAGGTCCTGCGCGTGTGACCAACGTCTTAATTTGTTTAGGCGTTAAGTTTTGAGACTCATCGATGATGATGAATCGATTTAAAAACGTCCGACCACGCATAAAATTTAGTGAGCGAATTTTGATTTTATTTTTTAATAAATCCTCAGTCGCTGCACGTCCGAAACTACCACCCTCCTGCGTACCATGCAGGACTTCTAAATTATCCATCAACGCCCCCATCCATGGCGTCATTTTTTCCTCTTCGGTACCCGGCAAAAAGCCAATATCTTCACCAACCGGAATAGTCACTCGAGTCATGATGATTTCAGTATAACGCCGCTCATCCAACACCTGCGTCAGTCCCGCCGCAATGGTCAATAATGTTTTACCCGTTCCTGCAGAACCTTGTAATGTCACAAAATCAACATCCGGATCCAAGAGCACATTCAATGCAAAATTTTGCTCGCGATTACGGGCGGTAATACCCCATATAGCATGTTTTTCAATGGAAAAATCACGGGCCATCTCAACAACGGCACTGCCTGCCTCAACGTGCTTTACAATCGCTTGGAATTCATTATCCTTTGTGCTGAGACAATCGTTCGGATTCCACTGAGATGTTAGCGGTCCCTGAATACGATAAAACGTTCTACCACTTTCTTTCCAAGCCTCCATATCTTTACCATGCGTATCCCAAAAATCGTTTTCCAACACATGTAACCCACTGTGTAGTAATGCGACATCATCTAATACTTGATCGGTGTAATAATCTTCCGCAAAAATACCAAGGATGCCCGCTTTGATTCGTAAATTAATGTCTTTTGACACAATAACAATTTGCTTTTGCGTGTACTTTTTCTGCAAACTCAATGCCGTTGCCAAAATGGTATTATCAACGTTGTGACCGGGCAGAGAAATGGGTTTTACCTGCTCAAACTCATCCGTCTGAAAAAATAATCGTCCGCTACTACCGGTATTATGTTTCGATAAAAAACTGGGAATCGGCAAACCAGCGACAATTTCTTGATGAGATGCATTGCTCATCAACTCAACCAACATCCGATTGGTTTGGCGTACGTTTCGCGCGACCTCCGACAAACCATTTTTATGTCGGTCCAACTCCTCCAAAACAACCATCGGCAAATAAATATCGTGCTCTTGAAAATGATAAATAGCCGTGGGATCATGCATCATGATGTTAGTATCAAGCACAAAGAGTTTCTGTTTTTTGGTTGAATCATCCATTGTCTTATCCTTATCCTTCTTTATTCGGGAACCAAGTCCATGATATCTTATTAGCATTTAGGTAACTAGTAGAGTTTATGTCAACGAATCAAAAAGATAGCGCAACCATTGTCATCAATAAAAAAGCGCGCTTTGAGTACTTTATCGAAGAAGAGTTTGAAGCAGGCTTAGTATTAGAAGGCTGGGAAATTAAAAGCTTGCGTGCTGGAAAAGTTAATCTTTCCGATGCTCACGTCATTATTAAATACAGCGAAGCATTTTTGCTCGGCGCTCAAATTCAACCATTACCTACTGCATCCACGCATTCAAATCCAGACTCAACACGCACACGTAAATTGTTACTGAATCGCAAAGAGCTCAATCAATTAATCGGCAGTGTGGAGCGCCAAGGGTACACATTAATTCCAATGTCGCTATACTGGAAGGGTAGTACTATTAAAATGCGTCTTGCACTGGCCAAAGGTAAAAAAACACACGACAAACGCGATACCATTAAAGAACGAGATTGGCAGCGCGATCGGTCTCGAATTATGAAAAAAAGTTTATAAGGGGTCTACACTATGTGCGGAATAATGGGCGCGGTATCTCAACGAGACATCAGTAAAATATTGTTAGAAGGCTTACGCCGATTAGAATACCGTGGTTATGATTCTGCTGGTATTGCTGTTATCGATAACGAATCGCATTTACGCCGCTTAAGAACACAAGGCAAAGTACAAGCACTGTCTGACGCTATGGCCGAAACTGCCATAATAGGTTCAGTTGGTATTGCTCACACACGCTGGGCAACGCATGGTCGCCCTTCCGAACGCAATGCCCATCCTCATCTGTCGCATGACGAAGTCGCCGTTGTTCATAATGGTATTATTGAAAACCATGATGATCTCCGTCATTATTTGCAAGAACTAGGCTACGAATTTACGTCAGAAACCGACAGCGAAGTTGCCGCCCACTTAATTCATTATCATTATCAACAATCTTCATCACTACTAAAAGCAGTGCAAGCAACCGCCGCACAAATGGATGGGGCATTTGCACTTGGTGTGATTCATCAAAAAAATCCTCATGAATTGGTGGCACTTCGTAAAGGCAGTCCCCTCGTTGTCGGTATTGGCATTGATGAGCGATTTATTGCATCGGACTCCTTGGCCTTACGCGCTTTTGCACAATCTGTCATTTATCTTGAAGAAGGCGATAGTGTCCATTTAACACCACGGCATGTCGATATTTTTGATGCAAACAATAACCCCGTACAACGCAAAGCACAGCCCTTAAACGATGACTGTCATGCCGTAACCAAAGGCCCGTACCGCCATTTCATGTTGAAAGAAATTTTTGAACAAAGCAAAGTCTTGGCCGACACGATGGAAGGGCGCATGGCAAGTCTTGATGTGCTTAAGGCAAGTTTTGGTGATGTTGCTGTTTCATTGTTTGACCAAGTCAAACAAATCCATATTGTGGCATGTGGGACCAGCTATCATGCGGGACTTATTGCAAAATTCTGGCTTGAATCGCTGGCTGGGATACCAACTCAAGTCGAAATAGCCAGTGAATATCGCTATCGTGATGTAGTCGTGATGGAAAACACCTTATTTATCGCTGTATCGCAATCAGGTGAAACAGCTGATACACTAGCGGCCCTGAATAAAGCCAAAACCCATGGCTATCTCGGTACATTTGCCATTTGTAATGTTGCGACTAGCACGTTGGTACGTGAATCAGACTGTGTGTTTTTAACACGCGCTGGCGTGGAAATTGGTGTTGCTTCAACGAAAGCATTTACCACTCAATTGGCAGGATTTTTAATGTTGGCCGCCGCATTGTGCAAGGATGAACGAGGGTCGGAGGTATTCAGCCAACTACAACGCTTGCCTGCTGGTTGCGAGCGTGCACTAAAAATTAATGGTGAAATCGAGGCATTGGCTGCAACGTTTGTCAATAAACAGCATGCGCTGTTTTTGGGACGAGGAGTCCAATTTCCAGTTGCTTTAGAAGGTGCGTTAAAACTAAAAGAGGTATCTTATATACACGCAGAAGCTTATCCTGCTGGAGAGCTAAAGCACGGTCCCTTGGCTTTGGTGGATAGTGCGATGCCGGTGGTCGTTATTGCGCCCAATGATGAATTATTAGATAAATTGAAATCTAATTTACATGAAGTCAGTGCACGCGGTGGGCAATTATACGTCTTTGCCGATGACGCACAAACATGGACGGCGAATCATGCAAGACTTATTCGTGTTCCGTCATGTGGGTCATGGGTTGACCCCATTATCTACGCTATTCCTTTACAGTTACTTGCCTACCATGTTGCTGTTGCTAAGGGAACGGACGTCGATCAACCTAGAAATTTAGCTAAATCAGTAACGGTAGAGTGAGAAAGTGAATGACTGCGATAACTGCCATCCTGGCACAGGAACTCAATATAACCCCAGCCCAAGTCAACGCAACCATACAATTATTGGATGGCGATGCAACGGTTCCCTTCATTGCACGATATCGCAAAGAAGCAACACAGGGTTTAGACGATACGCAATTACGCTTGCTGTCTGAGCGGCTATATTATCTGCGTGAACTGGATGAGCGGCGCGAGGTCATTCTCAATAGTATTCGCGAACAAGACAAGCTCACACCTGATCTTGAAAAGGCAATTCGGGCAGCAGATACTAAAACACGCCTAGAGGATTTATACTTACCACACCGTCCCAAACGACAAACAAAAGCACTTATCGCAAAAGAAGCGGGTTTAGAGCCCTTGGCCCTGGCCTTGTTAAACGATCCCAATGTCATCCCTACCGACTACGCCACAGGGTTCATCGATGCAGAACGAGGGATCGCAACACTTGACGCAGCACTGGATGGTGCGCGACAAATTTTAATGGAACAATTTGCCGAAGACCCTGAATTATTGAATGAGTTGCGCCAATATATTTGGCAACAAGGCGTGCTGAAATCAGTTGCCGCCAAAGATAAAAAAGCCGTAGACCATAAGTTTGCCGATTATGTTGACTATGCGGAACCACTGCGAAAAATCCCCTCGCATCGAGCGCTGGCATTGTTTAGAGGTCGCCGGGAAAAAGCCATTCAATTAGCAATTACTTTGCCCAATGAAGCCTATGGCGAACAACGTTTAATCAGCTATTTTAATGTGACTAACCAACAGGCGCCGGCATATACCTGGCTCATCGATACGGTTCGCTTAGCCTGGTCAACCAAACTCTTTACAAAGCTGGAATTAGAATTATTGGCACGATTACGTGAAATCGCAGATGAAGAAGCTATTCGAGTATTTGCAACCAATCTACGTGATCTATTGTTGGCGGCACCAGCGGGACCATACATTACGATTGGCCTTGATCCTGGTATTCGCACAGGGGTCAAAGTTGTCGTCGTCGACAGCACGGGTAAGCTACTTGATTATACAACGGTCTTTCCCATGCCTCCTCAAAATGAATGGCATTCTGCCATTGCCGATCTCGCGAAATTAGCCGCAAAATATCACGTGCAGTTGATCAGCATTGGTAATGGTACAGGCTCTCGAGAAACGGAACGATTAGTCAGCGAATTAATCAAAATGTATCCTGATTTAAATCTCACAAAGGTCCTGGTCAGCGAAGCAGGTGCATCGGTTTATTCAGCATCGGAATTAGCAGCCCATGAATTTCCTGAGCTTGATGTGTCATTACGTGGTGCGGTCTCTATCGCCAGACGACTGCAGGATCCTCTGCCTGAGTTGGTGAAAATTGATCCGAAATCAATTGGTGTGGGACAATATCAACATGATGTCAATCAGCCTCGACTCGCGCGAACACTAGATGCAATCGTTGAGGACTGTGTGAATGCCGTCGGTGTCGATATTAATTTAGCTTCTGCAGCCTTATTAAAACGTGTCTCGGGTCTTAACGACATGCTGGCAAAAAATTTAGTCGAACATCGAAACCAACACGGCGCATTCCGTAACCGCGATGAGCTCAAGCAGGTGCCGCGTATGGGCGAAAAAACATTTCAACAAGCCGCTGGATTTTTGCGAATCATGCAAGGTGATAACCCATTAGATGCATCAGGCGTTCATCCCGAAGCTTATCCTCTCGTGGAACAGATTTTAAACGATCAAAAGATCAATATTAATCAGATCATTGGTAATACTGAGTTATTGCAACACATTGATGCAACTCAATACGTAACAGATACATATGGCTTGCCCACGATTCAAGATATCTTGCGCGAATTAGAAAAACCAGGTCGAGACCCACGCCCTGAATTTAAAACAGCGACCTTTAAGGAGGGTGTAGAGGATATCAATGACTTACTTGTGGGTATGGAGCTTGAAGGCGTGGTCAGTAATGTCACCAATTTTGGAGCATTCGTGGATATTGGTGTTCATCAAGATGGGTTGGTGCACATTTCTGCCATGACCAACCGTTTTATTAATGACCCGCATGCCATTGTCAAAGCAGGAGATGTCATTCGAGTGAAGGTTATTGAGGTGGATAAAACAAGACGTCGCATTGGCCTCACGATGAAATTACAAGACGATAAAAAAACATCCACTCCCACTGCTCGGGAAAAAACTCAAAAAATGGTGTTAAAACCCGTGTCCGATCGGAAAGCACCACTTCCTAAAAAGAAAGAACAAACCAAGCAAGCCTCGACGTCTCATAAACAACCCCTATTTAATACGGCGATGGCTGACGCGTTATCTAAACTAAAGCGAGGTAATCTCGATGAATAAAATCCGTGGCGAACTTGCAATTCAAACATTGGCAATGCCTTGCACGACTAATCCAAACGGTGATATCTTCGGTGGGTGGTTGGTGTCACAGATGGATTTGGCAGCGGGCGTGCTAGCCAAGCGAGTCTCCAAAGGACGAGCAGTGACGATCGCCATTCACTCGATGTCATTTCACAAACCCGTGCATGTCGGTCATCTCGTGAGTTGTTATGTGACGTTGGTCCAAGTCGGTAACACATCGATGACCATCGATGTCGAAGTCTGGACCGAAGAGCTCACCACGATGAGCGATAAAAAAGAAAAGGTAACGGAAGGGCGATTTGTGTTTGTGGCCATCGATGAGCATGGAAAACCAAGACCGGTGCCTCAATCAAAATGACGATTACCCCAAAACAACTAAAAACCTGGATCAACAAAGTCGCAAAATTTGTCGATAAAAATCAGGATATTGATCCCGCGTATTATTCTCACTTTATTCAAGAACCAGGCCTAGCAATCCTCGTCATTGATTTTATCCAGGCATTAGATGAAGCTCATGTTGAAAAAAATCCCTCGCAATACACGGCGTGTACTTTTATCTTAGATGTCTGCGTCTCACAACTGCAATCGGCCAGTGAAAATGACAACAAACAAGCAGATAAAACATTACAACAATTGATGGCACATATGGCAGTGGCCATCAATAGTGGTCAACACACATTAAGCTTCTGGCTACCGATATTAAATGCATTTTATGAGGTCCATGTCGAACTATCCGAGGAATTGAAACAAGCTTATTTAGCGCTAGCCAATGATGAAAGTGAAGTTGTCCTGCCTGAAGATTACTCGCATCTCAACTCCATTCGTGAATTAATCATGGAGCTATCGGATTTATCAACTTTTGACATCGCTGAGAATTTTTTCGCACAAAGCTACGCAATGCCCACCGACTTTTTCATTGATTTACTCCTTGATTTATATAACATCGATGAAGGGCATGATATTGCCTTGCTGTCTTTACTTCATCCCAACGCGGAAGTTAGAGAGGTCGTTGTCAATACACTCGACTCGTTAATGCCCAGTATTACACTCAGTCCTATCTCGCTGTCTCGCTTACAAATGATCAAAACATGGTATCCCGCCACGTTTCACCAGCAATTCGATCATTGGATCAAATTACAACGAAAGAAAGGTGTTATTTTCCATCGAGCGCAGTCTCACGCCAAAATTGTGCAATTAAAAGCAAGCGAAATTGATGGGGGTGGAGCGCAAGGTTTATTTGTACATTTACGCAAAAAGCGTAACAATCGCTTGTGTGGCTTGTTATTCAAACAACACGTGGGCATTAAAGACGCCTGGATTACACCGATTATTTCCGTCGAAGATGTTCATCGTTATTATGATGACGCATTTGATGATAGCCTGATTTTACGTAATATCGATTTGTCCTATTTCCAAATGATGACAAATCATTTTCTAGCAAGCATGCTTGAACAAGGCGATATGCCTGATTTGCATTTATTAGAAATTCAAGAAGAGCTGGGCATTCAATTTTTGCCACAAAAAATCGATGTAAATGATTTGCTACAACAACTTAGCGTGCAAATTAGTCCCTTTACCGAAGAAACCATTGTATCGTCCCTGAAACGTTCTCAAACCTGGCTTAGAAAAAAACAATTTACCGAGTCATGGTTCATAGAAAGCGCGCTTGTCGACCGTCTCGTGAATCGTTGTTCCAGTTTCATCGATGGGACCAAGGTATGCCAATTGGACGATGCGGTCGAAACAGTTTTTCAAGAAAACATGGAATTACACCGTGATCAATGGTTATTTCATTTTTTGTGGGTTGCATTGTGGATGAAATCACGTGCTCGCAAAAACGAAAAAATCTGGCAAGATAGCTTCATCATCGCTCACCTCATCCAAACCGGCGCGCCGCTGATTTCCATTCCCATTCTCCGTGATATCTGCCACCAGTCGGTACTCAACAGTATCGACACCATGCAAGAAAGAAAAACGTATCTCAGTGGGTGATGGAATGGAAAAAACTATCAAAAGAATTACACGAGCACTTTAAAAAACAATTGAAACGACGCTTGGAAAATCCCCATGTCATTTCTACCAAACTGAGTGGTCCGCTTAAAAATTGCTACAAAATTAAATTACTGCAAGCAATTTGCTCTGTACACGACAATAAATGAGTTGCCCAATTTTTGTCGTGTACAGAGTACAATTTGTTAAATGTATTTCCATTGCGGCTTATTTCATTTAAAATGCTACTTTGTTATACAAAGACTCATACGATGATGCCGTTTTTATTAACCTTATGTGCTGCAATTTTTTGGGGAGCCAACTTTAATGCTGGCAAATTATTAGTAAACTATTTTGATCCATTACATTTAGTTGCGATCCGATTTTCATGCTCTTTACTGTGTATTTTACCATTTATTTTATTCACGAAAGCACGAACAAGCTTCATTCCGACGTTTAAACAAAATTTTGGGGTATATGCACTTCTTAGCCTGATCGGAATCATTGGTTATAATGGCCTTGTGTTTGAAGGAGTAAAATATACGTCGCCCGTCAACGCGGCCTTAATTATGGCGACTAATCCACCATTAACCATGTTTTTTGCGGCATTTGTACTTCAAGAGAAAATGAATGGTTCACAAAAACTAGGCGCAATGCTCAGTTTATTGAGCGTTGCTATTGTCATCACACAAGGTTCACTCCAAGCATTACTACAATTGCAATTTTCATTCGGTGACTTGGTTGTCATGCTCGCCAATATTTGTTGGGCACTTTATAACGTCTTATCTAAACGTTATTTAAAAGACAGCATGCCACTCATTACGACAACCAGTACGATGCTTATTAGTACAATATTCTTATTGATAATAGGCGGATCAGGGCAGGTTGCAGCATTTCATCGCTTATTTGAACAGACGTCTACTGTTTACTACCCATTGATCTATATGGTCGTTTTAGGAACCGTCGCTGCCTATTTATGCTGGAATTATGGCATTAGCCGATTGGGTGCGGGTAAAACTGCCATTTTTTTTAACCTGATACCGATCGTAACCACTGTCATTTCCTTTTTTCAGGGACAGCCGGTTTCAATGATTCAAGTTATTGGAGGACTAAGCGTCATTTTGGGTGTGTTATTATCCACGAAGGCGATTGCATTTCGGAAAAAACAAGCATCCATAACGCAAACAGCATAAAATTTAGGACTCAACCAACCCCAAGCAGCTCTCTTGCATGCGACCGGCTTTGCTCTGTGATGGTTAGACCACCCAGCATTCGTGCTATTTCGTTTATTTTAGCCTGATTGTCCAGAGGTAAAATACGAGTAAACGTTTGTTGATGGTCGGTGTGTTTTTCAACGACAAAATGATGATGTGCATTTGATGCAACTTGTGGTTGGTGAGTGACGCAAAACACTTGAAGTCGCTCGCCTAAATGACGTAATAATTGTCCCACTAAAGCAGCTGTCGCGCCGCCAATGCCCACATCCACCTCATCAAATAACAACGTGGGGGTCGCTCCGCGTTCTGCTGCAATCAATTGAATGCCAAGGCTTATCCTCGATAACTCACCGCCTGAAGCAATTTTTGCAAGCGAATCAGGAAGCATGCCAGGATTTGTGCACACCTTATATTCTACTTTATCTAGTCCATGAACCTGCATTTTATCCAGTGGGGTTATTTCAATCTCAACAAAACCCTTTGGCATACCAAGCTGCTGAATTGTTGCGGTAATTTCTTGTGCCATAAGACTAGCATGCTGTTGACGTGAGGCTCGCAGTTGTAATGCAGCCTGTTCATAAGCTACGACAGCGAGCTGATAATCATGCTCAAGTTGTTGCTGTGTCACGGTAACCTGTTGAAGCTGCTGCAGCTCTTGTTGCAGGACCGTCGCATGCTCAGGTAATTGATTCACATCAACATGATACTTACGCGCAGCTTGATGCAGTTCGCTCATACGTAATTCAACGTCATGCAATCGCTCCGGATCAAGTTGAACTTGCGACGCAAAGACCTCCATTTCATTCAGAACTTCATCACATTGAATCAGTGCACTATGCATAAGCTCCGTTGCATTTTTAATCGAAGCATGGCTCTCTGGCAATAATGCCAAGTAATGCAAGACCTGATTTAATGCCTGACGAATATTGGGCTGGTCCTCTGCTTGCAATACACTCATCACCATCTGCGCATGGTCTAAATACTCTCGTGCATGATGCAGAAGCTGATGTTCATGATGTAACGCGTGAATCTCACCCGCTTGCAAATTTAATCGATTTAATTCATCAATTTGATATTGCAATAAATCAGCACGCTCGGTGGAGCCTGTATGGTGCTGTAAGGCATCTAATTGATCACGTAGCGTTTGACAACGACGATATTGTTGTTGTACTGCATGCAGCAGCTCAGTGTGGTTGGCATATTGATCTAATTGCTGTCGATGCGTGGCGTGTTTTAGTAATGTTTGATGTTGATGCTGGCCGTGAATATCAACCAACATCTCGCTTAGCTCTTTAATTTTTTGCAAAGGTAATGATACCCCGTTAACAGACGACTTTGAGCGCCCTTCAGCGAATATTACGCGACGTAAAAAAATATCCCCATCATCCATGGCAATGTCATGCTTCATTAACCATTGCGCTGCCAATGATGTGGCATCAACTGTAAATGAAGCCTGAATATCGCATTTCTCGGCTCCCACACGAATCACCGATGCATCCGCACGCTCGCCTAATGCAAGCATCAATGCATCAATCATGATGGACTTGCCTGCACCTGTTTCACCAGTAAACGCCGTCATGCCTCGATTAAAATCAAGCTCAAGCGAGGCGACAATCGCGAAGTTTTCAATGCGTAAGGACGTGAGCATGGTTCATCCTGTTGATCCCCAACCTAACTTTATTCGTAAAGTATCATAATAGTGGTATTCAATGGGGTGTAATAGATGTAATTTATGGCTGTTTTTCTGAATTGTGATGCACTGACCAGGCTTAATCACAGATGACTCATTGCCATCGCAACTGATTTGTAGATCATTATCATTACTGCCGCTAATACGTAACTCAACAATGGACTTCCCATCAATAACCAAAGGACGAGAGCTCAAACTATGAGAAAACATCGGCACCATCACCATGGCATCAAGCTGGGGGTGCATAATGGGGCCACCAGCAGATAATGCGTAAGCCGTCGAACCCGTTGGCGTTGCAAAAATCATCCCGTCAGCGCGGTAGTGACTCACAAACAAATGATCGATATACACATCAAATGTAATTAATCGTGTTCCATTTCCACGACTCAACACAACATCATTTAAGGCATCACCTTGTATCTGCATTGTACCATCTTGTTGTATACACATTTGCAATAATGAGCGATCTTCCTCGGCATAATGCCCCTTTAAAACCGCACCTAACTGTGCTTCAAAATCATGCGGCGAAATATCGGTCAAAAAACCCAAGTGACCACGATTGATACCAATCACAGGCACATTCACGTTAATCGCCATGCGCGCTGCCGACAATAAACTCCCATCACCACCAACAACGACAATTAGATCCTGATTGGCACGCATCTTATTGCGCGCCAAAATAGGAAGTCCCAGTTCAAAGCATGTCGCCGTATCAACGTCTACATACGATTCAAATCCTTGCTGCTTTAGAAACACAACTAAATGCTGCAATGTTTCGTTGATATCTTGATTTGCACGTAGTTGACGTGCATATAAAATAACACGCTTAAACCGTTTGTTGGTCATGATCCTTAGTTTGCATCCTCACTGTTTGCACGTGATGTTCGTTTACGATCGATTTCTTTTAATTCCTTTTTACGCAATCGAATCGACTTCGGCGTCACTTCCACCAGCTCGTCATCGTCAATGAATTCTAACGCCTGTTCCAGCGAGTATTTAATTGCCGGTGTTAACACAATATTTTCATCCGTTCCTGACGCTCGCATGTTGGTTAATTGCTTCTCTTTGGTAACATTCACCACCAGATCATTATCGCGCGCATGAATACCTACGATCATGCCCTCGTAACATACCAATTGCGGCTCAATAAATAAACGCCCGCGCTCTTGCAGACTAAACAAGGCGAAACCGCGCGCCGTGCCCGTGCAATTGGCGATTAACACACCATTATTCCGCTTACCAATTCGACCGCGAATTGCCGGGCCATAGTGATCATACACATGGTACATCAAGCCTGTACCCGATGTGGTGGATAAAAACTCGGTATGAAAACCAATCAAACCACGCGTTGGAATTTGATAATCCAAGCGCACACGGCCTTTGCCATCAGGCACCATATTTTGCATTTCACCACGACGCTCGCCTAATTTTTCCATAATAGCACCTTGGTGATTTTCTTCCACATCCACGGTCAATCGTTCGTAAGGTTCTAGTTGCACACCCTCTTCTTCACGCATAATGACTTCTGGTTTACAAATAGCCATCTCATAGCCTTCACGCCGCATGGTTTCAATGAGGATAGATAAGTGTAGCTCGCCCCGACCTGAGACGCGGAATTTATCCGGATCAGCAGTATCTTCAACACGCAAAGCGACGTTGTGTAACAATTCTGTTTGTAACCGTTCACGAATTTTACGGCTGGTCACAAATTTTCCTTCTTGACCTGCAAACGGTGAATCATTGACTTGGAATGTCATGCTTATCGTTGGTTCATCCACCGTTAGTGGTGGTAATGCTTCAACCGTGGAAGGATCGCAAATCGTGTCGGAAATATTCAATTGATCAATACCCGTGATAGCAATAATATCACCCGCACGTGCCTCATCAATCTCCACACGTTCCAAGCCTTTGAAGCCCAACAACTGCAGCAAACGACCACTGCGAATATTACCGTCTTTATCAATGATTTTAACCGGTGATTTTGCTTTCACATGACCGCGACTCACGCGTCCAATACCGATTGTCCCCACGTAGGAAGAGTAATCGAGAGAGCTGATTTGCATTTGAAAAGGACCTTCTGCATCCACATCAGGTGGCGCAACACGATCAACGATGGTTTGCAAGAGGGCATTCATGTCGGTGGTTTCATCATCCAAATCCATCTTTGCAAAACCATTTAATGCCGATGCGTACACCACAGGGAAATCAAGCTGAGTATCATTTGCACCCAAATTATCAAATAAATCAAATACTTGATCCATAACCCAATGCGGTCTAGCCCCAGGACGATCGATCTTATTAATGACGACAATAGGATTTAATCCTCGGGCAAATGCTTTCTGCGTTACAAAACGCGTTTGTGGCATTGGACCATCAACAGCATCCACCAACAATAAAACGCTATCAACCATCGATAAAATACGTTCCACTTCCCCACCAAAATCCGCATGTCCTGGTGTATCAACGATATTGATTTGATAGCCATTCCAGTGAACACAGGTATTTTTTGCAAGAATAGTAATGCCCCGTTCCTTTTCCAGTGCATTCGAATCCATGACGCGTTCAACTTTGGGCGCGCGATCATTGAGAGTACCGGTTTGCTCTAATAATTTATCAACTAATGTTGTTTTGCCATGGTCAACGTGAGCAATAATGGCAATATTGCGAATTTTTTCAATCATAATAACCTTGTTATTGGCGATATGGATTCATATCAGTCAGACTTGTTCATCGATTCACCATTATACATGACTCCCTTTAGACAGCCCAGTATTTTTTAGCAGATTCATAGAAAGCCTGTTCAAGCCATACGCCGCTGCAACACATTTTTTAAAATACTTTGCTAAACTAATAATGAGGGTTACAGCAAAGGTGGATCGATATGAAAGATTTAATTCTACATCCCACCGATATCAGTCAGTGGTATGCCTTAGTCAACGAAGCTCAAGCAGCAACTCAGCTGATGCTAAATGAAAACACCGAGAGTTATTTGGTTTTTCTTCTGCAACGCTTTTCACACACACCACAGTTAATTGAATCCATCATCGCCATTGATTTCCTCGAATCCATGTCAATTGCCGGTCAACAGCAAATTGAGCAATTAAGAGCGGTGGGGGATAAGAGTTTATTATTATGTGGTTTATTTCCCGGTATCGCGACTAGACGTCAATTGACGCTTGATTATTACACCGGCATGGGCCAAGCGGCCTATCTCACGGTCAGTGAATTACAGGATCACTCTACGGCTGAACTGTATTATCAATTAAGCGAATATTTCATTAGCATGCAAAAAATACTACAAGCCATGCGCGGTGATTTTCATGCATTCGGGCATTCAGAAACTCATGCTATATCACTGAAAGATGATTCGCACATGCATTAACTGTCGGCTCTCATCTCTGAACCAATCTCGGCTTTAAGCGTCATGTTTGCTGCATCCTTCGCCGCTAAGGCTCAAAGTGCACGATTGCATTCACACATAATTATGTGTAAAATTATGTGTAACACAATATCAGGAGTGATCATGGCTACTAACTTAGCACTTGATGATAACCTCATTAATGATGCTGTTATCATTGGACATCATCCAAGTAAAAAGGCTGCTGTAACAGCAGCATTGCTAGAGTACGTACAACGACATAAGCAGGCTGAAATTGTATCGATTTTCGGAACAATCGATTACGACGAGGACTATCATTACAAAAAACAAAGAAACAAAGATTCTGAAACATGAAAGTCATTGTTGATACGTGTGTTTGGTCTGTGGCCCTCCGAAGAAAAACGACTGATCCATCAAGTTCAGTTATCATTACCCAACTATCCGAACTCATCAACGATTCTTTAGTGCAAATGATAGGGCCTATCCGTCAAGAGATACTATCAGGCATTCCCTCCATAAGTCAGTTCAACAAACTTAAAGAAAGGTTGGCGTCATTTGAAAATGTGATGATCAATCAAGAGGATTATGAGTTAGCTGCGGAGCTGTACAATACCTGCAGAAAAAATGGCATCCAAGGTTCAAACACCGATTTTCTCATTTGTGCAGTAGCAATAAACCATCAATTCACAATTTTCACAATCGACAACGATTTTACACATTTTGCCACTTGTCTACCGATTTCTTTATTACCGGGCTTTGGGCATCACCGATCTTACTAATGGCGAAATAATAAGGTCACATCAATCGCATCGAAGGTGTATGCTTGATTGCAGAAATCACAATTGACTTCGATTTGGCCTTTTTCTTGTAACAGTTCCTGCGCATCCGCCTCGCCCAATACAGTTAAGACTTGTTTCATTTTTTCATGATTGCATCGACAATGAAATTTAACCGCACGAGCAGTATATAATCGTAATTCTGTTTCGTGATATAAGCGATGTAGAATAGTAGGATTATCTAACGTTAAGAGCTCATGATCCGTAATGGTTTGGCCCAGATGAACAGCATATTCCCAAAATTGTTCACGTTGTAGGGTGTTTTGCCCAGGCATCAGTTGCAATAGCATGCCCGCCGCACGGTCATCATCCACGGCAAGCCAGACCTGACTTGGAAGTTGTTCCGATTGAGCAAAATAATGCATTAAGTTATCCCCCATGGATAGGGAATGAATCGGCACAACGCTCTGATAGGTTTGGGCTTGATTGAACGGTGTAATATTTAATACCATTTTTCCATGCAAAAAAGCGCTGTTATAATCGATATTTGCCTCATCATCCTGATATTTTGCATAGGCACGTAATTGCAATTGGTTATCGCATTGTACCAACAACAACGGCAATCGTTTGTCACCATGAAATTGCAAACTAATTTCACCTTCGAACTTAATACTCCCCGCGAGCAATACACAGGATAACATCGCCTCGCCCAATAGCTTTTTAACGGCCAAAGGATACGGACGTTGTTCCATGATCGTTTTATAGGTCCCATCCAAATGAATGATTTCACCACGAATACTCGCGTGCTCAAAAAGAAATCGTTGTAAGGTATCCGTTTCCATCTCGTGTGTCATTTAAAACCTAGCATATAGAGTTCATCATGATAGAAAGTATATCAGATTCAGATCGGATGTGAATTTACAGTTGCTAAGGTAATCTCCATAGACAATGTTTAATCCTAATGCTTGATAATTTCATATAAAGGTCGTAATCTCTCCACTTTATTGTTCTGTTTCTCTCGGATTCAATATCATGAGCAACGCACCTAAAACAATCGTCGTCGACTTAACCCCTGTTCTACCCGGCGGTGAGAATGGCGGCGCGAAAGTATTTGTTCTTGAATTACTTGCTCGTTTGGCCGATATGGCGCCGTCGACACAGTTTGTGTTATTAACACAAGCTGCTGCGCATGACGAATTACAGATCATGGATCGTAGCAATATGTCGCGGCGCATGATTCCTCGAGCAGTCGATAAAAAATCACTCGTTGCGCGTGGCGTTGCCTATCTTTTTCGTAAACTACCACGTATTCCTTCCCGATTTAGTCTATGGGGATACCGCCTTCATACTCAATTACGACGACGCGCGGTTAAACACTTATTGAACGATATCAATGCAGATTTGATCTTTTGTCCATTTACCGCACCAACTTATACGCTTCCGGGTGTACCCACTGTTTGCACCATTTATGATTTACAATACAAAACGTACCCTACATTTTTTGAGGCAGATGACGTAGCGAATCGCAGTCATGTGTTTACTGAGGCCTGTCGCCAAGCATCCAAGCTCGTGGCTATCTCGGACTATTCACGGCAATCAGCGATCAAACATGGCCGATTGGATGATGAGCACATTCAAACGGTACATCTACGTATGGCAAAACGCGTCACAATCGACACGGATCAAGAAAATGCTCTATTAGCAAAGCTTAATTTATTACCACAACGCTATTTGCTTTATCCCGCCAATTTTTGGATGCATAAAAATCACGAAATGTTACTGACTGCCTTTAAAATGGCATCCCATGCCCACGGACTAGGTGATGACATCAAATTGGTCTGTACTGGCGCACCCGGTGAGCGACAACGCTGGTTACAAGACGCGGCACATCACATGAAATTAGATTCGCGGGTATTGTTCACCGGCTATTTAACCACCACTGAATTAGCCTTGCTGATGAAAGAATGTGCCGGCGTTGTTTTCCCCTCGCTCTATGAAGGCTTTGGTTTACCTATTCTTGAAGCCATGGCAGCCGGAGTACCCGTTGCTTGCAGCAATACAACCTCACTGCCAGAGGTTGCAGAGCATGCGGCGCTCTTCTTCGATCCTCGAATTCCCACGCAAATTGCCGAAGCCATGGTGACATTAGTGTCTGACACAGAACGTCGCAACCGCCTCATTCAAGCAGGTTACGATCGTGTCTCTTTATTTTCAGACTCGCAGCGCATGGCCGCAGAATATTGGGATATTTTTCAACAAGAATTTGCTAAATCAGCCATTAATAATAAGGTTTAACATCATGCAATTAATACCAACAATCCTATGTGGCGGAGCCGGTTCGCGCTTGTGGCCTGTTTCTCGTGAGCTTCATCCCAAACCATTTATTCGTTTAATCGATGGCTTGAGCTTATTACAAAAAGCATTTTTACGTGGCGCGATGCTGCCCAATGTCCACGATGTACTGACAGTGACCAACCGCGAACTATTCTTCAAAATTGAAGGAGAATACCGTGAGGTCAATCAAGCCCAGATTGCAACATCATTCATTCTCGAGCCATTTGGGCGCAATACAGCGGCAGCCATTGCGGCATCTGCTTTGCATGTCACAAAACATCACGGCGATGATGCGCTGTTATTGATTCTGGCCGCTGATCATTTGATTGCCGATCAAGCGGCTTTTCAACAAGCCGTCACGGAAGCAACAACGCTCGCATTGACTGGCAAATTAATTACGTTTGGCATTCAACCGGATGAGCCCAATACAGGTTATGGGTATATCGAAGCAGATGGACATCAAGTTTTACGTTTTATTGAAAAACCGACGCTTGAAGTGGCAGAAACCTACTTAGCAACCAAGCGATTTTTGTGGAACTCAGGCATGTTTTTATTTACAGCTGGCGCTATTTTAGATGCAATGAGTGCGTGCTGTCCTGATATTTTATCAGCAACTAAAGAGTGCGTGGCTGTTTCGTCTGAAGTCACGAATTCGGCGGGATCGCAGTTGATCCTTGAATCACAAAGCTTTGCGCTTGTGCCTGAAGATTCCATTGATTATGCCGTTATGGAAAAATCAAAGCATATTGCCGTTGTCCCTTGTAATATTGGCTGGACTGACGTGGGCTCATGGCGCGTACTGGGTGATTTAATGGCTGCCGACGCCGAAGGCAATCGCATCGATGGTGAGGCCTGTCTACACGATGTCACGAATTGCTATATTCAAAGTAATGACCGCTTAGTCGGAGCCGTTGGTGTTGATGGATTGTTAATTATCGACACACCCGACGCCCTGTTGGTGGCCGATAAATCGCGTGCACAAGACGTAAAGCACATTTATGCCCAATTAAAAAAACAAGGACATGAGGCTCATAAGCTACATCGTACCGTTCACCGTCCATGGGGAAGCTACACCATTTTAGAAGAAAGTTCACGTTTTAAGATCAAGCGTATTGTGGTTAAACCGGGTGCAAGTCTAAGCCTGCAAATGCATCATCATCGTAGTGAACACTGGATTGTCGTAAGCGGTATGGCCAAAGTGGTCAATGGCGATAATACTTTTTTCGTTAATATCAACGAGTCGACCTACATTCCGGCAGGTCACAAACACCGTCTTGAAAATCCAGGCGTGCTGGATTTAGTCATGATTGAAGTGCAAAGTGGTGAATATCTTGGTGAAGATGATATTGTGCGCTTTGAAGACAATTATGGACGAGTACCAGAGCCCGTTTAATGTTAAATTCGCAACAAATGGCCGCGGTGAAATACACCAACGGCCCGCTACTGGTTTTGGCGGGGGCTGGCAGTGGAAAGACTCGCGTCATCACACAAAAAATCGCCTATCTGATTCAAGAATGCGGTCATGCCGCATCCACGATTGTTGCCGTAACCTTCACCAATAAAGCAGCACAAGAAATGAAACACCGAGTAAGCACCGCACTCGACTCATCTCTGCGTCGTGGTTTAAAAATCGCTACATTTCATACTCTAGGGCTAAGCATTTTGAAGCGCCATGCCGCGCAATGTAATTTAAAGCCAGGATTTTCTATTTTTGATAATGATGACTGTTTACAACTTTTGCGAAGTTTGTTACCACCAGCCAGCGCGCATGATCGTGAGGCACTATTACGAATACAACAAGGCTTATCTAAATGGAAAAATGATATGCAGCCGCCTCATCATGCCGCCGATGAGATGACAATACTATACCAGCGTTACCAACAATCACTGCAGGCATACAATGCAGTCGATTTTGATGATTTAATTCGATTGCCAGTTCTGTTATTGGAGCAAGAATCAAGCATCCGTGAGTATTGGCAAAACAAAATTCGTCATTTATTGATTGATGAATACCAAGACTCTAATCATTGCCAGTATAGCCTCGTAAAGTTATTAGTTGGTCAACGCGGTGCACTCACCGCCGTAGGTGATGACGATCAATCCATTTACGCGTGGCGAGGTGCAAAGCCCGAAAATCTAGTGCAGCTCAATCAAGACTATCCTCATTTAAAGGTAATTAAGCTCGAACAAAACTATCGCTCTACTGGGCGCATTTTGCATGCGGCTAACCATTTAATTACCAATAATCCTCATCTCTTTGAAAAGAAATTATGGAGCGCATTGGGAGCGGGTGATTTGTTACGGGTATTATGTTGTAAAGATGAGCAGCATGAAGCCGAGCAGGTCGTCGCAGATCTCATCAGCCATAAACTACGGCAAGGCATGCTCTATGGAGATTACGCTATTTTATATCGAGGTAATCATCAATCTCGAGTGTTTGAAAAAGTTTTACGGCACCACGGCGTCCCCTATCGAATCAGCGGAGGGCAATCGTGGTTTGCTCGCACTGAAATTAAAGACGTATTCGCTTATCTGAAATTATTATGTAACGAATCAGATGATGCTGCATTCTTACGAGTGGTCAACACCCCCAAACGCGGTATTGGCGATGCAACACTAACAGCCCTCGGTGCGTATGCCAAATCAAGAGGACAATGTTTATTAGCCTGTAGTGATCACCTGGCCTTGACTGGCTTAATCGATGAAAAACCGCGCCTTGCATTACAGGCATTTAAGCAAGGATTATATGACATTAAACTGCGCTGCCAGCAAGAGTCTGTTCCATCCGTTTTGCGTGATCTGGTTGAAATGATAGCCTATGAAGCCCACGTGCACGAACAACATGACACGCCCACTAAGGCACAAAAATGTATGGATAACGTGTGGGAACTACTGGCGTGGGTAGGGCGATTGATTGAAAAGAAACCAGAAAATAGTTTAGCTGATGTAGTGAATACGCTGATTTTGATCGACATTTTGGAACAGACCGATGACTCAGATGCCGATACCTTGCAACTCATGACATTGCACGCGTCGAAAGGGTTGGAGTTTCCATTTGTCTATCTGGTGGGTATGGAAGAAAATCTGCTCCCGCACCGCGTGAGTATTGATGATGATCAAATTGAAGAAGAGCGACGCCTCGCCTATGTGGGTATCACGCGTGCTCAAAGGATGCTAACCTTGACGCTGGCCAGGCAGCGCCGACGAGCAGGTGAGTTACATGATTGTTTGCCGAGTCGATTTTTAGATGAGCTACCTCAGGACCATGTAGAATGGTATGGCAAAATAGGCGAGCACAATGCCGCAAAATCAAAAGCTGTGGCTAAGTCACATTTGGCTGGGTTAAAAAGCATGTTAGTGGACACTGCAAAATAAGCGGATACTGAGGTATCGTTCACTATTTAAGGGCGGTGGTGACCCCTCACCCGCCCTGCGAGCACCTTGTCCCAATTCTTGGGAGAAGGGAGGTCTGAGCTCTTATTCACTGATAGGCCGCCAGTACGATAATGGATTCCACCATTACAGCATGCGTATTGATCAAATACCTGTTTCTTTCGCCTCTCCAGCCCAGCCAAATTCTTCACTACATGATAGTTTTCACTGTGGCCTACTTGTTCATCACCCATTGAATCGGACTCTTTATGCGCAGAAAGCACATAATTTATGTCATAGCCCGCCAACTTGACTTCCTTACGAGCAGGCTTACCTTGCATCATCTCCAGTGCTCGCTCAAAGCTAAGTTGACGAGTGCCATGGGATACCGTTTTGACAGACTCGTCTTCAGGCGAGCTATCGCCTGACACGGGTTCTGATGGATCTACCGTTTCATAATCACTTGTCGCACTGGCCCACCATGCGGCCAAGTATATTAGGGGATAAAATAATACTTTTAATCCCTTCGTCGGCAAGTCGTTACTGTGATTATGTCCATCAGGATGGTTTTGTTCATCTAATAAAGAACGAATGTCGTTTTTGTGAGCATGCGCAAACCGTACAAAATAATGCAAATCCTCAAACAGCTCTGCAACAAATCCTAGGATGGCCGATACAATTTCATTAAGACCCGGCAAACGATCCATCATCACACTAATGCTCACTAAATGACCTAAAAAGAGCGCTACTCGTAGGGGAACATACGTGATCAACAATAAAAAGCGAAAGGGATTTAAGCGCTGCCAAATATTCTCCTGCTTCGGAAAAAAGGTATGCGCTTGGCTTTGTGTCATGGCTCGATAAAGCCGAAGGTTAGCGAGACTAAAAGGCATTCGCTTTTTATCAAAATCAATTCGCTCAAAAACAGGATTGCTTTGCAGATCTCTCCAACCCCATTCACCATCATAGCAACCATAAAGTTTATAGTTACTACCTTGTTTAGCCAGAATAAGCTCTGATTTGGAGGCATGAATTTCAGGTAATGTAGCCGTCGCCTCAAGGGACAACAATGTTAAATCCCATGGATGAGGGCCAGACTCCTGCTCCAGCTCGTTAATCGTTTGTAACGTATTACCTAAATTAAATGCCAAACCGGCCAAACCAACAATAAAAGCCAGTGTACCGATCAAAATGGTTGGAATTTTTTGCATCCAAGAAAATAATGGCCGAGTGTATTTGACCACCGTCCACCAGGTTCCCGCTGTACAAATCGTCAACACCAATGTCAGTGCGAGTAAACCGATGGACAGCACCATCATCAATCCAGATCGAAAGGTTAAGCCCTGTTTTAAATCGGCTTTAATTTTACGAATGCGCGCATTGATCGAGTCATCATTGATCATGTCCGTAATCGCATTATACGTTAACAAACCAAATGAAGAACCAGCAATAAACGCCATTGGCACAATTAAGACCGGCCAAAGCCCCAGGGGCAATGCAGCAACCAGCGGGAGGACGGCAAACGCCTCTACCAGCAGATAAGTAGACCCCAATATCATAAACAACCCCGCAATCGCACTCAACGCCTGCGTGATTTGAAACCAAAAAGCTCGTTCACCATGTTTTACTTGCCACTCAGCACGGCAACCATCTAAATAAGACCGTAAAGAGCCAACATAAAAGAGCGTATCGAGCGCTATTTGCTCATCTGGTGATAAGTCTTTATAGCACGAAGCGATGTCAGCCTTGTTTCGGGCAAGGAGATCACCTTGCTTTCCGCGCTCTACCAACCCCCCTTCTGTAACAACAAAAAAATAACGCTGTTGACCTTCAAACAACGCTATTTCATTACGAGTCTTAACAACTTGGATATCCGATCCAATAGACGCCTTTTCTATTGCCACGCCATCGTTTGGGAATAATTGTAATAAGAACAAATCATCTAACCGATCTAAGTCTTTAGCCAGCTTGAGTTGCTCAGCTTTACTTCCTGTTTCTAAATTAGTGTGATCACTATATTGATGATGAATACGAATATGGTGGGCGTAATCATAAAGAAAGTCAGGAAACTCACCAGCGGGTTTTAGTGTCTTTAATACACTATCTTCTAAAAAAGTAGCGGCATCAGCTCTAAATTTAGAGGAAACGATCTCATCTATCTCTGATTGAGTCCTGTCCAGATCTTCACGTGAAACACAGTAAAATGAAGGTGTACGAAGCTCGGCTAAGCGTTTGATCTGCTCACTAGTATATTTTGATTTCTCTTGAAAATCGTTCAAACTATAAACAACCGCTGTCTTCTCATTTTGCTCACCAACAACTCGCTCATACAAAGACAAAAATTCTGCATAGCGCTCATAGAATTCATCCGAGCAATCCTCTGTCTCTCTCAATGTTTTGATAATCGCTTCTAAGCGCTCAATAACCTCCATCTTACACAATAACTCACGCAAACATTCCTTCGCTAATTGTCGTTTTAGGTAATTGGGTTTAAAGAGCTTTTCAAGAGAACCTTTAATGTTTTGGTAATAAACTTCGCCTTCATAAACAACCGAAAGAACAAATGCACCAATCGCTAAACCCAGGATGGGCCACAACACATACATTCCACTGAAGCTTAAAAACCCGAGAATAATGCTGGCACCGAGCGTTAGCACGAAAACAGCGACTTCGGTTTTGGTCATAGTTTTAAATGATTTGAACCAATTTACCATGTCCTTCGTGAGTTGCCATGGCAATAACATGATCTCTAGAAAAATACTCCATCGCGACTTGATAGTAACTGCGGGTACCATAGCTTCTCTCGAAGTAAATAAGGATAGATACTTTATCGCAAATGAAAATGATTATCAATAAATATGATTAATTTTTATCAGTTTGGATATATTGTAACCCGCGCTAAATATGGCTTTTCCTTGAACGTAATGAATAACGACCTATTCATTACGATAAATCGATGGGATCCACATCAATATTCCATCTCAAACCTGTCACAAGCTTCGTTGTCATTAACCAATCTCGCAGTGGCGTTAATGTTGCCGCTAATGTTTTGCGTGACGATGATTTAATCATGAGCTGCATGCGGTGCTGACCGGCTTTTCGCGCTAACGGCGCAGGAGCTGGTCCCCATACGGAGATATCCGTGCCAAAAAGCCGAGCTTTTACCGCATGCAGTAACGTGAATAGTTTTTGTTGATTAGCGCCTTGTACTCGCAACATGGCTAAATAGTGATAAGGCGGTAACAAAGCTGTTTTACGTGTTATTAATAATGACTGACTAAATGATTCATAACCCTCTTGAATTAATTGATTCAAAAGTGGATGTTGCGGAACATGCGTCTGAATGACGACTTGGCCCGGAAACTCGGCACGACCCGCACGACCCGCAACTTGTATGAGCAACTGCCCAAAACGTTCCAATGCTCGAAAATCTTGATTATAAAAACCATTATCTGCATCTAAAACCACCACTAACGTCAGTCGTGGAAAATGATGGCCTTTTGCCAACATTTGCGTACCAATAATAAGCTGAACATCACCGGTGTGGATCGAGTCCAAATGCTCATCCATCGCATTTTTTTTATTCACATTATCGCGATCAACGCGCAAGATGGATGTGGTTGGGTAAAGCAATGATAAATGATCATAAATTCGTTGCGTACCTACACCAATCGGCAACAGCTCATGACCATGACAGGATTTGCATTGCACATGAGTTGCGATATTTAAACCACAATGATGACAAATCAGTCGGTTAGCTGTTTTATGCCAAGTTAAATGCGTATCACAAGCCGGGCAATCAGCTATCCAGCCACATTGATGGCACAATAAAACAGGAGAAAACCCTCGTCGATTAATGAACACCAACACTTGATTTCCCTGTTGTAAATGTTCACTGATCAACGCTAATGTCACATCTGCTAAACCCTGTTGTAGCGTTTGATTACGAATATCAACCAGCTGATAATGCAGGGGTCTGCTTGTAAGCGCTTTTTGAGTAAGCTTGAGTAACGTGTATTTTTTCATCTCACAATTTAATACACTTTCTAAACTGGGCGTTGCCGAACCTAAAATAATCGGGATATTTGCCCGATGTGCTCGCATTAATGCCGTATCTCGAGCGGAATAACGTACACCCTCCATTTGTTTTAATGAGGCATCATGCTCCTCATCAATCACGATCAATCCTAAATGGGGTAGCGGCGTAAAAACCGCTGATCGCGTTCCAATGACCAATTTAACCAGATTATCCTGTGCTAATTGCCAGGCCTGCTGCCGCTCTGTGTCATTTAAATTTGAATGGATCACCACCATTGGTTCTATAAATCGAGAACTGAATCGTGCTAATAATTGCGGTGTTAAGCCAATTTCTGGAACTAAAATTAAGACTTGTTTACCCATCGCTAATGTTTTTGCAATGATCTGCAGATAAACCTCTGTTTTACCGCTACCGGTTACACCTTGTAATAAAAAACACCGATACTCATCCAGTCCACCACTCATGACCCTCAAAGCAGATGATTGCTCTTCATTCAATGTTAAAGGATAGGAGCGCTCAGTGGATGAAACAAGCGGCTGTTCAACAAGCGCTTGTTTGAATAACACACCATTAGCAATGAGGGCATTGAGATGAGAAAGAGCGAACCCAGCTAATTGAATCTCTCGCTTTAATACCGGTTTTTTTTGTTCATCAATAAAATCAATTAATTGTCGTTGACGTTTGGCGCGTGGAGGTACCTGTGCATAAGCATCTTGTCGGGAACATTGTAATGAAACATAGTCACTTGTGGGTAGTTGGCGTTCCTCACCCAATCGATATTTTTTTGGCAACGCTAATAGCAATACCTCAGATAACGTTGATTGATAGTAATCGCTAACCCAACGGCATAGCATGAGCATATCGTCAGATAGAATGGGCGTATCATCGACAACGTTCGAAATTGATTTTAATGTAATACCAGACCGTTCAGGCGGCCCCACCGCAATAACAAGGCCTAGTTTCACAGTATTACGAAAGGGAACCCAAACGCGCCCTCCAATGCAAGGCAATACATCGCCCGCTTCATAATCATAGCAATCGCGCTTAGTATGCAGCACCGAAACTTTATAGACGTGTTTGTCTTGTCCCGATTTAACGTTTATCGATGCCATGAGTGACTTGCCGATTGGCCAGGGGCTGAAAAGACTTTCACAACAATATGTTCAATTCGATGGCGAGTTAGTTCAGCCTCATCACGAATCAATTCATTCACAAACCAACGAGACAACTCCTCCACAGTGATATTAGTCACCGGTAAAATAGTCACATCTTCTTTTAAAAACGGTATTTTTTTATGATTAAATGTGAAGTAATAATAATCGTCATCTTCGGCAAATGTTAAAAAGGGCGAGAATTGCGGCATAAGAAAGGTTTGATTTAAATGTCGACACAGTTGATGAATACGCTCTTTATAATAACGGTAATCAAACGTCATGCCATTTTCTTCAACAATGGTACTTAAAGCAAGATACACACCATACATATGGCCATGTAGTGGTTCGCGTTCGGTTGCGGAAAAAATAGTGGTATGACCTGCGGAGAATTTCATGGATTCTTTTTGCAATTCCACCGTCGTTAAGTAGCTAGCCATCGTTATAAACTCGCTCGTTTATCATGATCTCGAAACCCATTTAAGGGGAAATCAATCTGTTTAGTCAGTGCTATCACTTTAAATAACTCACCCATTTCACTGGGTTGTAACAATATTTTGACCGCTTGCTGCGAAAGATTAAATCGTTCATCCATCTTTGATTCAAGTAATGATAACAATCCATTTCCCAATAAAAAAGAGGCTTGATTGGTATATCCAGCCACATGAAAACCAGCAGCATGCGCGGCTTCGGCCACATGAGTAAAATCAACATGGGCCGTTATATCTTGCTCACCAATGTGTATAAAAGGATTAGCATGGGTTTGATGATGGTAGTGACACATTAGCGTCCCTTGATTTCGATCTGGATGATAATATTCATGCTGAGGGAAGCCATAGTCAAAGATAAACACAGCACCGGCTTCAAGTATAGCATGGCACTGTAGTAACCAATCATCAATGCATAAATTAATTTCCGACTGATAGGGATGATAATGTGTTGGTAAAACGGCCTGAACATGGCGAATGACACGCGGATTAACACATGGTTTCATGACCTCAACGCAATCCTCAGTTTCATTTAAACCAACAAAACTTTCATACAAGCAGTCTTGCATTTGTAAAAAGCGATGCACAGGCATGGCATCTAATACTTCATTGGCTAATACAACACCTTGAAATGATTTAGACGGCCAAGAGGATAACCATTTGATTTTACTCATTAAATGAGGGATGTACTGTTGAATAAGCTGTTGTTGCCTTGCTTGAAGTTGGCAACTGACATCTAAAATATGATATTCAAATGGAAGGGCATCAAGTTGCTCCAAACGAGTTAAAACGTCAACACATAAACGGCCAGAACCTGCACCAAATTCAAATAAAATAGGGTTTATTTGTTCTTTCAGTACCTGAGCACATTGATGGGCAAGCGTGTATCCAAAAAGAGGAGAAAGTTCAGGTGCTGTTATAAAATCACCACCTTCACCAAAGGTTTGTAAGCCTGCATTGTAATAGCCCTGTTGAGGAGCATACAAAGCCAATTGCATAAATTCAACAAAGGGAATATCTCCCTTCGTTTTCAATGTATCATAAATTAACTTAAACACATGCTCTCATAGTGTAAAAAAGTAGAACATACACAATCCGTGGGGGCTACGTCAATTGATTATTATCTAAAGACCTACAAAAAACAGAGAGAACTGTGTTTTTAGCATACCCTGTTCCTGTGAATAACCTAATCATAAAAGCTTAATGATATCGTTACTCTTACGAGCGAGTAGACTTATCAAGATGAATAAACCACGTTACTCAGTGTTTTCTTACATGGTTAATTTTTTGTAACCATCTGGATAAATAAATAAAAAGATAGATTACTCACAGAAATTAGAATGCTAATAATAAACTTAATTTAGATCTTTAGAATATATATTAATAATTAGGGACTGGTATAACCCATCGTTCCGAACATAGTGAGGAATCACCTGAACATGTCGTCATTAAGTGTAAACAAGAGTCGATCAGCTATATCGAGCCATGATTGCCATTTGCAATCCTGCTTCTGTCAATGACAAATATTTATAATGCGGATCCGCTGTTGTTCTTTCGATCCATTCATTAGCAATACAAATATCAACTAATTTATGAATATCGTCTAAGTGAACATCTTCCTTGATTTTTAGTTTCAATTTGGCGGCGAATGTTTCATCAACGCTCAAAAACAAAACATCTTTATTTTCTCCTTTTATTCGTAATTCATCGTAAAAAACATCTAATATATCAATTTCATTCATTGCTCTTCTCTCAAACTATTGTTTGTTGTATCTTGACAACCGATGTGTTGGTAACTTAGTTTAATGGCCTCCATTCTAATTCTCAAATAAAAATAATGAAATATATAATCGTTGTCATGATAGCGTTATGGAATAGCCTGTCCTTTTCTGGTACCTTTGATTTTGCTGCGCAAGCGTTATACCTTCAACCCGATTTGGATGAAGCTAATTATCGTGGTATTGCTCGACTGGCTACGAATACAAATCAATATATGTCTTTTAATCCTTCTTACGCGTGGGGTTTTGAGATTGAAGGCGCTTATCGGTTCAATAACGACTACGATCTTGATTTAAATTGGTACCATGTTAAGAAAAATAACTGGCGATCATTTGGTTCTATTGTTGGTAATGAAGGCAATGAATTATCCACGGCTAATGGAACGATCGAACCCGGTTGGAATGCCGTCAACCTTGAGTTTGGTCAGCGCATATTTTTTCATGAAACCAACTTACTTCGTATCCACGCCGGTTTACAATATGCTTATTTAAGCATAAATGAAGTAGCTCATGTTGTTGTGGCTGATTTGGGCAATATTCCCAGTAAAAAACAAATTGAGCTGACTTATTCGGGTCTTGGTCCGCGAATGGGGGCTGATTTATCTCATGGCTGGAATAATGGGTTTAGCATCTATAGCCACCTTGCTACGGCTATGTTGACTGGTTCGCGTACAACAACAACTGATTATATACAAATTCCTCCTATTCCTAATCGCATTGTGTCGACTACCAATATTGTTCCAGAAATCGAGCTCAAGTTGGGTGCTAACTATACCTACGTCTTGAAACAAGGGAGTGCTTCAGTGGATATTGGTTGGATGTGGTTTAATTATTTCAAAGCCCTGTACGTTGATAATTTCAATATTAATACGAATTCTGTTTTAGAACATACATCGACATCATTTGCGATGCAAGGGCCGTATGTTGGTATCAAATGGGTAAGTTCGTAGGCGGGGAGGAGCAATTGTCAACACGCCTTAGTAAAATAGCGCTCTGTGGATCTATTTTTTTTTGCAACTCATTTCACATTGATTTACACTGACATTTTTTGTAGGCCGTCAGATGATGAATTGCCATGACTGATCAGGAAAAACAAACCCATTTTGGTTTTCAATCCGTTCCTTGGGAGGATAAAGAACGCAAAGTGCGGGACGTCTTTCATTCGGTAGCAAAACGCTACGACGTGATGAATGATCTGATGTCGATGGGAATTCATCGACTATGGAAACAATTTACTATTGAATTAAGTCAGGTGCATGCAGGGCAGTGTGTCCTTGATTTGGCTGGCGGGAGTGGTGATTTAACGCGTTTGTTGAGCCAAAAGGTTGGACCTACTGGACGTATTGTTTTAGCAGATATCAATGCCGCTATGCTATCGGTGGGCCGAGATCGATTAATGGATCAAGGGTTATTTCATCATATTAATTTTGTTCAGGCCAACGCGGAATGTTTACCCTTTGTGCGTCATTCGTTTCATTGCATCACGATGGCATTTGGATTGCGAAATGTAACCGATAAATCCGCTGCGTTGCGTTCTATATTTGATGTATGCAAACCCGGAGGGAAGTTAATGGTTCTCGAATTTTCAACACCTAATTTACCTGGATTAAAATCGGTTTATGACTGGTATTCCTTTCATGTATTACCTAAAATTGGTCGTTTTATTGCGAATGATGAAGCCAGTTATCAGTATTTAGCCGAATCCATTCGTATGCATCCACCTCAAGACACCTTGAAAGAGATGATCGAAGAGGCTGGGTTTGAAGATTGCCGATATCATAATTTAAGCGGCGGAATTGTGGCCTTACATATTGCCTATAAATATTGAGAGTTAGAGAGTCTATGATTAAAAAATATTCTTTAATTGCCTTGCAAAAAGCGATTAATCACGCGTTGTCATTGGATGATTCAATGGCAAATAAAATAAAGCCCTTACATGGTAAAGTGCTAGAAATTATTATTAAACCGTTGAATGTGTTTTTTTTCATTACGTTTGCAGAGGGGCAATTGCTATTATTAGCAAATCATGATGGTAAACCGGACACGATTATTCATAGTAGTCCTTTGGGCTTGATTCGCTTGAGTTTATTACCTGCTTCTAAAGTTCGCTCGCTATTCAATGATAAAATTCGATTGTCAGGTGATGTTGAGTTAGGTCAACGTGTAAAACGGCTGTTTGATGAGATTGATATTGATTGGGAAGGGCATCTTGCTCATTTTACAGGTGACGTGGTTGCTCATCAGATCGGATCGTTGATGCGAGAAGGGCAATCATTAAAAGAGCGAATTACATCATCTCTTTCGCGCAATGTAACAGAATATGTGCAAGAAGAATTACGTTTACTTCCCTCAGCTGAAGAAGTGCATGATTTTTTTAATGATGTGGATGAGTTATCGTTGCGCACTGAGCGTTTAACAGCTCATGTGAATCAACAGCTGATTGACCATGAAATCAATTAGACAATTATTAAGATTACTGTATATCAATTATATTTTAGCCAGAAATGGCTTAGATCAGGTTATTGTTTCCATTCGACTTTTTTCAGCTTTTCGCTTTGTGGTTTATTTAAATCCTTGGAATTGGGTTCGGCGACAACCATTAACTCGTGGCGAGGCAATACGGAAATCATTAGAAGAGTTAGGGCCTATTTTTATTAAATTTGGCCAGGCATTATCAACTCGCCCTGATATTTTGCCTGCGGATATTGCTCTTGAGCTTTGTCGATTGCAAGATGATGTTCCATCGTTTAGTAGCGAACTTGTATTAGCTATTTTGGAAAAAACATTTGGGCGGTCTGCTTACGATGTGTTTGCCTCATTTGATCCTATTCCGCTAGCGTCTGCATCCATTGCTCAAGTTCATGCTGCCACGTTAAAAACAGGTGAAGACGTCGTTGTTAAGTTAGTAAGACCCAATATGCGGAAGATGATTGATCAAGATATTAATTTGTTAAAGACAATCGCGGCATTGGCAGATCGTTACTGGTCTGAGAGTAAGCGGCTAAAGCCTAAGGAAATTGTTGCTGAATTTGAGCGAAATATTATCGATGAACTTGATTTAGTTCGAGAAGCTGCAAATGGAGCACAGTTACGTCGTAATTTCAAAGGTTCTCCCTTGCTGTATATTCCAGAAATTTATTGGGACTATGTTCATCCCAATGTCTTGGTCATGGAGCGAATATATGGCATACCCGTGGCCGCCATTGATCAACTTGTGTCACATGGTGTTAATACCAAAAAGTTGGCTGAGCGTGGTTTGGAGATTTTCTTTCTACAAGTTTTTCGCGATTGTTTTTTTCATGCTGATATGCATCCGGGTAATATTTTTGTGTCACTTGAGCACCCCCATGATCCACAATATTTGTGTGTGGATTTCGGCATTATTGGGACATTGAATGATAATGACAAACGGTATATTGCAGAAAATTTACTGGCTTTTTTTAGTCGAGACTACCGGCGAATAGCACAATTGCACATAGAGTCTGGCTGGGTGGCACGTGATACACGTACAGATGAATTTGAAAATGCGATACGAACTGTGTGTGAGCCCATTTTTGAAAAACCACTTAAAGATATTTCATTTGCTTTAGTGATGTTACGTTTATTTCAAGTTGCGCGACGATTTCAGATGGAAGTGCAACCGCAATTGGTTTTATTGCAAAAGACGTTATTTGCGATTGAGGGGTTAGGGCGGCAAATTTATCCAGAGCTCAATTTATGGGTCACGGCTAAGCCATTTATAGAACGTTGGTTACGAGAGCAAATGGGGCCTAAGGCATTGGTTAAACATCTTCGCAACAATATTCCTTTTTTTGTTGAACAACTTCCCTATATGCCAAAATTGTTTAATGATGTATTATCGCAGCTAAAAGACCAAAAAAAGACCTGTTCAGGTGATATTTGCCCACAAAAACAAGCTAATTTGCGCCGCCGCACGTGGTATAGTGGTTTGGGTTTTGGCCTTTTTATTGGCATGATGGCGTTTGCTGGTCTTTGTTATTTTAATCGATTGAATCAAGATCTATTAACCGCCATTGCCTTAGGCACTGCTTTTTTAGGTGGTTTTTTTACGTTATTTTTTAAACCGGGTTCCTGACGTTATGTGTGAATTGGTTAAAATTTAGTTGAAAAAAAATGATTGATAGACTACAGTGTGTTGAAAATTTATGATGGAGTGTTAGTAAAATATGATTGACAACCCAAGTATGGAAAAAAACAGATCATCTGAGTTAACGACAACAAAACGTCTGAAATCCATTTTCAGAGGTTCAATCGGTAATCTGATTGAATGGTATGATTGGTATGTTTATGCCGCGTTTTCTATTTATTTTGCGAAGTCTTTCTTCCCCACAGGTAATTTAACCGCCCAGCTTTTAAATACGTCCGCTATTTTTGCTGTTGGATTTTTTATGCGTCCAGTCGGTGGTTGGTTGATGGGAAGTTACGCCGATCGCAAGGGGCGTAAAAAGGCGCTAATTGGTTCGGTTGTGCTCATGTGTGTGGGGTCATTAATTATTGCAGTGACACCGAGTTACTCGTCTATTGGTATTGCGGCGCCTGTCTTACTGGTGGTTGCGCGACTGTTGCAAGGATTATCTGTTGGCGGTGAGTATGCCTCTTCTGCTACTTATCTTAGTGAGATGGCGACAAAAGAAAACCGAGGTTTTTTCTCGAGCTTTCAATATGTTACTCTCATTGCCGGGCAATTGCTTGCGCTATTATTACTCATACTTTTACAGCAAGTGTTTTTAACAACGGAACAATTGGAAAGTTGGGGTTGGCGTATTCCTTTCGTTGTTGGGGCATTGCTCTCAATCATTGCGTTGCGCTTGCGTTATGGCATGCAAGAAACGGAGTCATTTCTTGAGAAAAAAGAAACAAAACAAAAAGAAAGCCTAATCAGAACGCTTTTTCGCTATCCCAAAGAAATTTCCATTGTGGTGGGATTGACCATGGGTGGAACGCTGGCTTTTTACACTTACAGTACATACATGCAAAAGTACTTGGTAAATACGGCAGGATTAAGTAAAAATGATGCAACGTTGGTGTCTGCTGCAACATTATTTGTCTTTATGTTGATTCAGCCCATTATTGGTGGATTATCTGATCGCATCGGGCGTAGACCACTGCTTATCGCTTTCGGTTTTTTTGGTACTGTATGCACTGTACCCATTTTGTCGGCGTTAAATCATGTGGAAAGCTGCTGGGGTGCGTTTGTCCTCATCATGGCGGCCTTGTTTATTGTGAGCGGCTACACATCCATTAATGCCGTGGTCAAAGCCGAGTTGTTTCCAGTGGAAATACGTACATTAGGTGTCGGTGTGCCTTATGCGGTTACTGTTTCCTTGTTTGGTGGTACGGCGGAGTATGTTGCGCTGTGGTTTAAAGACAAGGGTATTGAAAGTGGTTTCTATTGGTATGTCACTGGATGTATTGCTTGCTCGCTTCTTGTTTATCTATTCATGAAAGATACCAAGCAGTGCTCGAAAATGGATGAGGATAATACGCCCTCTTTCGAAGCAAAGCCCACGAAGAAACGAAAGCTCAACGTATTAAAGGGTGTTTTTTCGCCGCGCCCAGAACCCTGCTCACGGGCTACTGACTTATAGCTTGTTGCGCTCTGCGCTGTACACGATATAAATGATTTTGTCTTTCTCCCGCGCAGGGCGTGATCTTGTTACTTTTCTTGTTCATCTTTGGAGGTCTTTTGCAATCAACGGCACTGATTACTGGTGGGGCAAGACGTATTGGTGCGGCGATTGCAACACATCTTCATCAAGCAGGTTTTCGCGTCGTCATTCATTGTCATCATTCATGTCATGTAGCACAGGCTCTCATGGATACATTGAATCAATGTCGAGCCAATAGTGCTGTGGTTTTATCGGCGGATTTATCTGTTGGTCAATCGCTAGCGCAGTTAATTTCAGACGCAGTTCATTGGGCGGGACAATTGGACGTGCTCGTGAATAATGCATCTATTTTTTCACGGCAAGATGCTGATTGGGATCGCCTATTTGCTGTGAATGTAAAAGCGCCCTATGAACTCAGTTTAGCGGCCTATCCTCATCTTGTTAAAACACAAGGTTCAATTATTAATATCACTGATACCCACGCACGCATACCACTGAAAGGATATGCTGTTTATAGCCAAACCAAAGCGGCGTTAGCGATGCAAACGAAAGCGCTTGCGCTTGAGCTTGCACCACATGTACGAGTCAATGCTGTTGCTCCTGGAGCGATTATTTGGCCTGAAGGTGAGAATGGCTTAACTGCAGAACAGCAGCAGTCGATTTTATCCAAAACGCTATTGCGACGTCACGGCCATCCATTGTTCATTGCGAAGGCGGTGTTAGCCTTCATTGAAAATCCGTTTATGACGGGGCAAACCACGACGGTTGATGGTGGACGATACTTGTGATGGACATGTGACTGGTGTGTACGCACGAGTCACATGTCACACGATTCAGTTTGTTCGTTGACAAATCTTATCGGCAAGATAACCTATCGCGCCAGCATAATAAATTGAGTTATTGTAGCGTAAGATCATTTTGTAATTAGGATAAGCTAAGAAAACAGGACCACCGTTTGGCTGAACAATGCTTGCCTGTAGATTGGGGTAGGGTAACGGTTGTCCGCTTTCGGTTTTAACACCTAATGCACTCCATTCACTCACGGGTTTGACAATGGATTTTCCTTCCAATGACTGGTCGAAGTGAGGTGGAAGTTTGACAAAAATAGCCCAAGGCTCACCTTTTTGCCAACCATTGATTTTCATGTAATTGGCAATGGATGCAAAGACGTCAGGTTTGGATTTCCAAATATCTTTGTGCCCGTCACCATCATAATCGACGGCGTACTTGACCCAGCTGGACGGTAGAAACTGTGGCTGACCAGAGGCACCTGCCCATTCGCCTTTAAAATCCTTTAGACTGACATGGCCATCATTTAAAATATGCAGCGCTAGAAATAGCTCTTTACGAAAAAACTCTTTGCGGTTGGATTCATACGCCAATGTTGCTAATGATTTAATGACAGGGAAATTCCCCATGTAACTGCCATAACTAGTTTCCATGCCCCAAAATGACATGATGAAACATGGATCAACACCATAACGCTCACCAATTTCATCGGCAACGGCCTGATTGCGTTTATATTCTTTGCGACCAATTGCAATGCGATAGGCATCCACACGTGATTTTAAGTATTTTTGATAGGTTAGGCGATGTTCGGGTTGTGAGCGCGCAAGCCCTTTGACTTGACGACTTGGTTCATGAATATCAGCAAACGCTGCATCAAATACAGCCGGCGAAATCCCCTGTTGCAGCGCTTCTTTTCGGACCTCTGCCACCCACGTTGTCCAGCTTTGTTGCGAGGCAAACAGTGGAGATAGACAACAAAATAACCCTATCGATACTAAAAGACGATATTTTTTCATAAGCATCCTTTCTAATGTTAATAAATGTTACAAGACTTAAGGTGTGTCAGCCGATTTCATTGTACTCACTTTTTTATGGTTATATCCATAGTTTTAGTGTATTCCCCTCTCGAACAAATTAAGCGTTGTTTTTGATAGCAGGTGTTCTAGAGTGGAAATATCGGCCGGCTTGGCGAGATGATAGTCAAATGGCTTGGGTGTTTGCGGTGAGAAATAATGGGTCTATAAAACGCCGAGTATTTTTCCTGTTCGATTTTTTAAAGGTGTTGATTGGACGGCATGAATACCTTCTGCAGGCAGAGGACTTAGCTCAGGAGTTCCCACAAACGATGATAGATCGGAAAGGAATGCATATGAACTGAGTGCTTTTGATTTTATTGGTGATGGTCTTATTGGCCGTGTTGCCTGCATGGCCTTATAGTAGTGGATGGGGATATTATCCTAGCGACGAGGTAGGGTTAATCTTAATTATTCTGCTGGTTGTGTTTTTATTGCGCGGCGTCATGTTGCTTATCATGGGCCTCGTTTATTCTGCGCGTAGCGAAGGACTGTGAGGACAGGTTCTAAGCCTCGCACCCTATCTTACTTGCTGAAGATCCTTCGCTACGCGCAGAATGAACGAGGCATTAGTTCGCCGTGACGTGTTCTTGGCGATAGCTGTCTTCTCGTTCATCCGTCATTTTTTCGTATCCAGGTCTTGGATTTTGCTGGTCATGACGTGGATTTTGTGGATTCTGTTTTGGATTTTGTTGATCGTGACGCGGGTTTTGTGGGTTGTGCTTTAGGTTTTGCTGATCACGTCTTGGGTTTTCTTGATTTGTCATTTTATTCCCCTTAATTAAATGATACAGAGTGTTGCTCTGCGTCTTTAATTGTAGGTATGAGGCATATAAATACTATTAATGCTTTCCTTAGTTATTCAGGGATCCCCCCAGGTATGTCGTGCACGTGCTGGGGAGATGCAATTCATGTATGAAAGACGTTACCATAGCAGACCTATTTCGCATAAAGATACTTTTCTAATGCTCTTGATTAAATTACTATGCAATCCTTTATCCTAAGAGAATTATATGCAACCACTTGACCCTCATCCTGTGATTATCCTCGATCGAGATGGGATTATTAATGAAGATTCGCCCTATTACATTAAATCGGTTGATGAATTCATTTTATTGCCAGGTAGTGTACAAGCCATTGCTAAGCTGACTGCGGCGGGTTTTCGCATAGGCGTAGCAACAAATCAGTCAGGTGTATCACGGGGCTACTATGATGAGACAAAATTAGCGGCGATTCATGCAAAAATGTTGTATCATGTGCGTACTGCCGGCGGGCGCATTGATGAAATTGCTTACTGTGTGCATTTACCTGAAGAGGGATGCCGATGTCGTAAGCCAAATCCTGGTATGCTCCATGATTTAGCAACCCGTTTTGCTTGTGAGACGCATGAGATGATTTTTATCGGTGATAAAATCACGGATATTCAGGCAGCAGAGGCCGCTGGTGCAAAACCCATACTGGTGAGGTCACCGATGACCGATGAACATGCGCTACAACGTTATCCACATGTGCCAGTATTTGACTCGCTTGCGGCGTGTGTCGACCACTTAATTGGGAATCAGGAGTATTTGTGTGAAAGTTAGTATTATCACGCCATCATTTAACCAGGGGCAGTTTATTGAACGCACTTTACAAAGCGTTGCACTGCAACGAGAGACAATGCCTGCTGATGTTACATTGGAACATGTAGTATTTGATGGAGGTAGCACCGACTCGACGGTGGATGTGCTTCGTCAGTTTAAACCTCATGTCACCTGGATTTCAGAAAAAGATAATGGTCAAACGCATGCGGTCAATAAAGGATTGAGCGCAACTGATGGCGAAATTATTGGTTGGTTAAACTCGGATGATGTGTATTATTCGGGGGCTGTTGCGCGTGTTATAGCGTTTTTTAATGCACACCCTCAGGTCGACGTGGTGTATGGCATGGCCGATCATATCGATCTCAATGATATCCCTTTTGAAACGTATCCCAGTGAGCCGTGGAATTTTGAGCGGCTGAAAGACTGTTGTTTTATTTGCCAGCCAGCGTTGTTTTTTAGACGAAAAGTCTTGGAACGTTGTGGTGTTTTAGATGAGTCCTTGATGTATTGTATGGATTATGAATTTTGGATTCGTTTGGGCAAACAGGGTGTGCGGTTTGCTTATCTGGAAGAAAAACTAGCAGGTTCACGCCTGTACCAAGACAATAAAACCTTAGGTGCACGGATTGCGGTGCATCACGAAATTAATAGCATGTTCAAACGGCATTTTGCTTTGGTGCCTGAGCGTTGGATTATGAATTACGCGCACGCCGTTGTAGAGCGCGATGTGGAGCGTGATAAACAACCTTATCGTTTTATGATGCGATTGATGAAAGAGTCAATTATCGCTTCTTATCGCTGGAATGGTCAGGTGTATCCAATGTTAAAGTCCACCTTTTTTCACTGGAGCAAATTGTTTTTATTAGCCAAATTGAATATCCGACGTGAATTGGCATGAGTGTCGCTGACTTATTTCATGCGGTCCAGCTTTTTTTAGCGCATCACGTTTTATTGGCCCCCTTTGTTTATGTGATATCGCACATCTTATTCGCTGTGTGTTTAATTCCTTGCTCACCGATGGCGGTGATTGCTGGTGCGCTGTGGGGGAAATGGTTGGGTCTAGGTCTATCCATTGCTTCTGCCTTTTTGTCTTCATGTACCACGTTTGGCTTATCACGGTATTTTTTACGAAATAAAATTTACACGTTCATGGTGAAACGGTATACAAAAACGGATTGGTTTTTAGCGCAAACAAAAAAACATGGTTGGAAATTTGTTGCTACGGTACAATTGAATCCGGCGGCGCCGGGATCGTCGTTAGGCTACCTTTTTGGTCTGACCGGTATTGCGTTTTCAGTGTACGCATTTTTTCTGATACTTTTTATGTTGCCACTACAATTCATTTTGGTGATGTGCGGTGACGTGTTTCCTGCGTTATTGACTGGGAAAACGGTATGGGTTCTTACAACGGTGTTCCTCATTGCCATGTTATATCTTGTATATAGGTTGAAAAATGAAAAAGAATTGCAATAAAAAAATCTCTGTAGTGTTGTCGTTTTATAATGAAGAATCGGTCATTCCGGAATTATTAAGCCGCATGCGTGCTGTGTTCTCGGCCTTAATGGAGGCACAGATAATAGGAGCCTATGAGCTTATTTTTGTGAATGATAACTCAAACGACCGTTCAGAGGCGTTATTACGGGCTGAGGTAGCTCAGGGCGATGTCGTTTTGGTCAATATGACGCGGAACTTCGGGGTCTCTGAATGTGTGATGGCAGGATTAAATCAATCAACCGGTGATGCAGTTATTTATATGGACGCGGATTTGCAGGACCCTCCCGAATTGATTCCTAAATTAATTGAAGCGTGGCAAGCTGATCCGGAAGTCGGGGTTGTTTATACAACAAGGACTCGTCGCAAGGGTGAGCATTTTCTAAAAATGTGGATAACAAAGCTAGGTTATCGGCTAATTAATTTGATTTCTGATATCGATCTGCCTGCTGATTCTGGCGATTTTAAATTATTGTCCAGAGTAGTGGTGGATCGCTTGCTTGAGCTGAAAGAAGATAAACCGTACATGCGTGGATTAGTGAGTTGGGTTGGGTATAAACAAGTGCAGGTGTTTTACGAGCGCGAGGCACGGTTTGATGGTCGAGAAAACACTAAAATGCCCGTTTTAAGTAAACGAGTACTCTATTATTGGCTAGATCGCGCGCTGATTTCATTTTCAGATGCACCATTAAAAGCAATTTTATTACTGGGTTTAGTTTTATCTTGTGTTTCACTGTCATACATTGGTGTGATCATTGTACAAAAAATCATGGGGTGGTATGTACCTGGATGGCCAGCATTGATGTCGGCGATTTTGTTGTCAGGTGGCATCCAAATGATGATGCTTGGCTTCGTGGGACTGTATGTTGGCGCTATTTTTCGTGAGACCAAGCGGCGGCCTCAGTATTTGATTAAAGAAGTGGTTAGCAGTCGTTCAGAGCGAGTGCCTCATTTAAAAGAACAGGAACATGAAGCGGCCATTTAATCCACTGCGATAAGTCAATAGGGAGATAGGGTATGCGAGCGGATTTTGTTATTATTGGCGCTGGAATTTTAGGATTAACCATTGCGCGTGAATTGCGGGCCCAATACCCTCAAGCGAAGATCATCGTTGTGGAAAAAGAGCATCAAATTGGATTGCACGCCAGTGGCCGTAATAGTGGTATCTTACACGCAGGAATTTACTATAAGTCCGATAGTCTCAAGGCAAAGTTTTGCTTAGATGGTTCACGTGCAATGGCGGCTTATTGTGATGAGCACCAATTGCCCATTCATCGTATTGGCAAGTTGATCGTGCCCGCCAAGGCGGATGATACGAGTATTTTGACGATGTTATATCAACGTGCCTTAGAAAATGGCACGAATGTGACACTCATCAAAGGTGATGAATTACGACGCATGGAACCGTGTGCCCAAGCCATCGCTGATTTAGCATTGTTTTCTCCTGAAACAGCCGTCGTTGATCCTAAATCAATTTTACAGCATCTTTATGAAAGCCTTGTGAAGCAGGGTGTGACATTCCATTTTAATCATGCCTGTCAAACGGTTAATACGGCACAAAAAAAATTAAGCGTCGGCTCGCATGACGTTGCCTATGGCCATTTATTTAATACGGCGGGCCTTTATGCGGATCAAGTGGCGAGAGCATGTGGGTTGCACGATCGGTATACCATGATCCCATTTAAAGGTATGTATTATGAATTGGCTCCTTCGTCAGCCATACAACTTAATCATTTGATTTATCCTGTTCCGGACATGAATGTTCCTTTTTTAGGGGTGCATTTCACAAAAAGCATTCACGGGACCATCTATGTCGGACCAACGGCGATTCCTGTGTTAGGACGCGAGCATTATACCGGGTTTAAAGGTATTCGTATGGGAGAGGCAGTGGATACGCTGACGCAATTGGGGCGCCATTATATCGCCAATAAACAGGGTTTTCGAGCGTATGCTCATCAAGAAATTCCCCGATTTATCAAATCACGCTTTGTCGCATCGGCGCAAGCATTGGTGCCTGATCTGACAACGGGTGATCTGGTTAAAAGCAAAAAAGTAGGTATTCGAGCGCAATTATTTGACAAGCAAAAACAAGAGTTAGCCATGGACTTTATTGTGAGCTCAACTGGAAATGAAACGCATGTGTTAAATGCGGTTTCACCAGCCTTTACTAGTTCGTTTAGCTTTTCTAAGTATGTTGTGAGCGGAACGTAAAAAAAACAAGCACAGTAGTTTCATTTAGTGAAATTTTAAGTTATCCTGGGCTCGCGGTAACTCTGGGGCGTCGTTTTTTCTGAGGATTTTATACGCGTGACTTTCGTGTTTCGTAAGATCCCTGGATCCGGCGGACTGTGGTAGGATATAAGCCTTCGCAGAGTGAATCGTTACAAGAATTATAACGGACAATAAGGATTTGATATGGTTAAAACAATGGATGTGATTCTCGTTAACCCAGGTAATAGGCAAGCTGTTTACCAAGAATTAAGCAATGAATTTTCAGCGATCGAGCCGCCGTCATTGGCTGGATTATTTGCCGGCTATCTGCGGTCCAAAGGCCTGAATGTCGCTATTGTTGATGCTCCTGCTCACAATTTAAGCCCCGAACACGTGGCTTCTTATATTGCCGAACATTATCAACCGACATTAATTGTCATGGTTGTATATGGTTTTCAGCCGTCAGCGTCGACTCAAAATATGCCAGCGGCAGGTGAGACCTGTCTTGCGCTGAAAAAAATAATGCCAAATTGTCCGATCATGATGACAGGAACCCATCCTGCAGCCTTACCCGAGCGGACATTGCGTGAAGAGGCGATTGATTTCGTCTGCGATCGTGAAGGTCCAGAAACGATTTTACAAACGGTTCATGCATTGAAAACAGCACACCCATCGTTTATTGATATTCCAAGTCTTTGGTATCGAGATCAAGACGGTATTAAGTCCAATGCACCCGGACCACTGATGACCGACTTGGATGGAGAAATGCCGGGTGTGGCGTGGGACTTATTGCCCATGGATAAATATCGAGCACACAATTGGCATTGTTTTGACCATATTTTTGACCGTAAACCGTATGTTTCGATGCACACGAGCCTGGGATGTCCTTATAAGTGCACGTTTTGTTGTATTAATGCCCCCTTTGGCAAACCATCGTATCGATTATGGTCTCCTGATAGTGTGATTAAAGAAATTGATATTCTGGTCAATGATTACGGTGTCAAAAACATTAAATTTGTGGATGAAATGTTCGTACTCAAACCCAATCACGTACTGGGTATTTGTGATCACATTATTGAACGTGGTTATGATCTGAATATCTGGGCTTATGCGCGCGTTGATACCGTTCGTGACGAGTTCCTGGATAAATTGAGTCGCGCAGGATTTAGATGGTTGGCATTGGGTATTGAATCCGGTAGTAAGCATGTGCGTGATGGTGTTGAAAAAGGTCGTTTTGGATCAATCGATATCATCAAAACGGTACGAAAAATTCAGGACGCTGGGATCAACGTCATCGGTAACTATATTTTTGGCTTGCCGGATGATACCCACGAATCAATGCAGGAAACATTGGATCTCGCCCTGGAAGCTAATTGTGAATTTGCCAATTTTTATTGCGCGATGGCATATCCTGGCTCCAAGCTTTATGACATGGCAATTGAAAACGATTGGGATTTACCTGAGTCATGGATCGGTTACTCACAACACAGCTATGAAGCATTACCGTTGCGGACAGACGCATTGACGAGCGCTGAAGTATTGAAGTTCCGAGATGAGGCTTTTTTACAGTATTTCTCAAATCCGGGTTATTTGAGCTTTGTTGAGAAAAAATTTGGACCCCATGTTGTTGAGCATTTGAATGAGATGACCAAAATTAAATTAAAACGACGTATTTTAGGGGATTAATTCGTTATGATTATTGTACGTACCCCTTTTCGTATCTCTCTATTTGGTGGTGGTACGGACTATCCAACGTGGTACCAAGAGCATGGTGGTGCTGTGTTGGCAACCACGATTGATAAATACTGCTATTTGACGTGTCGTTATCTGCCACCTTTTTTTGAGCATCGCTATCGGCTCGTTTATTCACGCATTGAGACGGTCCGTGAATTAGATGAAATTGAGCATCCGGCAGTTCGTGCTGTGTTGAAATGGTCCGATCAAGACCGAGGACTTGAGATTCATCATGATGGAGATTTGCCTGCTCGTTCTGGGCTTGGGTCGAGCTCGTCATTCACGGTGAGTATGGTACACGCATTGGCCGCCTTAAAGGGCGAGTATGTGACGAAAGAAAATTTAGCAAAACACGCTATTCATATCGAACAAAACATCATTCAAGAGCATGTGGGTTCGCAAGATCAGATTTCCGCCGCATATGGTGGATTTAACCACATCGAATTTATGCCTGGGACCGATTCGTTTCGGGTGCAACCCGTGATGGTCAAGCGTGAGCGAAAACAGGCATTACAAGATCATTTAATGCTGTGTTTTACCGGATTTTCTCGTATCGCGTCGGAGATTGCTCATTCAAAAATTGAAAATATGAAACACCGTGTGGCGGAGCTGACACAAATGCGCGCGATGGTGGATGAAGCGATTCAGGTATTACATAGCCCAACAACGCCAATTGAGATATTTGGTGAGTTGTTACATCAAAATTGGCAATACAAACGTAGTCTTTCAGAGAAAGTATCCACCCCTGAAATTGATGACATGTATGCAGCGGCTCGCCGAGAGGGTGCTATTGGTGGGAAAATTTTGGGTGCGGGCGGAGGCGGATTTTTGTTGCTCTTTGTCAAACCTGAGCACCAGGCTCGCGTGCGTGCCCGATTAAATACGTTGATTCATGTGCCGTTTCAATTTGAAGATACAGGAAGTCGCGTGGTTTTATACCAACCTGATGGTTTGGCTTAACGGTTTAATGATGATTCATGATAAGGTGACAAACATGAGTGTTGATCTGCGTGCAAAAGCACAGTGGGTTTGGCGGGAAACACTGCAAATACATCGTAATGCCCCAGAGACGCGCCTGGCCTCTTCATTGTCGGCGGTGGAAATTTATGTTGCGCTATATTATGGAGGCATTGTTCATATTGATCCGCGTAATCCACGCGCAGAAGATCGCGATCGTTGTATTATCAGTAAGGGTCATGGTTCCATTTCAATGTATCCCATCCTCGCAGACCTGGGCTTCTATCCCTTAAGTGAATTGAGCCGGGTATGTAAAACGGGAGGCTTTTTAGGTGGAATTCCTGATCCCGTGATCCCAGGCTATGAGACAGTGAATGGCTCATTAGGACATGGTTTGGGCGTTGGTACGGGAATGGCCTTGGGTTTGAAAACCAAGCAAAGTGATCGGCAGGTATTTGTCGTTACGGGCGATGGAGAATTGCATGAGGGGGCCAATTGGGAGGCACTCATGTTTGCATCGCACCACGGATTAGATAATTTACATTTAATTGTAGATAACAATCAGATTAGTATGTTGGGACATACCGAACAGATTGTTTCCAATGGACAACTATCAGCACGATTGCAGGCTTTTGGTTGGGATTGTCTGGATGTGGATGGTCACGATGTGTTGGCCGTGCAAGCCGCATTATTACAAATGAAATCCGTCGCATCCGGTAAACCAAAGGCCTTGATTGCACGAACTAAAAAAGGTCATGGCGTTCCTAATCTTGAAGATGCTCCCCTATGCCACATCATGAATCCTAAACCTGAGCTGCTGGATGTTTTGTTGGAGGAATCGCGATGAACACTCGTCCTATTGCAATGCGCGATGCTTTTCTTGATCGTATTTGTCAGGCGATGGCATTTGATGAGCGTATTTTCTTTGTCAGTGCTGATTTTGGTTCACCTGTACTCGATCGGATTCGAGCGCAGTTTCCGACTCGTTTTATTAATGTGGGTATTGCTGAGCAAAACCTAATTAATGTATCGGCTGGATTGGCCGTTGAAGGATTTCGTGTATTTGCTTATGCCATTGCGCCGTTTATCACGATGCGTTGTTATGAACAGATCCGGGTCAATTTGGTTTTGCTGTCTGCTGTGCGCGATATGAACGTGAATTTAATTGGTGTAGGTGCTGGGTATAGTTATGTCGTATCAGGGCCAACGCATCAATGTTATGAAGATTTGAGCATCATGCGGGCTTTGCCAAGCATGTCAATTTATTCGCCTGCCGATCATGTGACGTCAGCCGCCTTGTTTGAAACGTGTTTGGAGCAAAGTGGTCCTAAATACATTCGATTAGATGCTCAAGTATTACCAGTTTTGTATGAAGACAGTGCGCCGGATATGTCGCAAGGGTTTCATCAATTACGTGATGGCTCCGATGTGTGTTTAATTGCAACGGGGTATATGGTTCATACGGCACGACAAGTCGCGGAACAGTTGAACGCTTTTGGGGTTCGGGCGACGATCCTTGATCTATATGATTTATCACATTTTAATACTCATGCATTGCAAACCATACTGCGCAATTACTCGTCCATTGTCACACTTGAAGAAGGTTTTCGTGGACGCGGTGGTTTAGATGCCATGATGTTTGATTGGCTAGCCCAACACCACATGACCGCTCGTTTATTGAATATCGGTGTTGAAGGCAGTTATCGCTTCGAATTAGGTAGTCGTACTGAATTGCATGAGCAGGTAGGAATTGGCGCGAACGTCGTGACTCAAAAAATAATTACATTTTTGCAAACCGAGGGACAACATGAAATATCCATTAATGAGAAACAATATTCTTCGTGAAGATTTGGATGCAGTCATTGAGCATTTAAAACAAGATGACCCTATCTTGACTCACGGCCCTAACGTACGGGCGTTTGAAGCCGAGTGGTCAGCCTGGTTAGGCATGAAGTATAGTGTGTTTGTTAACTCGGGTGCATCAGCTAATTTACTCACCATGGCAATTCTCAAGATCCGCCATCCCGATGGAGGCGAGGTGATTACGCCACCACTTGCCTGGGTATCTGATGTGGCGTCGGTATTACAAAATGGGTTTACGCCTGTGTTTGCAGACATTGATCCTCGTACTTTGGCCATGGACCCGGCCGAGATTTTAGCCAAAATAACTGATAAAACGCGAGCAGTTTTTCTGACACACGTGCAAGGCTTTGATGGTCTTACAGATGAGCTGTTGGCTGAGCTTAAAAAGCGAAATATTCCTCTCATCGAAGACGTATGCGAATCACATGGTGCAACGCACAATGGCAAACGACTAGGTAGTTTGGGATGGATTTCTAATTTTTCATTTTATTATGCGCATCACATGAGTACGATTGAAGGTGGGATGATCTGCACGGATGATCCGGAGGTTTATCAACAAGTACGAATGTTACGCTCACATGGTATGGTGCGTGAGTCGGATGACCCCATGGTTAAAACCATGTATCAGGCGAATAATCCTGATCTTAATCCTGATTTTATTTTTGCATACCCTGCCTACAACGTACGTAACACTGAAATCGGCGGCATCATGGGGCGTTCACAATTAAAGCGATTGGATCATAATGTTTGTCGGCGCACCGATAATTTACTGCGATTCTTAAGTCAAATTGATGCAAATCTTTATCAAACGGATTTTAAAATAGAAGGTTCCAGTAACTATGCATTTAATTTGATTTTGAAAAAACCAGACGATGAATTAGTGCAGCGTTTAATGCAGGTCATGCGAGATGCGGGCATTGAGTTTCGCCGCGGTAGTGCGGGTGGAGGCAACCAGATTCGTCAACCGTATTTGCGAGGCATTGTGCCGGATAATCATCATCAGGAATTTCCTGTGACGGAACATGTACACTTTTATGGTTTTTATATCGGCAATTTTCCTGACCTGCAGAACCATGAGATTGACGAGATTTGCTCCATATTAAACTCAGTTGCGGTGTTTGCTGAAGCATGAAAACGGCGGTAATCTTGGCAGGTGGCCTGGGTACGCGTCTGCGCGCTGTGGTGCATGATGTCCCAAAGCCTATGGCACCGATTCATGGCCGGCCATTTTTAGCCCACCAATTGGATTATTGGATTGCGCAGGGTATTGAGCGATTTGTGCTGTCGGTGGGCTACAAACATGATTTAATTCGCAATTTTTTCGGATCTGTTTATCAAGGTGTGCCGTTAGAATATGTCATAGAACAAACGCCGATGGGAACGGGTGGTGGCTTTTTGTTAGCTTTGAAACATTTAGGTACGGATGCGCCTTTTTTGTTGCTCAATGGTGATACTTATTTTGATGTGGATTTAACAAAATTAATTGCGTTTTCGGCAGATCATCAAGCGGATTGGGTCTTTTCATTGTTTCGTACACAGGATACAGATCGCTATCTGGGGATGGACGTAGCTAAGGATGGCCAAATACGGTCGTTTAAGTCTAGAGCGGGTTCTGTTGCATTAGCAAACGGTGGTGTGTATTGGATTAATCCTCGAGCAATACCCACGTCGTGTTTTGAGCAATGGGCTGGTCCTGTCTCTCTGGAACAGGATATTTTCCCGGCGGCATTAGCCGCGGGTAATCGGTTTTTCGGTTTTGAGCATTCGGGGACATTTATCGATATTGGCTTGCCAGATGATTATCATCGCTCGGCGTTAATCATAGAAGGATGATGAAGACATGGATCCTATACAACAATTAAAAAAAAATGTGGATGCTGCGATTTCTGCTGGTCGACAATTATTATCAGACACGGATTGTCTCGCTGAATTCGAGCAGGCAGTACAAGCCGTTGTGGTCCGATATCAACAAGGTGGTCGTTTGTATATTGCGGGTAATGGTGGTTCGGCTGCGGATGCACAACATTTGGCTGCCGAGTTTGTGAGTAAATTGGCGGGCGATCGCGCGCCACTCCCTGCTGAAGCGTTGACTGTGGATAGTTCCATTTTGACTGCTATTGGCAATGATTATGGTTACGAACAGGTTTTTGCGCGTCAATTGGCAGGTAAGGCTACTCAACAGGATATTTTTTTAGGTATTACGACCTCGGGTCGTTCGCCAAATATTTTAAGGGCTTTGGAAACCTGTCGCGAAAAAGGTATCCCGAGTATTGTGTTTTGTGGGCGAGATGGTGGTGCGGCTAAGAGTATGGCTGATTATTGTATCGTGGTGCCGGGTATTGAAACGAGTACGATACAAGAGTTGCATATTCTATTAGCACATACCCTTTGTGCTTGTGTGGAATCTGCTATGTTTGGTGATGTAGGCGTGAGCCGTGAGGACTCACTTTTGGTCGCTGAGTAGTCGATTCATTTCATTGTTTGATCATTAATAAAGGCTAAATATCATGAGTTATAACATTTTAGTTACGGGTGGTGCTGGTTATCTTGGTTCAACGCTGGTTCCTGATTTATTGCATGCGGGACATCGGGTTACGGTTGTTGATAATTTTATGTTTAAGCAGACGAGTCTGCATCATGTGTGCCATCATCCGAACTTTAATGTGGTGAAAGGAGACATTCGCGTTGAAAGTACGATGGCTCCTTTAATCAAAAAAGCAGATATTGTCATTCCATTAGCGGCTTTGGTTGGAGCCCCTTTATGCAGCATGGATCCCGTGGGCGCGAGTACGATTAATCATGATGCCATTTTGTTGATGTTAAATCTGATGTCCAATAATCAATGGGTTTTGATGCCAACTACAAACAGTGCTTATGGTACTGGTGATGAAAATAATTTTTGCACAGAAGAGTCGCCATTGCGACCCATTTCGTTGTACGCGAAAGAAAAAGTAAAAGTAGAGCAAATTTTAATGGAACGTGAAAATGCAATTAGTTTCCGCCTAGCAACGGTCTTTGGTATGTCACCACGGATGCGAATTGATTTGCTCGTCAATGACTTTACCTATCGTGCCGTCCACGATCGTTTTATCGTATTGTTCGAAAGCTCGTTCAAACGCAATTATGTCCACGTACGTGATGTGGCGCGTGTATTTTTGCACGGTATTACGCAATTTGATGCCATGAAAGGGCAAATTTATAATGTTGGGTTATCGGATGCAAATGTTTCTAAAAAAGAGCTTTGCGAACGAATTCAAACACAATGTCCTGAGTTTGTGGTGATTGACGCACCGGTGGGTGTGGATCCTGATCAACGCAATTACGTCGTATCAAATGCCAAACTGGAAGCGACTGGATTTAAGACGAGCATGTCATTGGATGCGGGCATTGCGGAACTGATTAAGGGCTACACGATGATGAAAAATACGCAATATAGTAACGTGTAGAGACACCTTATGTTATCAGGACTTACGAAAAGCCTCCATTCTTAACTCACTTCTCCCAAAAAATTGGGAGAAGGTGCCCGCAGGGCGGATGAGGGCAAAATCAAATCCGTTTTGACGCGTAAGTCTCGTTTATATCATCATCCCATACCCCAGGAGAATTCAGTTGAATTATTTCAGTGTCATGCTCGAATTATGGTGTTTATTGTTCGTATGCCTTATTACGGGACGACGTATCGCTGATCGACTACCCAACGTGATGAGCCGTACGATAGGTCTTTATGTAGCACCTATTTTGGGCTTGGCTTTCCTGGTTTTATTTGCCACGCTATACGGTTGGTTATCACCATTTAAATGGCGATATTCCTTGTCATTAACGGCAATTCTAGTGCTGGTGTCGATTGTTTTTGAACAACGAAAACGAGAGCTATTGCGCCATGGATTCTATGTGGGTTTGTTTGCCCTCATCTGTTCATTGCCCGTTTTAGCGCCGATTATTCGTTATAGTGGGTACAATCCATTCACTGATATTTTTACTTACTTAGCGCAAAGCCAATGGCTACAAGATCATGCCTTTGCTGAGAAAGTAGTGACCTCTGGGTTTCATCCTTCGTTTACGCAAATTGCATTGTATCAGGAATCTGGCTCGCGTATGGGCGGTACGTTCTTTTTAGGGTATGTTCAATCATTGTTTGCTCTCAAATGGTCTTATGATGCTTACATGCCGACCGTAGCACTTGGTTTTGTAACGGGATGTTTGGCGATTGGGGGAATAGTCCGGCAAATTATGCCCGTGCGAAAATATGTGGTGTTAGGACTTGCTCTACTGCCTAGTTTTTTAATGAATGGGTTTGTGTACGGTGCTGAGTGGGGCTTTTTTCCTCAAACGTTTGGGTTGGCTTTTGCAATCGGTGTGTGTGCCTTATTTCCTTATTTAACAACCTTGATGATGCGGCGTGCTTATCCTTGGTTGCAGGCTGTGGGTTTTATCTTACCTCTATCCATTTGTACTGCGGCATTGCTTTTTGCTTACAACGAACCGTTTCCCATTTTCGCTACAGCCTTTGCCTTATTTTTGTTAATTACGTTGGGGACAGCTGCGGGAAATAGTCATGCATTACTTCGATTTACGGCCATTTACGTCGTTGAAGTGCTGATTTTGATTAATTACGAAGCGATTCGTATTGTGAAAAACGTGTATCAGACCTTGGCGATATCGGGAGGAGGTGCTGATATTGGTTGGCCTGTGTTGTGGTCGCCCATGCAATTGATTGCTTTTGCTTTTGGTATGAAGTCACCGTTTACCCACGGTATGTTATCAATCGATTTTTTTATCAGCACGGTTGTTGCACCCATCGTATTAGTAGTGATGTTTGTTACGTTGTTCAAATTTATGCGAGCTCATCCTAAGCGTCGGTCAGCCATGTTATTTTTATGTTGTGTTGAACTTATTTTATTGATCTTTATTTGTAAATTTAGGTATTTGTCGGTTAGTAAATCAGCTCTTGAAGTGGGACATACATTTTTGCAGTTTAAAATCGCGAAGTATGCAGCGCCTTTTTCGATTGCATTATTGGCAAGCTTTATTGCGATATTGTGGCATTATTTTAGAGATCTGCGAACGCGTATGCTCTGGGTCTATGGTGTGATATTTGTGGTGGGGATGGCATTTCATTGTCTAACGGTTTCCAAAAGTTTTACCAATCATTTTTTAGCATCTGTACAACAACGGCGTGCTCCATTTGATGTGTTGTTAACGCTACGTCAATCGGTGGCCTCCATTCCATCGGATGATGTGATTCATGTTGCTTTAGGGCCTGATCAAAGTAAGTTGCGACAGATGATTGCCTATATCTTTTATGATCGCAAAATATCCAGTGATTATCGTGATGATGGTTATATTGTCGGTCGCTTGCCTGTGCAAGATGCTAATATGCCAATTACGAAGGCGGATTGGTTGATGGTGATGCGACAACCACAAGATAAACCCGATGGACATAACCTGCTGGTTGGACCTTTTCTGATTCAAAAACCTCCTTTTCATTATGTCATATTGGGTCAACAATCGGGCGGATATAACACTGAAAGTGATGGCAAAGGAAACACCTGGAATTGGGTCAAACAATCGATTGACCTGCCGTATCACATGGCCGGCCAACATCGGGCAATACAGTTTGCGTTTAAAATAAAAAGTTTACATGATATGAGAACATGCCATATTCGGCTAACAACGAAGTCAGGTACCTTGCTAGCCAATGAGACCCTACATTTGACCTCCGATGAAGCGACATTCGTAAGCCCATGGATACCCATAACGGGTGATCAGCAGGTTATTCTGCATGTGGAAGCGGACGGCTCTCCTGTGCGTTTATCGAGATTGGATAGTCGCGAAGCAAGATTTATGATCCTAAATACGACGTTGCGGAGCCAATGATATTATCGGTTCGTTTAAATATTTGACATGTAGATTCGATTCGGTTAATGTGTCTCTATGATTATTTACTTAACAATATCATGACGTACGATTCAGTTTTCAATCCACTGTTTATCATGACTACCTCAAGGATGCTGGTTGTGTCGTGCTCTTCATTTATTTATCGTTTCCGCCGCTGCATGGACATTGATTTGGCTCTGAGCGGCGTTGTTCGTTAACTCATGTTATCCGCCCTCTCAGGGCGATATTGTTGATAACATGAATCCTTTTTCTTTTAACGAGCAGGAGACATATCATGACATTTAAATCTCAATTGGCTGCCTGGAAAAGTTATATTGTTAGTTTAATTCCCCCGGCTGTCGAGGTGTTACTCACTAATCCTCTTTCAATTATAAAAATAAATCGTCAGCAAAATATGCCAATTCCTTGGAGTCTGAAAGGACTGTATAAAGGTGCAGGCATCAATGCCATCGGATTTATTCCGACGACGTCGATGCAAATTAGTGTTGCACAATGTCTTGAACAGGATGTATTTTCAGGCAATCCTACGCAGTTACAAAAAATAATTGCTGCATCGGTTTCAGGCGTTGCATCGTCAGTATTTAGTGGTCCGATTGAACTGCTGATGACTCAACTGAATAGTAATAACAAGTCCACGTTAATCAATGCAGTGAATGCTCAGTATAACGTCCATGGGCTTTCGGGCTTTTTTGTGGGTCAGGTTGCCACGGCATGCCGAGAGGCTGGCTTTTCTATATTTTTTATAGCCATCACACCATTATTAAAAAAACAAATAAAGCCCTATTGTCCTCATGATGCATCTGCAACCGTTGTGGCAGGAGCTTGCTCAGGTTTTATAGGCACCGTCTTGACGCAGCCTGTGGACGTCATCAAAACCACACAACAGGCAGATTCATTTAACAAAAAAAATGTTGGTTTTTTTAAAACAGCCCAACACATCGGCTATGCCAATCTATGGCGAGGGCTATTACCCCGAAGCAGTTCGATTATTGTATCAATTACCGTGATGACTTGGGTGAAAGAACAGCTAGAGACATTATGTCACTCAGACATAAACAGAGCTTGTAAAGCAGGGTAGAGTGATTGTGTTAGCTTGAAAAAATCATTTGCGTACGTTAATATAATGCTAAGCGTACGCAAATGATAGTGATAACATGCCTATTAATCCTACTCAACTTAGAGCTGATTTATATAATATTCTTGATCAGATCCTTGAAACTCAACAACCCGTCGAGATTATTCGGCATGGGAAGTTACTTGAAATCTCAGTAAAACATACGTTAGAGCAATCAAAATTAGCTCATTTAATTCCTCATCCAGGAACTATACTTGGTGATCCAGAGGCCTTAGTTCATTGTGATTGGTCACATGAATGGAAGGGGCACCACGACCTATGATTTTTTTAGATACCCATGTTTTAGTATGGTTGTACGAAGGATTGGTGGATAAATTTTCAACACCTATTCGAGCGCAATTAGAAGAGAGTGAGCTGTATATATCGCCCATGGTTGAATTGGAATTGACCTATTTATTTGAAATAGGTCGTATTACAACGTCAGGCATCGATATTGTCCGGCACTTGGACGCGCATATGGGGATTCAGATCTCACGTGTTGATTTTTATAGGGTCGTTGAAGAGGCGCAAGGTTATTCTTGGACTCGTGATCCGTTTGATCGCTTAATTGTTGCTAATGCTTCGATCTTTAATGCGCCGATTATCACCAAGGATGAAAAAATGCGCCAACAGTATAGTTTGGCAATGTGGTAATCATTGGATCGACGAAGTGCCTTTATTCCCTTCTCCCAAGAATTGGGAGAAGGTGCCCGCAGGGCGAGTGAGGGTATCTATAGTACCTAAATGAGAGTTTTAAACCAAACAGCGTAGGGCTGGTACAACCACCATTTTAATGGCACGCTACCATAATGGCGGCGAATGACTTGCATGGCCTCTTGATAATGACGTCGTCGTTGTGTTTTTGTTTTGGTGTCGGCGTGCTCGCGATTGACAGCAACAAACTCATCCACCAGATGCAATGGACCAAATGCCTTAAAAAGGCGCCACCACAAATCATAGTCCATGGCCATGTGCAGTGAACCATCCAAGCCGCCAATGGCTTCCCAGGCTGAGCGACGAATGAGTGTGGCCGGTTGCGATATAATGCAACGCAAGGCCAACCGGCGTTCATGAAAAGGTTCTACCCAAATCGGGCTGCGATGCTGATCATGCTCTCGGACGTTCCATGCACGACCGTAGACTGCCGGTACGTGAGGATTCTCATCAAGTGCCTTGATTAATTGCGTGAGTCCCTGAGGTAAAAACCAATCATCGCTATTGAGCCAGCATACATAAGGTGCTGTTCCCTGGGCAATACCTTCGTTGATTGCCGCTGCTTGTCCTTGATCAGGGTGACTTCGCCAACCTGCTACGCGATCGCTCCATTGCTGAATAATGTCAATGGAATGATCGGTTGAGCCGCCATCGAGAATGAATGTTTCAACAGGACATGTTTGTTCAGCAATCGAATGAAGAGCCTGATCCAAGAAGCGCCCCTGATTGTACGACGGTACGGCAATGGTGACTTTGGGTGTGTGCATCATGCGGGTATTTCACAAGATTGTTGATGACGGTTGTAACGACTATTCATATTTAAAAAATCGTCATAAGCAGCGCGAATGCCATCACGTAGACTTGTTGTTGATACCCAGCCTAAGTTACGCATCCGATCAACGTTGAGCAATTTCCGCGGTGTTCCGTCTGGTTTGCTCGCATCAAATATGATTTGGCCTGTAAAACCGACAACGTCCATGACTGTTTCCGCTAATTCACGAATGGTGACATCGACACCTGAGCCGACATTAAAGATCCCATCCTGAATGTTTTGTTCCATGAGAAAAACACAAGCATCGGCCATATCATCCACGTACAAAAATTCGCGCATGGGTGTACCTGATCCCCAGACCACAAATTGAGAGTCACCACGTATTTTTGCTTCATGTGCTTTACGAATAAAGGCAGGCAATACATGGCTGTTATTCAGATCGTAGTTGTCATTTGGTCCGTATAAATTGGTTGGCATGACACTGACGTACTGCGTGCCGTATTGCCGATTATAACTCTCGCATTGTTTGATTCCGGCAATTTTAGCGATGGCATAGGGCTCGTTTGTTGGTTCCAAAATGGAAGACAGTAAATAATCTTCTATGATTGGTTGAGGGCATGCGCGCGGATAAATACAACTCGATCCAAGAAATAATAGTCGGTCGACGCCTGCTTGCCATGCCGCATGAATGACGTTGGTTTGAATCATGAGATTTTGATAAATAAACTCAGCACGGTAGGTATTATTGGCATGAACGCCGCCCACTCGAGCGGCGGCTAAAAACACATAATCTGGTTTTTCTTTGGCAAAAAATGTGGCGACATCGTGTTGATTCGTTAAGTCAAGCTCGGCACGATTACGTAAAAGTAAATTATGGTAACCTGCTTTTTGTAATCGGCGTACGATGGCGGATCCAACCATGCCGTGATGACCCGCCACATAAATTTTGTTGTCCATGCTGATGTCCTTACTCATGATAATCGTATGCGACGTAACCGTGTTGTTTAACGAGTTCATCTCGTTTAGCGCTTGTTAAATCTTCGCGGACCATTTCTGTGACAAGCTCTCTAAAGGTTGTTTTGGGCGTCCAACCCAATTTCTCTCTCGCTTTTGTTGGGTCGCCTAGTAACGTTTCTACTTCGGCAGGTCTAAAGTAACGTTCATCAACACGGACGATCGTCTTTCCTTGAGCATTTTTACCCACCTCATTAATACCTGAACCTTGCCAGGTGATATGCAGACCAATTTCCTGCGCTGCGATCTCAACAAACTCACGGACACTGTATTGTTCGCCTGTTGCGATGACGAAATCCTCGGCTTGTTCTTGTTGTAGCATTAACCATTGCATTTCCACAAAATCACGAGCATGTCCCCAATCGCGGCGCGCGTCTAAATTACCAAGGTAGAGGCAATCTTGCAGACCAAGTTTAATACGGGCTAGGGCACGGGTGATCTTACGTGTCACAAATGTTTCGCCTCGAATGGGGCTTTCATGATTGAATAGAATGCCATTACAAGCGTAGATACCATAAGCCTCGCGATAATTCACCGTAATCCAATAGGCGTACAATTTGGCAACAGCGTAAGGACTGCGTGGGTAGAATGGTGTCGTTTCTTTTTGGGGTACTTCTTGGACTAAACCATACAATTCCGAAGTCGATGCCTGATAAAAACGAGTCTTTTTTTCAAGACCAAGAATTCGAATCGCTTCTAGGATTCGCAATGTACCAATACCATCTGCATTGGCGGTGTATTCTGGCGTTTCAAAACTGACAGCCACGTGGCTCATTGCTGCTAAATTATAGATCTCGTCGGGTTGTACTTCTTGAATAATGCGAATCAAATTGGTCGAATCGGTCAGATCACCATAATGAAGAATGAAATTACGATGAGACACATGAGGGTCTTGGTATAAGTGATCGATTCTATCCGTATTAAATAAGGACGTACGGCGTTTAATCCCATGTACGATATAGCCTTTTTTTAATAAAAGCTCTGCGAGGTATGTCCCATCTTGGCCGGTGATACCGGTGATTAACGCTGTTTTCATATCAAGTCTCTTGTTTAGTTATCGTAATGCTTCAACCATATTTTCGTCGTAAATCGTCTGCCATGTGTCGAGTATATGGTGGGCTAAATCCTGTGGAAATGGATTATAACCCGAATTGAATTGATTTGATAAAATTAAATCAATTCCGAGGTTGTGTGCGTACAAAATAGGGTCTAAATAACGGAAGGCGGTTGGTTCCGTTAACGAGAAATTAAACGCCTTTTTTTCAAAGAGAATGTCATCGGTCGCAAAATTAGGGCCGTATTCATCATCAGCGCCCATATTGGCCAGTAGAGAATTGCCAAAATCTGTCTTATCTAATGAATAAAAATCGGATAATAAATGTTTGATTCCGGTCGCGGTGATCGTGCAATAGGCATTTGCGATGGCATCTTTGACTTGTGTTTTATCGTGAGCGTCGACGTATCGAACGCCTGATGAATCTGCAGAAAAGTTTGATTTCAGATCGATCACGGTGATGTTATTAGTGTATTGTTTTAATGCATACGCAATACCACGTCCTACTTTGCCATGCCCAAAGATAACAAAGGACTGATTCATTAGATGACCACCAACATGCTGATGTAATGCGCGGCAGAAGCCGTCACCGGTACCAAAGAAGGTCTCTAATACTTTTAATTTCGAATCATCAACGGAAATGACGGGATAACCGATCGGTGCTGATTGGTACAATTTACTGCCTGATTGTGTGAGTTCAACCGCACCGATGTTGGGAGATGGTTGGTGTAATAGTTCAGCGCAACAATCCAAGTGGATATCGAATGTTTCCTGAAATTGGTGATCGATTTGTACATCGAAGTTGGCTTGCTTTAGCAAATCAGCAGCACGTTTTTCGACTGGGAAAAAGCTGGGTGATGTCGTAACAACGGAGGCTCCGCCCAATGCAAGTACTTCAATCTTAAAGACAGTGATCCATGTCAACGGAATATTTTGTAAAATCCTCAAACCCTGATAAGGCTTTTCATCGCACACACGCCTACGATGTGCATCTAAAAAAGGTATGCTGTTCGCAGGAAGTGCTTCGCGAGCCTGCTTGATCAGATCAAAGTCATACATCATTGGTTTCCTTAGAATTGACGACATGTTGTGGAAGTGCTCTAGGAGCGTATTTTTTACGAAATTGAACATTTTTGCAAGTTATCTCGTCTTTCCTGCCTTGACAACACCTCATTTTTTTGCGACATTAACCCTGCGAGGTTGGACTTGCTATGTGTCATTCCACTGGGTCAATTGGCGACACACTGATTGACCCTTTCTATTTATATCAAAACTCATATCGAACAGTCAGTTATCGCTGGAACTACGTGATCGAAGTCATTTGAATCCAAGCGATGTCATAACATATGTGTGTTTAATCAACAAAACCCTTTATTGAGGTCGGCATTTTAACTTTTCCGCTCCCTAACGGTCGTCGCTCGGATTTTCTGTACAGATGGTGAGCGTTTTAATGCAATCACCGTACTCTACTTATTGCAAGTTAGGTGCTTGGCGGTATAAAATGCGGACTTTGATACTCCCTTAAGGAGGGTGTGTGGGCGTTTTAAAAAATAATATGATAAGTCTTTGTGCATTCGCCGCCATACTCAGCATTTCTGCTCCGTTATGCGCAGCAGAGACAGCTCATGAGCAAACGCCTTCGTCGTTGCCACTCATTGATGGCTATTATCCTGCCTATCCTCCTACTAAAGCGGCTGCTCCTGAGCAAGAAGAGCTCATTAAACGTGGTGAATATTTAGCAAAAATGGGTGATTGCATTTCTTGTCATACGGACGTCAAAGGCGATACGCCAGCCTATGCAGGAGGGCTGCCGATTGCAACACCATTTGGCACATTTTATAGCCCTAATATTACACCCGATAAAGAAACAGGGATTGGTACATGGAGTGAACAGGATTTTATCCGTGCTCTTAAAGAAGGTCGTGACCCACAGGGTAGAAATTATTTCCCAGTCTTCCCTTTTGTCTATTTTGCAAATGTGACTGATGATGATGCAAGGGCATTGTACGCTTATTTCATGAGCCTTCCGCCGGTACATCAACCGAATAAATCGTTACCATTTCCGTTTAACGTGCCTGGCGCACGGTTTACCCTGTGGGGATGGGATCTGCTATTTTTCTATCCTAATGCAACGTTCAAACCGGATCCCGAGCAATCATCCGCTTGGAATCGAGGGAAGTACATTGTTGATGGTTTAGGGCACTGCAGTATGTGTCATACACCATTAAATCCATTGGGCTCTCCTAAAACGCGTTATTATTTAACGGGTGCTTTTATCGATGGGTATTGGGCACCTAATATCACAAAACTTGGTTTGGGCTCGGCCACGCCAGAGGAAATTTCTGATGTGTTTGTTCTCAATCAATTATTGAATAAAGCAGGTCCTGTGGCAGGACCTATGGCCGAGGTGAATCACAACAGTTTGCAATATTTGACAGAAGCGGATCGACTGGCTATTGGTACGTATTTAAAAACGGTGGAAAGTGAGGAACCATTAGGCCTGCCTGGATCGGACGCGGCGCCCACACTAAGTCGTGGGAAACAAGTGTATTTAAGTTCTTGTGTTATTTGTCATCAAAACGGTGAAATGTCTGCACCAATCATTGGTAATGGTCCCAATTGGTATCGACGCTTAAAATCCAGTGGTCTTGCTGGGTTATACCGGCATGTGATTCAGGGTTATAACAGCATGCCAATAAAAGGAGCGTGTGTAACGTGCTCTGATAATGATTTGATTGCGGCTGTTGACTATATATTGAATGAATCCCTGTCGCGATCAGAACGACTTGATTTAGCCGCCAATGGGGCAAAAAAATTCCCTACTCAAGGTAAAACACTGTATAACGAAAATTGTGCAGTATGTCACGATTCGGGAAAATCAGGAGCACCAATCATTGGTGATAAAAAAGCGTGGCAGCCTTTGATTGACAAAAATATTGATGTGCTCGTTCAAAATACCATTAACGGCAAGCAGCATCCCAAAAACGGTGGCTGTAAAACATGCTCGACGGGTGAGATTTTGGATGCTGTAAAATACATCGTGAAGCAATCAAAAACAGAAGGCGATTATTCGTTGTGGTAGTTGTGCAATGTAATTTCTCATGATGTAAGATGTGTTGACCATTCATTTGCTGTCTACGTCCTGCGGCTTGTTTGTGGGATTTAATGTACACAGGAGTAGTTAACAACTCTTCGTTGTGATTTAAATGGGGATAGGAATGCTAACTAAGTTAAAGGTCGGCAAAATACTTGGCATGTTTGCGGCGATTATAATGGCGCCAGCAGCATGGGCTGTCGATACGTGGCAAATGAATATGTACCGTGGTGTGACGCCGCTTAGCCGAGATATGTATGATTTACATATGGTTGCCATTTATGTATGCGCAGCGATCGGTGTGATCGTATTTGGTGTGATGTTTTATTCGTTATTTTATCATCGTAAATCCAGAGGCTATCAAGCTGCAGTATTTCACGAACATCCTTTTTTAGAAGTGATCTGGTCGATTATCCCCTTGATGATTTTGATTGCGCTGGCTGTTCCGGCCACGAAAGTGTTGATCAATATGGAAGATAGTTCAAACTCAGATGTGACCATTAAGATCGTTGGTTATCAATGGAAATGGCAATATCAGTATATGGATCAAGGCATCAGTTATTTCAGTAATCTATCGACATCGTATGCGCAGGTGCACAATCAAGTACCAAAGGGTGAATGGTATCTTCTGGAGGTTGATAAACCCCTTGTTGTTCCTGTAAACAAAAAAATTCGATTTTTAGTGACATCCAATGACGTTGTCCATTCATGGTGGGTACCTGAATTGGGTGTTAAACGCGATGCCATTCCTGGCTTTATGCATGAAGCCTGGGCACGCATTGAAAAGCCCGGAACTTATCGGGGGCAATGTGCGGAGCTTTGTGGCGTTAACCATGGCTTTATGCCGATTGTGGTTGAAGCTGTCTCTGAAGAGGATTTTGCTAAATGGGTCGCTAGTCAATCAACAGTCAAGCCCGTGGTTGTAAGCCCAACCGATGTTCCTACACAGCAAAAAACAATGACTCGCACAGAGTTGATGACGCTTGGGAAAGAAAAATATGACATCATGTGTGCGGCTTGTCATCAAGCTAATGGGCACGGTATCCCGCCGATGTTTCCCGCGTTAAAAGGCAGCTCAGTGGCAGTGGGTAGACCAATTTCAAGACATATCGACATGATCTTAACTGGTGTGCCAGGTACAGCGATGCAACCCTATGCCGATCAGTTGAGCGATGCGGAGATCGCTGCCATCGTGACGTATGAGCGTAATGCCTGGGGTAATAATACCAACGATGAGATTCAACCGAGTGATGTTGCAAAAGTGCGAATCGGTAATTACAAGCAACCAACAATGGTTAAAAAAGCTCAAGCAGGAGGTTTGCAATGAGTGGTGGGTTAACACAAGCTGATGTGCATGATGATCATGGGCCAGAACAAGGCAGAGGTCTTATCGGATTTATGAAGCGGTGGTTATTTACAACGAATCATAAAGACATTGGTACCCTGTATTTATGGCTCGCTATGATAAGTTTTTTCGTGGCTGGTGGAATGGCAATGATCATTCGCGCCGAACTTATTGTGCCTGGACATCGTTTTGTTGATCCTAATTTCTTTAATCAAATGACGACGTTACATGGTCTTATTATGTTGTTCGGGGTCGTGATGCCTGCATTTACCGGAATGGCGAATTGGCAAATTCCGATGATGATTGGTGCGCCGGATATGGCACTACCTCGATTGAATAACTGGAGTTTCTGGCTTTTGCCCTTTGCATTTGTTCTATTGGGATCCACGATGTTTCATTCAGGGGGTGGGCCTAATTTTGGATGGACCATGTATGCGCCATTGTCTACCAAATTTGCACCTCCCAGTACCGATTTTATGATTTTTTCAATTCATATGATGGGACTTTCGTCGATTATGGGCTCGATCAATATCATCGCGACCATTCTGAATTTACGTGCGCCTGGTATGACATTAATGAAAATGCCGATGTTTGTTTGGACCTGGTTGGTGACAGCATTTCTATTGATTGCCATCATGCCCGTTTTAGCAGGTGCTGTGACCATGATGCTGGCCGATAGGCATTTTGGCACGAGTTTTTTTGAAGCTGCAGGTGGTGGTGATCCGGTTTTATTTCAGCACATATTTTGGTTTTTTGGTCACCCTGAAGTTTATGTTTTAGTTTTACCTGCATTTGGTGTGATATCTGAGGTGATTCCTACGTTTAGTCGTAAACCATTATTTGGTTACAAATTCATGGTGTATGCAGTTGCAAGTATTGCGTTTCTGTCGTTTGTCGTATGGGTACACCATATGTTCACAACGGGCGTGCCGTTGGGAGCTGAGTTATTTTTCATGTACACCACGATGTTGATCGCAGTGCCAACTGGTGTGAAAGTCTTCAATTGGGTCAGTACCATGTTTAAGGGCTCGATGACGTTTGAGACGCCGATGCTATTTGCCATCGCCTTCGTATTTTTATTTACAATCGGTGGTTTTACGGGATTAATGCTCGCGTTGGTGCCTGCTGACTACCAGTATCAAGATACCTATTTTGTCGTTGCGCATTTTCATTATGTGTTGGTTCCTGGTGTTATTTTTGCGTTGTTTACGGCCACTTATTATTGGCTGCCGAAATGGACCGGCCACATGTACAACGAGCGGTTGGGACAATGGCATTTTTGGTTGTCCGTTATTTCTGTCAATGTGACATTCTTCCCTATGCATTTCTTAGGATTGGCGGGGATGCCACGCCGCATTCCTGATTACGCGTTGCAGTTCACTAATTTTAATGTGATCACCTCAATTGGTGCATTTGCCTTTGGGTTATCACAGCTTATCTTTTTATATAATGTGATCTGGACAATACGTCATGGAAAAAAAGTGGATGGTCGTGTATGGGAAGGCTCGCATGGGTTGGAATGGACCTTGTCATCCCCTCCGCCATACCACAGTTTTACACAGCCACCTGTGATTGAGTGATGTGAGAGCGTGCCTAATAAACATGTAAAGCTGGTAGGTATTTTGACCCTCGTGGTTGTGGGCATGTTTGCGTTTGGGTTTGCGCTGGTTCCTATTTACAATAGCCTTTGTAAAACCTTAGGTATCAACGGCAAAATCACGCGTGAAGCCGCAGCAGGGCCAACACAATCAACACAGCGGGTGGTGGATCGTGAGGTGACCGTTGAGTTTGTTGCGACGAACAATAGTGGTGTACCCTGGGCCTTCTACCCTAAAACACGAAAAATAACTGTTCACCCGGGTGAGGTGGCGACACTGGCATTTTATGCCGAAAATAAAACCGATCATCGCATGACGGTACAAGCCATTCCCAGCGTCACGCCTGGAATTGCTGCAAAATATATAAAAAAAACGGAATGTTTTTGCTTTACTCAGCAAACATTGAATGGTCATGAAGCCATGGACATGCCGTTGTTATTTCATCTTGATCTTGATTTACCGGCCAAGGTAAAAACCATTACATTGGCCTATGCGTTGTTTGATGTCACGGATAGAGTGACGAATTAGGAGATTACTATGGGAGCGCATGGCGCATATTATATCCCCCAACCAAGTCATTGGCCGCTGGTCGGGTCGGTGGGATTGACCACAACATTAGTCGGAGCCGCATCGTGGTTGCATACGGATTGGTATGGTCCTTATTTTTTCACGTTAGGTTTATTTATCTTAATTGGTATGATGTTTGGCTGGTTTGGTCAGGTTATTTATGAAAACCAAAAGGGCATTTATAACCTACAAGTTGATCGTTCATTTCGCTGGGGAATGTGTTGGTTTATCTTCTCTGAAATCTGCTTTTTTGGAGCATTTTTTGGAGCACTCTTTGTCTCGCGTTATTTCATCATCCCACAATTAGGCGGTGAAATTCATCCCATTACACACATGACGTTATGGCCCGATTTTAAAGCGACCTGGCCTGTATTAGTTAATCCTGATAATCGGGCGTTTGTAGGAGCGCACGAAGCAATGGGTGCGTGGGGATTGGCTGCGGTCAACACGGTTGTCTTATTAACTTCGGGCGCTACGATTACTTGGGCACATTGGGCATTGAAATTAAATAAGCGTCGTCAGCTAGAAATAGGATTATTACTAACCATTTTATTGGGTATGACGTTTTTATTCTTGCAAGCGCATGAATATTACGATGCGTATCATGATATGAATTTAACGTTAGATGCGGGCATTTATGGTACGACGTTTTTTATGTTAACCGGATTTCACGGCTTGCATGTGACGATCGGAACGATCATGCTCATCGTGATCTTCTTACGATCGTTGCGTGGCCATTTTACGCCAGAACGTCATTTTGCATTTGAAGCGGTGGCCTGGTATTGGCACTTTGTCGATGTTGTGTGGTTGTTCTTATTTGTCTTTGTCTACTGGTTATAGATTGGGATTAAACCCTGATAATTACACAAGAATTATTTTATGTGTTAAAATACACCACATTACGAATTACATGAGATCAATATGATTATCAAATTACTCACTTACTCGATTATATTTCTGACCTTGTTTTGTGTGGCGGTGATGCTATATAAACTAAAGCGTCAGCCAGCAGAACGCATTTCGGTGAGTGATTATTTTAGGCTTATGGGGAGTGGTGTGATTGCATTTATTGCAGACACCGTTGGTGTGGGCAGTTTTGCCGTCAATATTGCTCTTGCTAAGTTGCTCGGCACGTTTAACGATGAAGAGTTGCCCGCGATGAATAATGGTGCGCAAGTGATTCCAGGAGCAATTGAGTCCTTTTTTTTCATGCAGTTGGTTGAAGTGGATTTAATGACTCTATTTTCGTTGGTCATCGGTACATGCCTAGGTGGGTTGCTTGGCGGAGGTGTTGTGAGCCGCTTGAGTAAGCAGGGTATTCGTTTGGCGATGATGGTGTGTTTCTCTGTCATTATTGCTCTACTCATTTGCAAGCAATTTAATATTTTTCCTGTTGGTGGTGATGCAATCGCATTGCATTCTTGGAAATTAGGCGTTGGTTTTGTGGGCATGGTGGTGTGTGGTGCGCTGACTTCGGCAGGAGTTGGTTTATTTGCGATGGTGCAAGGGGTACTATTTTTATTGAACGTATCCCCGGTTGTCGCATTTCCTATCATGATGACAGCAGGAGCAATGCAGCAACCGTTGACGACATTAATGTTTTTGCAACAAGATAAAATACCATTAAAGCGTACGTTAATTTTGAGTTTAGGTGGCTGTCTTGGTGTAGCCATTATTTTGCCAGTCTTTAGTCATTTAACCGTGACTTGGCTTCATTCGTTATTATTGATGATTCTTTGTTATAACCTATTTGCGATTGGGCGTACGTACCTACGTACGCGCGTCAATCAACCAGCTACATTGGTCCAAGAGGTGGCGTAGCACGTGGATGAGCTTAAAAGTAAATCGCAAAAAAAGCGCGAAGCGGATGTATTGCAAAAAATCGGGACGCAGCTGATTGAGTTGAGTACTGATAAGCTCGATCAGTTGTCATTGACCGATGATTTAAAGCAAGCCATTCTCGATGCAAAAAAACTGAAAAGTTATGGTGCTATCAGACGTCAGGCGCAATTAATTGGTAAACGGATGCGATCCGCTGATTACGATACTATCTTAGCGGAGTATGAAGCCATGTGCGCTGATAATCGCGCACAAACGGCTACGTTTCATGCGGTAGAAGAATGGCGGGACCGCTTGATTCATGAGGGTAGTGCGGCTTTAACCGAATTTGTGACTACCCATCAGCCAGATGATATTCAACAACTACGTCAGTTGATCAAAAAAGCCGTCGATGAACATGCAAAACAAAAGCCAGTTGGTGCTAGTAAGGCATTATTTCGTTATTTAAGAGCTTACCTATAATGTACTCGTTATTTATCAGTTGTCCTAAGGGGCTGGAATATCTTCTTGAAGAAGAAGTTCGGGTATTAGGTTTGCGTGTGACGAAAGTCAACCCACAAGGTGTTTACGGCGAAGCGGGCTTGGCCGCGATTTATAATTTATGCCTCTGGTCGCGATTAGCCAATCGTATACAGCTGATTTTGTTTAGCGGTGAAGTTCATGATCAGCAAGAGCTATATCAATGCTGTTTTGCTTATGATTGGCGAACAGTTTTTAATGTGGATAGCACCTTGGCAATCGAATTTCATGGTAACTCCCCGACTATTCGCAATACCATGTTTGGTGCACAGGTCATCAAAGATGCGATCGCGGATTATTTCCGTCAGCATACCAATGAGCGACCTGTGATTGATCGCGAACATCCACAAATCCGTCTGCACGCACATTTAAAACAAAACCAATTAACGGTCAGCTTTGATGTAACAGGCTACAGTCTTCATCAACGAGGATATCGTCATGAAGCGGGTACTGCGCCGTTAAAGGAAAATATTGCTGCGGCGATGCTCATGCGTGCAAAATGGCCGACTATTGCCGCGGCAGGTGGGTCGTTGGTTGACCCTTGCTGTGGTTCAGGTACGTTGGTGATTGAAGCGGCGATGATGGCGGCACATATTGCTCCAGGATTATTACGACAAGATCAATCGTTTGTTTATTGGTTAGATCATGACGACGTATTGTGGGCACAGCAGCGTCAAGAAGCGATGCAGCAGGTTCGGCCATCCAACGGTGTCCTATTGCAAGGATCCGATTGGGATCCAAAGGTGATTCGTATCGCGAAAGAGAATGCCGAACGAGCAGGTGTGACGGCGTGGATTGAATGGAATACGCGATCGCTAGCTGATTTGTGTCCTTCGCCAGTTGGCACAAAAGGCCTTGTCATTTGCAATCCACCGTACGGTGAGCGATTAGGCGACGCAACACAATTAATACCTTTGTATAAGCAAATGGGTCAAGCTCTCCATACTCATTACCAAGGGTGGGAGGCTGCTGTATTAACATCCAATCCCACACTGGCCAGGGCCATCGGTTTAAGAGCGACTAAACAATACACGCTGTATAATGGCCCATTGGAATGTAAGTTATACTGCATTGATTTACACGTGGATAATCAATTGCGTTCAGGTGAGTATGTTTACAGGCCTTCTGAGCATGCTCAAATGTTTGCAAATCGTTTGAAGAAAAATCTCGCTCATTTGCAAAAATGGGCAAAACGTAATCAAATCAGTTGTTATCGTGTTTATGACGCTGATTTACCGGAGTACGCATACGCAATTGATTTATACAATGATCATGTTGTTTTACAAGAGTATGCAGCACCGACATCTGTTCCTGTAGCGGTTGCCGAGCGACGCAGTCAAGATGTGATTCATATAGTACCTACGTTGTTAGGCATATCAGCCGATCATGTGGTGGTAAAGCAAAGAAAACGCCAAAAAGGCGAACTGCAATATGAGAAAATGGATGAAAAACGGTGCGTGATGACCGTAACCGAGGGACAAGCGAAATTAATCGTTAATTTGCATGATTACTTGGATACAGGGTTATTTTTGGACCATCGATTGTTGCGATTACGGTTTTCCCAGTTGGTACAGGGCTCACGTTTTTTAAACTGCTTTTGCTATACGGGAAGCGCAAGTGTCCATGCGGCGTTGGCGGGTGCGTTGACGACGAATGTTGACTTATCCAATACGTATCTAAATTGGGCCAGAGAAAATTTCCGTTTAAATGGCTTAGATATTAATCGGCACCAGTTCGTTCAATACGACTGTTTAGAATGGTTAAAAAATACCAGAGACCGGTTTGATGTTATTTTTCTCGATCCGCCTAGCTTTTCAAATTCTAAGCGCATGTCAGATACATTGGATATCCAGCGTGATCATGAAGCATTAATGCATGCCGCCATGCGTTTACTGCAGCCTGGTGGAGTATTGTATTTTTCAACCAATCTTAGGCAATTTAAGTTATCAGCGCAGCTGTCCGTGGAGTATGCGATAAGTAACATCACGGCCGACACCATTGATCTAGATTTCAAACGCAATCAGCGTATTCATCAGTGTTTTAAAGTGCAAGCGCTTGACGAGATAGGTTGAGTTCTGAGAGCTGAGAGGTCAAGGGTTGCTTATGCAATCGTTGCATACGCGCGCCGCATAATGATCACGAATTTTGTACAAAGATCGCCTGCGTGAGCTCTTGCTGTGCCATTAATTGTGGCGGCAAGATCACTAACGCACCTCCTTCGATGCAAAGTGTTGCGGATGTACTTTTTAAGCGATTACAAATGCTTGATTCGTGTTGCGTGCATTCGTAGAGAAGACCTCGTGATGTGCCATATCCGGTATTGGTTGCAATAAATCCGCAATAATCGTCTTTTCTACCGTTTAATATGACCGACTCATTGATTGCGTAGCATAATGATTGTTGTTCGGTGTGGACGATTATTTTACGGTAAGCTTTGTACTCTGTTCTAAGGGCCATTTTGGTGCCTTCATGATGATCCTCTCGGCCTCCGGTGGCGCAAATAATGGTAATGTGGTTTGCGTGATGTTGATCACAATATCGAATTGCTTTGACCAGGTCTGTTTCATGTTGATCTACATCTGGCACAATTAACACACCGTGTTTACCTGAGTATGGTTTTGCATACGGTGTCATCTCATTGAATAGCTGGGTTATACCCCATTCGTGTTGTGTGGTTTTATCCAACGAATCAAAGTCTCCTAAAATCACATGTGGCATAATGCCCAACGCTTTAAGCTGATTTGCAGCGCCATCGAGTGCCACAATCTGTTTACCATGAATAGCTTCTAAGATAAGATTTTTAGGGGGAAAAGGACCGTTGGCAACGATGACATAATCGATCATGCAGAATTATCCTGACAGCACTATTCCCTTCTCCCAAGACATAGGGAGAAGGTGCCCGAAGGACGGGAGAGGCCGCATCGTCGCGGTTCCCAGAAATTTGGTTGTTAGCTATTGCTATCAATAAACGCAGTTAACTGTGATTTTGAAAGTAAGCCCATTTTAATCGCTTCCACTTGTCCATTTTTAAACAAAATCAACGTAGGAATACTCATCACACCATATTTAGATGGCGTTGCGGGGTTTTCATCAATATTGATTTTCGCAAATCCCACTTGCTCACCATGGCTCGCTGCAACTTCTTCAAATATGGGTCCCAACGCACGGCACGGCCCACACCATTCAGCCCAAAAATCCACTAAAACAGGTTTTCCCGCTTGAAGAACATCTTGTTCAAAACTAGTATCCGTAACAACTTTGACATGAGCACTCATGAATAAACCCCTGTTGAGCCAACCGACCGATCAGTCAGCAAGTTGAGAAAATAAAAATCTGAGTATAAGGGAGATTTAGGCACGATTCAATGAATCGATCACGATGTGAATATAATCAAGATTACAAAATACCCTGGTCTGCCAATTCGATCCGCTTATTGACACACCGCCGGATCTTCGTTAACGTAGCCAAACTTGCCGAGGTGGTGAAATTGGTAGACACGCTAGCTTCAGGTGCTAGTGGAGGTAACTCCGTGGAGGTTCGAGTCCTCTTCTCGGTACCATTGTATGAGTTTAAAACACTTCGCAATGGTTCGCAAATACACGTAATACATTGATTATTATTGAAATAATACTGACTTCTCTCTCCCAAATCTTTCTCAACTATTCGTATTTTTCCGTATGTAACCGCGCATACTTTGGGTAAGATCTTGGGTAAGATTTTCATCTCCTTTCCCAGTTCTCTCCAAAGTTACCGCTTAGTTGAGGTACTTTATAATGCTAACCGATTCATATATAAGATCTTTAAAGATTGGTGATAAAAAACGTCATACAGATCTCTATGGCCTGGTATTAGAACTCAGACCAACCAAGAAGAGACTGAATAAAGTATTCATTTTCCGTTTTCAATGGGACAAGAAACCACAAACCATGACGTTAGGTTGTTATCCTGGTTTGAGTCTCGCAAAAGCTAGAGAGCAAGTACTCATCTACCGTCAACAGATTGAGGATGAAGTTGATCCGAGAATTGGGGAGTCTGATCAGCGAAAAAAACTAGCCTTTCGTGAAGTAGCGGAAATGTGGTATCAAAAGCACAGTCATCGATGGAAAGCTGTAACGAGTAATCGTCATTATAAAAGCTTAATACGCGATGTTTATCCTTTTATTGGCGATAACCTTCTAACTGGGTAGCAGACTTTGCGAATGATCTAAAGCAGAGAGTTTTTTAAAGGATTTTTCGGTGGGCAAATCTGTTTTAATGCCCCTCTTTGAAAAGAACAAATTTACTCAAAAATTAACCAAGAAGTACCCAGAAATAAAATTCTTCTGGGTTCTACACCCCATCGTTTCCATTATTTAGATCATCCATAAGCGCTTCAATAGTTTTAAACGATTTTAATTGACTATGCCGTGCTTCCTGCATAGCAGCATCAGTTTTTTGATACTGAAAATTCATTAGCCAACCGTTAATTTCCGCCAAAACATTGCTCATGTCATCTGGTAAATCTAGTTTTTTTCGAACATCTCCCAAGCCACGTAAGTGGTTAGACCACAAGGTTTGCAACTGAGATGCATCTTGAGTGTCAAACTCAATGGGCAAAACAAAATTAGTGTTGCGATGTTCAAATGTGATTTGTAATTTTTCCGAAAGAATTTTTGGTTTTAAAAGCCCCGGTTCTTTTATCATCAAGAGAATGTCATGATGATCTTTCATGCGACTGTTATTGGAGCCTTTTGAAACAAGGGTTTCTAATTTCTCTGCAAAAATAGATTCTACAGGATAGACTAGCATTGTAATTTCACCGACAAATAGAGGCTTACCATTATATTCAAAAGGACGGTAATCTTTTTCATTTGGAATCACCACATCACCTACGCCAATATCAATGTGAATTTTGTCTCTCATATTCCCGAAATAAGCCTGTATCGTTGCACGAAAGCCGGTATATTCCATGTGAGGTTGAGACAATATTTGCATCGTGTCCCATTCAAAGCGAAATGAATCATTAACGTCAACAGCAATGATTTCGCAAAGAGCTTGCTGAATTACTGAAAACTCGTTTTTCATTTTAGTCATTGAAAAGTCAATGTCTATGGTTTCTCGTCCAAGCTCAATATATTGAGCTAACAACAGACCTCCCTTAAAGATAAACTGCTTGACCACGTCATATAGTTAACGCCAACAAATAAGGATCAATGTTAATTTTCATTTTTTTTGCATAAGCACGGAGCTTTTTAATATCAATCTTTTTCTCGCGTTGTTGTGCCAGCCCAGCTTTAAGTGCTTTCAATGCTGTTTCTTTGCTTAAGTAACGAAATGCATCAAGAATAGTACGCTCTCTATCGAAAATAGGAATAACAACCCCGTCAATATCAATGACTGTCTTGCCGAGGGCATGATTGCGCATTCGGATTACTTTGACCATTGGATTGAAATGACGAGACGTTGTATTTTTAATGGCAATCCAATGCTGCCTGGGTATTTCTTCTGTGAGCTCATAGAGAACTAATGCTGAAATCAAACAAACAACACCATCCTGTGTGCCACGAACAATTGAAACTAAATCTTCCCATTGAAAATTCAGCATCTCTGGCGCCTTGGCTCCGCGATAAAGCCCTCTACTAATTCGCTCTATTTCTCCCATACGGATGTAATAATTCAAGTTTGCTGAACTTACACCGCAATCCCGAGCTTCTTTGCTAGTGAAGTTCGGTGCCGCAAGTAATTGCTCTAGCTTTTTTAGTGCGATTTTATCTTTCATTCTTTTAATTTAACAATAACACTCGGATAATTCAAGTGAGTGTTATTGTTAAATGGTTAAGTCCTTTTTGTATCTTTTCTCAAGTCTACAAATCAACTATTATGGTAAATCGTCATAATGGCTACTAATAATGAATAATATTGTAATTTCTGGAGCAGGGATTGCTGGCTTATGCCTAGCGAGACAGCTTAAAAGGCATGGGATTTCTTATACCATCATTGAAAAAAAATCACAGCTTGACACAACAGGAGCTGGGATAGCATTACCTGCAAATGCTGTTCGTGCGTTGCGTCGTATGGGATTATCGGAGTTTGTTGATCAGCTGCATCAAGTCAATCGCATTATTTATTCGCGATCGAATGGAAAAGTAATTAGCCAAGCTTCTTTACTCGAAGCGCCGTTAAATTTAGATAAATTTGTAGCACTTGACCGCACAGAGCTTCTTACTGCTTTGCAAGATGGGATTCAGAATGAGATTCATTTTAACACCACCATTACTGGTATTCAGCACCAAGATTCAGGAGTAGATGTAGCGTTCTCAAATCCAAAACTTAATGGCCATTATCAAGCAGTGATTGGGGCGGACGGTATTTATTCAACAGTTCGTGAATTATGCTTTGAACCATTTGAACTGGTGGATTTAGGCGTAACTTGTTGGCGTTGGATTTCTGAGCATTCAACTGAGGGCGTACAGCCTGATTACATATTTGGCTTAAATAATTCATTTTTAGCGTACCCTATTGGAAAAAATCGAATTTATTGTTATGCACAACAAACCGATCGTATAGGCCAATATCAAAATGCAAATAAAGCAAATGAAAATCTAAATAACCTGTTTACGAACTATAAAGGGATAGCGCGATTATTATTAGATAAAATACCCTCTGATCAGTGCATCCACACCGATCGACTGCGTTCTGTACCAGTCCCTTTGTTTACACGACCAGGTGTGGCGTTAATTGGTGATGCAAGCAGTGCTTGCTCGCCAACGTTACAACAGGGGGCGGCCAGTGCTTTTGAAGATGTCATTGTTTTGTCTGAACTATTAGCTCATTTCCCCGTAAAAGAAGCGTTGCAGCATTATCAAGCGCAACGTACAGAACGAGTTAATTGGACCGTTAAAACATCCGATGACGCTATCAAATCATTCGTTAAAATGAGCTCATCATTAGGCGCGATGCTAAGAAATTTATTTTTTAAACGTAAAGGCCCCATTAATGTTTTAGGTTGGAGGCTGCTGCTATCAGGATGTCCTCTGGAAAGTGTAACTCGCTTTATTGAGTCAAACGCAAATGAGAAAGCAGTATGAAATTACGCTGTGTATTAACAGATCATGGGTCACAAGTAGAAGCACTCAAAGCATCAACTACCGAACAGTGGGTTCGATTGTCTAGCATTACAACACTAAGTAATATTCAACAACAATTTTCTACAGATCATTTAGCAACGGACATACTTGCTGTGCTTTCCCTAGGATATGATGGTTGGCAGTTGCTCGCGGATGAGGTAAATAAAAGCCCAATCACCGCGTCGGATGATACGATTATACTGCCTTTCCAACCCAAGTCTTTTCGAGATTTTTTATTATTTGAGCAGCATTTTATCGATGCGTCTCGTGGGTTTGTAAAGCGCTTTTTACCTCAAAAATATAAAATAACGGCTTGTTATGAATCACTATTAAAAAAAACGTTTCCCAAATTTAAACCAGCCGCAATTTGGTACAAACAACCGCTTTATTATTTTGGTAATCATTTGAACTTCATCACTTCCGGCGAAGACATTTACTCGCCCAGTTATACGCAAGCATTAGATTATGAATTAGAACTTGGAGCCATTCTTGCTAAACCACTTCTCAATGCGTCACCGACTGAAGCAGAAAAAGCCATTGGTGGTTATGTCGTGTTGAACGACATCAGCGCAAGAGATGTCCAAATGGCTGAGATGAGGTCTGGTTTTGGTCCACAAAAGTCTAAGCATTTTTTAAATGCAATGTCGCCCATCGTTGTTACTGCTGATGAAATTAGCCACCGCGCTAATCAATTGCAAGGTAGCGTTATGATTGATGGCGTAAAATGCGCTCAGTGTACAACCGCCAACATGCAATATTCCTTGGGCGAGGCCATTGCTTATGTTTCTAGAAATGAACAACTTCATGTGGGTGAACTATTTGGTTCTGGGACATTACCTGGGGGGAGTGGTATGGAAAACGATCACTGGCTACGTTCTGGCAATCTTTTGACTTTAGAGATTGATGATATTGCCCAATTAACCAATAAAATTATTTAGAATCACTCATAACTATTCGCATCTTTTCGTAATCATTCAAAAGCCAACCCGCCGAGTGTGGATGAGTTTTCACATGTTCGGTGTAATCGCTCAGGATCAACATGCACTGCATTACGTCATTTGGAAATACCAGACGGCTCCTTACTTCTAACCGTTGTGGATGTATATGTCAGCTCAGACAGTGGATTCACCTGGCAAAAAATGGGTTCACTTGATAATAGCGATGGAAAACTCTACGAACGTATCCATGCTTTTGGGTGTACCAAAGATCTACAAACGTGTGTTGCAGTACATTCACCTGCCGGCGTGGAAGATTCTCAACCCAATGTTTACATCACTCGCGATGCAGGAATGAACTGGACTCATCAAGAATTAGGCGCATCAGAAGATGGCGCTGCATTCATGGATCTATTTTGCGATGATAATGCGACCGTATGCCAGATAGTGGGAATACACAACTGACAGTCTCTATCTTTATTTTTAACTTAGTAATAACACCCAGTCAGAGTAAATGGGTGTTATTACTAAGTTAGTGAGCTAGGATCAAATTTTAGTCTCTTCAAATAGGATTCCCCCATTATTTAAAATATACTGCATAAGTACCCAATATAGGGTATTATTGAAGTAAATTTTGGATATGACAGGGTAATTATGGTATCTAACTCCGTGTTTGAAAGCCAAGGCATGCGTTTATTGCGTGACCTATTTAGCCATGGAAAAAGGATTTTTTCCATGCAAGATATTAAAGCAGTTGCCAGTGCGCAAAATATTCCTTTAAATCAAATTAGAAAAATTATGTCTAATTTAGACAAACAAGGGCGAGTTTTAAGATTACGGCGTGGTGTATATGTGGGCGTAGGTCTTCTGCCAGAACAATCCAAAGCCCCTTCTTTTGTCATATCTTCCTTCTTAATTCAGCCTTCAATTATTAGCCATTGGTCAGCGCTCCAACATCACGGGTTAACAGAACAAATTCCACAAACTATTACAGCATCAACTCCCAAAAAAATAATTACTCCATCCATGCGAAAAGGAAAATTGGCGGCTCAGAATGAAAAGCATGCTTGGATCATTGACGGAGTGCGTTATGAATACATCACTGTTCCGAAAGATACTTTTGAGTTAGGTGTCGAGAAAATTTGGGTTCCATGGGTCGGCGACGACGGTTTTTATAGTGTTAATATTACGGATAAAGAGCGTACCGTACTTGATTTGTTCATCCATCCTAAACTATTTGGAGGCATGGGAGAAGCATTGGGGATACTGGAAAATTCGTTAGGGATGATTGATGTTGAAAAGTTAATCAATTATGCAATTCAATATAATAAGAAATATTTGGCTAAACGCTTAGGGTGGGCTTTGGAGTATTTTGGCGTTAAGGAAAACATTCTAAAACCTTTATTAAGTGTTTCTATTCATCATTACAGTCGTTTAGATCCATCATCGCCAGCAAGAGGGCCGTGTAACAAGCGTTGGATGATTCAAGACAATCTAACTTCGAGAAACAACAAATGAAAGCATTGCGATTAAAAATCCAAGATGAAATGTCTCTACAACAGGCCCCGATGTACGTGATTGAGAAAGACTATGCATTGAGTTACGTGTTAGCCGGTATTGCACGTGAATCCAAATTATCTCACTCTTTAATATTCAAAGGTGGTACCGCTTTAAAAAAGCTTTTTTTTTGGGATTATCGTTTTTCCGATTTTGAAGAGAACGCTAAAAGTCCCAATCATAAAAATCGTGCTCGGGGACTGCTGCAAATTACCGAAGAAACATTGCATATTTTAAATGATCACAAAGGTGAGCTCAGTAATTATCTTATGTTTATTCGAGCACAAGATCTTTTTGATCCATCCGTTAATATTTGTAGTGGTGTACGTTGGTTATTTAGAAAACAGATAACCGCATCTGCAAGACTTGGGCGGAATGCAACCTGGGAAGAAGCTGTTATTGAATATAAGTCATATTGGGATGAAATTAATGCGAAAAGAATTCCAAACGGAATCATACGATTACGTGAGTATTATGAAAAATTAGAAGGAAAATGAAATATGAAGCGTCGGAGTTCTTTTTTTGTTGATTGGATGAGTTTCGCTATTATGCTTTGTGTGTCGCTCGATGGGTTTGGTGCACATCATTTTAAAAACAAATACTCTCATGTTTTACTAACCCAAGATTATGGCATTCTCAATGAAAATGATTTAGCGGCTTACACTTGGAATAACAATCCGCCTCTGTTCTCTGAAAAAAACCCAAAAAATTATAATTATTGGCAATGTTTTCCACGAGATCATGTCTCCATTACTCTCATAGACAAAGGATTTTCTGCTGAAGAAATTGGCAATACTGAGAATTATGGTGATTTATTTATCAAGGCTTGGTCAGAGAATGGGATACTGCATGAATATTCAATGCGTAGATTACAGGAGGTCAGTGAACAGCAGAAAATTTTTATGCAATGGCAAAAGCTGATGAAAGGTGAGAAATATGTATGTCTTGCCGGACTCTCTGGGGATTTTGAAAAAAGCATGAAAGATAATAAAGAATACGTGACTTATTTTTGGACTTTTGACAAAATTAAAACCAAAAAAGGTTGTGATTCATTTTTTCTGAATAAGTGCAATCCATCCCATTCCAAGACATAATTATTTCTTAACATTCCGCATCTTTCCGTAATCATTTAAATCGGGTATCATACACAACGTTTTGGATCAAAAAAACACGACCACCTCAGCCAACCCGCCGAGTGTGGATGAGTTTTCACATGTTCGGTGTAATCGCTCAGGATCAACATGCACTGCATTACGTCATTTGGAAATACCAGACGGCTCCTTACTTCTAACCGTTGTGGATGTATATGTCAGCTCAGACAGTGGATTCACCTGGCAAAAAATGGGTTCACTTGATAATAGCGATGGAAAACTCTACGAACGTATCCATGCTTTTGGGTGTACCAAAGATCTACAAACGTGTGTTGCAGTACATTCACCTGCCGGCGTGGAAGATTCTCAACCCAATGTTTACATCACTCGCGATGCAGGAATGAACTGGACTCATCAAGAATTAGGCGCATCAGAAGATGGCGCTGCATTCATGGATCTATTTTGCGATGATAATGCGACCGTATGCCAGATAGTGGGAATATCTTATCACCTATTCACTTCTCTGCGAAAATAGACTCCACAGGATAGACGAGCATTGTAATTTCACCGGCGAACAAAGGCTTACCATTATACTCAAAAGGACGGTAATTTTTTTCATTTGGAATCTCTTCTGAATGCAGATGATATGGTAATACTTCATACCATTTATTAATGTAGTCCTTATGCCAAGTTATCGGATCTACATTGAGTGACTCAAGAAAACGAGCGTTAACCAAACGATGTTTCCACTCCATTTGTTGCAAATCGTCTTCATGAGATAACAACATGGAGCTTGGTAAATTCGAACACGCTTGCCTCATTAGCATCAAAGTGGTTATAGTGTAGATTATGCGTCTTGGCATTATGGTAGGAGCTTCCGATGAAAACAATATTGTTCATATCTCTGATGGTATTTAATACCCTACTTCTTGCAAGCAATTTGGGTAAAGAGACTTATGAGGCAACCTGCAAAACGTGCCATTCGTCATCAATGTCTATGGGTATCCATGCGCCTGCTGCCTTTGACAAAAAAGAGTGGGCCATGCGATTTGAAAAAGCGGCTACAGAATCAAAAAATAATCCAACCCAATTTAAAACGGCAATGGACTACCTACTGTATAAGGTAAGCATTGGTAAAGGCTTAATGCCGCACGGTGGTTTATGTAAAGAAACAATGAGATCTCAGGATAAATATTGTTCGAATGAGGCCATTGCAGACGCCATTAACTACATGGCCGGTGTTCAGCAGTAACACGTCAGTTTTAAGTTTTTATTCGCATTAAACTCGTGGTGATCGATCAAAATAAGCATCCACCACGGCTTGCGCAGAATCTTGCATGCGAATTGTCCCATGCTCAAGCCAAATGGCGCGATTGCAGGTATTGAGGATGAGATCGGGATCATGACTTGCGATCACGAGAATATTGGTTGATTGCACCAAATTAGATAATCGTTCTTCGGCTTTTTTCTTAAATCCTTCATCACCAACCGACAACCACTCATCCATCAATAAAATTTCAGGACGAACAATGGTTGAAACGGCAAAGGCCAAACGCAAATGCATGCCCGTTGAATAAGTTCGTATTGGCATATCAATGAAGTGACCCAACTCAGTGAACTCGATAATGTCATCTAATTTTTGACTGATCTGTGCTTTATTAAGGCCAAGCAGCCCACCGCGAATATAAATATTTTCTTTACCGGTGGCTTCGTGATCAATCCCTAAGGCAATATCAATTAATGAACCTGTACGTCCTTGAATGCGCGCTTGGCCGGCTGATGGCTCATAAACACCACTTAATAAGCGAAGTAAGGTACTTTTCCCCGCACCATTGTGGCCAATAATGCCTACCCGATCACCATCATGAAAGGTAAAGGTCAAATCTCGTAACGCTTGCACAACGACACGTCCTTGTGGATCAGAGCCCAAGCGGCCCCCCGTTGCAACATGAAATAAGCGTTTTTTTAACGAATGCGCACTGGCATTGTAGATGGGGAATTCAATGCATACATTTTGAAAATCAATCAACGTCATGATAGTGTCTGAACCTTATAACCAATAAATAATCCGGCGCTTATAGCGACCATATAACATCAATGTGAATGCCCAACCCAAACAAGCAATGGTCAAGGCGACTAACCAATTTAATGCCGTAGGAAATTGCCCTAAAAGAGGTGAGCGCACGACCGCTAAAACATGGTATACCGGGTTTAAATTTAAGACATACGATCCAATATGGCTCGTAATCAAACTTGGCATCCACATGATAGGGGTTAAATAAAAGAAGATTTGCAATGAACTGGTGACAATTTGCGGGAGATCGCGATAGCGAGCACATAACATGCTTAATAGCAGCGCAGCCCAAGTCAGATTGACCAGCAGTAAAAGCATGCCGGGAAGACTGAGTAGCATAATCCAGCTCAAATGCTTACCCACGGCCAGCAGTACGATCGGATAAATGATGAGGTTGTGAGCCAAAATCAACAAGTTACGCCACAGCAATCGTGAAACATGGACAAATAAGGGAATGGGCAGCTCTTTAATGATTTTTTCCGCGACAATAAATCCAAGACACCCCTCTGTCATGACCAACGAAATAAAATTCCAAAAAATCATCCCAGAGGCTAAATAAGGCAGAAATTCAACCATTGGAGCATGATATATTTGGCCAAACACGACCCACATAATACCAATCATGATGGCCATACTGATGGATAGCCAAAACGGACCCAAGACTGATCGCCGGTAGCGCTGGCGGACGTCTTGCCATCCTAACATGCCAATTAAGGAACGATGTTGAGACGCACGGATAATATCTGAAATGGCAATGGTTACCGTACCACTACTCATGAATGCCTCCTCGGGTAAAATCCTGTGGATTTTACATCAATTGCAATCAACCCGACACCCAGTTTTCGTTGATCGAGGGAAAGTCCACATTCTTCTGGCGAACAAGGTGCAACGGGTAATAATGATAGTTTAATGGTGCGTGTATCTTGTAATAATGCGTTTGGAATCCGAACTCGAACGCGCTTTGGTTTTTTACACGATATTTTTAACAGCTTTATCGGTATCGTATCACAAGTAACACCCACCCATTTTTTTTCTTTTGGTGATGCTGAAAATGCAATGAGTGTGAGTTCTATGATCGCAGCTCGTTTAGCATTTTTGTTTTTATCAATCGGCAGCGATAATGAGGCCTCAGAACCCACGGACCATACTCCCCATGTCTCAAGTTGTGCCCATCCTTGTCCCAACACAGGCTGTAATGCAAGCTGTTTAAGTGGATATTGTAATTTGACAGCAGTATGGATGAGCCCCAATGTGCTTAATGTCGTTCCCCTTGCTGCAGTCAGGGCAAGAACCACGAATCGTGAATGGGGTTTTAAAATAGACTCCATATCAAACTCAACTTGCCATGATCCATCGGACTGATTAGGGGCGGGGATGGTTTGAGCCACGCCATTGACGGTGATCTCACGCAATGATCCCTGACCTTTGAGCTGCAATATCAGTTGTCGTTGCACACAAGCACCCAAATCAAGTGCGATTTCGGTTGTTTCCTGTAGTAGAACTAATCCGTGAGGCTCATAATGCCAATCGGATTGTACAGTAACCAGTCCTTTTTTTGCTAATCGTATGGGATTTTGATCACATAAATTAAGTATTTGCCCAACATCAAAGGCACCACTTTCCACGTCCGTTGGTTCAATACCGCCATGTGCTACGATATAGCGATGTGGATCGTAAGGCAGGCGTGAAACAAAATCATATAAAAATCCTGATCGTGAATGAGTCACCGTTAATGTCACTTGGCGTGCCAAACGAGGGGTTATACCTGCGTCGGTCATCCGACGAGTTAGTTCAATATCTTCATTCTGATCCCAGAATAACAAGGTATTCCATGGCGTATCTAATAATGTTTGACGCTTGCTGATAAGGACACCGCCATTCACATACAAGTGCGGGCTGTAATCGCCATATTGAAGTTGGCCACTTACCGTACATAGCCATTGGCTGTTGGTAGCGACCCAATCAGGAAAACGACGTCCCTGATTATCTCGTTGTGCAGGTGCTAATACTGAAAAATCAGGTCCAAAGGTTCGCATTTGGTTTAAAAAATCAGATGGAATTTCATAACGATCGTGTGCTATTAACAGATTTTCAGCTCGAGATGATTCAACAATTAAATTCTTTTTATGTGTAATCCAGCCCTTCTCCGTATGTTGATCCGATTGCTCTATTAATCGTATGCGTTCTGATGATTGAGTGATGTTGGTTGCAATGTCGCGAGGACCACAAATAGCAATACTCCAGTCGATATCGTCAATGCCTGTGATTGCCATGACACTGCGTATAAAGCCATTCACTGCATCGGGTTTTCGACCATCAGTGATGATTGCAAATTCAAAAGACGACAGCGTTGGTTTTTGCGTTTCTCGAGTGCATGCGATGGTATAATGCAGCATATCATTTGTTTCGGTGGTTTGATTGATTAATTCAAACACAAAGTCTTTACGGCGGCGTAGAAAAGCAGCGAACGCAAATTGACTCATTAGATTTGATTTTGAAAAACCAACGATAAGCGTGCCACGTCCACCATATTGGAATAACCGTAGTGCCTCATCTAATATCAAGGGCCATTGTTTAAATTGGGCTAGGTCGTAGTTGAGTAGCGAAACTGTTTGGTAAGTGCCATGTTGACAGGCTTCTTCTCGGAAATCATGAGGTGCGGAGAATAACCGAGTTGAGGTGTTCGCATGTGGATAGGGCGACTGTTCGCCTGCCCAGAATAATGGGCCGTTGAGTTGATCAGAGTCCGTTGCAGTCATCATGACTCCACCAAATACTTATCGTTTAACGCGCCAGGGTGTTTAACAACGACGGTTGTTGCATCAGTTAATGCCAAAAAATCAGTTGCCTCACCTGGTGTAAGCGTGATGATGTCACCGGGTCCCCATTGTTGGTCACACATGCGTATGGTTCCGGAAATAACCACGGTAATTTCTGTGGCTATTTTGTGGAGATGGCGTGCTTCGTATTCGCCTTTGGTATAGTGTTTTACGCCGACTTCGCAATCGTTTGTATGCAACACAGTGGGTGAAAAAGCACCCACAAACCACCCTTTAATCATCTTATCTAAATGATCATGTTTCATCAGGCGGTTCCCAATCGTTCAAGCTGACGCTCTGATTTAAGAGGTTGATACTGGTGTGTTTCAATTGGATACGTACCGATACGCTGTTGACGTAGCACCAATTCATTGAGTGTTGGGCAGATATAATATTGTCCATTGACGTGTGCGCTCTTTAAAATCATGTTTTGAGCGGCTTCAGTGAACAGCCGCCCTTGTTGAAACCAGTAAAATCCAACGGTCGCGTGTTGGCTGATGGGATTTTTTTCAGCACATTCAACCACCAGGGCCTCTTCATTCAGTTTGACATAGGAATAGCGTGGATGAATGGAGGGAAATATAATGACGCCCGCACTGCAATTTAAATGAGTGAAGTGAGAAATAACTTCTGCAAAATCAACGTGAATTAATTCATTGCCATTTAAAATAAGTAAAGGCTCATCTTCTTGTAATTCAGCGATAGCGAGTAATGCGGTACAGGCTGCGCCACCGGTTTTTCGTCGTACTTGCAAGACATTGGCATTTGGTGACAATAAACGGATGACATTATCAAGATGCCAATGTTTACAATCCTCCTCGCGTACTGCCAACGTTATTTTGGCGTGAGGGACAGCGGCGCATTGTTCGGCAAGATGTTGGATTAAAGGTTTTCTGTCGATTTCGGTTAGGCAAATAGGATAACCATTATCACGAGCATCACTGGATTCATTGGCAGCTAAAATTAAAATATTAGTCATGGCACAGTTCCTCGACAGGTTGCTCCGCGCGGCGGATAGCCTGCATGATGTGATCAAAATTAACGTCATTGACATGTTGTATTTCAAGCACATGAGCATTGGAAGCTCGTGCAGCCCGAATGCCATTTTCATTGTCCTCAAGAATCAGCGTGTGTTCGGGTTTACAGTTTAATAATTGCATCGCTTTGATGTAAATTTCAGGTGAAGGTTTTGCTTCAATGACATCTTCGTTGGATAACATGAAATCCAAATAACCATCGAGTTTTGCTTTTTGCATCATTGTTTGCACCGTTGCTCGAATGGAATTTGAAGCGACAGCAAGTTTATAGCCACGCGCACGAAGCATCGATAATGCGTATTCGTGAATGAATCGCGGACGGCATTGTTCATGAACGATGTCCATGGTATACGCTTGTTTTAATTTATTGATAATACGATGTAAGCCTCTTGGCAGATTGGATGTGACACTTAACATCTCTAACTTCTTTGACGTTGGCAACCCATTAAATGTCGTCACATGTTCGTAACGAGAGATTTCAAAACCAAACAGTGCCAGGGCCTTATTTAACGCATCGTAGTGCCAAATTTCGGCATCAATCAAGACCCCATCCATATCAAAGAGGATCGCCTGAATCATCTCATCTCCTGAAAAAATGCAGTTGCTTGTTCGGGTACATCAGTGCAAAGTATCAAGCGATCGGTTTGATCAAACTCTGCCTGTTTGATGGCGTGCCAAAAATTCTGATAGTCCCGTTGATGAAGTTCAGGCGAAACTAGGCAAACAGTTTTGTTATCGGCGAGCAGCTGTTTTAGAGCATCAATGCGCCATAGATCCGCTTCAAATGCATCAAGCCAGATACCACTCGCCTGATCCAAATAGGGTGGGTTTGGTTCCACTTCGCTCATGCGCATTAAAACGGGGTTGCCCACTCTCAGTTGCATGCGAGTGTCAGGAATGGACATGTCAAACACAAAATAATTGGAGTAATGATGAGCTTTCATTGTGTCATGAATTTGCGCAGCAAGACCATCGGCCTTGATATTGATTGCCAACAAGGGTTTAGTGGCGGATGCTAATTCAAGAAATTGATCAAATGTCAGTTCATCACCCTTAGGAGGATCATGAGAAATCACCAGGGTACCTGATCGATCGCGGACATCCGTTTCCGTTCCATAACCCAATGTAAAGGATCGTTCAAACGCACAAGGTGTGTTTTTTTCATGGGCTTCTAGCCAATATCCCCGGTGGCTAATGATAATCATGCGACCTCCTGCGTTGCCATGCGTGCGAGCGGCGTATTAAGAAATGCAGATAAGTCAGCGGGCGTCCCTAACCCATGCATACCTTGTCCTTCTGAGCCCACATCAAAAATGCCAACCCGATGTCCTGCAGCGATGAAGCGATTGTATACGGGAGCAACGTAAAACTCACCATTGACTCGCTCGTTTGCCGCAATCATTGTTTTGGCCATACGTACAAAATCACAACCACGGGCAAAATTATAAATACCGACAGTAGCGTCATCGGAAATCACTTCTTTTTCAACAACACGGGTGACGTGTCGATCCTTATCTGTGGCTACAAACGACCATTTTGGATCATCGGCCTTCATGGTCATGATTAATCCGTCTAATTCTCGCTGAATTAGCTCATTTATGTAAGCATTGATACAGATCTCAATATATTGATCGCTGTTGGCAATCATGAGACTGTCAGTATTATCAATCAAATGCTCGGCGGCCAACACGGTACAGGCCGCGCCTTCTGTCAAACCATCCAGCAAAACAAGCTCAGATTGCTCTGCCCATTCGTGTAAACGAGGTTTTAAGTTGTATTGCAAGACGTGTTCACGTTGGCAGATAAAAATAAAGCGATGCGGGCAGCGAGGACGAAGATTATGAATGACCAGTTGGATCATGGGAACGTGATGAATAGGAATCAGTGGTTTGGGAACGGTGAATCCTTCATTCAAAAATCGACTACCGGCGCCTGCCATGGGAATGACAATATTTAACATAAGCTTTTTCTCTATTCAACGCGTAGCGCATGATCGCATTAGTCGTCAGGTCAGTCAAGACGCAACAAAGTCGCCTAGGGCATCGCCTAAATGAATGCTTTGACCTGCTGAAAGATGAGCGTGCCATTGCATGTTGACATCATGACTAAATAATAAAATGACCGTTGAGCCTAACTTGAAGTATCCCATTTCCATTGCTTTTTGTAGTTCGATTTCCACCATATCCGAGGTTGAATAGTCAAAGTGTGTGATGGTTCGTGAACGATATACATCACCATGCCATGTTGTACCAATACTACCGACGATGGTCGCTCCCACTAGCACCATTGCCATTAACCCTAATTTGGTTTCAAATAACACGACCAGACGTTCATTACGAGCAAATAAGTGAGGTACGACACGTGTGGTAGAGGGCTGCACGGAAAACAATTTGCCGGGTACATAGGTCATACTAAGTAATTTTGCATCAACTGGCATGTGGATGCGGTGATAATCTTTTGGAGCAAGATAGAGTGTTGCAAAATGGCCAGAATCAAACTGGGCACTGATTGTTTCGTGGCAGGCTAATAACTCATGGGCAGAATAATATCGTCCCTTCGCCTGGATTAGCTCGCCTTTAGTTATTCTACCCATTTCGCTGATGGCCCCATCCACCGGGGAAATAATATCTGCGTTTGCGATGGGTCGACATTCTGGTTTGAGGTGGCGAATAAAAAAATCATTAAAACAAGCGTAGTCTTCAATGCTTTCGTGGAGCGCTTCCTGCATGTTGACGCCATATTTGCAAATAAATCGTCTAATCAGCCGATTTTTAACCAAACGAATCTGCATATTTGCCCAGAATCCGGCATATCGAGTTAATGCATATTTGGGGGTAAGATCATGTAGAATAGTTTTAAAATGGTCAGATAACATAGGCATTTGTGAAAAATAAATGATGGTCATCATACCATTAGCATGGTTAGATCATCAACTCAGCGCAATTACTTCCTGTCATCAGTTGTCAACAGATTGTAATGTTGACAAGAATTCGTCAACCTTCAAAAAATGCTGCTTCCATGTTGGGGCGATGAAATGTTGCATACGGCTTAATTGAGCGTTTCTGCCAGGGCTATTAGGTTGCATGTAATCTAGAATCCTTGCTTCCCATTGCTTACCATCTAGTGGATCGATGTAATCTGGAACATTGCCAGCAATTTCACGAAATACGGCTAAATCGCTGGCAATGACCGGTGCTCCTAAAGATAAAGCCTCAATCAGAGGTAATCCATATCCCTCAATAAATGAAGGAAAAAGCAATGCCTGGCTGTGGTGAATATGTGTGATTAAATCAGCATCAGTGCAACGGGGAATTTCAGTGACAACGTCGTTTAAAAATTGACTGCGCTCAAGTAAGTCCACGACATTTTCGCACTCCCAGCCGCGTTGCCCAATGATGACCAGCTGAGGCGTTTGTGCACCTAAATATTGAACTAATTTTCGCCATAACTGCAGCAATAGCATATGGTTTTTACGCGGTTCAATGGTACTTAGAATAACAAAATATGGCTTGTTGATCAGACGTGTACCCGGAGTAATGGTCCTCATTCCGGGCGCAAGAAGTGCGACGCATGTTGGTGGTATTGTTTGCTGTGTTTGTTGGACATATTGAGCAAGATCATCATGCGTTGCTGCAGAATTGAGAATGACACCGTGTGCGAGCGTTAATACGTGTTGCATTTTAGTTTTATGACGTACATCTTCGCCTGGATTACAATATTCAGGATAGAGTATCGGAATCAGATCATGCACAAAAAAAACAGGTTTGACGCGCCATTTGCGAATCAATCGCAGATAGTCAGGCTGCTTAAGGCGAACGTTTCCTGTGTTGATCAAAAACGCTTGTTTTGCTTTTATTTTGTTCGAAAATAGAATGCCTTTGATAAGAATGCAAAGCAGAGCGGTAGTTGAATGGGACGATGTCAACCAGTTAAATAAAGCGCGTGATTGATGCGATGGGAGTACCCAACTACGTCCGCACCAGCGCATGAGGACTAATGCTGAGTGTTTGTAATATTGAGCATAAGCCATGCTGACACGATCGATACCTGTTAGGATCCGTCCTTTTTGTAAATGCCGTACGAGTCGCGTGACGTCGAGAATGATTGTCATAAGCTAATTTCCTGTGTAATACCTTGAAGTTTATCCAACATATTGTTGTAGCCAATTCATCATGTAATGCTGTGTTGCCAAAGGAGCCTGATCGATACTTTGCATACATACAAAGGCAACGCGTGGATTTGTGCGTGCACGATTTAACCGCGATTTAATTTTGTTTAAAGAGTGTGTTGCACCATTAACCATCACGGTTTGCTGAGATGCATCATGTATTGCACGTTGTTGTTTCAAGTCACAGTGTACCATCAGTGGAATACTTGAGATTTGTGCCGGATCGCGGAATGGGTAGTGGATATTTTGGGCAAAGTGATCGGGTTTTTGAGTAATATATTGCTCAAATGTTTCTTTTAGTAAAGGAAATGGCGCATGGGGCAGTAAATAAAATCGTTTATCCCAACCGGCGAGACGCGCACTTTTTTCTTGCCAAGCACGATGTGGGTTTGTCGTCGGTCGATTGACCGTATGTCCCAACCATCCAAACACACGTTGTTTCGTTCGATGAGCCCATTTTTGGTTGGTTTGTACTTTCCATTCACCGCGAAGCACGGCGCGTTGCTGATGAAAAAAGTCATTGGGGGTCACCGGACGGATAATAAAAAAATCGTCATTTAAATAAAGAAATTGCTTGGATAATCCCTCAATCCCCCACATTAACCACTCAACACTAATGCTATTAAACACAGGGGATGTTGAACCTAATCTTACAAGCAAATCATTTTGATCAATGATTTTAATTTTTTGACCAAATTCCGTATTATGTAGCGCAGTCACTGCCGGAGGAGTTTGTTGGTTTGTAATGATGTAAATGGTTCTTATCCACGGCGCAAAACGTCGTAACCCTTGTAGACAATAGTGAATTTCATTCACTTGTTGAATCCGGGTAGGCTCAACAGCTGTGTGTTTGTCGATCCCTTGCTGCGCACAAAATGATGTGAGTTTGTGTTGATACACAGGGTCGTCCCCATCAACCCATGAAATAACGGCGTCAATCGGATTCATTGGTTCATTCCATTTTTTTGATTGTGCCCATCATAGAATAAAGACATGAGTTTGTACAGGCTTTAGTCAGCCACGGTGATTAATGCTGCCAATTCTCTAAAATTAGATCTTGGATTTGACTAAATTCTTTCGTATTCGATGATACAAAAATCAGCTGTTTATTTAGAGCAACCCCAGCGAGTAGGATGTCGTAATAACCAATAGGTTGTCCTTCTTGCTTAAGTTGTGCTCTTATTTTGCCTGTTTTCACGGCGTCGTCTTGATCGAAATCTAATAGGGTAATCGAAGCGAGTAAATCGTTGTATTCCTGTTTAAGATACCGAACGAGTTGTATGCTTTCAAAAATGTTGTATGATGGATACCTTATTTGGTTTAAATTAATTCATGGATGTTGCTGAAATGCCTAATCGGTGTTTAATTTTATTTTTTAGTTTGATTGTAACCTCTTCTTCAATGGCCGGTGTCCAATCTTATTTTGATTCAATTAAATCCAATCCCCAAGCCTTATATGCATTTTTTGAGAAAATGCCCAAGGGAGGGGAACTGCATTATCATTTTACCGGGAGTGCTTATCCTGAGCACATCATTGAACAGGTAAGACGAGGACATTATTGCATTGATCCAAAGACATTTGCTCTCACGCCGTCACAACCACGTTGTAACGGCGTGGACGCAACAGCTTTTCTGGCAGTTAAAAAAAATGAAGAGCGGGCTATTCGTGCGTGGTCAATGAAATCGTTCATTCCCACACGTGAATCAAAGCATGACCACTTTTTTAATGTGTTTGCAAAGGTTAATCCGGTGTATGACGTTTTTTATACCCCCTTGTTGGTGTCCATGATGAATCGTGCAGCGAAGCAACATGAATTATATATGGAAATTATGATGTCTAACCTGGGGGAGACAGATCATTATGTTAGATTGATTCATAAAGCGTCTACGCTGGCGGATAAAAAACGGATTTTGTTGGCAGATCATGATTTTCAACAGATGATTTCCCAACAAATTAGGACGGGTCACACATATTTAGATCAGGCCTACCAATTGTTAGATTGTAATCAAAATCCCACACAACCTGTTTGTTCGCTTGTGGTACGTTTTCAATTTTGGGTTCGCCGTGAAGAGCCGTTGGATAGTGTGTTTGTACAAGCACTCGCCGGTTTTGCCGCAGCGGCACAATCCTCATCGCCTATTGTCGGCGTTAATTTGGTTCAACCTGAGCGAGGTACAATTTCCCGGCGCGATTTTGATGCGCAAATGCGCCTATTTGAATTTTTACATAAGGCATATCCGAACGTTCATATCGCGCTTCATGCGGGTGAATTAGAACCTAAGACAACTCCTTTGCAAGACTTACGATTTCACATTAATCATTCCGTTCATATTGGACATGCTGAACGTATTGGCCATGGTGTGAGTATTTTACACGAGGATGATCATGCAGCGCTGACCCAATACATGGCACAACAACACATTGCTGTTGAGTTAAATTTAAAGAGTAACCAAGAGATCTTGTCCATTGAAGGGAACGACCATCCTATTTTATATTATCTGAAACAGGGTGTTCCTATCGTGCTTTCCACGGATGATGAAGGAATTCTCTATACGGATTTGACGCAACAATATGTGGAAGCCGTATTAAAATATGGAATCGATTATCAAACGTTAAAAGGATTTACGCGTAATGCGTTAACGTATAGCTTCTTGCCTGGTCAAAGCCTTTGGATCAACCCGAGGACACAGCGCACGGTTCCAGCCTGTGAGCGCCTGCAAAGTGTAACGTGTCAGCAATTTGTTAAAACCAGTGAGAAGGCGAGGTTGCAATTAAAATTAGAGCAGGAATTGCATACGTTTGAAGCATCTTTTTAAAGGATGAATGATAAGATGAGTATGTGTTATGGTTGATCGCTTTATTCTAACTGAATTGCCCAATGAGATCGTGGTCGCAACGGCCAATACATTGGAATCAAAAGGATGGATTGAACAAAGCGATGATTATTGTTATTTAAAAATTGATGATCGCTTTATTCATGCAATTTATCCCTTGCTTGCTGATTATGGGGGTGTAGAAAAGCCGGATTATTTTAACCCCCCTGATTATGTGGGAGCTCATATTTCAGTTATTTATCCTGAAGAACGAACTCGTCTTTACCCTGAAAATATCGGTCAAATACATCTTTTTAACATGGGTAACCTGATTAAGGCACAATATGGATCGACTGAGTATTATGCGTTATCGGTCACCTCTCCGTCGCTTAGTAATCTGCGTCATGCCCATCATCTTTCGCCAAAGCCAACATTTAAAGGGCAAAAAATTAGATTTCATATTACGGTTGGTGTGAAAATGCTGGATACACTATTTAAATGCGAATCCAAAGCTTAAAAATCAAACACCAGAGCATCCCGCCCGTTCGTGCTGAGGAGGCGTTTACGCCGTCTCAAGGCCTCATCAGCCGATGCTTCGAGACGAAGCTTCGCTTCTCCTCAACACGAACGGTTTAAATAAATACCAAAATTATGGGTATTTTTTAGGCAACGTCCCTGAAGTTTTTTTAGACAAGATTTAATTTTGAATTGAGCACAGATTTTCAATTTCACTTCGATCTGCCCCCTCTCCCGCGCAGTGCGCTTTGATAGTATGATGATGCCTTTCGCGGGAGAGGGCTGGGGAGAGGGAATGTCCAGGATGGTTATTGATGATGAGATGTGGTCTCGTTTAGAAAAATTACTTCCAAAGCCGAAAGGTCGTCA